>Ga0209018_1001065_pt1 | contig 23328 bp, 21 predicted proteins | sample YNPBryBLVA2012_FD_185814 | JGI IMG/M metagenome (GOLD analysis project Ga0209018, IMG submission 185814) | Anoxygenic and chlorotrophic microbial mat microbial communities from Yellowstone National Park, USA - YNP Bryant BLVA 2012 (SPAdes)... ...
CCACTTGATGATTTCGATGTCGCGCTGGGAATACAGGCGGTGTCCGCCGGGGGTGCGCTGTGGGGCGGGCAGCCCATAACGGCGCTCCCAGGCGCGCAGCACCTCCGGGCCAAGACCGGTTTCACGAATGACAACCTTGAGATTATAGATAGGCGTATTGCTGACCATAAAAAACTCACCATAAGAGAGAAGTCTCAGCCAACTATTTGGCTGGTCTCCTTGAGAATACGCTCGGTCGTCAGGCGCGCCGAGAGCAAGACAATGGGCAAACCGGTGCCGGGATGTGTGCTGGCGCCGACGAAGTACAAGTTGCGATAACGGTCATGGCGGTTGTGCGGGCGCAGATACCCCACCTGCAAGAAGTTATGGCTCAGCCCAAAAGCTGCGCCTTTCTCCAGGTTATAGAGCGATTGCCATTCAGGCGCGCCGTAGGCAATCTCGAATTTGATGTGTTGTTCGATATCGGAGATGCCCAGGCTTGCCAAACGGGCGAAGAGCGTCTGGCGAGCACGCGTCTTGAGGGCGTCCCAATCCTGACGGCCGTTGAGATGCCCAACCGGCATCAGAATCATCAGGGTATCCTCCCCCTCAGGGGCCGCCGAGGCATCCGCCCGGGCAGGGGCGTGAACGTAGAAACTGGGTTCATCAGGGAGCGTATGATCCTTGAAGATGCGATCGAAGCTGGCGCGGTAATCGCCAGCCAGGTAAACATTGTGTGTGCCAAACTGCGGAAAAGTCTTGTCCATACCCCAATAAAAGGTGATTGCCGAGCAGGTATACTGCTTGGCGTCGAGCTGGCGGGCAGCCTGGCTGGGCGGTAACAGGGTGCGATAGACATAAGGCAAATCGGCGTTGGCGACGACGAGATCGGCGGCAAGGCGGCGCCCATCAGCCAACAAGACGCCCACGGCGCGGTCACCCTCCGTCTCGATGCGCTCCACGGCAGCTTCGTAGAGAAAACTCACACCTTTTTTCTCAGCTATAGCTGTCAACGTCCTAACGATTTCGTACATCCCTCCCACCGGCAGCCAAACACCATCGGCCAACTCGGTGTATTGCAAGAGAGAGTAGGTCGCCGGGGCGTCGTAGGGGCTGAGGCCCAGGTACATGTTTTGGAAGGTAAAAGCCGCTTTGAGATGAGGATCGGCAAAATAACGGCCAATATTGCTATAATGGGTCTGCAACGCCTTGAGTTGAAAAAGCAACGGCAGGTTGGCGGGGCTGAAATAGTCGAGATAGCTGTAGAAATTGCGCCCGACGAAGCGCTCGAGGCTCAGGCGGTAATGGCGGTGACCTTCGTTGAGGTAGGCCAGCAAACCGCCAAAACTGCCCGGCTCGATTGCCTCGAGTTGAGCTTGCATCCGGTTGATGTCGGCGGTTAGGGTGAGTTCGAAGCCGTCATCGAAGCGCACGCGGTAAGTTGGGTCAATGCGCAGCAATTTGAGCTGCTCGTCGAGGTGCTCGCCAAGAGCGGCATAGGTCTCGGCAAAGACTTCGGGCATGAGCAGCAAGGTTGGGCCGGTATCGAAACGGTGACCCTCTTTCCAAATTTGGTTGCAGCGCCCGCCGGGGGTGGCGTTCTTTTCGACCACAGTGACGGTATAACCCTGCTGGGCCAGGCGGGCCGCCGCAGCAATCCCGCCCACTCCAGCGCCAATCACAATTACAGAAGTTCGATTTTTAGGGGACATAGCTCTCCATAGGTCAATTCATTTATTGGTGAACACACTATACCCCCAAAAACAGATTTTGTCAAGATATTGTACAGTATTACCTTGACAAAATCTGACAACTTCTGTATACTTTTACTAACTGAGCAAATTGGGCAAGAGCATGACCACACACTCAATCACCCCCCCATGGATGAAAACCTTGCTGGCCCTGGCGCAGGAGGCCTCCCCCTTACGCCCTGGCGCTGCCACCCCGGCCAGCAATCGCCACGACCTTCAGCCCCTAAAAACAGCCTACCGCTACTGCGAAGCCCTAACCGCCAGCCACAGCCGCTCTTTCTACATGGCCACCGCCCTTCTGCCCAGCGATCAACGCCGCGCCGTGCGCGCCCTGTATGCCTTCTGCCGCCTCGCCGACAATATCGTTGACGAAAACAACCCTAACCCCGAAGCCAAACTCCAGCGGCTGCGCGAGACCATGCTGAGCGACGCTCCCCCACCCGGCGATTACGTCGCTCAGGCCTGGGCCGATACGCGTCAGCGTTACCACATCCCGCGGCGCTACGCCGAGCAACTCATCGAGGGCGTCGAGCGCGACCTCCACCAAAAACGATATGCCACCTTCGACGAACTGGCTGTTTACTGCTACAGCGTGGCCTCCACAGTAGGTTTGATGAGTATGCACATTGTCGGCTTCGACACACCGGCAGCGGTGCCCTATGCCGTCAAATTGGGCGTCGCTTTACAATTGACCAATATCCTGCGCGATGTAGGCGAAGACTGGCGCGCTGGCCGGCTTTACCTGCCCCTCGACGAGTTGGCGGCCCATGGGCTGAGTGAGGCCGACGTGGCCACCGGACGCGTGGACGACCGCTGGCGCAGCTTCGTCCGCGCTCAGATCGCCCGCACCCGCCGCCTGTATGCCGAAAGCTGGCCCGGCATCGCCCACCTGTCACCCAGCGGGCGCTTTGCCGTCGGCACAGCCTCTCGCCTATACGAAGGTATCCTCGACGACATCCAACGCCACGACTACGATGTCTTTCACCGCCGCGCCCACGTCCCCGATGGCCAAAAATTGCTCAGTTTGTTCAAAATCTACTGGCAAACCCGCCACCTGGCCAAGCCCACCTCCCCTCCCACAAGCTGAACTTGCTGCGCCTTTACCCAAATCACGATAAAATAAACTCATGCCTCATCAACCTGATTTCGCCTCGGCGCAGGCCTATGCCCTGCAGCGCTTGCAAGACGAGCTACCGCCCGAACTCACCTACCACTCGCTGCAGCACACCCGCGACGATGTCGTACCGGCTACCGAACGTCTGGCCGCCATGGAAAATGTGACTGCAACAGACCTCATGCTGCTACTCACCGCCGCCTATTTTCACGATATTGGTTTCGTCATTCGCCGAGACGAACATGAGGCCGAGAGCATGCGCATCGCCGCCGCCATTTTGCCCACCTTCGGTTATGACGCCGCGCAAATCGAGATCATCAACGCCATGATCCAGGCTACTCGCCTCCCCCAATTACCGCGCCACCATCTCGACGAGATTCTGGCCGATGCCGACCTCGACTCGTTAGGCCGCCAAGATTTCTGGGCACGCAGCCTGGCCTTGCGCCTCGAACTGAGCCATTTCGGCGAAAAAATCAGCGACCGGGAATGGTACCAGCGCCAAATCCGCTTTCTTGGCGCTCATCACTACTTCACCGCTTCGGCGCGTGGCTTGCGCGACGCCCAAAAACAACGCAATCTTGACTGGCTGGTGGAACAACTCGCCTGCTTGGATTAGGCCAGCCGCCCTTCTCTTGCCACAAAAGCCAACGGCCTCTGCGCCCCAAGGCCGCCGCGGGACTCCCGCCCTTATTTTGCCGCCGCAAACCCCACCATCCGCCCGCTGTCCTCATCGTAAAGCCGCAAGCGCAGCGAATTCAAGCTGGAACGCAGCGTCAACGTTGGCGCACTGTGGAACATCGGATTCTCGCGGTGACATCTCTCCAGGTTGTAATTGGGAATCTTGGGACTGAGATGGTGAATGTGATGAAAACCGATGTTGCCGGTGAACCACTGCAACAAGCGGGGAAGCTTGTAGTAGGAAGCGCCCTTCATGGCCGAAGACAGGTAATCCCAGTCCGCGTGGCGCGCCCAATAGACCCCCTGGAATTGATGCTGAACGTAGAATAACCACTCACCGATAGCGCCGCCCAACCAGACAATGGGCAATTCCACCAGCACAAAGGCTTTCCAGCCGATGAGCCAACACAGCCCGCCGATGAGCGCCGCCAGCGCCAGGTTAGTCCACACCACACTCCACTTCTCGCGCCGCCCCGCTTTCGGCGAGAAAAAACGGTGGCTAACCAGAAAAACCGCCAACTGCCCCACCCCAAACAAGACCAACGGATTGCGCATGAGACGATAGCTCCAGCGCTTCACAGGCGGCGCCTCACGCCACTCTTTCACCGTCATGGTCGGCACATCGCCCACCCCGCGCCGATCGAGATCGCCTGCCGTCGCATGATGAATGGCGTGATCATGCCGCCATTGATCGAAAGGGGTAAAGGTGAGAATGCCGGTCAGATAACCCACCAGGGTATTGGCCCGTTGCGATTTGAAGAACGAGCCATGCCCAGCATCGTGGAAAATGATGAAAATGCGCACCATGAAGCCCGCCGCCGGCACAGCCAGCGCCAGAGTCAGCCAATACGAGACCGCCAGGCTGCGATACGCCAGATACCACAGCACCACAAACGGCACGACCGAATTCGCCAGTTGCCACAGGCTGCGCCCCACGCTAGGCGTCTGATAGCGCGCCACGGCCTTCTTCCAGGAAGTTCTCAGAATTTCGTCCATCTGACCTCCACACACAGTATACCCCAATCTGAGGACGTTTTCTCGGCTATAATTCTGCTGATGGATGAAAACCGGGGTTATCGCCTGGGGTTGCGTTTGTTGACTGTGCTGGTAGGGATAGCCCTCCTGGGAGTCAGTGCTCGCCCGCGGGCGGCTGACCTGGCCCTGCAAGGGGCGCGCCGCGCCTGGGAGAGCGGCAACCCGCTGGAGGCCTCCCGTCAACTTGCCCGCGCCGCCGAGCATTTCCCCTGGCGCAGCGACTTGTGGGAACTGGCCGGCGTTTACGCCGTGCAAGGCGGCGCCCAGCGCCAGGCCCTCTTCTACCTCGCCCAGGCTGCCGCGCGCGGCCCGCTCTCCCCTGCCGGGCAGATCGCCCGCGGCGACGCCTATCAGGCCCTAGGCGACCTGCCCGCCGCCATAACCGCCTGGCAAGCCGCTCTCCCCGCTGCCCAAGCGCATCCCCGCCTGGCGCAGGCCTATCGCCAACAGGGCCGCTATACCGAGGCGCTTGAGAACCTGCAAGCCTTGCTCATCACCCAACCCAGCGACGCCGCCGCCTACTACCAGGCCGGTCTGTTGCTGGCCGCCCTGCGCCCCGAATCCTGCATCGCTTACCTGACCCGCGCCGCCGAACTCAACCCCTCCCTGGCAGCCACCGCCAGCGAAATGGAGCGGCGTATCCGCACTGCCCGCCTCGCCGACGAACCTGCCTACACCTTCATGTCCACCGGGCGCGTCCTGGCCTCGCTAGGCGAATGGGACCTGGCCGCTGAGGCTTTCCGCCAGGCGGTGGCCCTGCGCCCCGACTACGCCGAAGCCTGGGCCTATTGGGGTGAAGCCCGCCAGCACACCACCCCCGGCGCAGACGCCAACGGCCTGATTCTCGCCGACCTGGAGAAAGCCCACCAACTGGCCCCCCACTCCCTGGCAGCCAACCTGTTCCTGGCGCTATATTGGCGACGGCAAGGCAACTACGAACAGGCCTTCGTCTACCTGAACACCGCCGCTCAAGCCGAACCCACCAACCCCGTCGTCCAGGTCGAAATGGGCAATACCCGCAGCGAACAAGGCGACCTGCTTGCGGCACAAGCTCATTTCCTGCGGGCGCTCGAACTGGCCCCCGAGGAAGTCGTCTACTGGCGCATCCTGGCGCAATTCTCACTGCAGCATCAAATTCAAATCCGCCAACTGGCCCTCTACGCCGCGCGCCAAGCCGTCACCCTGGCGCCCCAAGACCCTATCTCGCTCGACCTGATGGGCTATACCCTGCTCCTGCTCGAAGATTACGCCAACGCCGAGCGCTTCTTACGGCGCGCCCTGGCCGCTAACCCAAACTACGCCCTTGCCCATCTGCATCTCGGACAAGTCTATCTCTTCACGGGCGACAGCCAGCGCGCTCATGACCACCTGCTCATCGCCCAAGCGCTGGCCCCCTCCACACCTACCGCCGACCTGGCACAACGCCTGCTCCAGCGTTACTTCCCCTAAACCGCATAGCGCCGCCTCCAACCGCAGACGCCCTCCAAGCAGGCCGGCAGCGCTTTCGGCGCGGCCCAGCCAGCCAGGCCTGCGCCGAGCCAAGCAGCAGCCAGCCCCGACGGCAACTAAAGAAAATTGATACATAAATAAAATATCTTAACCTTAAAGTTATATTTTTCAATAAATCAGCTTGACAAATTTGATATTCTTGATATAATCTAAACAGAATACCAAATTCAGCAGCCCCAAGCAATACGAAGCGCTGCTTTGCGCAAATGGCGCAAGCGTCGCTCGGCCACAGACTATCGAAACGGCGCCAACCAAGCAGAGACAAAGGACGAAACCTATGCATGCCATCCCCACCAAATGCCCCTTGTGTGGTGGTGAACTGACCGTCACCCGCATCTATTGCCGAGACTGCGACACCACCCTCGAAGGCCGCTTCCAGGGCGGGCCGTTTAGCCAACTCAAGCCCGAACAAGTGGCCTTTGTCGAGCTATTTGTCCGCTGTGAAGGCAAAATCAACCGCATGGAGACCGAACTGGGCATCTCCTACCCTACAATTCGCAAGCAACTGCACGATGTGATCCGCGCCCTGGGCTATGAACCGGGCAGTGAAGAGCCTAGCACGGCGGCTGAAGAGCGCCGCCAAAGCATCTTGGCCAGCCTCGAACAGGGCGAAATCACCTACGAAGAAGCTATGCGCTTGCTGCGAGAAAGCGAGGGATGATTTATGGAGAAACGATTTGCCACCGTCGGCGTTTCACCCAACGTCCTCGTCGAAGTCCATGGCGATCTGAGCCTCAAAGGTTGGGACGAGCAGGCTGTTGTCGCCAAGAACGCCTCGGCTGAGGAACTAAGCCTCGAACAACGCGGCGACGACATCGTTGTCCGCTGCACGGCTAATTGCTCACTGCGCTTGCCCCGCCAGGCGGTTGTCACCATCCAGACGGTGCACGGCAACGCTGTGATCAAGGGTTTGGATGGCCTCCTCAATGTAGCCGAAGTGCAGGGTGACCTGGTTTTGCGCTCGGTTGGCTCGGCTGCCGTCAACCTGGTTGGCGGCAACCTCAGCGCCAAGAACATTTTTGGGGAACTGGCTCTCGACCGCGTCGAAGGTAATGCGGCCATCAAAGACGTGCAAGGCGATTTCACCGTCAGCGGCACAATCTCAGGGAATTTACAACTTGGCGATACAGACGGCAATGCCTCGGCCACAGTCGAAGGCAATGCCAGTATTCGCATTGACCCGGCGCCGGGCAAAAGCTACCGCTTCCATGCTAACGGCGACCTGTTGGTGCGCCTGCCCGAAGATGCCAGCGTCGAATTGCTGGTCGAAGCCGGCAGAGGGCAATTGCACATCAATCTGCCCAAGCATCAGGCTGCCGAGAGCAACGACAAGCCTTATCGTCTGACCCTCGGTGAGGGCGACGCCCAGTTGACTTTGTCTGCGCTTGGCAACATTGTCGTGACGAGTCACTTTGCCGATTGGGATTTTGGCCCGCCGACCATTGACCTCGGCGCCGAGATTGGCGCCGAATTCGAGGGCATGGCCGAAGCTATCAGCGCCCAAGTGGCGCAACAAGTCGAAATGCAGATGGAGATGCTCAAACGCCAGCTCGACGCCCAGCTGGCAGGGTTGTCCAGCGCCCTGAAGGGGGGCGGGCTTTCGCCAGAGCAGGCCGAGCGCATTTCGCAGCGCGCCCGCGCCGCGGCTGAACGCGCCGCCGCCCGCGCTCAGGAACGCATGGCTGCCGCCCAGGAGCGCATGCAGCGCAAAATCGAAGCGGCGCGCCGCGCCGAACAACGCGCCCGTTATGCCCAAAGCACGGCCCCCAACGGCGAGCGCCGCGCCCCCTCTCGTGAACGGACGTGGCGCTTACAGTGGAGTGGCTCCAAAGCCCAAGCCGATACCGTCAGCGATCCGGTCAGTGATGACGAACGCATGATGATCCTGCAAATGCTGGAACAGAAGAAAATCTCCATCGAAGAGGCGGAGGCCCTGCTCTCGGCGCTGGAGGGAAAGGAATAAAAGGTGATGTCCCCTGACGAAAACGAGCGCCTTCAGATTTTGGAGATGGTCGCCGCCGGGCAAATCACGGCGGAGGAGGCTGTCAGGCTTATCGAGACGCTGCACACCCCCGCAGAAGCCACCCCCGAAACGCTGGAGGGGGACGAGCCACCTGAGATTGTCGCCGCGCCGATGGAGGATCAGCCTGCGGCGGGCGAATCCCAAGCGGCTGGGGCTGACGAAGCAGCCTCCCCCCCGCTGCAATCGTTGCCCAAACTGCGTCAGTGGCGCAATTGGTGGCAAATCCCGCTGTGGTTCGGCGTCGCCATCACTGTGATGGGCGCCATTCTCATGTACCTGGCCTGGCAGGCGCAGCAATTCAGCTTTTTGTTCATTTGCTCGTGGCTGCCTTTCCTGATCGGTGTGGGCGTCATAACCCTGGCCTGGGCCAGCCGCACCGCCCGTTGGCTGCATGTGCGTATCCGCCAAAAACCCGGCGAGCGCCCCCCAAACATCGCCATCAGTTTTCCCATTCCCCTGCGCCCGGCCGCCTGGGTGTTGCGCCTCTTCCGCGGGCGCATCTCAGGGCTGGAGGGGGCCAATCTCGACGAGATGTTCCAGGCCCTGGCTGCGCTTTCACCCGACACCCCCCTGTATGTGGAGGTGGACGACAATGAAGACGGCGAGAAGGTAGAAGTTTACATTGGCTAGACCTGGCAAGCGGCGCATCCAAGCAGCCTGCCAGCGCATCAAGACAAGGAGGACGACATGGTCACATCAGAGGAACGCATGCGCATCTTGAAAATGATTCAGGAAGGCAAAATCACCGCCGAAGAGGGCGCTAAATTGCTGGCGGCGCTGCGCGAGAGCCGCAAGGAGACGCGCACCGCGCCCACTGCGCCGCGCAGTCACAAAGGCTGGCTGCGCGTGCGCGTCACCGATATGGCTTCCGGCAAAACCAAAGTCAACGTCAATTTGCCCCTCAGCTTGATGGAAGCCGGCATGAAAATCGGCGCACAGTATGCCCCCGAAATTCGCGACATTGACTTGAGCGAATTCCTCGAAGAGGCCAAAAATCAGCCCATAGGCAAGGTGATTGATGTGATTGACGAGGAAGACGGCGAACACGTCGAGATTTTCATCGAGTAGAAGCCGGCAATCTCCCTGGAAAGTGTTGATGAACGCCTCTTTGCCACGAAACAAGTCTGATTCGGAATAAGCCTTCGGCATGGTTATCCCGTGGAGGGGATGCCGTTACCGTCAGGCCAAGTCGTCCACCGAACAGGCCATTACTTGCAGGCACGATAAAATGCTCCACGTTGGGTGGGGGGGACACCCAACGCGGAGCATTTGTATTATCGCGCCAGCCGAGAATAAACACAAGGCCAAAACTGCCCCCAAATCTACCCGCGAGACCGGCTTTCCTTGTGTATAATTTGGATGCCGCTTATCGGATGTCAGGGTTATGCATCCACAGTCCCTGCCCAAAATCCTGTATATCGAAGACGCCGCGGCGGCGCGTGCGCTCGTGCGTCGCGTCTTAGCGCGGGATTTCATCGTGCTCGAAGCTGAAGATGCCCTCAGCGGCATCGAGCAAGCCATCCAAACTCGCCCCGACCTCATCTTGCTGGACATCAATCTACCCCAGCTCAGCGGGCGTGAAGTCGCCGCCCGTCTCAAAACCCAACTCCCCGACACTTTGCTCATTGCCTTCAGCGCCGACACCTCCCCCCAGGCGCGCGAGCGCGCCCTGGCCGCCGGCTGTGTGGGCTATCTCACCAAGCCCCTCGACGTAGATACTTTCCCCGACCAAATCAAAGAATTCCTGGCCGGCAAGCGCGAGGTGCTTGCCGACCAAGCCGCTCACCAAAAGGCCTTCGAGGCCGAATTGGTCGAACGTCTCGAAGCGAAGGTGCGTGAACTGACCAGGACTGCCGAGCGTAACGCCTTCCTCAACGAACAGAATCAGCGGTTGGTGCTGGTCTTACAGCGCCGTCAGCGCCTGCTCGAAGCCGCTGCCCGCGTTAGTCAGGTCATCACTTCCATTCTCGACCTGGATGAGCTGCTACGCGTCACCGTAGATGTCATCTGTGAGGAATACGACATCCCCTACGCCGGCATCTTCCTGCTCGACCCCGGCGGTGAGCGGGCTGTCTTGCGCGCCGGGCGCGGCGAGGCGGGGGCGCGCATGTTGGCCGAGGGCTACAGCCTCGCGCTCGACGATGTCTCCACCGTGGCCAGCGCCATCCGCCACCGCACCGCCACTGTGGTGCGTGACACCCTATCGCAAACAGCACCGCACAACCCTTATTTGCCCGACATCCGTTCGCGCGCTGCTTTGCCGCTGATTGTCAAGGATACGGTGCTGGGCGCTCTCTCGGTGCAGTCCGACCAAGTGGATGCTTTCAGCAGCGATGACCTCACCGCTTTGCAAACGTTGGCCAACCAGGTGGCCGTGGCCATCAACAACGCCCAACTGTTGCGCGACCTCAACCAGGCCAATCGCGAACTGCTACGCACCAAGACCTTCCAGGCCATCGCCCAGACCACCGGCGAGACGATTCACTGGGTGGGCAACAAAGCTGCACCCATTCCCAATTGCGCCCGACGGGTGAGAGAGGATTTACTGGCATTGATTGGACTACTGCAAACCCTGATGGAGCAGCCCGCCGAGAGCCGCCGCCAGCATCCTCTTTGGCCGGCTGCTCAAGCCATCTTCGAAAGGGCCTCTCTGCAAGCTGGCCACCTCCCCCCGGCCAGCAACGCCCTGCCGCCAGATGTCGACTCGATCCTCGAAGACCTGGCCATCATCGAACAATCAGCCACCACCATCCTGGCCATCAAAGAAGACCTGATCGGCCCGGTGCGCCTGCAACATATCACCGCCATCGAATTGCCCGCTTTGCTCGAGCGCACCATCTTCGAGATGGGCCTGCCCGATGGTGTGGTCCACACCGACTTCGCCGCCGACCTGCCGCTCATTCAAGGCGACCCGCGCCAGATCGGGCAAGTGTTCAACAACCTGATCAAGAACGCCTGGGAAGCATTGGCCGGACACCCCGCCCCCGCCATCACCGTCGTCTGTCGCCTGGCCGACGATCCCCATTTCATCAGCACCCAAGTCATTGATAACGGCCCCGGCATCCCGCCAGAATTGCTCGACAAAATCTGGGTATCCTTCTTCACCACCAAAGGCGACCGAGGCGGCACGGGGCTGGGCCTCTCGGCCTGTGTGGCCATCGTCAACCAGGCCAATGGCCGCATCTCAGTTGAAAGTCAGCTCGGTGTAGGCACCACCTTCACCGTGTTGCTCCCCATCCAGTCATGAACCCAAAACCATCCCTCATCCCCTTTCAGCGGAGACCCCTATGCCCAAAATTCTGCTTGTAGATGATGAACCCCTTGTCCAACGCAGTATGCAAAAAACGCTGCTGCGAGCTGGCTATGCCGTGGAGACAGCCAGCAACTGCACTGACGGCCTGGCGCTGTTCGAGGCGGCGCAAAATTCGCCTGCGCCCTTCGATCTGGCGCTGCTCGACCTGAATATGCCCGGCTTCGATGGCGGCGAAGCCTCGGGCGCAGGCCTCGAATTGCTCAGCCGCCTGATCGCTCTGCGCCCCGACTTGCCCGTCATCATCCTCACCGCCTACGACGAGGTCAACAAAGTCAAAGACGCCGTGGCGCGCGGCGCACGCGGCTATTGCGTCAAAGGCCGTGAACAAACTTTGCTGGAACAAATCCATGCCATTTTCAAGGAGCCGTAAAGAGATGACCCCCGAAACCCAATCCATCGAAAGACGCATGCGCTTGCTGCAAGCGGCCAATGAAGTTGGCAAGCAAGTGACCCAAATCCTAGACCTGAACGAACTATTGCCCAAAACGGTAGACATCATTTGCGACGCCTACGGCTTCTATTATGCGGGCGTCTTCCTGATTGATGAGAGCGGCCAATGGGTGGTGCTGCGCGCCGGGCGCGGCGAGGCAGGCCGGCAAATGGTTGCCAACGGCCATAAGCTGGAAATCGGCGGGCATTCGATGATTGGCACTTGCACGCGCGAGCGCAAAGCCCGTATCGCCCTGGACGTAGGCGATGAACCCGTCCATTTCAAGAATCCCTACCTGCCACACACCCGCTCGGAGATGGCCTTGCCGCTCGTGGTGGGCGAGAAAGTGCTCGGCGCAGTGACCGTGCAGAGCGTCGAAGAGCGCGCCTTCTCCGATGAGGACATCATCACCCTGCAAACCATGGCCGACCACCTGGCTGTAGCCATTCACAACGCCCAGACCCTGCAAGCGCTGCAAAGAGCTAATGCCGAGTTGCTGCGCACCAAGACTTACGAGGCGTTGACGGCTTCCACCACACAGGCCATTCACTGGATCGGCAACAAAGTCCTGCCTATCACCACCACGGTAGCGCGCATGAAAGCCGAGTTGAACAACGATAGCTTCGACCGCCAGTCGCTGCTCGAAGATTTGTGGCTCATCGAAGAGAGCGCCCGCCTCATCCTGGAGGTCAAAGAAAACCTGCTCGGTCCGGCGCGCGAACACAAACCCCGCCCGGCCATGCTGGCCGATGTGATCCAGGCAGCGGCAGTTCACCGCGGTCTGCCGGCCGGCAAGCTCTTTATCCAGGAAATCCCCGGCACGCCCCTGGCCTGGGCCGACACCACCCAACTGGTGCGCGCTTTTGGTAACCTGTTGTGCAACGCCATCGAAGCTAAAGCCCGCAACATCACCGCCGTCATCCAACCCGCAGCCGACGCCGATTACGTCTCGGTGGAAATCATTGACAACGGCGAGGGCATGCCCGCCGAGATTTTGGAGAAGGCCTGGGCGGCTTTTGTCACCACCAAAGGGCCAGGGCATCCCGGCCTAGGGCTGCCCGCCGCCTTGCACGTCATCACCCAACTGCACGGGCGCATTTCGGTCACCAGCCAGCCGGGGCAGGGAACCATCTTCCACATTCTGCTGCCAGCCAGCCACGACCAGCCTGCCGAGCTGAGCGGCGGGGCCAAAACCATCCTACTCGTAGACGATGACGATTCCTGGGCGCAAGCCACAAGCAGGATGCTGACGGCTGCCGGCAAGGAGGTGACGCGCAGCCTGGAATTGAAAGGCGCTCCCGACTTGATCCTGGTGGATGAAGCCCTGCAGGCGGCTCCCGCAGCCGAGGTGATCGCCAAACTCGCTGCGGCAGGCGTGGCCGTCAAAACGCTTGTCATCACCGCAGCGCTCAATGTCGAACGCACCACAGCTTATCTCAAAGCAGGCGTCAAAGATGTCCTGCTCAAGCCCTACACCCAAACCGAGCTGGCCGAATTACTGCGCAAATAGACCAGCGTTCAAATGGATGTCATCTCCTTGCTGAACTTTCTTGAACAGGCCGACGAGATTGCAGCCAGCGCCGATCTCGATGTTTTGCTGGAAAAAACGCTCGAGCTGCTGATGGGGGCCTGCGGAGGAGCAGCAGGGTTGATTTACTTGCCCAGGCGCGGCGCACAGAGCGTTGCGCCGCGCCTGCTCGTCTTGGGGGAGGAAGACCTGCGCCAGCGGCTGGAGCGCCGCCCTCTGGCCGACAATTTGGCGCTGGCAGAGACCGTTCTCCAGCAAGGCACTCCCTTATGGCTTGCCGACTTGTCCGCCGTCCAGACAACTTACCCCCGCCTGGCAGAGCTGGCCGCCGCCGGCCTGGTCAACACCCTGGCGCTGCCAATCTGCCTGGCAGGCACATCGCTGGCAGCCGTGCAGCTCTTCGATTGCGCCCACGCCGATCCGCTTCTGGCTCAGCGTTTGAGCCATCGCCTGGCCCCTGACTTAGACAAAGCCGTTCAGCTCGAGGCCAGCCAACAACGCCATCGCCGCCTGGAAGCGCTCATCGGCATTATCGGGCAGATCGGCGCGACGCTCGACCGCGATCAGATTCTGCGCATCATCATTCAGCAGGCACGCCAATTCCTGGGCAGTGAGGGGGCTTCTCTCTTCTTGTTGGATGAAAGCGAGGGCAATCTGGTGTTGCAAGTGGCCAGCAACGTCAACGAAAATGTGCGCGTCGAGAATCTGCGCGTCCCGGCAGGCAAGGGCATCATTGGCCACGTGGTAGCCAGCGGAGAAACGGTGTTGGTGGCTGATGCCACTCAGGACGCCCGCCATTACAGGGAGGTGGACCTTTCCAGCGGCTTTGTCACCCGCTCGATCCTGGCTGTGCCCCTACGGACGAAGACGGTTGACCTGGGAAGCGGACGCGGCGCCTCACGTGAACGCATTATCGGCGGCCTGGAAGCCATCAACAAGCTTGACGGGACCTTCGACGAAGACGACGCTCACCTGCTGCGCATCCTGGCCAACCAGGCCGCCACGGTGTTGGAGATTGCCACACTGTATGCCGAGGCCAATGAGCTGTTCATGGACGTTGTCAAAAGTCTGACCGCGGCCATAGATGCTAAAGACCCTTATACCGAAGGTCATTCCGAACGGGTGAGTGAATTTTCTGCCGCCATCGCCCGTCAGTTGGGGCTGCCAGCCGAGATGATTCACCATATTCGCGTTGGCGCGCTGCTGCACGACGTTGGCAAGATCGGCGTGCCGGATGCCGTCTTGCGCAAGCCCGGTCGGCTGACAGAAGCCGAATTCGAGCTGATGAAACAGCACCCCATCATTGGCGCCAGAATCATGGGGGCGGTGCGCATGTTGCAAGCTGAATTGCCGGCCATGGCCGAACATCAGGAAAGGCTCGACGGCAGCGGTTACCCCCAGGGGCTGCGCGACGGCGAGATTTCGCTGACTAGCCGCATCGTGAGCGTGGCCGACGTGTTCGACGCCATGACTTCTGATCGGCCCTACCGCCGCGCCCTGCCGGCAGCCGAAGTGTGCCAGTATTTGCAAGACAGAGCGCATCAATTCGACCAGACTTGTGTCCAAGCGCTGATACGCGCCTACGAGAAAGGGGAAATCGTCCCCCAGAATGAACGCGGCGAACTCCCCTCTCGCTGAGAGGGATCAATGACGAAGGGGCTAGTGATTCTTGCCCTCGCCGGGGGCAAGCCCCAACTTTTGCGCCTGTTCGTAGGTGAGGGTATCGGCAGAAGTGTTTTGGTTGGCGTGTTCATCCACCGCCGAATCCCAAAAGGCGTCGAGGGCTTCGGGCGTCAGCTCTGATAGGGTTTGCTGGCCAAAGAGGTCATCCAGGGCAGGGAGTTGTTCGGGCGGGAGTGGCTCGATCTCTTCCAGGGGGGGTGCTTCTGGCGAAGCCGCTTCAGGGGCAGGGGCGGCTTCGGCAACTGGCGCAACCGCCAGCGCGCCAAGCATGTGCTGAATATCCTGCGCCGCAGGCACAACCAGTTGGCCGATCTTGACCAGATGACCAGGCTGAAATGTATCCCGCGTCACAATCAGCAGGAGATGCTGCAAGCCAACCTGGAGAACCCACAAGTTGTGCTGCGACCCGCTCAGGCACAGCAAGTTGTCGGGGATTTGGGCGCCCAGGGTATGAGAAATCTTTGCACTGGCCGACAACACTTCGGTGATTTGGCCAAGCAGATCAGGGATATTGGCGAGGTTATACAGGTCGCCAGCCTGGGCGACGATCTGCCCCTGATGATCCACAAGGGCCACGGCGATGGCGTTCAAATCCTGGCGCAGTTCCACCAGGCGTTCGCCCAGGGTCAAAACAGGCTGTTCAGATGGCTCAGCTTCTTCGGCGATGGGCGGCATGGGGAAAATGGTTTCCACCAGGCCCAGGCAGCGCTCGACGGCGTCGAGGAAATCGGCCATTTCTATCGGCTTGTAGAAGAAAGCGTCGGCGCCGGCATCGGCCACCTGGCGGCGGATCTTGGGGTCTTCGATACCGGTGACCAGGATGATTTTGAGGTCGGGGTTGCGCTTGCGAATGCGCTGCATCAACTCCAGGCCAGAGATGCCGGGCAGGCGCACATCGGCTACCAACAGATCAATGGGGCGGCGCGAGGCCTCCAATAGGGCTTCTTCACCGGAGGGTATCTGAATGACTTCGAACTCTGAATTGAGCGTGAGGATGCCCGCGGCAAGCGTGTTTCTCACCTCGCGCTGGTCATCCACAATGAGAACTCGCAAACGGCTCATAGGTTTCTACTCAACAAGCCAGCAAGCGACCCCGTGATCGGGGCTGACTTGGCGGAAGGCAGGTTCTTGCACCTTGCACTGTTCGATAGCCACCGGGCAGCGCGGATGGAAACGGCAACCCTTGGGGGGATTGAGGGGGCTGGGCACGTCTCCCTGCAGGATGATGCGCTTGCGCTTGACGGTGGGATCAGGGATGGGAATGGCAGACATCAGCGCCTGGGTGTAGGGGTGCAAGGGATTGCGGAACAGCTCATCGCGGCTGGCCATTTCGACCATTTTGCCGAGGTACATAACGGCCACACGGTCGGAGATATGTTCGACGACGCTCAGGTTGTGAGCGATGAAGAGATAGGTGAGGCCGAATTCGCGCTGCAGTTCCTTGAGGATATTGAGAACCTGAGACTGGATCGAGACATCCAGCGCCGAGACCGGCTCATCGGCGATGATGAAGCGCGGGCGCAAGGCCAGGGCGCGGGCAATGCCAATACGCTGACGCTGTCCGCCGGAAAATTCGTGGGGGTAGCGCTTGGCATGATAATCTTCCAGGCCGACTTTGCGCAGCATTTCGATCACGGTCTCGAAACGCTGGCGCGGCGTGCCGATGCGGTGGATTTTGAGGCCTTCAGCAATCGATTCGCCGATGGGCATGCGGGGGTCGAGCGAGGCATAGGGGTCTTGAAAGATGATTTGCATGTTGCGGCGCATGGCTTTGAGTTCCGCGCCGCGCAAATCGAAGACGTTGACGCCCTGGAAAAACACCTCGCCCGAAGTAGGTTCGGTGAGGCGGAGCATGGTGCGTCCGACGGTGGTTTTGCCACAGCCCGACTCGCCCACCAGGCCAACCGTCTCGCCTTCGCGGACGTAGAAGCTGACATCATCCACCGCTTGCACCCAGGCGACCACACGCTGCAGGATGCCGCCCCGCACAGGGAAATACTTGACGAGGTGCTTGACCTCGACCAGAACGGGCTTACCGTTGCCAGAGGGGACTTGAGGGGATTGGGAATTCATGGTTGGGAGGCTCATAAGCAAACCAGGGGATCAAGAGGCCGATAGAGGGGCGTGGTGGCCGCGGCTTGGCTCGTCTCGGTACAGCCAACAGCGCACCTGATGATGATCGGCGACGGATTGCAAATCGGGTTCAATTTGGGTACAGATAGCCAGGTTGTATTCGCTGCGGGCGCGGCAACGCGGGGCAAAGCGGCAGCCGGGGGGCAGGTTGACCAGGTTTGGCACCGAGCCGGGGATGACCTCCAGCATGTCCTTGACCTGCCCCAGGATGGGGATGGAGGCCATCAGTCCGCGGGTATAAGGATGCAAGGGCTTGGCAAAAATGGTGTGAACGCTACTTTGCTCGACGATGCGCCCGGCATACATGACGGCCACGCGGTCGGCCATTTCGGCGACGACGCCCAGGTCGTGGGTGATGAGAATCACGGCAGTGCCCATGCGATTGCGCAGGTCGCGCATCAGGTCGAGGATTTGCGCCTGAATGGTGACATCGAGAGCGGTGGTTGGCTCGTCGGCGATGAGCAATTGGGGGTTGAGCGCCAGCGCCATGGCAATCATCACCCGCTGCGCCTGGCCGCCGGACATTTCGTGCGGGTAAGCGTGGGCTTTTTTCTCCGGATCAGGTATCCCTACCAGGCGGAGCAGCTCGACCGCTTTCTGCCAGGATTGTTCTTTGTCCATCGCCTGATGGATTTGCAAGACTTCGGCCACCTGGTCGCCGACTTTGAAAACGGGGTTGAGGCTGCTCTGGGGCTGCTGGAAGATCATCGAGATGCGGTAACCCCGCATGGTGACCATCTCGGCCTCGGAGAGTTTGAGTAAGTCTCGGCCTTCGAAGAGGATCTCACCGTCAACGATTTTCCCCGGCGGGCTGACCAAACGCAGGATAGAGAAGGAGGTGACGCTTTTGCCACAGCCCGATTCGCCCACCAATCCCAGCACTTCGCCGGCGTAGACTTCGAAATCCACGCCATCTACAGCCCTGACAACGCCGTCTTCAGTGTAGAAATAGGTTTTGAGGTTGCGCACCTGCAACAAGGCTTCTTTTTCGGAAGCAATCATAATGACCTCATAATGACCTCAAAATTAAATCGGCAATGCCCCTTCTGGCAATGGTTACGCCATCAGCCAACTTGCGCGGGGCGAGGCGGAGGATATTTTATCGTATTTTCGCCGATTCTGCTTGCTGGTTAGAACTGGCACGCTGAAGAGGTGTGTGGTTCTTGGCGCCAAGTCAGCCTGGGTTTGGAAGGGAGAACGTGCCCTCTAACCCACAAAAACAGAACGGCCAGGGCGTTAATCCGGTCAATCCTTGTTTTTTGTGAAAAGCGCCCGCGGGTTAGACCCTAAGACAAAAGGCAGGCACGCCCAGCGCCTGCCTTACAGTTCGCAATCAAGAGACGTATCCTCAGACGCCGCACGCGAATCAACGGCGGCGGAAGCGCACATACCAGGCTGCGCCGATAATGCCAAGCATCAGACCGACGAACGAGGCGCCAAAGGCCAAAAAGCTGAGGAAGAAATCCGGCTCCAACAGTCTCAAGAGCATCAAATAAGGCACCACTGCGCCGATCAGAACCAGGACAAAGCCCAGAACAATCAGCAGGCGGGGGTCACTTGGCATCATTGGCAAACAACCAGCAAGCCACGGTGTGGTTGGGTTCGATCTCGATCTCCGGCGGCTCTTTGACGTTACACAAGCCCTGGATGATGCGCGAGCAACGCGGGTTGAAACGGCACCCCGGCGGCGGGGTCACCAGGCTGGGCGGCTCGCCAGGGGGCACTTCTTTGAACATCGTGGCGTTGCGGGCGTCAGGTTCGGAGGTGCCGGTCAGCAAAGCCAGGGTATAGGGATGCCCGGCGTTATTCAACAAATCAGCCACTCTGGCCTTTTCAATGAGGCGGCCAGCATACATCACGAAGATGCGTTCAGAGAAATAGCGCACGGTCGAAAGGTCGTGGGTGATGTACAAGACCGCCAAGTGATGGCTTTCCTGCAGGCCGCGCAACAGTTTGAGGATTTCCACCCGCACGGAGGCGTCCAACATGGAAACCGGCTCGTCAGCGACGATCAACTTGGGTTCGAGAATCATGGCGCGTGCAATCACGGCGCGTTGTTGTTGGCCACCGCTGAGCATATGGGGGAACTTGGGCAAGAAATCCTCCACCGGGCTCATCTTGACTTCTTCCAGCACCTTGCGAGCGCGTTTGCGCCGTTCTTCTGGGGCAGAGATGCCGTTGATGATCATCGGTTCATCGAGGATGCGTTGCAGGCTCATGAAGGGCGGCAGAGCGCCGTAGGGGTCTTGCTGAACATAGCCGACTTGCGAGCGATACCAGCGCAAACCTTTGGCGCCAATGGCATTGATGTCTTGATTCTCGTAAACGACCTTGCCGCGGAAAGGTCTGTGCAAGCCAAGGATGGTCTTCATGAGGCTGGACTTGCCGCAGCCGCTCTCACCCACCACGGCCACTGCCTCGCCATACGCGAGGTCGAAGTTAACGCCATCTACGGCGCGCACATAGCCGGCATGGCCGAAACCCCACTTGCGCAGTTCGAACCAAACATGCAAATCCTGCACCGAGAGCAAAGGCGCTTGCTTGTCCGGCACAGCCGGGGTGGTCACAGGTACTTCTTGCTGGATAAGATTGCTTGCATCAGTCATGAGAATCTCCTGCATTCACGAGGCATAGAGCCAGCACTTGACTTTGCGCCCTTCGACATCGTAGGTAGGCGGGTCTTCGACACAACGCTCGAAGCGTTGCGGGCAACGCGCCGCGAAGCGGCAGCCCTGGGGCAAGTTGAGCAAGCTCGGCGGCTGGCCTGAAATGAACTCGGGTTCGCGCGTACCGCGCAAGCGCGGGACGCTGGCCATCAATTTCTTGGCGTATGGGTGAAGCGGTTCAGCGAAGAAGCGGTAGGAATCTCCCACCTCGACGATTTGGCCAGCATACATCACCGCCACTTTGTCGGCCAACTCGCTGGAGGTGGCAATATCGTGGGTGATGAGAATGTAGCTGACTTCAAGCTCGTTCTTGATGCGCTTGAGCACATTGAAGATATTGGCCTGGGTCAGCACATCCAGGGCAGAGGTGGGCTCATCGAGAACGATCAGGCTGGGAGCTGTCACCAGCGCCATAGCAATGGCCACACGCTGACGCATGCCGCCGCTCAACTCGAAGGCGTAACGGCTGAGGAAATCTACCGGCACGCCGACATGCTGGAACATCTTGCGCGCCTGGTTGAGCGCCTCGGCCTTGCTCACACCGTGATGGATCATCGAGGGTTCGGCTACCTGATCGCCAACCCTCAGAACCGGGTTGAGTGAGTTCATGGCTGCCTGCGGCACCAACGACATTTTGACCCAGCGCACGTTGCGGCGATACTCCTCCTCGCTCAGAGACATCGTCTCCACACCGTCCACATACACTTTGCCGGAGTAAGTCTGCACATTGCGCGGCAACAGGCGCAAGATAGCCTTAGCCAATGAGCTTTTGCCGCAGCCCGATTCGCCCAGAATCACAACTGCTTCCTTGAAGCCCAATTGGAAATTGACGCCGTCCACCGCCTGCACCGCCCCTTGGGTGGTGCGAAAGTGCAGGACCAGATCCTCGATGTTCAGAAGTGGGTCTTTGGACATATATCAGACACCTCTCAGTCTTGGGTTGAAAATTCGGTCGAGGGCAAAGCCCACCAGGGCAAAAGCGATGCCGGCAATCATCAGCATGATGGAAGGTTCCAACACCCAATAATAGAGACCCTTATACAGGGCGCCGTTGCCGGAGGCTTCGTTGATGACCTTGCCCCAGGTAGGCAGGCTAGGGTCACCCAAGCCAAGTACCGCCAGCGAGGCTTCCAGGAAGACGTAACCGGGAATGGCCGCCACCAGAGCTGGCACGAGCAGCGGGATGAGGCGGGGGATCATATATACAAAAATGATACGCCAACTGCCGGCGCCGTACGAGCGCGCCGCCTCGATGTATGGCGCTTCCTTGATCTGCAAAAATGTAGCGCGCAAGCCCTTGATAGACGAACCGAACAGGCTCAGCAAAATGACCGCTGTAAATATGACCACAATACTGCGGCTGTAGAAAGTGCCAATCATGATCAGAATGGGCAAAAAGGGCAATACCAGGAAGATTTCCGTAATCCGCTGGATCAATTCGTCCAACCAGCCGCCAAACCACACCCCGGCGGCAGCAATGGCCATGTGGGCGACCGTTGTAGCCAGGGAGGCCACCAGCCCAAAGGCCAACGCCACAGGTGTGCCCCACAGCAAGGCAATGCCCAAATCCCGGCGCAGATGATCGGTGCCGGCCCAGCCATAAACCTGACCCTGCAAGACGAATTCGACATCCACCGTGCTATCAGGTTCGAAGGTATCCACGGAAACCTTGAGCTGATACTGACCTTTCTGCAGCTTGCGCGTCTCCGATTTAGGGTCATCTACCAGCAACCCTTCGAGCGCATTCAGGCCGCCAATACGGCGCTTGAATTTAGAATCCTCGATCTGCGAAAACCACAACGACTGTTTTGGGCCAATGCTGAAATCGCCGATACGGATTTCGCGCCCATCAGGGGTGTACCAATAGACATGGACAAAGGGTTGCTTGACGGCATAAACGGACTTGAAGTAGAGAATCATCTCAGCCGGAAAGACATCGGCCTGGTAATCGAACGAGAACAGGACCGTGGTCGTGGCGATTTCACCTGATTGGGTTACCTCTTTCTCCGCTGTGCCGTCAATGGTGCTGAGGGTAAACGCCTCAGCCAGTTTTTCCTTGCGGAACCAGTTGATCCAGGCCGGGGCAGCCATACGTGGATTGCGATACCAATCCTCCTCGCTACCTCGCCACAGGCTGATAGCTTGGGAATAGGGGATAGCAATGGGGGCATAGATAGAAACTGCTACCAGGAGAAGGATGATTGCCCCCCCTGCCACTGCCGAGGGGTAATGGAAAAGTTCTTTCAGGGTGCCAGCTAATCGTTTCATGATCGAGTTCCCTATCCGCCCAGCTTAACCCGAGGGTCTACCAGGGCATACAGAAAATCTAGCAGGAAAACCGTGATGGCAAGCAAGTAAGCGAAAATCACCGTCGAGCCTAAAATAACCGGTGTATCGTAATGCCCCACCGCCTGGTAAAGGGTACGGCCAAGCCCCGGCCACATGAAGACGGTTTCGAAAATGGGCGCGCCAGTCCATGAACCAATCAAGAAGAAGGCAAAAGCTGTGATGATATTGGGCAGGGTGGGGCGCAAAATGTAGCGGCGCTCGATATCACGCGGGCTGAGGCCCTTGGCCTTAGCCACATCCACATAGTCTTCACTGGAATAAATCAAGAAGAAGGTGCGCCAGTTGTAAACGCTCAGGAAAGTGGCACTCAGCGTAATCGCCAGAGCAGGCAGGATCATGTGCTTGAGCACGCTGAGCAGATACAGCAATTTATCTGAGGGTGGAGGCGTATCCACCATACCGCCGTAAGGCAGCCAGCGCAACAAAGCGGCAAAGATCAGGATGAGGAAAATGCCATAAAACCACCCCGGCGCCGAGGAGGTTGGCGACATGGCCACAAAGAACTTATCCCAAAAACTGCCGTATTTGCGCGACAGAGATAAGGCTATGAAAATTTCGACGAAGAACAGGATGAGATTTACCGTACCAAACAGAGCTAGGGTGGTGGGCAAACGTTCGAGTAGGATGAGGCGCACCTGACGCGAACCGCTGGCGCTGGTCAATTGCTGGGCACGGCCCAAATTAAGAGTCAAAGCGTCGGTCAAGAAATCCAGGGTACGCACTGCAAAAGGCCGGTCCAAGCCCAGGCGCTTTTCCTCGAGGCGGATCATCTCTGCCTGGCGCTTGGCACGCTCTTCGGCGGGCAGCACGCGCAGCGTTTGATCGGTCAGAACTCGCATTTGTACCGCCTCGCGGATTTCACCCTTGCGGATTTCGTCCACATAGCCCCCCATGTTGGCAATTAGGATGGTGAGATAGACACCAACCACGACGGCGATCAAAAGCGTGATAACACGCACCAAAGTATAACGCCCCAAGCGGGCAAGCGTACTGGCAAAGCCCTTGGAGGAGGCGTCCTTTTTGTCTGGGAGAGACGGGGCCGCGGCATCGCTCATAGGTCACACTCGCTTTCTCACTCAGATTAAAGCAGGCTCAAGGGGAGAAATGCCAGCCCCCCCCTTGAGCCTGATCAGTGAC
>Ga0209018_1001067_pt1 | contig 23303 bp, 16 predicted proteins | sample YNPBryBLVA2012_FD_185814 | JGI IMG/M metagenome (GOLD analysis project Ga0209018, IMG submission 185814) | Anoxygenic and chlorotrophic microbial mat microbial communities from Yellowstone National Park, USA - YNP Bryant BLVA 2012 (SPAdes)... ...
GACCCGCCGTTGCCTCCGCCTCCAGCCGCCGGTCCACCAGCATGCTCTGGAACACGTTCGTCATCGAGCGGGGGGTCACCGTAAGATACAGGATCGGCTTGCCCGTGGCCGATCGTACCCGTTTGACGACCGACTCCACGTCCTCGCCGATCACCGTCGGCACGCACGTATTGCTCACGAACAGGAGCTTGTCATCGGCCTGCGCACGGCTCACCGCGTATTCCAGCAGCTTGGTGAGCTTGCCCGGGTTGCCGAGGATGACGTCGTCTTCGACCAGGTCGGTGGTGATCATCCCGTCTTCGACGAAGTCGATGTCCGTGAGGGTGCCCATGTGCTGGCTGGCGGGTTGGCCCGGCGCCCGCGCCCGGTCGTCCCACGGATAGTTGACCAGCGTGACGATGGCGCCCACGGAATGCGGATTGACGTACAGACACTCGGCGTCGCAATGCTGCACGAAGTGGAACAGCTTGGATGGATCGATGCTGTCGAGCTGGCTGCGCGCGATCTCGCCTCCAGCGAAGAAGTCTGCGTAGCTGTCGTCTGCGCCCCAGGTGTCCAGCAACGACCGGGGGCGGCTTGCCTCGTCGCGTGAGGGCGGCATCGGTAGTCCGGGCTTGCCCGACTGCGGGTCGGATGCGATGACCACGGCGAGGTGGTCGACCGTCCACCCGGCGAGACGGGATCGGGCTCCGGCGACGACCAGGCGTGCGAGCGCGGCAGGCAGATCCTTGCCGCGTGCGTAGATGTTGAGATCGCGCGTCAAGATCAGCCCTTTGGAGTCGGGAGCACGCCGCTCGATACGGAACACGTGGGCATGGCCGGATGGGTCGAGGATCGCGACCTCCACGGCGTGGTCTACCCATGCGGCGGCGTGAAGGCGGAAGGGCCCGGTGGCGACGCGTAGCAAGCCGCTGATTGTCTCGCACGCAATGGGACCCGCGGCGACTATCTTTCCACCGAGCGGGTGGGAGGTCGTGGGGGGCGGGCGCGGTGCGGCGATCGCGGGCTGCGGCTGCTGAGAAGACATGATGGACCTCGCGGCGATCTGCACATGACACTGGCACGACGGGATCGCAAGGCGGTCTATGGGACAGGGAGGAACTCGTCCCAGCCGAACCGGGCGACGTAGTTGTCCCAGACACCTTCGCAGGCGGCCCGGTGGCGACATGAAGCGCAGCGGGGGTGCCAGCTCCGCCTTGCCCGATCGATGTCGGCGCGCGTGATCTCCACCAGGCCCGGGGCGGCGAAGCGGTCGGGCGGCACGTCACCCCCGAGCAGGTGCGACGCTTCGTCGACCGTCCCGAAGTGGGAGTGGCTCTCGACGAAGCCACGGTGGAAGTCGTCGATGCCCTCCGTCACGCAAGGGGGCACATCCACGAGGAAAGCCATGGGTCGGACACCGGGGGCCGTACGCTGCGCGGTGTCGAGCAGCCGCTGGAACTCGCTGACAATGCCCGAATAGCGCGGAAACAGCCTGTCGAAGTGGGTATCCGCCCTGCCGTTCGCCTGCATCGCATTGAACACCGCCTGGTCCACGCCGTGCTCCCGCAGGAAGAGATAGATCGACGCCATGTGCGGGAGGTTGCGCTTGTTGATCACAGTGGACGTGTGCAGATCGACCGGTCGCGGCGATCGGCGCGCCAGCGCCTTCACGACATCGATGCCACGCACCGTCTGGCTGAACGAGCCCGGGGTGCGCGTGAGACCATCGTGGAGCTGGGGCTCATGGCCATGCACGGAGATGTAGAAGCGATTCACGCCGGCCTGAATCAGGCGGGCCGTCAGCGGTGCATGCGACAGCAGCCGTCCGTTGGTCATCAGGCTCACCCTGCCGTAGCCAAGCTCGCGCGCCCATTGGGCGTAGGTGACCAGATCCGGGTTGGTCGTGGGCTCTCCCGATGTAAAGCAGATCTCCTCCGCTCCCTGATTGATCCGGAGCAGCGTGCGGATGCTCTCGCGCGTGACCGCACCGATCCGCTCGCGTCGTGCCTCGCGATCGGCCTCCATGCAGAACAGACAGTTGTTGTTGCAGATGGCCCCCGTGTTGATGTGCACGCGACGCCCCTGCCGGGCTTGCCTGTCTCCCGCAGCCGGGGCCGCCGGCGTCACGTCTGATCGCAACACAGACAAAGCCTAGCATGCCAGCGGCCGCGCGGAGCCAAATCCTTGCGCGATCGCTTCCACACTGCCGCATGCTTCATCCGGGCGCGGGTCGCGACGGACGGCTTGCGCGGCCGCAACGGAGCGGCGGAGATCAAGAACCCCGCTCGCTATCGCGCCCGGTGGCCGAACGGCAGGAGCAACGGCGTCACGGGCAGCGCAAGAACCTCCGCGTCGACGCGCAACGTGTTGCCACGCACCGACACCGTGGTTCCTGTGCGAACGAGTGCGAGCAGCCGCGCCACCGCCTCGGTCGCGTCCTGGTCCAGATGCGCGTCAGGGTGCCGATCGCACGCGGTGGGCCAGGCGTCAGCCACCCGCACCTCGGTGCCGTCGTGTTCCCCCCGCATCGATATCTGCACATCGTCGTGGAGCACGAGGCGATGCGCACCCAGCGCGTCGTCGATGCGCCGACGGAAATCCGCGTGCCGCTTGTCGAGCAAGGCCGCGATGCGGTCTGCGTACCGTGCAGACCAGGAGCAAGCGAACGAGCACGGTGTCCACGACACGTAGTGGAACACATGGAGGTCCGCCACATTGAGGCGTGCCAGAAGGAGTCCGTCGGTCCGGCCCGCGGTGGCGGTGAGCAGATCCACGTTGCGCCGCGGTTGAGGCGCCGACACGAACGCCTCGACGCAACACCTGGGATAGCCGAGGAGACGGCCGAGCTCCAGGTCGTTTCCCCGATCGAGGTCGATGCCTGCGGCCACGTCGTGCGGGGCTCGCCCGATGAAGACGGTTCTGTACGCATCGAACGCCTGCGCCGCCTTGCCGTCGAGGCACTGGTCCTCTCCGCCTTTGCCCTCTGCCCAGAAGCCGGGGGCGACGCCGACATGCAGGCCTCGTCGGGCGGCAAAGGCCCGGATCCGTTCAATGTCCGGCGCGCGGAGCCGTTGACGGACGAGACGACGCAGCCCGCCGAGCAGCGCGATCATCTCTGCCTCGCCGCTGCCGACAGGATAGCGAATCGTTCGAGCGTCCACCTGCCTTCGGCAGTGATCGACCAGGTGGGTGTCGCGAATCGGCAGCGCGTCAAGGAGGGAAGGCAATGCAAGCATGAGTGGACCGGCGGCACTCGAATGGTGCGCTCGGGGCCGATGGTATGCAAAGGGTGGTCGGCATGGGAACCCCCGAAGCCGAGCCTGGTCGGTGTCGAGTCCCGAGTCCACCCGGGCGGAGTCCGCGCTCCACCTGTTTGGAGTTGACGGATTCAGCCAGATTGTAGGTCATCGCGTGGTCGAATGGTGGACCGTGCCACACGCGAATCCGGTGCGAGCCACCTCGCAGCCGGGCGATTGCCTCAGAGCACTGGAGATCGAGGGCCCCTGAGTGCTGGCGGGCGCAACCGTGGAGTCCATCCACGGTGGAGCGAGAGCGCCTCCGGACCCGCCTCCTGACATGGATGACCAAGACCTCGCCGGGGCAGCCCGCGGCGTGCCCATCATGGGGCACCAAGCGAACCGCCGCGGCAGGATATGAATTGCAGCGAGTCAGCCGCAGGAATGCCACGTCCCACGAATCGGATGCGGCGCTTCTCGTCAGCAGGGCAACGCTGCAGGATCTTGTGGTTGGCGTCAGGGTTTTCCCCGTCCACATAGCACCACCCGGCAAGGTTCGGGTCGACGACGTCGTCCCGGATGCAGGATTGAAGCGCATCGCCCTGGAGCTGGCGAAGCTCGCACGCACAGTTCAGATTGTTTTCGATACATACGGAGTCGGTGCGAAGCCAGGCGAGGTCAGCCTCGCTGAGTGTCGAGCGGGCGCCTTCGCATGGTGGGCAAACGGGATTGCCCTGCGCGTCGTACGTGTCAGCGTGAGTCGCCTCGATGACCGTGCATGGAACCGATCCGTCTTCGAAAGGCCAAAGGGGAACGGGAAAACACTCGATCGGAAAGAGCTGCGGGATGCGTTCGGCGATGGCGGTGATCGCCGGGAGGTATCCCCAGTCCGGGTCGGAGTCTCGATCGGAGGAGGTCTTGGCAGGGCAGATGGACGCAACCACCGCCCGGTCCCCAAGGCCCTTGAGAACGGCGAGCTGGCGGCGCGCGGGGTATGCCTTGGCGCGATACTGGACAGCACCGAAGCCGGTTCCGTCGAAGCAAAGAGGGCTCTGCGGGGAGGCGAAGCAATCGCACGACTCGTTGGTGCATTGGACAGGAACGGGCAGGTCGAAGATGCACGCGTATTGCAGATCATCGCGCGACGGAATCGCCCGGTCGCTGCCGTTGATCGGGTTGCCGAGCGGCGATTCGGATGCAAGCACGATCTTCGCGCCGGTGACCGGGTTGGTGCCCGAGCGCGGCTCCACGGACTCCAACATCAGCGGATCGAGTGGGGAGCCGACGATCTCGCCGTGTCGCCCCGTCTCGCCCAGGATCACGTCCCAAAGCGCGCGCGCGGCAAGCGAGGGGTCCACGCCGACCGGCGCGGCATCCAGAGCGCCGATTGGCGTCGACAGCTCTTGCGCCGTGCGGTAGCCCGACGCGAGGTTGCGCGGGTCGCGCGCAATGTCTTGCCAAGGTACGCCCACGACGCCGACCAGCAGGATTTGCGAGGGATCCCGGATCGCCATCTGGCCTGCGCACTGCTTGGGGTCGACGATCTCGCTGCTCGGGTCGTCCGGGTCCGCGATGGTCGCGTAGTCCCGACAGAACAGCGGATTGAGCGTGCCGTCCTCGAAGCGGACCTCGGTCAGGCCGTCGACGTAGCGCTTGATCGGGTGCAAAAAGTCGATGCCGAAGCGGCGCTTCTGGTCGTAGCAACGCAGGCTCATCGGGTCGTCGAGCGCGGGGGCCGGCCAGCCGGCTGCGCATTCGGCGGGCGCGTCGGCCGGGTCGAACTCGGAGCAGGACTTGCACTCGTCCGAATCGGGATCGTAGCGACACGCGGCGGTACCTGGGGCGAGGTGGAACGGCTCTCCGTGCTCGGTAGCCTGCAGCGCCTGGAAGCTCCACGCGGAATCCGCGAGCGAGCAGTCGTTCCGGTCGCTGATCATGACCACCACTACCGCCGAGTCCTGGCGAATCATGTCGTGCCGTTGTTGCAGCACCAACGAGTCGATTCCATCCGGGCAGCGACAGTGCTCGGTGTCGTCACCTACGAAGCAGGGGCAGGGGATCCACTGCAGGACCGGAGCGGGGTCGACGAGAAAGCGGTACCATGCCTCGAGGGGTGCGGGAAAGCCGCATCCGTCGGACCCGACACCACGCACCAGGTCGGCGAACTTTCCGGCGAACGCATCGAGGTCGCCGTCGCCCGGCGGTAGGCCCGCCGCTCCTGGGGCCCAATTGAGGAAGCCCGTGTCGTTCCAGGTGGGGACTCGATGGTCGCTGTCATCGCCTGGCGTGCGGCCCCTGTCCAGCAGGTGGGCCATGTCTTGCTGGTGAGGATTGTACCCTGGGGATTCCGGGCTGCAGGAATCGGCGCCATGTCCGCCAAGAGAAGAGGAGATGACACCGACATGGATGTCCTGGATGGGCTCGAATTCCCGCTCCTGCGCCGACGGGTCGGGGCACGGCTCACCAGGCTCGGGTGCAGCGGCAAAGGCGCCCGTCACTCGATCCACGCAGAACGGGTTGGTCAGCCGGTCTATCCATGCGGGCACGGCCCGGGCGAGCAAGGTTTGCTTTTCGATCATGGAAGGCGTGTTGTCCACGACGAGGAGCACATCGAGTTTCGGGGGGCTGCGATCGGCCCCATGCCAACCAGTGTGGTGCAGGGGTGGCCGAGGCTGCACGAACGCGAGCTCATGGTTGGAGCAGGCAGCCCCGGCAACCATGGATGCCCAGATCAGTAGGACCGATCCGGAGGCGGCGAGTCGACGGAGAGCGTGGGAGAGCATCGGTATCCCCGCACGCGGGAAGCAATTCTGGTACCACGGCGGAACTGGCGTGGATGTGGCGTCCGCGGGCATCGTTTCGGGGGCCACGGACGCGGCCCACGACAACGCGAGTTGGCGGAAGGGGTGATCGTGTTGGCAATCACCCGGTGCCGGCCGACCGTCTGACCCGGAAATGGTCTGTTCAAGGTGCTACCATCGTCGCCGTGCGAGTAGCTGCCCATGATGTGGTGTCGTCGTTCGGTTCGGAGGAGGCGGTCGGCCTTGCGTTGGATCGCGCCGCCGCGGACCGCGCAGGGAGGCTGCCGTGCTAACGCCGGCCCCGGTCGACATGCTTTTCTTGCACGTGCCACGCTGGCGCGATGGTCGTCGCGAGATCATGGTCATGCCGACCGGCTTCACGGCGCTTGCGAACCTGATGATCGACGAGGGACGATCGTGCGCGATCTCGCACCTCGGGATCGAGCGGGAAGCAGATCCCGGCTTCTCGCTCCAGGCGCTGCTCGCGTCGACCCGACCGCGGCTCGTGCTCTTGACGCTGCATTGGCATGGGCAGACCCGCGGGGTGATCGACACCGCGCGGCTAATCCGCAAGGCGATGCCCCGATCGACGATCGTGGTAGGCGGGCTCACCGCGTCGGCGTTCGCGCGCGATCTGGTTTCGGCGATTTCCGCCATCGACGGTGTGGTGCGGGGTGACGGCGAGCGGCCCTTGCAGGTGCTTGCCCGGGTGGTGCTCGACGGGGTCGGGAGCGCTCGTGACGTACCGAACCTGGTGTGGCGCGACGGCGGGACGGTGGTTGACAACGGCCTGTCGTGGGTGCTCGACGAAGCCACGGCGGGGGGGTTGCGTCATGGCAGCCTGAGGGCATTGAGGTTGCGTGAGCGGTACATGTCGCGCGCGCTGTATGCCGACTTCAGCGAGGGCGCCGACGGCTCCGAGGGATATCCGCTTGCCGCGTATCTCAACGCGGGCCGAGGTTGCGCCGCGGAGTGCGTGCATTGTGGCGGCGCGTCGTCGGCGCAGATGCTCACGAGCTGCCGCCGCGGTGTGCTGCACTACCCGGTCGCCAAGCTGCTGCGCGACGTGCGCGAGGCGGTTCAGGAAGGGGCACGTGCGCTGCGGATGTCGTTCGATCCGCCTGCGGCCAGGCGGCACCTGCGTGCATGGTTCGACGCGATCGTGGCAGACGGTCATCGGCTGCGCGCGATCTACGACGTATGGCACTTGGCCTCGCCCTCGTTCGTGGACCTATTTTCTCGCACGTTCGAGCCCGGGTCGATGCTGATTTTCTCGCCCGAATGCGGCAACGAGCAGCTTCGATATCGCATCCGCGGGCTTCCCTTCACCAACGCGCAGCTCCTGCGATCGCTTGCCGACGCCGAGGACCGAGGGCTCCGTACGCACTGCTTCTTTTCCGCCGGGTTGCCGTCGGAGACTCCTGCGCAGGTGGAAGAGACGGCGCGGCTCATCGGGCAGATCCGGGGGACAACGCGATCGGGCATATCGGTGTGCCCCATGGTGCTCGACCCGGCGAGCCCGCTGCACGTGCATCCGGAGCGGTACGGGGTTCGTCTGATACGCAAGACACTGCGTGACTACTACGAAGAGCGGGGGCTTCCGGGCGGTCCGGGCTACGAGACGGAGCACTTCGACGAACGGGGCATCTTGCAGGCATGCAACCGTCTCCTCGCGGCAGCGGGGCTGAGCAGCCTCGCCGGCTCTGCGTAGCACGTTGTCCGCACAACGCCGTGCGCCTTCCGGACAGGGGTGCAACGCCGACCGCGGATCGCTACGACTGGTGGATGGTCCGGCCCGCTTCGGGCTATCATGGGCTTGCGCCCAACCGGCGCTGTCATCGAGGTATGATGCTCCCGCGAAGAATGCTGGTCGGCCTGTCCTGCGCTGCCGTGGCGCTGTCCGTCAGTTTTGTCGCCGTGGCTGGCCCTGTTGACCTCCTCGAGGCGGATACCCAGGCATTCGTCCAGGATAGCGGCGCGATCGACGTGATCTACTCGCTTCGGTACAAGGACAACGAGGGGCGCGCAGCGATCAAGTCGATCGGCCAGTTCTATGAGCCCGTCGCCTTCACCCGCGGCGTGCTTCACGACGGCGGCCGCGATGTGCCAGTGACGATGTCGTCCAACGGTGGAGGCTACTACAAGGCCACGTTCGGTTCACCGGTGGGCCGCGGCACCTACGTGCTCGAGCTGCACTACCGCAGCGACAAGCGGTTCGCCGAGCCCACCACGAGCGCTGACGGCAAGGACCTGCTCGCCGTATGGTTCAACCCGGTGCGATGGGCGATGCCCGTTCCGAAGTCGGTGGTCAAGCTGGTGTTGCCGTTGACCCTCGACGACAAGCTTCGGCGTCCCGAGGACATCACACCGGCGATGGTGGACAAGCTGGGGGTGATCACCGATCCCGAGAACAAGGCGGGGCAGAGCCACTTCGCTTTCGTGTATTCGGACTACCAGAGCTCGCGCCGGCTCACGATCTACGCCGAGAAGGACGACCTGCCTGCCGAGGCGGTGCACATGGTGCGCGTCTACATTCCTCGCGCTTCGATGCCCGCCCTGTCCGCGACGGACAACACCCGCCCGGCGGCGGGCGGCGGACCCTCGTCGCCGGAGGGCCCTCGGGGAGCCGTCGCACACGACAGCCCGCGATCGCCTTGGTCGTGGACAGACTACGTGGTGCTGGGCGTGGCGCTGCTCGTCCTGTCGTTCGTCGGCAATCCGTTCCTGCTGCTGGGGGAGCTCGTGGTGCTCGGGCTGCCCTTGTGGATCGTGGACAAGATCGCGGGAACGAACCTTCTGCGCGACGTGTTCCTGCCCGCGGGCAAGTTCATGTTCGTTCACCCGACCAAGGGCACCGTGCTCGGGTGGACGGCGCTGGTGGTGCCGCTGCGCGTGGCGTGGGCGGCGGTGTCGGGCATCGGTGCGGCAATCGTGGCCTTGCTTCGTCTCCACCCCGTCATCGACCTGTACCTCAAGAGGAAAGCACCGAGGTACGAATCCCCGGAGATCGTCGTCTCGACGTTTCGCAAGGATGGATACGTGCCCGAGCTGACGCCCGAGGAGGCGGCCGTGATGATGGACCGGCCGATCAAGGCCATCAACTTGCTCGTGCTGGGTCTGCAAGCGCGCGGTGCAATCCGCCTGTTGAGCCGCAACCCGCTGCAGGTGCATGTCGTCGACCCGTCGCGCGCGGTGACCGGACCCGAGCAAACGCTGCTTCGATCCCTGACCAACCGGGGCACGCTCACCAAGGAGGGAATGCGCGACGTGCTGGCTTCGATCACGGCGTCGATGCAGCCCAAGATATGGCGTGCGGACACGAAGGCGACGGTCGACGCGTACCGGGCGCGGGCGCAGCGGCGCTGGGCCGAGCTGCAGGCGACGCCTCAGGCCGCGCGCGCTCAGGTCTTCAATGCGTGGTACCCAGACCTTTACCTTCATGATACGTTCTTCCAGAACTTCGGCACGACGTTCGGCCAGGTCCCGGCCGACGCACCGCCGGACCAGCCGCTGACGATCCTCGGTGCATCGCGCGAGCAGCCATCGGTCCTGGGCGGCGTGGAGCGTGTGCAGGAGTTCGCGGAAGGAGTTGTCGGCTCGATCGAGGCGGGGGCGAGGGCCACGGTGGATCGGGTCGAGAGACTGTTCAACTTCGACGGGGACAGGGGTGAGCGCGCGGGTGCAGAGGCTGGGGCAGTCGCAGCGGCGGCCGTGGGCTACGATGCTTGTCATTCCGCCTGCCACTCGGCGTGCCACGCCGCCTGCCATTCGGCTTGCCACTCGGCGTGCCACGACGCCTGCGCGTGCCATTCGGCATGCCATTCCGCCTGTGTCTCGAGCTGTGCGGGGAGCTTCTGATGGGCGCCACCGATTCGTCTCCTTTCGACCGCATCGACAGGATCGTGGCGGCGTCCCGCGCGGCGGTCTACGTGCGCAAGCAGGACGGGCTGCTGATGATTCGTCCGGAAAAGACGCTCGGGATCAACGACACGGCGGTGGAGATCCTCTCGGCACTCTACGCGCCGGGGGCGGAGCCTGCGAGCATCGTCATCCAGCGGATTGCCGGGCGGTACCGTGTGCCCGTCGACCGGGTCGCGGCGGACGCGGCGGAGTTGCTCGACGCGGTGGTGTCGATGATGCGCGACGACTTCCGGCCGAGGCCCAACGTGAGATTCGCGCCGTTCGATCGCGGCCGCGTGCGTTTCCCCGTGCTCGCCGAGATCGCGTTGACCTATCGATGCCAGAACCGTTGTGCGTTCTGCTACGCAGCGAGCCCTGCCCGGCGCGACGATGGTCCGGTGATGGCGACGCACGAGGTCGAGCGGGTCATCGAACGAATCTATCACGAAGCGCATGTACCCACGCTCAGCTTCACGGGAGGAGAGGCCACATTGCGCCCCGACCTGCCCCACTTGGTGCGATATGCGAGCCGGCTTGGTCTGCGGGTCAATTTGATCACCAACGGATTGCGCGCGTCGAGCAAGCAGTACGCTCGTGTGCTGGTAGATCACGGGCTCGCGTCGGCGCAGGTTTCCATCGAGGCCGGCACGGCGGCGTTGCACGACCGGATCGTGGGACGCCCCGGCGCGTTCGAGCGAACGGTCGCCGCCGTTCGTGTGCTCCGCAACCTGGGCATTCATGTGCATACCAACAGCACGCTGTGCGCGGCCAACCTCGCCCATGCCCGCGACATTGTCGCGTTCGTCGCCGGCGAGCTCGGCCTCCCCACCATGTCGATGAATATGCTCATCCGCACCGGCATGGGGCTGGACCCGTCGATGGCGCCCGTGACCTACGCCCAGATAGCGGAGGTGCTGCCGTCGCTGTTGGAGGAAGCTCGGTCTCGCGGCGTGAAGTTCGTCTGGTACTCGCCAGTACCCTATTGCGTCGTCAATCCCGTGCTGCTGGGGCAGGGGGCCAAGTCCTGCGCCTGCGTGAGCGGCATTCTCTCCGTCAATCCCGCTGGCGAGGTGCTGCCGTGCTCGTCGTTCCAGCAAGGAATCGGCAGCCTGCTGCACCGATCGTTCGACGAAATCTACGAGAGCGAGGCCGCGCGCTACTGGCGCGAACGGCGGTACGTGCCGCCGGTGTGCCGGGAATGTGCCGATGTCGATGTGTGCGCCGGGGCCTGTCCGCTGTACTGGGATGCGGCGGGGAGCTTTGCGGAGATCCCCAGGGCGAGGTCGTCGGACCCCGGAGACCGTGCGCGTTGGGAGCGGGAGCGCGTTTGCGGCAGGAGCTTCGGTGTGCCCCGGCCCGGGGCTTCATGCATGGAGCAGGCGTGACCCATGGGCGACCTCCGCGATTTCGCTGCGTATGTCCAGGGCCGGCTGGCCGTGGTCGGAGCCATCAAGGCGCGGCTGCTCGACTTGCAATCCCGCTACGAGACATTCTACCAGGAGGTGTGCCGCGTGCGCGAGCACGAGCTGAGCCAGCTCGCGTGGGAGATTTACCGTCGCAAGGGCGCTCTGCCCGGAGGGCTCGACGCGGCGCTGGAGACCGCGCGGCGCCAGGCGGAGGCCGAGCTGGACTCACGCCTGGCCGAGATGCGAAAAACCCACGACGATCTGCTGGCCCGGGCAGAAGAGCTTCGGCGGCGCAGCCACGGGATGGAGGCGGAGGCGCACGCGAGGAACGTGGACCTCGACGCGCAGGAAGAGGCGTTGAAGGCGCGCAACGAGCAACTGCTGCACGCGATTGCCACGTATAATGAGCGGATCCGGGACATGGGCAGCGGATTCGGGTTCCTGTTCAACCTACTGCGGATGCGCGAGCTGCAGAGAGAGCGGCGACGCCTCGACGAGGAGTACGCCGACGTGTCGGCCCGCATCGAGTCGCTTCGCGCCCGGTGGGTTGCGCGGGAGAAGGAGCACGCCAAGGCCCAGGAGCGTCTGCGCGGCGAGTGGAACGACCTGGTCACCCGAGCGGCCGCGGTGCAAGCCAAGATCGATCATCTGGTCCTCACCCGGTCGTCGCTGGTCGTGCGCACGGCGCTCGAACGGGTGCTTTTCGACCGCTATCCCGCCAAACCGCCCGGGGGTGCGGAGGTGGCTTGCAACCGGTGCGGGGGAGGGAATGCACGATCGAACCGATTCTGCCAGTATTGCGCGCAGAGGCTGCAGGCGGATCGTCCGGACCTGGAGGGGAGCCTGGAGGAGCTTGCCGAGCTCAATCATCACGTTAAGCGTTTTGCCGAGGGGATGAAAGCCTGCCAGGAGCTCATTGCAACGGTGACTGGTCTCGAATCGGGGCTTCGAGCGTTCTTGAAGAGCGTAAACAGCATGATCGACAACGAGAGCCGTTATCCTTTGGCGAAGCTGCGCATCGACGTTCCGGGGCGGTGCGTGGAGTACGGCCGGAGCTTTGAGGGGCTCCAGGCGAGCGTGGAGCAGCGTGCGGCCCATCCTGCAGAGCTCGCGCGGATGGCGGCGCAGGCGGCAGCGCCCTTCGGCCCGGAGAACCTGCAGTGGTATTTCGAAACCATGGGCCAGGAGCTGTCGAGGCAGGCGAAGGCGCAATGGGGGTGACAGGGGCGCATGAAGACCGTGGTGTCGGTGGCGGGCGTGCTGGCGGGACTTGTGTCGATTCTGTTCGGGTTGCTGTTTCTCGTGGGATACGGGGGGCACGTCTACCGCCTGGTGATTGCGGCGTTGGCCCTGGGAATCGGAGCGGCCTTGATGGGCGGTGGGGTGCTGTTGTGGAGACGAGAGCAGGCGCGGTCCCCTGTGCAGGTGAGGAAAGACGTGCTGGCGCTGGCGGGACGCAAGGGCGGGAGCATCACCGAGGCCGACGTGATCGCGGCGATGCCGGACAGGGCGGAGCACGGCGTACAGGCGCTGGGCGAGCTGGAGCGAGGCGGCTACTGCGCGAGACGCTTGGTGCAAGGCGTGATACGATTCGAATTCCCGGAGCTACAGGCCAGCGTGGTTGTACGCAGGTGCGGGCATTGCGGTTGGGAAGCGCCGCTGTCTTCGCAGGTGACCGTGTGCGCCAGATGCGGTGGTCCCATTGTGATGGGCCGCGCGTCGGATGGTGAAGCAATCGGCCTGGACCCGGGGCGCTGAGGAGCCGTCCGGTCCTGGCCTGAGTTCGGTCCGCGTCGTCGGTGCTGGTCCGCGCGTGCCGCTCGTCTCTTACGCGTCGGCGTCTTGTGCGGCGCCTCGGACCTTCGGAGCGGCAAGCCCATCGAGGGCATGTTTAGGAGGGCAGGAAACTGCCGCGGCCGAGTCGCATCGACTGCCAGGTGACTGCCGCGCAGCCGATTGGCAGCGGTCTTATGCTTTCGGCGGATGCGGAGTGCCTCCTGCGGCCGGCACCGTGGGCTCGTCGTCGTCGAGGTCCTCGAAGAACGGTGGAATCTCGTCGACGAGCGTGGGGTCGTCGTCCGGCGTGCGTCCGTGCTGGGCGGGCGGGCTCAGGTCGTATCCCTCGATTTCCAGCGCTCGACGGCGTCTGCGACGGATTGCCTCGGCTCCCAGGCCGAGCAGCCAGTGGGCGACCGACCTGCGTCCTGCCGGCTGCATGGCAGTTCGGAGGGCGTCGCGCATTTCTGCGGCGGACGCGAAGCGTGCGTCGCGCTGCTGCCTCAACGCGTGGTGTACGACCTCGGCCAGCGCTGGGGGCACGTCGGCACGCATGGCCCCGATTGGCGGGACGCGCGCGCAGACAACAGCTTTTCCCACATCGAGGCTGTCCGTACCCGTGAACAACTTCGTCCCGGCCAGGAGTTCCCACAGCACGGTTCCGGTCGAGAACAGATCGCAGCGGCGGTCGACTGCGAGTCCGGTGAGCTGTTCCGGGGCCATGTACGCGACCTTCCCCTTGACCTGGCCTTCGACCGTGGACTGCACGCGGGACACCGCCTTGGCGATCCCGAAATCAATGACGCGAGCCCTGCCGTCGATCCCTACCATGATGTTGTGCGGAGAGACGTCACGGTGCACCATGTGCAGTGGGCGGCCCTCGGTGTCGCAAGCCTCGTGGGCAGCGTGCAACGCCGCGAGCACGTCGCAGCAGATGGCGGACGCGATAGCCAAGGGGACGCGCTCGTTCTGCGCCTCCAGCACGTTCTGGAGGGCGCGGAGCGTTTCGCCGTAGACGAATGCGGTTACCAGGCACACCTCGGTCGGGGTGTGAACCAGGTCGAGCACGGGAACGATCGAGGGGTGGGCGATGCGCCGCGTCAGCGCTGCCTCATCCATGAGCATGGCGGTGAAATCGGACTCGGCCGCGAACTCCGGACGCAGGCGTTTGATGGCGACGACGGGCTGGGTATTGGGGGGGCCGAGCCGGCGTCCAAGATGCACATTCGCCATTCCCCCGCTGGCGATGCGGTCAAACACAGCGTAGTGGCCGATGCGGAAGAATGACAGGGACACGAGGACGGCGGGACGCTACACCGGGCGGTGCATCGGTGCAAGGCAGAGGTGGCGACGCTTCGAAGCGTGAACGGGGGCCATGCGGCGCGCTGCCGTCTTGCAGTGTGCGCCAGACGGGGTGCGGGATTGTGCGCGGTAGTCAGGTGTCCCCCGCGTTGGGATGCCTTCGAATCCGCATGTTTGGTTTGGTGGGCAGGCGACCGGCATCGCGCTGATTGTTGCGGTGAGCGAGGTGGCACTCGGGGTTCTGGTCGAGCCTGGGATGGGTGCAATCGTCTTTGCGGCGTACGTACTTGTCCGTGGGGCGCCAGGGCAGGTCGGCTGCGACCATCGCGGATGGGACCGCGACCGGGCCGAGTCGATCGGGTGGGAGAGGTCTTGGGTGATCGTGTGCGTGCTCTCTGTCTCGCGATGTCGGTGTGGATGGTTGACGCCGCCTTCCGCCGGGTGCAGCAACAGCGGATACGAACCGCGCGTCTGATCGCGGTGCGCATCGTTGTCATGGCTGGGAACTCGCTCGCGAATGAGGTAGTAGGTGATTCATGGACCATCGGATGATGAATCGAGCAGTGCTTTCGGCTCTGGTGCTCGCCATGTCGTCGGCGATGACGGCTTGCGGCGGAGGGGCCGTGATGTCCGGCATTGCCGCGGGGCGGGTCGGCAGCAGCTTGGCGGTCGAAGCGCAGTACGCGCCTCGGGGCGGGTTGGTGTGCGGGTTGCGTGAAGCCTCCCTGTCCGTGCCGGGCACGGCGGAAACGAAGGCGAGCGAGGCGTGCCAGAAAGCCGCCAGGAGCGACGAACTGTGGCGAGAGGCCATGGTGGTGTTGGCCGCGCACGGCGAGCGGTTGGGCGAGATCGCGTCGGGTGTCAAGCCGGAGCACGCCGGAAGAATGAGCGTGGCGATGACCGGTGTGACCGGCCCGGACTTTGCCGAACCCGAGGGTGCGGCGGAGAAAGCGGCACGCGATGCCGTGGTGGAACTCGTCAAGCAGATCGCGGGATCCAAGAGCGACCTGTCCAGGTCGGTCACGGAGGCAGCGGGTCCTGTCAAGACGCTGTGCGATGGGCTCGAGTCGTACCTGACGAACCAGGTTGGGGCTGTGGCGGAGACCCGTTCGGAACTCGAGAAGAAGCGCTCGACGATGGCTGATCGTCGATGTGCGGCTGTCGAGGGCAATCGAACCGTGTGCGTTTCGCAGTCGGTGCTCGACCGTGTGACGTATGCCACGGCGTTCGACGATCTCGATACACTGGCACGTTCGCACATGCACACGCGCGATTCCGTGCGTGCGTTCTGCATCGTGCACCGCAAGCTGGAAGAGGCTGCGGCCAAAGGCCATGTGTCGAAGGAGCAGACCTGGGTCGACATCGTCAACAGCGTGCAGTCGCTTCCTCGGACGCGCCTTCGGCAGAGCCCGTCCGCGGGCAAGTAGCGCCTGCGCACGGCGCCGGCGAGGCTGCTTCTCCGGACCATGCTGTACAGGCATGCCTCCCGCGTGGTAGGAGTACCTTTCCACACGAACGCCTGGGAGGTTCCTTCGTGGCTTCGAGCAAGAAGTCGAAACAGTCGCAATCGCAACGAAAGACCGGTTCCCTGGAGTCCGGGGCCGGTGCTGCCGGCGGCCCGGAAAAAAAGCGGGCGCGCCGGTCGGGGCGGCGTCCCGGTCAACCCTCGCCCGAAGCTCCGTCCGCACCTGCTGCACGAGCCGGCGGGCAACCCGATGCCGAACCGTGCGAGCAGCCGTCGATACCGGGACCAGGTCGATCCGAGCCTGCGGATTCCGCTGGCCAGCCTGCGGTCAGCGATGCTTTGCAATCGGGCGCCGCCACGCACGACGGCCATACCGAGCGTGGGCTTGTCATGTCGCCGCCCCGGTCTCCGGCCGGAGCAGAAGTAGCTGCGGCGGAGCAATCGTTGTCGGCGCCGGTGGTTGCCGACGACGCCGACGTGGCGGCGAGCGTACGAGCCGATTCCGCGTCTGCAGCCCCCGTGGAGCCGACACCCGACCTCGAGGTGGAGGCGCGCAGAGCACCGGAACTGGGGCCATCCACCATCGGCTCCGATCGGCCCGCTCAGGCCCAATCCATGCCCACGACGGAGGGTGAGGCTTCGGCGCTCTCACCGCCCACGGCTGTTGACGATTCTGTCGCATCCGAAGTCCGTCCGCCGGTAGGGGACCGGTCTGCTCCGCTTCGTTTCGATCGGATCCCATTTTCGGTCGAGGGATTCCGGGCTGCGTGGCAATCCGCGCCCGATGCTGCCTCGCGCATCGACGTTGTCGCCAACGTGACCGACACGCTGCTGCGTTTGCTGGTCGCTCTGGAAATCGGCGCACTTGGCACGGCAAGCGATCGCGCACGTCTGGACGCCGCGGTGGTGCTGGCCTCGCGAGGTCGGCTTGGAGAAGCCCTGTCAATTCCGCAGTGGGGGCATCTGGCATGGGGGCTGGCTCGTGTCGCTGCGCGTGCGGGCGACGACGCCGTTGCACCCATCGCAGCGGAACTCACGAAGCAGCAGCATCTCGAACGTACGCTGGACGTCGAGTTCCGCGACATCCGGCGCGTGGGCGCGGTGGACGGTGAGGTGCGCGCGGCCTCGATGCTCGAAGCGCTGGTCGACGCCTGCCAGGCCATCCGCAAGGTGTCAATCATAGGTGTCACATCGGTACTCGAGTGGGAAGGTGATAATGCCATCCAATACGAGGTTACCAGAGGATTGACGCAAACTGGAAAGATGGCAATATGGTCCGACCGACCGCTGCTGCGGCGGTGGTGCTACGTTGCGGTTGGGGATGGTGTGGGGCCGAGCCTGTTGCCCATGGCGTTCACGTCACGATGCGACAGGTGCGGCGATGCCGGTCTTTTTCTTGCGACGCGGATTGTGTTCGGCCCGAGCCGTACCGCGATTCCCGGCACGTGTGTGAGCTGTGGGCGCGCCGGCCTGGCCCGCCTTCCGCCTGGTCCGGCCCACCCCCTCGCGCGCATGACCCTCATTTTCTGAGCAATGGGCCGCCAAGTTGCCTGACAACTGGCAACGCGCAACGAGCGACGCCAACGCGAACACGGAATGGCGCACCTCCGAAGGTACCGCGAATGCAGCCGTTCCCTGTTCGAGTTGCTGGGTTGCGGTGTTGCATGTTGCTCGTTTTCCAGGAGCCGCCACGGGTCTCACGTGACCTGGCGGGCCGTTGCTTGTGGTCGTTGCTGCGCGGCTTCTTGCGCCGCTGCCCGTTCTCAGCGCGGTTCCAGGCATGGCTCCCGGGGCCTTTGCTCGCTTCGAGGCGAGACAAGCCCCAGATCCGTTGCGCGTGCCGTGCTGGGCGCCGCGGGACCGTCCCGACCGGGCGGGTGACGCTCGTCACCGATGTCCCCGCCGCCTTCTGCTGGTAGGTTGTCGCTCATGACAACGCGCATCGAACTCGACAGCATGGGGCCCATCGAGGTGGAGGACAGCAATCTCTGGGGGGCGCAGACCCAGCGCTCCCTGCTTCATTTTCGAATCGGCACGGAGCGATTCCCCCATGGGTTCATCGTGGCGCTGGCGTTGGTGAAGAAGGCCGCCGCTCTCGCCAATCGCGACCTGGGTGTGCTCCCGGCCGACCTGTGTTCGCTGATCTGTACCGCGGCGGACGAGATCATCGCCGGGCAACACGCCGCGCAGTTCCCCCTTTCCGTCTGGCAGACCGGTAGCGGCACCCAGACCAACATGAACGTGAACGAGGTGATCGCCAACCGGGCCAGCGAGCTGGCGGGCCATCCGCGAGGCAGCAAGTCGCCCGTGCATCCGAACGATCACGTCAATTGCTCGCAGAGCTCCAACGACGTGTTCCCGACCGCGATGCACGTTGCGGCCGTCACGGCGTTGCACGACGACCTGGTGCCTGCGGTGCGGGGCTTGCGGGAGACAATCCGCCGGAAATCGGAGGCATTCGACGGCATCGTGAAGGTAGGACGGACACACTTGCAGGACGCTACGCCGCTCACGCTCGGCCAGGAACTGTCGGGTTGGGTGGCACAGCTCGACCAGGGCCTCGACGGCATCGAGCGTAGCATGACGCCTTTGTACGAGCTTGCGCTGGGTGGCACGGCGGTAGGGACCGGTCTGAACGCGCCTCCGGGCTTTGCCCACCTTGCGGCGGGTCGGGTCGCGGAGCTGACGGGTCGACCGTTCGTCACGGCTTCGAACAAGTTCCAGGCGCTGGCGTCGCACGACGCCCTGGTCGGTCTGCACGGCGCCCTCAAGACGCTTGCTTGCAGCCTGATCAAGATCGCCAACGACGTGCGTTGGCTCGCAAGCGGGCCGCGCTGCGGCATCGGCGAGATCGCCATTCCGGAAAACGAGCCAGGCAGCTCCATCATGCCGGGCAAGGTCAATCCCACGCAAGCCGAGGCGATGACCATGCTCTGCGCGCAGGTGCTGGGCAATGACGTCGCCGTGTCTTACGGCGGAGCCAGTGGCAACTTCCAGCTCAACGTGTTCAAGCCGCTCATCATCCACAATGTGTTGCAGTCCATCCGCCTCCTGGCGGACGGATGTCGCTCCTTCGATGAGCACTGCGCGCGCGGGATCGAGCCGCGGCGCGACAGGATCGAGGCCCACTTGCAGGCGAGCCTGATGCTGGTGACCGCGCTCAGTCCGCACATCGGCTACGATGGTGCGGCGAAGATCGCAAGGAAGGCGCACGCGGAAGGAACCACGCTGCGCGAGGCCACGGTCGCCCTCGGCCTGCTCTCTCCCGAGCGCTTCGACGAACTCGTGCGTCCGGAGTACATGGTCGGGCGCAGGTGATTCGCTACTTGCCTTTCGCTGGCAGGGATACACAGCAGCGGAATCCAGTCGAGTAGTCGTGGTACGTCGGCTCGTGGGCGATCGTGGTGAATTTGCAGCCCGGTCCGTGCTCGCTGCTGGTGCTGAAGAAGCCCCCCATGAAGATTCCGTTGCCCACACGCCATGGCTGCTTCCTGCGCTCCACACCGTCGCTTTCGAGCTTTCCCACGAACTCCTCGGTGACGGTGTCACGTACCCACTCGTGCAAGTTGCCGACCATGTCCCAGGTGCCGGCGTCTCCCGTGCATCCGGCGTACTCAGCGCTTCGAGCCAGAAAGCCAGGCTCCTGGTTCAGCAGGGGATTGTTGAAGTGCTCGTCGTACTTCCATTCCCGCCCGTTGCTGCCAAACATTCTGGATAGCAGGTGGGGCTTGCCCTGGTTGCACGCCCCTGCGCGCCGGCTATTGCCGTACGGATAGGTCCACCCGCGACGGCCCTGGCAGGCGCGCATCCATTCTGCCCGCGTGCAAAGCCGCTTCCCAGCGTTTCTGCAGGCCGCAGCCGCTTCGACCCGGCTGATGTATCCCTGCGGAGGAAGCCCTGCACGGGTCCGCGCCTCGTAGACTGTACCCTCCGCCGGACGCTCGAAGTACGGGTGAATCACCTCAGCGCCATCCGCACCCCGGGATACCAGATACGCTTCCCACCGGTCCACGCAGTACCGTCCAAGGTCGGACATGCCGTCGGGACAGGCTGCCCCCGAACCGGCATCTTTCGCCGGGGGACGTGTCGCAGGTTCGGATGCCCCATCGTGCGGGGCATCGACGGAAGCATCGAGCTTGGGCTCTGCGGTGCTGTCCGAACCCCGCGGAGCCGACACCGCTGCGGATGCGGACACCGCCGCACCCGGAGCCGAGGGATCCGCTCCTGCGGAGGTCGTCTTCCCCGAGCCGTCGCAAGGACACGCGCTTGCGCCGGTGAGCAGTGCGAGCAGCAGGGGGACACGCACGGCATCAATACGGCGATGCTTCATGGAACCTCGCGGCGTGCGGTGCATACGAAGTGACGATGAATAGGACGTTGCTATTGCTCCAGTAGACGTGCTGTACGCCGCCCGGCTCGTCGACCAACAGGCGCGCACCGATGATTACGTTGTTCTGGTTGCGGACCGGCTCGAGCGCGATTGCGGCGTTGGGCCCGTAAGTGGCCTGGAATGCCGCAAGCACCGTGTCCATGTGCCGGCGCGCGACCTCGGCCGAAGTGTAGGCCAGGATCATCTCGTTGAGCTGCTGGCCGCCAGGCGTCACATAGACCGCACCTAGGCTGTCGACCATGCTGTCGAGGAGCAGCTCGGGATACTTGGTCACGGCCGCGGTGGTGACCAGCGAATACGCGCCGACGTGGGTTCGAACCAACGTTCGTAGCAGGCCATGGTTCGGCAGGTTGGCCGCGACGGTCGGCCCACTCGTATCGGAAGGCCCGGCGCCCGCCGGGGACGACGAAAGGCTGGCCGCGGCGAGGAACACGACGCCCGCGAGAAGGATGATGGCGACGATGGCGCCGAGACAACCTGCGACCCCACAGCCTCCGAGCATTGCGGTTCCCTTGCCGGCCGTGCTGGGGTCGGGCGCGGGAGGCGGTACGCCAGCCACGGGGTTCATGGCCCCACCAGGGGGGCCGTAGGGTTGCTGGGGCACGCGCCCCCGTATGGGGACTGCGATGGATTCTGCGGGTACGGTATGCCGGGCCCCGGAGGATGGATCGGAGGCTGCACGAGTCCGTAGGGCGGGACCGGTTGGGGTGGGCGTGCCCCGGGGTGCCCATAGGGGGCTGGTCCCTGGGGGGGAGCCGCGACGGGTGCAGCACACTGGGGACAGGCACGGAAGTGCGGCTCGATCGGTGCTCCGCATCGGGCACAGCGTCCAGGCACGTTCATCATCACGCCGCTCCCTTGTTCGATTGTCCCGTTGCGAGTCGACGTTTGCACTCGAGCACGTTGTTTCGCAATCGTCCTACGTCTCGATCGAGGTCCGTCGGGGAAGACGTGCGCGCCAGCCGGGCGGCCTTGTCCTTGATCAGCGCGAGCTGCACCTGCCGGTTGTGCAATTCGCGCAGGTTTGCCCATCGCGTCAGACGGCCTCGGACCAGCTCCCGCCAGTACGCCGTGGTTCGCGCCACCCCATCGAGAAGCAGGGCCAGGTCGTCAGGCGTCACGATACCTGCGTCCGCCTCGCCGGGAAGCTGCCTGCGAATCGCATCGCGCTCCGCGCGGAGCGCGACGATGATCGTCAGCGCCAGGGCAATCACGGGGATCGCCATGGCTGCGTAAGAACGGACGAGGCCGCTGGTTCCGCCGAGCGCATCCCCATGCGCCAGCGTGACGAACCCGATGTGCGCCGCCACCGCCGCCGCCACGGCTCCCACGGGAAACAAAGCCCGCGCCACCGGCGAACGTGCGTCCGTCGAGGCACCGATCCCGGCGCCAATCAGCCCTCCAAGAACGCCGTCGGCCATGCCGAGCAGCGCGATCCGTGCGAAGCCTGCGAGCAAGCCGACCGATGCACCAGGGAGGCGGACTGCGCCGAAGATCAATTCGGCTCTCAGCTCCGTGGCGACCGCGAACCCGAGGCCGGCGCAGGCGCCGTACACGATGCCATCCATCGTACCGTTGAATTCCTGCCAGCCGCGGATTCGACCGTACACGGTGATCGCGTAGATGCCGGCGCCGGTCGCCACGAATCGCGCCAGCTCTGTCAACGCCGCGGCCGGGACCACGCTCAACGCCAGGAGGTCCGCAGGGGCCACCCACGGCAGCACCACAGCCGCCCCGGACCCGAGCGCGAACAGCAGCGTCATCGCCCACAGCGGCTCCTTCTCATTCATGTCGATGAGGCGCACCACCCAGAAGTACACGACGACCACCAGCACGGTCGTCGTGATCGTCGAAGCGATGGCGGGCATGTCCTACCTCCTTGCAGGAATCGGGAGGGATCATGATATCAAAGCCGGGACGGGGTCGACGGCTATGCGCTGCGCCTCATGAGTTCGCTGACCTTCTCGACCAGCACTGCGCCGGAGAACGGCTTCTGGAGGAACGTTTCTGACGCTTTCAGTTCGGGAATCTTTTGCAGGATGGTGTCCGTGTAGCCGGAGACGTACAGCACCCTCAGAGCCGGCAGGCGACTTCGCAGGGCCTCGGCGAGATCGCGGCCGTTCATTCCCGGCATGATCACGTCGGTCACGAGGACATCGGCTTGCTCAATTGCCGCAAGCTCGAGGGCGGCCTGGGGATCGGCCGCTACCGCGACATGGAATCCTGCGTCACGCAGAAACGTGCATGCCAGGTCGCGCAGGGCGTTGTCATCTTCCACGAGAAGCACATGGCCTGAGGTGGTCGCCGGTGCAGGGCTGCTGGGTTGCGCCGGCGGCCTGGGCTCCGGCGCTCCGCACGGGAGCATCACACGAAAGGTCGTGCCTGCTCCGGGCGTGCTGTTCACCAGGACCACGCCACCGTGCTGGCGCACCAGCCCATAGACCGTGGCGAGCCCCATGCCCGTGCCCTTTCCCACGGCCTTCGTCGTGTAGAACGGCTCGAAAATGTGTGGCAGGTCGTCTGCCTTGATCCCCTGGCCGGTGTCGGTCACCTGCAGCACGCCCCACGCCCCGGGTGCCAGTCCCGCGTGCGTCGCCGACATCGCCTCGTCGACCTCTTGCCGGCTGGTCGAGATGACGAGGCTCCCGCCGTCCGGCATGGCATCTCGGGCATTGGCCGCCAGGTTCAGTAGCACCTGATCGAGCTGGTTCGGGTCCACCCGAACCGGACAGGGGTCGGCGCCCAACCGGAACTCCAGCCTCACGTCTTCCCCGATCAACCTCGCGAGCATGTCCTTGGACCGCGCCACGGCTTGCCCGAGATCCAGCACCTGCGGGGCGATGACCTGTTTGCGGCTGAACGACAGGAGCTGTTGGGTGAGGCTCGCCGCGCGTTTCGCGGCCGCGCGAAGCGCATCGATGCCTTCCGCCGCCTTGGCAGGCAGTTCGAGACGGGCCAGCAGGTCCGCGTGACCCAGGATGACCGTCAGCAGATTGTTGAAGTCATGCGCCACGCCGCCCGCCAGCCGTCCCACCGCCTCGAGCT
>Ga0209018_1001069_pt1 | contig 23294 bp, 16 predicted proteins | sample YNPBryBLVA2012_FD_185814 | JGI IMG/M metagenome (GOLD analysis project Ga0209018, IMG submission 185814) | Anoxygenic and chlorotrophic microbial mat microbial communities from Yellowstone National Park, USA - YNP Bryant BLVA 2012 (SPAdes)... ...
GTTTTTTTGCTTACCACCTTTTCTTCCAAATCTTTATATGTATTTTTAATTGACTCATATTCAGACCATTCATTTTTAGATAATCCTGACCTAGATTCAGTATGAATTGTTTCTAGTTGTTGCAATCTTTCTAAAGCTTGATTTATTTCACTTTCATTTACTGTTTGTAAGATTTGTTTTTTTATTTCAGTTATCCTATCTATGATAGCTTGGACCCATTCCTCAAACGGTTTTGCGAATACTTCTCTAATAATTTCATTAACCTGAGATCCTCCATTTATTATTTGTGGATAAATTAGTTTCAAAAAAGATAGATTATCTTGTCCTATAGAAAGAGATTCGGAGTTTGTATTCTGAATACCACTAACTAGGGAATTAAAATTGACAACTTCGTCTCTAATCTGGATGAAAAGGTCTTTCAACCCTTCTTTCAATTTGCCTGCAATTTGAATTGATTCCAGACCAATGGCTTCATTTAGTCTTTTCACCTCTTCTTTCAATTGTTCTGGTGTTTGAGTTGGTTCCACACCAATGGCTCTATCTAAAATATCGAAACACGCAGGATATTGCATCAAAAAATAGTTAACGAATTGTAATCCTTCGAATTGTATACCCCGATTAACAATTGTTAAGATAGCGTTGGCTATTAGTTGAATGTATGCTGGTGGTACCTCTGACTCTTTAAATTCCTTAGAGCTTAGAAATTTTTCTATCGCACCTAGTCCTTGATAATAGTTTTTATTTTCTAAAGCTTCTGTTAAAGTCTTATTTATCTGTATACTGAGACTGTCTAGTTCTTGCTCTGCAGAACCTCTTGGTTGTTGATCTACAGAATCTGTTGGTTGTTGATCTGCAGAATCTGTTGGTTGTTGGTTAGCAAGAGCATCAGCTTGTTCCGAAATAAAAGCCTCACTAGATTGACCACCAGTGGATACATCGGGCTCAGCAGCAACTTCTGTAGGGTTTTCTGAATCTGGAAATTTTAATTCCAAAGCAGTATCTTTCAGTAAACTCCATTCCTTTTCTCGTCTTGAGTTTTCTTGTTTCTTTACAAATTCAAGCAATTTACCCAAATTTTCTTCCACAGTGGAACCTTGACTATCATCAGAACCCCCACTGGAAATACGTACACCGCTTTCTACCATTTTCTGAACCTTTCCTAAAGGTAAAGTATAAATTACATTTGGTTTACCACCTTCAACCCAAGTATATTTATATAAATTCCATCAGAACCTAGTAAAGCACTTTCTAGCTTTATTACTCTTACTATTTCAAGTTACGTCTGTTCTGGTCGAGCGGACGCTTCCCTGGACCCAAACTGTTCCGCTTGTGCTCCTGCCTTAACTAAATTATCGGGTAACTTTATAGATAAACTATCGTGTGACTCTGGTGACCTTACAGGCATAAGCTTGTATGATTTACACCTTCAAGTATACTATATTTCTCTATTTTAGTCAAAGGTTACTAGCATCGATTAGGTTGAAGGTTTAATTGATAGTGGGTACTGGTTTTTTAGTGAACATTTTTAACTTTTTTCAATTTTCAAATTATTACCCAAGCTTTAGAAACCGACTGAACATATTTCTTAAACATAGTTAATTTTTTTCGTAAAAACCTTAGTTAAGGTACATTTATTCTTACTACCAAGAATTAATTTAGACTATCTGGGCAAGTTGATCAAAATCAGTCCTTGACCAAGCTAGTTTTTTGAGCCTAAAAAACTTTAGCGTTTTAAATCTATGTTTAAAATTAGCAATTTAACCGTTTCCATTGACGGCAAAACCATTTTGAAAAACCTAAATTTTTCGGCCTCTGCTGGCCAAATTCACGCCATTATGGGCCCCAATGGAGCCGGCAAAAGCACGTTAACGGCAGTATTGGCAGGCAATGACAACTATCAAGTGGAAACCGGTGAGATTTGGTTTGCAGGGCAAAACTTGTTGGAAATGGAAATCGAAGAAAGGGCCCTAGCTGGGCTATTTATTGGCTTTCAAAATCCGATAGAAATTCCCGGAGTGACTTTGATTAATTTTCTTAAAGCCGCTTTAGAAGCCAAAGCCAAAGCCAACAACCAACCCCTACCCTCAACGGCCGAAATTTTGGCCTTAATTAAGCAAAAAATCGAGTTTCTGGGACTGCCGTCAGACTTTTACAAGCGTTACGTCAACGCCAACCTATCTGGAGGACAAAAAAAACTTAGCGAGCTGTTGCAAATGGCCGTGCTGGAGCCAAAACTGGCGGTTCTAGACGAAATTGACTCAGGTTTAGACATCGACTCGGTTAAGCTGGTAGCTGCTAACTTGAATAAACTACGTTCACCTGAAAGGTCAATCGTCTTAATTACCCACTACCAACGAATTTTGAATTTTGTAAAACCGGATTTTGTGCATGTACTAAAACACGGCACCATCGTGGCCAGTGGTGGCCCAGAATTAGTGGCTCAGATCGAAGCTAAAGGTTATGATCAATTTAATTGAACCAGACAATTTTACAATCTATCACTTAGACCTAAGGCAACCAGAGTCAGATGGTTGGTTAAGGTTGTATTTTACCCAAGAAATTAATAAGCCAATTTGGTTGCAGACCAAAAATCCGAAATTAAAATTGGAAATCAACGTAAATCAAACTTTGTCACTAAGGTTTTTCTGGTGCCAGCTAGAGGGTAACCTTACTCCCCAAGAGTTACAGTTGGTAGTTAACCTAAACTACCCCAATTGTCGTTTGGGGTTATACAATTTTTATTATCTAGAACAACAACACCAAGTACGCAACCACCTCCAAATTAACCACTGGCAACCCAATTGCTATAGCTACACTTTAAGCAAAGGAGTCTTACAGGACCAGGCGCAAGTTTGGTTTGGTGGTAAAATTTTTGTGGCCTCTGAGGCTCATCAAACTGATGCCAAACTGGCTAATCATACTCTTTTGCTGTCCGACGAAGCTAAAATGGAAAGTAAACCAGAGCTGGAAATTCTCTGTGACGATGTTAAATGTACTCACGGAGCCACCATTGGTTCATTGGATAGACAACAAGAATTTTATCTACAAAGTCGGGGAATAGACAAAAAAATGCGCGAAAAGTTGCTTATTCAGGGGTTTTTGCAGGAGGTAATCGATTCTGTCATCGTTTAAATGAACCTTGGCAAACACCAGGTTAAAGAAAAAATAACCTGTTTTAAAGAGTTAACTACACACTGAAAGCTACCAACCAAACTTTAAAAATTACTGGCCAAAAGTTCATTACAGCCTAAAGTTTAGACCGTATTTAACAGCAAGGCATTAATTAGCTTGTGAAATTAAATTTAGGATTTATTTGAAAAGTGGCAACAATTTTATCCATCTCTTGCAAGTATTGTTGTAATTCTGAAGATTCTAAAGTCAGTATTTTTGGAGCTAAACCAGCAGACGAATTAGGCATATTGCCGTCATAGCCATAAGTGATAGCTATATATTGACCGTTTTCGTCCATCACAAACTTAGCCTGATTAAAATAAGTTGGACTAATAGCTTTAAAGTTGTCGCTACGCGTAAGATATGGGCTTAGTTTACCTTGAATTTTATTGGTAATTGTTGACCCCACCCACATTTTAACGCTTTGTTTAGAACTTTGCTCAGATGTTGTTTGACTTAGTGTAGATAAAACACAATCACTTGGCGCAACTGCATCTAACCTAACCAACTTATTGGTTATTTCTATGGGTTGGCTATATTCACCTCTACAAACAGCAGAAAAAGGATTTCCCAAAGAACCTCCTCCGGTAAATAAAACATTGGTAGAAATGTTAATATAAAAACCATTTTTTCTAAGCAAGACATTCGAACATCCAAGCTCTTCTGAACAAGATTCTCTCTTAATTTGCCAATCCGGAGACACAGACAAACTAAATTGAGATTCTTGAACTAGCTGCCACCGTTGAACTGAAAGATTATTTGCATTGTCCGAAAAATTATTTTGTAGGTTTTGTTTCTTCCAAAAGAAAAAACCTAAAACAAATAAGACTGCTAAAAGGGATATTACACCAATAATAACAAAAACTTTTTGTTTGGTATAAGTAAACATAAGCTAAAAAATCTTCAACAAAAACACCTACTGTTACAAAAAAGTTTAAGAATCGAGGGTTAATTTTTGTCAAAAATTTGATTGGTTAATTCCCTTGCCTAAAAAGCTAGGCAAAACTAACTATTAATAAACTATTTTCTTTAGGCAGGATTGCATTGAACCGGAGCAAAACCGGGCTTTTTGCTAACTTTTTCTATATATCCAATGGACGGTGTAGGATACCTACTATACCTGTATCCACTTATTCCAGTATTGTTTTGATTAAGAGTGACAATCATCAACCTACTACTACCCCAAGTATTATCATATTGCCAAGGATCGTTGAGTAAAATTTGCCTTGTCTCTTCTTTGTATCCTACAATCACCATAATATGAGACAATTGAGGTGTAAAATTAATTGATATAAACAGGGGTAGACCTTGATTAATATTGTCTTTAATCGCCTGAAAATATTGTGCTGAGCTGCCTACAGATTCAGTAGTTAATCCAAAATATTCTAAAAAATTTTTTCTGCCCACATGATAAGATTGATTACATCTTTCCATACTAGTAATACCAAAAGCACCTTGGCAAGAGCTATTTGTGTTGTTTATCAGACTGTCCCTGTTTATCGGATCCATCACCACAAATCGATAGTTGGCATTTTGCCAAAAATATGTGTATAAACAATAGTGGTCTTGATCACCAGAAAAGTTGGGTAATTTCTGGTTATCTAAACAAGGAAACGTTCCTGGTCTAGCCATTTCTACAATCATTAATGATGATGCACCACCACAACCGCTGTTACGATATGTATCCGGTGCCGGTGGTTTTTGGCCATCCGGTTGCTTATTTTGACTGATATAGGGAGTATAAGCTAACCTAACAAAACCATTTGAATCAGTAGTCGCTTGATTGCTGCCACAACTTAGAATTGAACCCTCATAATCTAAATTATCACCGCCTACTCCTTCTGAAGGAATAGAAGGACTTGGGACAATGCATTCTTGAAACCCTTTTTTATCTATAATTTCGCCCTGATCATTAACAAACTGAAAACAACTTTGACATCTACTGTACCGATTTTTACAAGTGTCTACACAAATAGACCTATTGCTACTATTAGCACAAGCTACAACACAATACATAAAATCATTACAACCTTTTCCTCTTCCTCCTACCCCTTCCTCGCCTGGCTCAATTAATCTAGCCTCAGGACCAAGATTTAACTCTTCCAAAAAACGAAAATTTATAATTCCGGCTAACGGGTCAATTGCTGTTAAAATAGTCACTGGCATGCCCACAAACAAAATACCCACCACCAAATTTCTCAAACTTTCACCAATCATTTTGTAAAAATCTGAGCTCACTCCACCAGCAAACAGTAGACCATTAATCGCCATATAAGCTAATTTCAAAAAAGCGTAAATTATGGCTACTACCAAAATAAAAAAAGTTATTTGAGAACCGCATTCCAAAAAAGAGACTACTCCTGTATCGGCAAACTTACAAGCTGGAAATATGGTCGATAAGGCGTTGGTTGGAGGTTCATTGGAATCAGTTTGAGTTTGGGCAGATACGGTAAAACCGTTAACTGTTACCAACAGTAGCACACTCAAGACAACCAAAACTCGAAAAAGAATTACTAAAATTTTGGATAAGCCAGAAAATAAATACATAGTTTCAATTTAACTAAATTAACAAACAAAGACAAAACTTCTGTTCTAAAAATTTTTCCTCAGCTCTTAAAAAATATAGTTTAAATTCGTAAAATAGGCAAACAAAGAAAATCGTTTTCACACTATAGCAAAGCAAAATTCTGGCCAAGAATCTAATACACAACCACAAATAATTGCCGATTCAAATCAATCTGACTCGTATTAATCTTAAAATACATTTGTCACAAAACATAAGTAAACTTTACTAACTTCAAAAACAAGTTCAAAAACTAGACCACTACTAATCTAGTTAGTCTAAATAACAGTAATTGTTAGTTAAATATCGATTATTAGTTTTGACATTTATTCGTCTTCCAACCTAGTTTTTAGCAAAAAGCTAAACGTCGAAACCATATGCTAACTAGTTCCAAAAACCAACCAGCCGCCTCCAGCCAAACCAAAGTATTCCGAATGAGTAAAATCTTATTTTTAGGAGACTTACTACTCATGCCTATTCTGCTTGGTTTTTATTGGTTCGTAAAACATCTAATGAGCTACTTTACCCAAGTGATAATTGCTAAAGAACAGTCTTTAGAACTACGACAAGGGTTGCTGAATGTGACCATCATCGAGATTCCCTACTCCAAAGTAAACGCGATTACTATTCAACAAAGTTGGTTAGGCAGACTGTTTAATTTTGGTACAATCAGTTTAAATACTGGTGGCGATGATGTGGAAATTGTCTTTCCTAACATTGCTTCTCCCAAAAAATTGCAACAAATTATTGACTTAAATAAAAACTCTAAATGACCGTCATGTGTCAAACACTTGTTTGAGGTTTGAAGCTAAATTTATGTCTAAGCTGTTATCCGTATCTTTATTTTTACTAGCAGCTTTGTTGCCAATTCAAAACTGGCTATTAGGGTTTTTGATAGTTCGGTTACATTGGCCCGAGTGGGTTAGTTTATGGAAAGAGTTATTGGTAGGAGTTTTATTAATCTATTTTTTATTGACTTTAGGTATCGAATGGATAGGTAAAAAAGTACCCTTTCGATTGTCCTTAACTTGGCCTTTACTACTAGTAGTAGGTATTACTGGGCTGATACTGATCAGTAGTTTTTGGGTTAACCAAATTCCTTTAGCTCATTTTTTGTGGGGGTTTAGGTTTGAACTTTGGTGGCTCTGGTTGTTTGCCGTAACCAGCGTGTGGCTACAACACTTTCCACTCGATAGACAATTATTAGCTCACCTAACCAAGGCAATTTATTTAGGTTTTCTTTTGTGTAGCCTATTGACTGTAGCTAGCCTAATTTGGGGCCAACAAACTGTTAGCAACTTTTGGCAGTCAGAAACCTCTGTTAAACAAGAATTCAAGCAAACAACTACTTGGGCTAGATTAAACCAAAATTGCCACGTAATCGACTACGGAATAGACAATTGTCGCTTAGCTGGTCCGTTTAGCACACCCAACCATTTAGCCGCCTATTTGCTCTTAGTTTTGCCAGTCTTTCTGGTCAATTTTAGACTAACTTGGAAACAACAACCTTGGAAACCGGAAACCCGGAAAACTTCTACAGGTAAGTGGCTACTAGCCAGATTTATCTGGGAAGGTTCAGCCATAGCTTTGATTATCAGTTTTATTGCTCTCTCGTATGCCCGGTTTGCTTGGTTGGTTATGTTGACTTTTGTCAGTGTAATGACAATAACTTATCTAAAACAACGCTGGCTACCTAAAACTAATATTTTTACTTGGTTAACTAAAGTAGGTTTAACAGTCAGCCTACTGATACCTATTTTAATAGCTGTTGTAGCTGTAAATTTAACCTCAAAACAACTAAAGACCTTACCCCTACCAACTGAACTAATCAAACCGTCTTCCACTAGTTTACACACCAGACATACAGCTGCTAGTTTAACCATTTTAGCCAATAACCCAGATAAACTTTGGTTAGGTTGGGGTTTGCCAGTAGCCGGACCAGCGGCCAAGCAAGAATATATCGACCACTACCAAAACCCAATGGTGATGGCTAACAGTCAAGTGGCCTACAACTATGGCCTACTACCACCCGATTTGGCCGTACCGGAAAATTGGTTTTTGCAGTTACTATTCAATGGTGGCTTGGTTTATTTCTTAGCCTATTCTGCCCTAGTTTCTTGGCCACTAGTAAAAACCTGGTGGCAAGTTTGGCAAGAGTGGTCTAAAGCTACATTTTTAACTTGGGCTAATTTAGTTTTTGGTTTAAGTTTTTTTGGAATAATTCTAGGCAATCTGTTACTTCATCTTTGGGAAAACCAAACTGTGGCTATTTACTGGACCATAACCTGGCTCTATTATTTTACTTTGACAAATCTCAAAATAGATTTCACTACTTAATTAGTATATCAACCTTTTATGTTTCAACATGTACCTATAAGACACAGTCTTACCTTTCATGGACAAACGCTCACTTTGGAAAGCGGTTTATTAGCCCAACAAGCTACTAGTTCTGTGTTAGCTAGTCTAGGACAAACCACCGTGCTGGTAGCCGTGGTAGTAGGCGAAGGCCCAGCCAATAGTGACTATTTTCCCCTACAAGTAGTGTACGAAGAAAGATTGTATGCTAGCGGCAAAATTAAGGGCTCTCGGTTTGTCAAACGCGAGGGTAAACCTTCAGACAACTCCATTCTCACCGGACGCATGATTGATCGGTCACTGCGCTCTTTGTTTGATCCTGACACTCGTCAAGAAGTGCAAATAGTCATTACTCCGTTAAGTATTGACGAAGTCAATCCTCCAGATACCCTAGCTGTAATTGCCGCTTCAGCAGCTATCAAACTAGCTGGTATAGAGCCTTTCGCTGGGCCAGTAAGTAGTGTTCGAATTGGTTTAATTCCAGAACAACGAGTCAACCAGCTGCTAGTTACTATAAAGCAAAAATTAGAAACTGGGCCTACTGACTTTAGTGTTTTGAAACCAGACTTAGAAGAATTTTGCCAATTAATAGACCTCAAAGAAACTGAACACAAAGATTTGTTTGGCCAAGTATTTCAGGCTCTAGCTGCAGTCAACACCGAATGGGCCGCTAAGCTAAAATTATTGTACCACTCGACTACTCGGCTAACTCAAAAAGAAATTGCTGAAAGATATCCTAACTTGGAACTACAACCGGTAGTGAATCCAAGTTATAAGCAACAAGCTGAATCGGTCTTAGATTTGGTAGTTTCCGGAGATGGTCAGAATGTGATGATGGTGGAAGCCGGAGCCAAAGTGGTGAATGAACCAACCTTGGGCCACTGTTTAGATTTAGTCTGCCAAGAATTGGCTGTACTTACTCAATTCCAAAAAGAATTTATTGCTTTAGCTAACCAAGCTGGATTACAAAAAAGTATCATATTGCACACAGTTAAGCCCAATCCAAGAGTAATTGACTACTGGTTAGAATTTATCCCCGAGTTGGAAGAGGTCTTATACGCTCCTGGTAAAAAGTTGGAGCGAATGGATCTTTTGGAATCAGTCAAAGTACTTCACCAACAAGTTTTAAACCAGCTCCTAAACTGGGCTAGCACTTACTCTTTTAATCAATTAGCCCAATTAGTAACCACTTCAGAGATTGATCAGAAAATAGCCAAGAAAATGCTGCAACTGTTCCCTAGTCTAGAAGATTTGCAATGTTTACAGAAAGATTTGTTACTAGCCCTAGAGGTGGTAAAGAAAAAAATCATCAAGCAAAATATTTTAAATCAAGAAAAACGTCTTGACGGACGCCGCTTAGACGAAACTAGACCAATTATGTGTCAAGTGGACGTTGTGCCTAGGGTTCACGGCTCAAGTTTGTTCCAACGGGGCGAAACTCAAGTACTGAACATTCTAACTATAGGTAGTACTAAAGATGCTCAAACAATTGATGAAATGGAAGATTTTGAAGAAACTACTAAAAGGTACATGCATCACTACAACTTTCCTCAATATTCAGTAGGGGCTATTGGTAAATACGCTGGTCCCGGTCGACGCGAGATTGGCCACGGAGCTTTGGCTGAAAAAGCTTTATTGCCTGTGTTACCTAGCGAAGAAGAATTTCCCTATACTATGCGTTTAGTTAGTGAGTGCTTGGGGTCTAATGGTTCAACCTCTATGGCTTCTACTTGCGCTAGTTGTTTATCCCTAATGGCAGGCGGCGTGCCAATTAAAGACATGGTGGCCGGAGTAGCTATGGGGTTAGTATTAGACCAAGCAAGCGGTCAATTTAAAGTCCTGACTGATATTATTGGTGAAGAAGACTTTAGCGGAGATATGGACTTTAAAGTAGCTGGTACTAAAGATGGTATTACAGCCTTACAATTAGACAACAAAGTAGCTGGGTTAACTGTTGAAATCCTCAAGCAAGCTTTAATCCAAGCAAAAACTGCCAGATTGCATATCCTTAATATCATGAAACAAACCATCGATCAACCCAAACCAACACTGTCTCCGTACGCTCCTCGAGTGGCTCAACTTACTATTCCAGTAGATAAAATTGGTGAAATAATTGGTCCTAGTGGCAAAGTCATCAAAGCTCTAATTGCTAAAACCGACACCGAAATTGATATTGAAGACTTAACCGGTAGAGTGGTAATCTTTGGTAAAGATGCTGAATTAGTAAACTATGCTGCTGAATACATCAAAAAGATCGTCAAAGATTACACCTTAGGAGAAATTGTTGAAGGAGTGGTTTTCCGCATCGAACCCTACGGAGCTTTTGTTAAGGTTAATGGTACCGAAAAAGAAGGTCTAATTCATATCAGTCAGATTTCAGACAACAAAATTAAGGATATCAAAAGTTTGTTTAGTATCGGCCAAAAGGTTCGAGCTAAAGTGATTGAAATTAATGAAAAAGGCCAGCTTAACTTAAGCATTAAAATGTTAAACAATAGCAATTCCAATCAACTAACTTAACCCGAAGCCTACTTAAAGTCAGGCAGTCATAGTTAACCAATAATCTCAAGTAATTTTGCTTACTTAGTTTAGATCCAAAAAACTCAAAGCTTCAAGACAACTACTCCTACGAACGAAAATTCTTAGTTAGCCCCATAAGTTAACCAAGTTTTAGATCAAAAAATTAAGCAAAAACTTTATAAACCCAAGATTTAAGAGAAGAATGGTTCAAACACCACTACAAACAACCTCAAAAATGATTAATAATTGGCTAACTAAGAAAATTAGTCATTGAAAATCTTTTTGTCTAAAAAACCGTTAAGATAGTAATGTTAATCTACAGCCAAACTCACTAGTCAGCCAAAATTTTGGCTAACCTCAAAATCTGCTATCAAAACAAATTCTGATTCAACCAAGTGAAGATGGCCTAGTTAAGATTAATCTGAAAGTTGTCTAACAAACAACCACTTTTGTTGGTATAAATCAATAGTCAATCGATAAGGACCAACTTCCACGCAAATCAACCTTTGTAAACCAAAATCTAGACTAAAGTTAATAATCATTCTGTCAGTTAACCCTCTCCCAGTTACCCAATACCAGTAATGTTGTGGATTCAGTTTTAAATAGCTAAATTCTATCCAATCGGTAAAAGCCGTTAGTTCTACTTGGACAAACTCATTTAGTTGCTCCAAATTTTGCATCCAACTCAAGTCAACAACCTCTGGAAACCTGTTTTTAGTAGCCAATAAAAACCGTTTTGGACTAGCTGCTAGCTTATTTTTTAGACTTTTACAAATTAGCCGATTACGACCTAGTAGTAACAACCCTTCGGTCATATAAGCCAGTTTATAAACTGGATAAAAATCTTGAAAATTTCTGGGCAAAAAATTTTTGATTGTCTTTTTGTTAAACACTCTGGCTTCTGGGTTACTGAAACAAAAAATAGGTTTGTAAAACAACAATTTTTCGATCGTTACTTGCTTAATGTCTAGCCAACAACCTTGACGATAAATCTCTACTTGGTCAGTTAAATTTACCCGAGTACCTAGCCTGGCCAGTTTCTGGTTAACCTTCACTTGACCAGCTGCAATTAACTGATCCGCTTGCCTACGTGACCAACCTAAATGGTGAGCTAAAAATTGGTTTAAACGCATATTTAGAAGACAAATTAACCAAATCTTGCGTCTCAAAAACCAACCACCAATTGCAATCCACTCTCAATCTAGCCTATGCTTTAGACTTTTTTTCAAAATCATCGGCCACACTCCATCGGTTACTAACCAAAATCAACACAAAACCTAAGACTATCAGTATGACCACTAGCCAATTAGCAGGGTTACTCCAATCAGGCCAGACATTGCTACTCAACAGTAATAATTTACTATCTTCAGTGACCGACAACATTTTTTTCCAAGGCCAAATTTTCACTAAAGAACCAAAAACTACACCTGCCAAAACACTCACTGTCAAAGCAAAATGTCGGTGTAACCACCAGCTTAAAAAACGCACAAACAAACTTAAACCCAACAAGACTCCCAAAACAAATACACCTAAGGTTAAGCTATCTCTAGCCACAACAGCATTAATAATCTGCTCATACTTACCCAACAGCAAGAGCATATAGGAACCAGAAATACCTGGCAAAATCATGGCACAAATAGCCAACATTCCACTTAGAAAGATGGACCAAGTAGTATTTGGAGTATTTAAAAGTGGAGCGTTAACCAACCAAAAAGTACCCACAGTGGCCACCATTATGGCTAAAGCATTAACCCAATTCCAAATTCGAATTTGTTTAATCATTAACCAACCAGACCCCAACACTAAGCCAAAAAATAAACCCCAAATTTGCTCCGGATAGTTTTGTAAACAAAATTTAATTACACTAGCCATTGAAAAAATGGCTAAAAGAATGCCAAAACCCAAAGGCAATACAAAACCCCACAGTATACTCTGATAAGCTAAACGCCACTGATAAGACCAAACTAGTTTCCAAAACGGACCAGTTAGATGCTTAATGGTTTCTAAAAGCTTTGGATAAATACCAAACACAAACGCCACCGTTCCACCAGAAACTCCTGGTACCAAATCTACTGTGCCCATTAAAAAACCAATTCCCAAAAGTTTTAGATAGTTAGTAAGTTTTGACATACAAGTCTTCAGTCATGGTAGCCAACTTGAAAAATGTCAAACCAATCAATATTCCTTAAAACCAACAACTTTAAGAGATAATTCAAGTTCTCAGAACTAATCTAGGTTAATTGAGATCAACCCTAGTTTCAGCCACATTGAGAATATAAATATTAAAACAACAGCTTGCACAAAAACGCTTCCCAAAAACACCACTTGTAATCTAAAACTGTGCTATTTCTGCGAAAAACCTAAAAAAATCTAAAAACTGGCCAGCTTGACTTTCCTAAAATAAAAGCTTTACAAGCTGACATTACTTTTCAGTAAACAAGCTACAATTAATTGTTAAAATTTTCACTGCCGCAGTGGTGAGCAATTCGTGTTTAATCATTCAAATTCTGATTAGCTTGATTTTTTGCTTGACTAAATTTAGTTGTTCTTTGAGCGAGTCTCTTTTCAAGAACATCTTTTTATGACTAAAATTGTTGCTACCATCGGACCAGCTTCTCAAGACTTAGCTACATTAACCTTTTTTAGGCAACACAGCGTGCAAATTGCTAGGCTAAATTTTTCCCACAATAGTGCTGAATGGCACATCGAAACTGGGCGCAAATGTCGGGCTGTAGGGTTTGAATTGATGGCTGATTTGGCAGGACCCAAAATTCTGCTTGGTTTCCTAAGTACAGACAAAACCATGATTAACACTGGCGATACCATCATCATTGAAAAACAAAACCCTAACCACACCTACCCTTACCTACAACAAGATTTACAAGTTTTACCTTGTCAATTTCATATTGAAGAATTTGCCAAACCAGGACAACCAATTCTAATTGACGATGGAAAAATCAGTTGCGAAGTAACCAAAGTTAGCGACCAAAGAGTCTATTGTCAAGTTAACCACGGAGGTGTAGTGAAAAGTAATAAAGGAGTCAATATGCCCCTATCTGACATTAAAATTGATTTTTTAGTTGACCGAGACCGTGACTTTTTAAGTCAAGTATTACCAGCTATAAGACCAGAATACGTGGCACCAAGTTTTGTAAAAACTATCAAGGACCTAGAAAAATTAAGGGAATTTATACAAGAGATCTTAAAACAGCAGCAAATTAACGACTATTTCCCTAAAGTTTGTACTAAAATTGAAATGGGAGAGGCCGTCAAACCAGAAAATTTAGAAGCTATAATCCAGGCTAGTGATATGATTATGATTGCTAGGGGCGATTTAGCTTTGGAAACTTTACCTAATCACATCAAAGTACCATTTTATCAAGAAAAAATTAAACGCTTGTGTCAGAAGCACAAAAAACCTTTTATCGTGGCTACCCAAATTTTGGAAACCATGACCGACAATCCGGTACCCACTAGAGCCGAAATGAGTGATCTTTATCGAGCTGTATGTCTAGATAATGCTGATTTTGTGATGCTATCTGGCGAATCGGCAGGAGGCAAGTTTCCCACCAAGTGTGTCCAAATCATGCACGACATGATTCACTTAAGTAAGAATTTTATCGAGACAATTATCAATCCTTAGAAACCTTATAATTATTAGCTAGGCCAAATTTAGCCAAAACCAGAATCTCTTAAATTTAGTCAAAACTAAACTTCTACTAAACTTATACAACTCAAATTTACAACACCCATCAAGATTGGCCAAACACACACCAAAATAGCAACAACAATCAAACAAATCAAGCTAAATCCTAGCAAGTTTTCAAACTGAGCAGTTACACAGCTTACGGTTAAGCCTTTAAGTCTCTGCTGTATTAATTCTGGAGAGTTTAGTCATTTTTAGGCTTAAACTAAAGTTTGTTTTTTGCTTTGGTAAAGCTTAATAAAGGCGTATTAGCCTACTTAAAAGTGAATATTTTCGTGAGTTTAACTCTTTTCTCAAAATCGGTTTGATTAGCTTTACAAGAAAAGCTGACTTCTAATTGGTGTAAGGATAATTGTAGTTTTGAGGATAATTTGGCGCTGTCGGATAATTTCTGGAATAACCCATAGCTTGCATTTGCATTTGTCTCTGTTGATAGAGTTGCTGTAACCTAAAGAGACGTTCTTGCTCTTGCTTTTTCTTTTGACTAGCTGCAGCAATTAAAGCTATAATCAAAATAACCACCAACAATCCTATTATCGACCCTAAACTAACAGTTAATAGCATCCGATTCTCTGTGATAAAATCAACTATCTGCGAACTATCAAAGCTAGAGTTAGAATTGCTATTTTGCTTAACTTCGGCCTGGTTATTGGTAACTGAGGCCACGCTTTCACCGCTGTTAATTTTATTTTGAGAAATTTTAATTAAAGGTGATAATATCTCGGCTGCAGGAGGATATATGGTGGCTGCTTTCTGGAAATTTTGTTTAGCGGCAACATAATCTTTTTTAACAAAATCAGTTAACGCTTGCCTAATAGTTCGATTGTATTCACCTTCAACGATTTTTACGTTATTTTTTTGAATGAGTTTGTGCGCTTCTGCAACAAACGAGCCTCCATTAAAAGGTGTTTTGTCTTTGGGGCTAATATCCCAAGTAGCTAAAGCTACAACCTTACCACTAGAATTAATTACCGGACCACCACTATTACCACCGGAAATAGCCGCATCAAACTGTAAAATTTTAAACTCGTTAGTTGGATTGGGTTTAATGGCGCTAATTACTCCTTTGGTAATAGTAGGAATTAACGTAGCATCTTCGGAATAGGCTACATCATTATCTGCGTTGGCTGGAAAGCCAATTACTGTAATTGGTTCACCCACAGTAACCACTTCTGCATCTTCCAATTCAATAAATGGATAATCTTTGTATTCTGGACTAGCTATCCTAGCTAGAGCGATATCTTGTTTTCTAAGGGTACCAATTAATCCTTCATCCAATTTTTTATCAAAAGATAATAACAAATCTTCATACTGACTAGGATCACCAAAAGTATCTATCAATTCTAACTTGATATAATTGGATTGGTTAATTAAGGATAAATCACGGTTAGCTCTAAATGGTGTATTTTTAGCGGCAAAATTTTCATAAATAGGTTTCACTTCTAACAGACCTTGTTGCTCTTGTACATAAATGGTAATTAGTAAATTAATATCTTTAACAGGTACTTCGGGAAAAGCTTTTGTAATGGCCGTAGCGTAATTATTCCAAAACGATTTGTTAAATTCAAATTCTAAAGTGTTGATCAAAGAAGTATATTTATTTGGAGCCATCACGTGACTATTACTCATAACATACCCGTCTTTATTCACAAAAAAACCAGTACCCAAAGCTGCAGTACAAACTTTTTCGGTTTTACCAGCAAAACTAGTCAACGGAGATTGTTTACTAAACCGTAGTTCCAAACAAGTACGATTAAAAATTCTAACCGTAGCTGGCCTAGCCAAAATGGTAGCAGTGTCAATTTCTAAACTACCAGTCCCTAAAACACGGCTGTTACTAGCCACCTGCCCAACTGGTTGTGTGGTAGCTTGAGCGGCTTGCTTTTTTAGACTTTTAATGACTTCTTTAGCATCCTTAGCGCCATTAGAATTTTCTCCTTTAGAAGTTAATTTAATTTCCAACATTCGTTCTTGATCTAATTTAGTTAAATAGATATAGCCAAAAGTGGGAGCCTCATCAAACTTGTTAAAATAGGTATACCCAAACACTTGGTAGGTAAATTCACCCAAAGTTTCTTTAGTAACATCCAAATATTTTAGATCATGTTTGCTATACACTTGATCTAATGTAGGCTTGTATAATTTTTCAAAAAACTTTTGTTCATCATAATTCTGCTGTGATGGTGATAACTTGGAAACTTTAATTTCTAAGTAGGTGTAAGGATATTTAATTTCTTTAAGTTCGTGTTTATTTATATAAACGAAACTAGCTAAATTGCTAAATTTAGATTTATTTTCCCACTTGACTCTGTCAAAAGACAAGGCTAAACCTGCATCTTTCAATAAAACCGTGATTTCTTGATCTATTTTAGGTGACAAAACCGCTGTAGTTAACAGATCTTGTAAATTGTTCAGATGCTCATCCGGTTTAAATTCTGAGCCATAGGTTAGTTCCAGAACCAAAAATTGGTCAGAAAATTCTCTAATTAAATAAAGTTTGTATTTGTCTTCTAAAGTATCCTTATCGCTGGCTAACAGCCTTTTAGACTTGTAGAAAAAATGTAATTTTTTTAGCTGGTTTTGAGACTCTTTAGATAATACCTTAAACTCTTCTAAAATAGAATTCTGATTTTCCAAATAATCTAAAATTTGGTTATTTAATGTAGCTTTTTGAAGCAAAAATAATCTACCAAAGACATCTTTAGTTAGACTTTCCTGATTAAAATACAAACTTACATCTTGCAAGTTCTCTCGCAGATTATACTTTTCACGAGAAAATTGAAACAAAACATCGAGAGTTGGCGAATAATACTTGACCAAAGCTGACTCCACGGTACCAGGGTCGTTCCCTTCATAAACCAACTTACCTTTAAATTCGTCTAACAACTGAGGATCCTCATCTTCAATGACTATTTTTTCTTGAAGGGTTGGTTTATCTTTGGTTAGATTTAACTTCTCCTTAACAGAGGAAGGAAGCAAGTAGATATACCCCAACACTCCAGACAAAACCAACACAAACAAAACTACTACACTAACTACAATTTGCACCGGCTTGTGAGCAAAAAGACTGACCGGTTTCTGGTTTTCCAAATTCTGAATCTCTAAGTCTAGTAATTCAGTTTCCACAGGCTTGCTGGCGTCTGTAGTAGCCACTTTAACCAGATCAGGTGAGTCTAAGCCAAATTCTGGAATGTTATCTGAAGAACTAGCTAAATTGGTTTGCACACTAGAGTCACTGATTGCAGATTCTGTAGACGAAGATTCCGAACTGGAGTCATCTATAGGTGACGCCGACTGCTGATTAGCGCTGGTTGTAGCTGATAAATTGGAACTATTAGTAGAACTGCTGGTTGTTGGTTCTTTTAACTTATCTTCAGACATAAAGCTAGTTGATTTTGCTTTGGAAAAGAATTTTCCCCGACTTTTTACAACTTGTCAAAAGTTGACAATTTTGACGAGGAATGACTATTTTACCTAGCTTCCAAGCTAGTAAGTTTTAAAGTAAAAAACCTAACCATCAGGTACAATCTTTAAGAGCCAGCTTAGTTTGTTACAAGTAAATAAATTTAATTTTATCTAACTATGCACCTACAAGCCATACGTACACGCCCGATTGTTCCTAGAGTTGATACTAATCTATTTGCTATTTTAGACGAATATATAACTTCTTTAGAAAACAACTCTGTCTTAGCTGTTACTTCTAAAATCGTGGCTATTTGTGAGGGAAGAATAGCTAGTTTAGATTTAGACAAAGACGAATTAATTCAACAAGAAGCTGATTGGTTTTTACCCAGAAGTTCCAATCGCTATAACGTTTGTTTGACCATCAAAGACGGAACTTTAGCCGCCTCGGCAGGAGTAGACGAATCTAATGCTAATGGCCACTATATACTCTTGCCTGAAAACCCACAAAACACAGCTAACCAAATACGTCAATACCTAAAAACCAAGTTTCAGCTAAACAATTTTGGAGTAATTATTACGGATAGTATATCTAGTCCCTTAAGATGGGGTGTACGTGGAATAGCCTTAGCCTACAGTGGCTTTGTTCCTTTTAGAAGCTACATCGGTAAATCAGATATCTTTGGCAGAACCATGCACTATAGCAAAGTTTTTTTACCCGATCCGTTGGCCACCGCAGCCGTATTGCTTATGGGTGAAGGTAATGAGTCTCAGCCCTTAGTGATCATCAGTCAGTTGGATTTCCTAGACTTTGTTGATCGAAACCCCTCACCTGAAGAACTGGCTAGTGTAACAATCGAGTTAGAAGATGACCTCTATGCTCCCCTACTAACTGCAGTTAAATGGTTGCCAGGCAAGAAAAACGCCGTCCAAACTAAAGAAAGTAAATCTAAAAACCAATAACAATTTGCTTAAACTAAGTCAAACAATTTTTGTGGACTAAATCAACCTATTTTAAAGCTTAGTTTAAAGTAAATATATAACCAATATAACTTACTAGCTGTCTGTTATACAGCGACCAATAGTGAAATAAACACACAAAACACCCCAAGCCAAACAATAATTAAAATAACTAAATTGTAATATCTTTGCACAATCAAGTTTATTCACAACTGGCCAATTCAGTAGTTTAGCCTCACTGCTTTAGTCTCAACCCTTGATCTAAAAAAGCCAGATTTTTAGTTCCTGAAACCTCCGTTAAACTAAACCCTTGCAAATCATTTGCCAATGATTAATTTGGACAAATAAAACACTCCAAATCCAGCCAAATAACCAACGGTATTGAACAGTAAATCTTCATTAGTATCCCATCGACTAGAAATCAACCAAAATGTAGTTACGCCATATTTTTCTACCAACAATTCGATTATCTCCCAAAGTGTAAAAACTATAGAAAACAAACCAAACCCAAGCCAAAAAGTCCAGTTAACTACTGCTTGAATTTGTGCTTGGTGAGTAGAAAAATAAGCGTACAGTATTCCTGAAACAATGTAACCCAAAACCAAACCACCTAAAAAATGTCCAATTTTGTCAAAACCAACCACTCCCCAAAAGGGAATGTTAAACGTCAAGCGATAACCCACTTGAGCATGCACATGAGTAAATGCGTCTATATTCAACAAAATAGCTAGCAAAAAGCGATTAAAATAAAACTTCTCGGTCAATCGAAAAACCCAACAAATAAAAGGAATCAGACCAAAAATGAAAAACAAATAGGGCAACAAACGAACAAAAGTACCCCTATAATATTGACCTAATTGGTAACCAAACAGGTAAACCGAACCCTCAGTAACTTCCTGAATTAGTGCAATAGTTAAAAGGCTTAAAAAAATTACTTGGCTTAACCAAGTTAAATACTTCCAAACGCCAAAATTTTGCCATTTTGTAGACATTTTCAAGTTTTTTCTACCCTGACTACTAATCAGAGAAAACTAACTAAAATTAATTGCTACTTTGTCTGATTAGTTTATTTTCTGACAGAGTTATCTTGATTTTAATCAATCTTCTGGTGGTCCCGGCGCGAATCGAACGCACAACCTTTTCCTTAGGACGGAACTGCTCTTCCTATTGAGCTACGGGACCAACAAAAAACCTCAGACTAAATTTTCCAGCATCTGTCAAATAGCCAAAGCAACTACCAAGTTAAACTTCTGTTAACCAAAGATCTTGAACATTAAAAAATTAACGGCAACCTAAAACCCAATAGTTAGGTCAATTACTCATATTAATAATTCTGCACTTCATAAACCAGTTTAGAAAAAATTTATTTGCTAAAAAATTAAAAATATGCTCTAGAATCTAAATTCTAGATTTACCTTAATCATCATTTTTAAGCCTGTTAAACCACGAGAGCCTACCTCACCGGATAAAGGTCAAATTTTAGTTTTTACTCCGGGAAATACACCCAAGCAAGAAATTGCCGCTACCCTAGCACAACAACAATTGTTGGCAGACTTAGGTTCAGAAGAAGAACCAAAAAATACATCCGAACAGATAGGACCAAGAAATTTTCTAGAAAATGTAGTAGGTAAGATTAATGAATTCGTTGGCATCGGCGAGTCAATTAACTGGAGTCACTACCAGTCGGGAAAAGCTGCTGAAATTATCAAAAACAACTTAAATTCAAAAACTCCAGACCCAGAGTTACTAGCTATGGTAAATAGCTATGGACAAAACCTTATCGCACTAATCTTAGCTCAAGCTAGACTGCCAGATTGGGTAAATGTAGAAGAAATATATAAACCCTACTTTGATATCACAGAAATCACAGGCGAAATAGCACAAATAATTAAAGAAATTATCAAAAATGCTATCCGCGATCATCTAACTGCAAAGCAACCAGTAAATGATGGTTTAATTAAGGCTATTACCAATCAAATAATAAACGAACTGCAAACATTGGCTATTGATCCTTCTGATGAAAATGTCGAGCTAGTGTTACAAATTCAACAACTCTTAAAAAAAGATTCAGGTCTAATTTCTAATCTCGAGCAACTTGTTCAAGAAATTCTCTCCGATTCGAGAAAAACTGACTCAGGAGAGGCACAAGAACCGGAACAAACCAACTTTGAATTGGACACCAGAATTAATCAACTAAAAATTGTTTTAGCTACTCAGCCTTCATCTCCAACCAGCGAGCAAGGCTTGTTGCAACGATTATCTAGCTTACCTAATAGAAACTTTGGGCTACCTACACCAGCTTCTTGGTTGGTAAGTCCGGTCTTGGGTGCAATAATAGGAAATTTAACTAGAGAACTTGGTTTTAATTGGATTTATGGAGCAATTAGTGTAGGTATTAGCGGACTTATTGGAGTCGCGGAAGGTCGGCAACATGCACGTAGAATCTTAGAAATGGCTGCCGAAGCTCAAGCAGCCAATAATCCAGAGCAACCTTTGACTAATCAACCAAAATTTTACGAAATGATCTCAGCTAAAGATCTTTTCAAAAAAATACAGGATGCATTTGAAAATCCCAAATCAACTAAACCTGAATTAATTCAAGAATCCAAATCAGCTAAACCTGAATTAATTCAAGAATTACTACTACAAATTCACCTAATCAGAATTCTGTGGAATGAATACCAATATCCCATCTTAGAAAATGACTTGGAACCAGATGACTTAGAAAAAATTCAAAAATTAGCCAAACAGCACAGAATAACTCTTGAATCAAACGAAAATCCGCTAGTTTTCTACAGAAACCTACTTTTGCTTGTGGAAGTTCTGGGGATCGAATTAATACAAAAAACACAGCAAGCAATGCCATCTGAAAGCGGCCCTCGACCAAACCCAGAAACGTTTTGGCACCAAACTGGCTTGAATAGGTTACGAAAGGCTGTTACTAAAAAAATAAAAGAAATTAATCAGGCTCTTGGTTTTAAAAACCACCTTAGATTATATTTATCAGAAGCTTTCAAAAAAGCTATAATTTCAGCTCTTTTTAGCTTTTTGCCTTATGAAGCTAGCACAATATTTGGACGAAGTTGAAATCTATAACAGTTGTTATCTTTATGAATAAAAACTATCAACTACATTTAAACTTGGTCACTCATAAGTACGGTTAGATCTAACTTCAGCGCATCTTAGACTAGCTAGTACTTAGCGCTTTTCTAATCCAATCCGTAAAAAATTTTCAGCCTGTTTGAGGCAAACCTTGTTTGGTTAAACTTTTAAAGGTCAACAGCCACAACAAAGCGTTTCAAACCAAACTATAGTCAAATAAACCCAAAAAACTCCAAAATTTTCCTAAAAAAGTTTAAAACTTAACCAACTCTTTTACCTACTCTTATAATACTCCTAGCACTGGCTAATTTAGCCAGCAAAAAATTTGAGTGCGCAACCTGTCTAGCTAACCCTCAAAGACCACATTCTAACCCAAAAATTGCTTCAATTAGGCCTAGCTAAACCAAATTAAAACCCTAAAAAAACCCTAAGTTAAGGCTGTTTGTCAAAAACCCAAAAATGTGTAATACTCTCTCACAGTGAGTAACTTTTTTACTGCCAAATCTATGTCTACTCCCAACCTAAACCAACCGCAACCAGCAGCAGCTATAATTGATCCTAGCGTTCGTTTGTTTTTGGAGGACCTTTTGGATGAAAAAGGTATTTTTTTTAGTAGTCCAGAAACCAGAGAACAAATGATTCAAGATTTATATCTACGCTTACAAAAATTTTTTCTACTCACCTTGGCTCAAGAGCTATCACCAGCTGACGGCAACCAGCTAGCACAAATGATTGAAAACCAAGCCCCAGAATCCACTATTCAAGCTTTTTTGCAATTAAAAATACCCAATTTGCAAGACAAATTAGTTGAGCTATTTCTAACCTTCAGAAGCGCCTATTTAAGCAACAATTAAGTCTAGTCAATCATCATTAAATTAAATAGCCAGACCTATGCTCTTTCTTCAAGTTTTCAAAGATTGTCTAACCGCAAGTCAAAGCTGGTATTTTAGACCAAATGCAGATGGCGGAAGTAGTGGTGTTCGCAACTCTGAGCAAGGAAAAGAAAGACCATATTTGATTTTAACTACAGCTGGTGAAGCACAGCGAATGCTAGCTAGAGAAGAATTAAGAAAAATCATTGAAGCTAGAAAAGGAAACTCACCAAATGGTTCTAAATGGTGGAATAGGATAGGAAGTTTTGCAAGCAATCTTGTAAAAGATGTAACTCTCCAAACCCTAAGAAAAGCTGAAGAAGCAGCCAGAAAAAAGCTTAGAGAAGATGAAAGACTGAAAACATATCATGAGGCACAAATAAGAGCAGCGCGAGCAGCTATTCTTGCTGCAGAACAAAAATTGCTTACAAATGAAGAAGAAAAAATGTACGAAATACTAACACAACTCGATGGCAAACCTGAAATACTTATAAAAAAAGCTCTTAGAGAAGCTATTAGAGAAACATTGGATGAACAAGCGAATCAATCAGAACAAGCGAATCAATCAGAACAAGCGAATCAATCAGAACAAGCGAATCAATCAGAACAAGCGAATCAATCAGAACAAGCGAATCAATCAGAA
>Ga0209018_1001071_pt1 | contig 23279 bp, 16 predicted proteins | sample YNPBryBLVA2012_FD_185814 | JGI IMG/M metagenome (GOLD analysis project Ga0209018, IMG submission 185814) | Anoxygenic and chlorotrophic microbial mat microbial communities from Yellowstone National Park, USA - YNP Bryant BLVA 2012 (SPAdes)... ...
TCGCGGAGAGGTTGCGCCACACGGGCGCGTAGCGTTCGGGGTGGGCGATGACGGCGCGGATCCCTTTTCGCCTGAGATCGAAGAGCCGATCGTTGAGCCTGGCCGGGAATTGGTCGGCGGAGAACTCGATGAGCGCGCACTTGCCGCCGGGATAGGGAAGCGCCTGTCCGCTCATCAAACGACCGAACACGATGTCGTCGAAGAAGTGCTCGCACGCGAGACCCGTTTCGGGGAGCGCCGACACCGTTGCCACCGCGCCGTTCATGCGCGCGTACGCATCCTCGATCGCGGCCCTGTCGTTGTCGAACATCCCGGGGCGCATGTGCGGCGTGGCGAGGACCGTACCGAACCCGATGGAAGCCAGCCCTTGCAGCAGGGCGATCCCCTCGTCGATCGACGTCACACCGTCGTCGATGTCAGGCAGCCAGTGGCTGTGAAGATCGATGTATCCGCGCATCGGGCCCAATCTTGCGCATCGTCGTCGGTTTGTCAGGCCTGGCCTTCACCATCGAGGATACGCCGGCAGCCCGCTGCGGCGCGATCCAACGGACCGCTGATGTCGCGACCCCCGGCGCCCCTGCCGCAAAGAATCGCTTCGGTGCCGTCGAGCAACACCGGACGCACGTGGGTCTCGAGGCTGAGCGCAGAGGCTCGGGAAGTCACTTCCGCGCGAGCGCCGGGCACGCTGCGGGAAAGGAAGGGGGCGTAGGCAGCGAGTTCTTCGCAAGCCGGCCACGCCCCAGCACCGGCCACCAGGCACCCGGTGTCGTCGACCAGCACCAAGGCGTCGAGCCCCGCCTCGCTCCGGACGGTCGATAGCTGATAGTGCAGTGCGACGATGGGGTCGTTGCTCCTTCGTGTGCGGCGATCGACGAACCCGGCCATCGAGATTCCTCCTTGTCTGGGAAAAATGATCGCTTGACGTCCCCGCACCGGCCAACTTCGTGGTACAGCGCCCGGTTCGAGTGAACGATTCGCTGGCCCCCCTGCTCGACACCCACCGGGTCATCCTTTGCGTCGGCTCCGGCGGCGTGGGCAAGACCACGACCACCGCGGCGCTCGGATTGGCCGCAGCCACACGGGGACGGCGCGTGCTGTGCCTGACCATCGACCCGGCGCGACGTCTGGCGCAGAGCCTCGGCCTGGAGCAGCTTCGTGCCGATGCGCAGGTTGTCGGCCGCGACCGCTTTGCCCAAGCCCATCTCGACGTTCCGGGCGAGCTGACGGTGATGATGCTCGATACGAAGCGTACCTTCGATCAGATTGTCGATCGCTACGCTGCTTCGCCGGAGGCGCGCGACCGCATCCTGAACAACCGCATGTACCAGTACGTGTCGACGGCACTGTCGGGAACGCGCGAGTACATGGCGATGGAGAAGCTGTACGAGGTCAAGAACGATCCGCGATTCGACATCATCATCCTGGACACACCGCCCACCTCGCACGCGCTCGACTTCCTCGACGCTCCGGAGCGGTTGATCGACGCGCTCGACAGCTCGGCGATGCGGTGGTTCGTCAAGGCATTTCAATCGACCGGAAAGCTGTCGTTCAACGTGTTGGCGCGCTCCGCGGCGATGGCGCTGCGCGGTCTGGGGCGTATCACGGGGCGTGGATTCCTCGAGGAGGTGGCGGAGTTCGTGTCCGAGCTGCACCACCTCTTCGGCGGCTTCACCGAACGCGCCAGGGAAGTCCAGGCCGCGCTCCGCGGCGAGGACGTCGCCTACGTGCTTGTGACGTCCCCGTCGCCCATGGCCATCCGCGAGGTCGTCTACTTCGCGGAGCGACTCGCGTCTCTGCATCTTCCTTCCGACGCGTTCGTCATCAACCGGGTGCATGTCGCCCCGGGGGCCACCTACGACGTCGACGAAATCGCGCGGGCCATCGCACACTGGGGGATCGAACTCGACGAAGATGCTCCGATTCGTCTGCGCAGTGCGGTGCGGGACGAGGCCGTTCAGGCGGCCCTCGACGCCCACCACTTGACGATCCTCGACCGGGCCCTCGACGGTGGCGCCGCCTCGGCGATGCGGATTCGTGTGCCGGCGTTTCCGTACGACGTCCACGACCTGGCGTCGCTTGACGAGGTGGCGAAGATCCTGATGGGGCGCTCAGCTCCTTGATCGGTCGCGCCGTCGGCGTTGGCGGTAGGCAACTCGCACCGGACACCCTTCAAAGTCGAAGTGCTCGCGGATCTGGTTGATCACGTAGCGCTGGTAGCTGAAGTGAACCGCCTCGGGGGCGCTGGCCATGATCACGAACAGCGGCGGCGCCGTCTCAGCCTGCGTGATGAAGTACAGCCGTGGCGCCTTCCCTCCCTGCGTCGGCGGCGGATGCGTCTCGAGCACCGCTTCGAAGAACCTGTTGAGCGCACCCGTCGGTACGCGACGATGGAAGTTCCGCTGCACCCGCTGGATGGTCTTCAGCAGCGCATTGGTCCCTCGCCCGGTCAGCGCGCTCGTGAACACGACCGGTGCCCATGGTGCGAACGACAGCTTCTCCTTGGCCGCCTGCTCGGCCTTCCTCTTCGCCTCGCCGTCGAGCTGGTCCGACTTGTTCAGAGCAACCACGATCCCGCGCCCACGGTCCAACGCCATTCCCAGGATCTTCGCGTCCTGCTCGGCCACACCGACCGTAGCGTCGCACAGGAGCACCACGACGTCGCATCCTTCCATCGCGCGGAACGCACGCAGCACACTCACCACCTCGACCGCGTCGTTCTCCTTCACCACCTTGCCTTTTCGGCGGATTCCCGCCGTGTCGATGAGCAAGAACCTGCCCTCCTCTCGTTCGACGAGGGTATCGACAGCGTCCACGGTCGTTCCGGGCCGATCGTCCACCAGCACGCGAGGCTCGCCCGCCAGACGATTGACCAGCGACGACTTGCCCGCGTTAGGACGTCCGACGATCGCCACACGAATGAGATCCTCCTCCGACAGCTCGCCTTGTTGCGGCGACTCGGGGAGCGCTGATGCGATTGCGTCGTCGAGCTCATGGAACCCGCGTCCGTGAAGCGCGCTGACGGCGATGAGCCTGTCCATGCCTAGCTCGTACAGCTCCGCGCTGCCGTGCGCTTGCGTCTCCGAGTCCGCCTTGTTGGCCACGTACACCACGGGCTTGCTGCTACGCCTCAGCATCTGCACCGCTTGCCTGTCGGCATCCGTCGGACCATGGGCAGAGTCGAGCACGCAAATCACCAGATCCGCCTGCTCGATAGCGATGGCCACCTGTCTCGCGATGCCTTGACGCATCGGATCTTCCGACTCAGGGTCGAAGCCGCCAGTGTCGACAATCGTGTAGTGCCTGCCCAGCGATTGCGCTTGAGCATAGTGTCGGTCGCGCGTGACGCCTGCGCGGTCGTGGACGATGGCTTCGCGTCGACCGACGAGACGGTTGAACAGCGTGCTCTTGCCTACGTTGGGTCGCCCGACGATGGCGACCAGCGCATGCCCCGGATGCGGTACCGCTGCCGGTTTGTGCCCGTGCCGCCCGGTATCCCTGTCGTCTCCTTGTTGCCGCGCCTTGGTTCGTGTCATGGCTCGCTCCCGCCGTCGTCGCGCCCGCTGCCGTCGTAGCCGAAGACCCCGAGCGCATCCGACGAGTCCTGCCACGCCTCGTCGACCTCGACCCAGAGCTTGAGGTTGACTTGGCGCTCGAGCATCTCTTCGATGCGCTGGCGTGCGGCAATGCCGATCGCCTTGATCCGATCCCCACCGGTGCCGAGCAGGATTGGTCGCTGACTCTCCTTGGCGCAATGGACCGTCGCCTCGATTTGAACCACCTTGCCGCTCTCGTCGAACCGCTCGATGGTCACGGCCACGTGGTGTGGAACCTCCTGCCGGGTGGCGAGGATGACCTGCTCGCGGACGTACTCGGAAGCGAAGAACCGGACAGGCCGATCCGTGAGGAAATCCTCGGCATAGGCGGGACCTCGTTCCGGCAGCAGCCTGGCTACCTCATCGAGCACGCGCGGGATGCCATCTTCACGCCGCGCGCTGATGGGCACGACCGCCGCAAACGAGGCAAGCCGGCTCCAGGCGTCGATGAACGGCAGCAGCGCGGTTCGTTGCTTGAGCCGGTCGACCTTGTTGATCACGAACACCACGCGCGCCGGATCGCCCAGCGCTCCCAGCAGGGTGGTGTCGGCCGGGTGCGGGACGAGATGCTCGGCGGACGGCGGCACGGCCACCATGAACACCACGACGTCTGCTTCGCGTGCAGCATTTCTGGCGATGGCGTTCATGTGGCGCCCTAGGCGGCTCCGGGCCCGGTGCAGTCCAGGCGTGTCGATCAGCGCGATCTGGGCAGAGCCGTGACGCACGACACCGAGGATCCGGTCTCGCGTGGTCTGCGGGGTCGGGGTGACGATGGCGAGGCGCGCTCTTAGCGCGGCGTTGAGCAGCGTGCTCTTGCCGACGTTGGGGCGCCCGAGGATGGCGACGGTGCCGGACCGTGGGGCGGTGGGGGGCATGTCGGGGCCGTATAGGAAGGCGAACGCCAGAGGTCAAAGGGGACGGTGCAGAGCGCGTGGGTGGAAGGGAACGGGGGAGGCAAACGCCCAATTGCGCTTGCGGCGGCTTTCCCACTACAGTGCCCGGCCGCCGGGAGCTGACGACGCTGCCGGACACGAGGACTCGCCCCATGGCTGAACAGGACGACGACAAGCAGCGGACCGAGAACCGTGTTCCCGCGGGCTCCCCGGCGAGCAAAGCGAGCCGGTGGTGGTTGCGCGGTGTGGCCCTGGGGGTTCCCGCCCTCATCCTGTTCTCCAAACTCGGTGCGAGCGGTATCTGGGATCCGCATGAGCTCAACACGGCAGACATGGCCCGCCGCATCGCCATCCATGTCTGGGGAGCCAAGTCGCTCGAACTGGCGTCGGCCGACTCGTCGATGCCTACGCTCGAGATGCTGGGCAAGGGCGAGCTGCCATTCACATCCATCGCGCTCGGCTTCGCGTCGTTCGGACTGCACGAGTGGGCGGGACGCTTGCCGTTGGCACTCTGGGCGATGGCAGGTGTGCTCGCCTTGTTCTGGCTTTTCAAGCGGATGTTCGACGAGCGCGCCGCGACGTATGCCACGGTCGTGCTCGCAACCATGCCGCTGTACTTCGTTCATGCCCGTACCATGCTTGGCGATATCGTCACGATGGCCAGCGTGGCGGTCGCGGTCTCCGGTCTCACGGTCGCTGCGTTCGACCGCCTGGCTGGGGTGCGTGTACGTCTGGTCGCCGGGCTGATCGGTCTTGTGGGCATCGCGGCGGCGTTTCTTTCGAGGGGCGCCATCATCGGCATCGCCGCGCCGCTGCTGACCATCGGCTTCGCATGGTTGGTCCTCTCGGCTTCGTCACGCAGACCAGCCAGCGACTTGCCCGCGTCAATCGTCGGCGTCGTCGGTCTCGTCATCGGTCTGGTGGTGTGCGGCTATGCGGTCGCTCTCCTTCATGGGGAACGCGCGGCGGCGTCCGTTCGCATGCTGGGCTCCGCCATCGCCCCGCCACCCCAGCAGCCGACGTTCGACTACGTCATCATGTACCTGGGTCACGGCCTGTTCCCGTGGAGCGCGTTCGTCCCCTTCGCCATCGGACGGCTGTATCGGCCGCCGGTGCAGCTCGAGGAGCCCGCCGCGGAGCGCGAGCGAGCCATGCGTGTGGTGCTGTTGCTGGGCGCCGCCTTCACGTTCGGAGCGTCTGCCGTCATGGCGCCGCGTGTGGGGTACGTCCCCTACGCAGGGCCGGCTTTTCTGGCTGGCATCGCAGCCATCGCGTTCCGAGATCTCGAGCGGGGCGCCGCGCCGTCGCGCACGCTTGCGATCGGCGTAGCGACCTTTCTTGCTCTGTTCCTGCTCGACTTCAAGGCGTTCCCGGACAAGGCCCTGAGCGCGTACGGGGTGACGGTCAACGGCTTCCCCGAATCGTTCAAGACAACCGCAACCACGCTCCTGCGCGTCTGCACCGCGGCGTTCGCCACGCTGCTTTTTGCCGGCTGGATCGAGCGGGACAGCGACGACAAGAAGCCGTTCGACCGGCAGGAGTGGACGGCACTGCCGCGCTTCGTCAGGAGCCCACAGGGTGCCAGCCTCGTGTTCGGTGCGATCCTCGTGGAGACCACCCTGGTGGCCTTCGCGGTGATGTTCTTCCTCGGGCACTTGCTCAAGTGGAAGAGCTTCGTCGCGATGGGGGCCACGTGGAAGATGGTTGCGCTCAACGCATGGTGGGTGGTTCCCGTAGCCGTGCCTGCCGCGATCGTGCTGGCGCTTGCCTTCCGCGACGTGTGCCGCTGGTTCTTCAAGGTGACCAGGCTGTCGCGGGGCGCGGCGACCCTGGTCGGCGGGGCCGCGGCCGGCGCGATCCTCGCCTTTGCGTACTACCCCGCGCTCGCCGCCCAGCTATCCCCGAAGGAGGTCTTCGAGTCCTACGCGAAGCTCCACGGCGCCGGCGAACCGCTCGCCTTGCTCGGGGTCAACAGCAGAACGGCGAGCTACTACTCGGGCGGCGACCCCCAGACTTTCTCCGACCCCGACTCTGCGGTCCGATGGCTGACCGAGGATCCAAGCCAGCGACGGTGGCTCGTGCTCCGGAGCGACGACCTGGCTCGCGTCAACTCGCTGTTCCGAGCGCGTGCCAAGCCCGCCATCAACATCCCGATCCTCGATGCCCGATCCAGCTCCATCTTGCTCGCGTCCAACCTGCTTCGCTCCGGTGACACCAGCACCAACCCCTTCTCGTCGGTGGTGCTCGACGGCAAGCCCCGGCCCACCCACCCGCTCGACGTCGACCTGCAAGGTCAGCTCCTCGCGTTGGGTTGGGACATCGTCGACCTGGATGGCAAGCCGGTAGAGTGGGTGGTTGCGGGGCGCAAGTACCGAATCCGGCTCTACTACCAGGTCACGTCCAGGATCACGAACGACTGGGAGTGCTTCATCCATATCGACGGCTACCAGCGTCGGTACAACGGTGACCACAAGCCGATCCAGGGCAAGTACCCGATGACGCTCTGGCAGCCTGGAGACTACGTGGTCGACGACTACGAGCTGCAGCTCGAGCCGAACTTCACGCCTGGTGGCTACACGTTGTTCTACGGGTTCTTTCAGGGCGAGACGCGGCTCAAGGTGGTGCGCGGCAAGCACAACGAGAACCGCATCGAGGGCGGTATCGTGCAGGTGCAATAGCGGCCTGGGAAAACGAGCTTTCTTGCATCGATCACGGCACGCTAGCTTTCCGCACAAAACGGAGCTAGGGCCGATCCGTGTGCCCGTACAGGCCCGGAGTGCACCGTACATTACCCATGGAACGGCGAGCGGCAGAACGACACGACGTCACGTGGTCCGTCGACTGCGAGACGCCGGATACGTTTCTGTATGCGTCGATCTCGAACATCTCCGAGTTGGGCATCTTCGTGCTCACCACCCAGCCGCTTGCGGTCGGCACCAGGCTGACGCTTCGCTTCGCACCGCCGGATCATGATCCGTTCGTGCTGCGCGGCGTCGTGCAGTGGGTCAATCCGTTGCGCGATGGTGACGACAACCCGAATCCGGGGATGGGCATTCGATTCGTCGAGCTCACCGACGACGAGCGCGAGCGTCTTGTGGAGGTCGTCAAGACGATCGCATACCTTCGGGACAGCCAGGTGCCCCGCAGCAACTGAGAGGTTCGCCTGGGTCAGTCGACCGGGAGCGGGAAGCGGCGCGCGTAGATGCCAGGATGACCTGTGGAGTCGTCTTGCCACGCGAACACGATGTGACCTGCGCCTCCGATGGTGACCGCAGGCGCGCTGCGCTGTCCGCTGATCGACGGGTCGTTCACCGGGAAGGAAGACTCCTGGCCATCGACCGAGTTGGCGCGGAACCCCGCGGACTTGTCCACGAGGCGTGCGCGGATCTCGGTGCCTGCTTGCCAGGCCAGCGCGAAGAACCCGTTGGCAAGCCCAGATCCAGCCGCTGCCGGACGCTCTCCCGCGCCGCCGGCGTCGTTGACCGGCGACGACTGATCACCTGCGACCCGTCCGCCCGAAGCGTCGAAGCGTTGCATCATGACGTTCGAGCCATCGCGCCAGGCGACGACGAACTCGCCGGAAGGCAGCGCGGCGACCGCGGGTTGGTCCTGGACACCAGCGGTGAGGTCGTTGATGACGAAGGGTGCGGCGCCGTTGCCCGAGGCGTCGATCACACGCGCGAGGATATCATTCGCGTCGCCGGTGGATGCACCTTGCCACACGACGACCCAACCGTTGTCGAAGCCGGCGACGCGCGGGAATGCGGCCTGCTGTGTCGACAGGCTCAGTTCGGAACCTGTCACCCAGCCTGAGGAGGGCGACCAGATTCGTCCGCGAACGCGCTTGCTGGCGTTGTCGGTCCACACGATGAGCGCGCGGGTCTGTGGACCCCCGGCAACCGCTGGCGATGTGCATTCGTTGAGGCCGAGCGAGTTGATGTAGACCGTGTCGTCGTCGGGTTGCGCGTCGGCGCTCACGTGTGTCATCGAAATGTTGGTCTGGCCAGTGGTGCTCGACCGGTCGTCTTCATACGCCACGATGAACGATCCGTCGTCGAGTACGCCGATGGAGGGCGCACCTTGCGTTCTCGGCCGCTGATCGAAGCCAGGCGTGGTGCCTCCGTTGTAGGGCAGACGCACCTGCGCGCCGAGCAGGGCGGGGCTGGCGATCCTGAGCAGATCTTGGGACATCTGCCTGTAGTTGATCTCAGGACCCGTGCCTTGTGTTCCGAAGTTCGTGTCCTGGAACACAGCGTGGAAGGGATTGGGATTGGGTGCGGAAGGTGCCTTGCTCCAGGCGATCGACACCCCCTTCTTGCTCTGCGGAGGTGCATTGGTGATCGTCTTGCCGCCAGGGCCCGCGTTGTCCGACGACAGCAACACCTCCTTCGTATGGCAGGTCGTGTCGCAGATGGGGTCGTCGGCAGCGGGCGGTCCACCCGTTCCCTCGCATTGCTCGCCCACGGAAAGGATTCCGTCGCCACAGACCGCCGTGGGAACGTAGCGGTGCATCGAGATGCTGACCTGGAGTGGGTCCGTGACGATGGCTACCGTGGCGCACCCCACACCGTACGCCGCGTCGTTCTTGTAGCCGACGACCTGGAAGACGAGCTGTCGCGAAGCATCGATGGGCAGGATGATGTCGCCGGTGCAGAACACGCCGTTGGCGGGGCAGGGTGAGCCATCGGGTGAGGTGCGGGCGAGCGAGGCCTGCGCGATCGTATCGTGGGGGAGGTCGGCGGGCACGAGGCCGGTGGTTCCGCCGGACGACGACACGAGGCCCGAGGAAGCGCTGCAGGTTCTGCCGCCTGCGGCATCCACGACGAACAGGGTCGCATGGTCGAGGTCGTCGAGGAGCGCTTGGGGGGCGGTGATACCCAGACCGACCGCGGCGTTTGCGCGCAGACGCGTGTCGTCGGAGCAGCCGAGGGCAGCAGAGCAGGTCAAAGGCAGCACAACCCACTTGGAAAGGCCGGACATGCGCGCAGTCTAGCTCGCTGCGGACATGGGCGGGAAGGATGATGATGATGGTCAGTACGCGTTGGCGCGGTCGGTCGCGTTGCGCCGCGCTGGCTGCTGCTGGTTGCGGTTCGCCGGCGCTGCGGATGCTGGAGCGCGCTGCGCGTTCTGGTTCTGACCGTGCGACGGGCTGATGCGAGCGAGTTCTGCCTCCGCACGTTCTCGCTGGCTTTCGATCTGCGCGAGCTCGCTCAGATACTGGCGTGCGCGCGGGTAGTCGCCGAGGATGCGGGCGCAGGCAGCGGCTTCCCACCGGGCCTGAACCCCGGCGCTGGTGGACCCGAACCGCGCCATCACCGATTCGAAACGCGGCAGAGACTGCGGGCAGCCTGCGCTGTTTCGGACGGACTTGGCGGCGTAGAGCATGGCCGAAGCGGCGTTGGCGCCGCCCTGTTGTGCAACGCGGTCGAAGGCTCGATACGCATTCGCGAAGTCACCAGCCTGGTACATGGCCATCGCAGCGGCGTAGTCGTCAGCCGGAGGCTCGGTGCCAGCGGAGGCCGGCGGGGACTGGTCGCCGACGTTTGGGGCTGGTGGCGGAGTCTCCGCGTGCTGTCCGTCTGCCTCGGCCACGAGACGCTGCAATTCGTCGACTCGTTGGTTGCGATGGTCGATGTCGCCGGAGTCGGCTCCGGCTCTTGCACGACGATCTCGCGGGGATTCCGGGTCGGACGGACGATGCGCACCTTCCGCGCGTGGGTCGAGGGAGCCGGCCGCAGCAAGGGGCTCAAGCTGATTGGGCACGGACCTCGGGCTGCTGTCGGTCTGGTCGCGCTCCGGAACCCCCTGTTCGGTCACCCGAACCGTACCAGGCAGACCGCTGCCGGGCCGTCCGCGAAGAAGAAGGAGGCTCGAGCCGATCATCAACAACAGCAAAGCCGCCATGGCAAGCTGGGGCCGCATGGCATAGCTGCCTGCGACCGAGACCCATCGCCCCACGCGGTTGGGCCACGGCACCCGACGCTGCGCGGCGTGCGCCGCTTCCATGACCCGGTCGCGGATGTGCGTCGGCGGGGACACGAGTGGCAGCGACACGGCGCGCCGTGTCGAACGCAGGCTGGCAAGAACTTCCGAGCACCGTTCGCAACGGTCCATGTGGCGCCGGGCAGCAGCCAGTTCGTCGCTGTCGGACAGATCGCCGTACAGTACATCGAGGACGATCTGGTCGAACTGCTCGCAATCCATGGCTACGGATCCTTCACCGGGCCCGACGTTGGGGGCGAGGTGTCATCGAACTCGCGCAGGGCTTCCTGGAGACGCTCGAGAGCATAGCGCATCCTGCTCTTGACGGTGTTCTCGGGCGTGTCGGTGAGCTTGGCAATCTCCTTGAAGGGCAGATTAGCAAGTTCCCGCAGGAGGAAGACCTCTCGCTGGTCATCGGGAAGCGCTTCGATGGATCGCGTGATGCGCTCGCGCAGCTCGGACGCGATCGCCCCTCGCTCCGCGGATGCGCTTGGATGGGGGTCAGCGGTCTGGTCGGCGTGGCTCCGACCGGCATCGCCCCGTGGCTGCTCGAACGAGTCGTGGTTGCGGAGCGACAGTTTTCGGAGATGGTCGATGCACAGGTTACGCGCGATGGAATAGATCCAGGTGGAGAACCGGGCCTCGTGCTTGAAATCCGAGGCATTCTGCACGACACGTAGCAGCACTTCTTGAAGGATGTCTTCCGCAGCGGGACCGGACCGCACGAACCGGAGCACGAAATTGTACACGGCGCCCTGGTAGCGGTCGACGAGCTGCCCGAACGCAACGACGTCTCCCCGCTGGAAGCGCAGCATGAGGACTTCGTCGGTGACTTCGTGCAGGATCCGGGTCGCCAAGAGGGGGTTCCCTTCAGATCTGGCCGACGCGCCCGATGCGTTCGGGGGTGACAGGATGGGACGGCAACCTTGACCATGGGAACCTCGAGCGCGACGGTGCGCAAGCGATCAGACGCAACGCATGCGCAAAAGATCTGGACAACAGCGCGGTGGACGGTGATGTGCGGTCGGGGTTGGGCATGGGCGGCCACATGAATGGTGGATCCCGTGTATACGCGAAGCGGTGTCCGCGGCTCAACTGGGGCGACTGCGAGGCCGCCCAGATCCAGACTTGAAAGGCGAGCCGGCACAAACTAGACTGACCCCGCTTCCGAACCAGTCCCCGGCGCATGCATGTTCCGGGGGGGCTACCTCGTCGAAGAGTGCAGGGGTCAATGATGGCGCGTACATTCACCCGAGTTGTTGTAATTCTGGCTTTGGCTGTTGCGGTCTTGACCCTCGCATTGGGGCCAGCCACCGCGCAACCTTCGCGTTCCACCCCCGCCGGTTCGGCCTCGTCCGCCGCCTCGGGAGCGCCTGCGGCGTCGGCAGCCCCTGGTGCTGCGGCATCGAGCGCCGCTCCCGCCACGTCTTCTTCACCCGCACCGGGCGCGTCGGGCGCGGCTCCGGCCTCGACGGCGCTCGACGGCGCAGCCTACGCGGTTCGGCTGCGCGACCTCGAGCAGCGGATTGACGAACTCAAGGAGCAGATCCGGCGGAGCCACACGCGGCTTTCCCTGCTGTCCGATACGATCCTCGGCGGCGGTGTCGCCGGCTCGCGGGCGGAAATCACCTTCGTCAACGAGATGTCCGGCGCGTTCCGGCTGACCCGCGCGGTGTTCATTCTCGACAACGCGGTGCAGTACAACAAGAGCGACGACTCGGGGTCGCTGTCCGATCAGCGAACGATTCCGGTCTACTCGGGCGCCATCCCGCCGGGCGACCACACCCTGCAGGTTCTCATCGAGCTGCGGGGCAACGGCTATGGCGTCTTCTCCTATCTCCGAGGCTACAAGTTCGAGGTCCGTTCGAGCCATTCGTTCACGGTGGTCGAGGGCAAGGCTGCGACCATCCAGGCTACGGCCTACGAGAAAGGCGGTGTGACCACCCCGCTCGAGGAACGGCCTGCGATCCGCTACCTCGAGCGCATCGATGCCGTCAACGCGTTGCCGGGTGCTGCACCGCAGCCGTCCTCTGGTTCCAGTGTGTCCGGGGGCATCTCGATCGGGGGGAAGTAACGTGCGTACATTGCGACTCGCAGCGGGGGCGGCCTGTGCGGCTGCTCTCCTCGTTTCGGCCCATTCGGCGAGCGCCATCTCGGCCGAAGACGCGCTGGCGGTGGCCCAGCGTTCGATCTCCGAACAGCAGGGCGGTGTGGGCCGCATCAAGTCCAGCATGAGCACCACGCGCCGCCGTGAGCGTACGGCCGAGCAACGTCTGGCCGATGCCGACCTGTTGTATCGCACGCGCGACTACGAGCGGGCCTCCATCGTCTTCAGCGAAATCGTGGAGAAGTACCCCGACCAATCGACCGTGTACGCCGAGGCGTTGAACGGCTTGGCGGAGACGTACTACCAGTCCAAGCAGTACCTGTCCGCGAAACGGGTCTACCAGAGGATTGTCGCCGAAGCCTCTGGATCCAGCCGGTTGGCCGCCTACCGCGGCCGGGCGATCGCGCGCCTGACCGACATCGCCTTGCGCACGCACGACGTCGCGAGTCTCGATGACCTGTTCGCCCGGCTCAACCAGGAACCGCCGTCGAGCGTCGAGCCGATGATCGCGTACGCCAGAGGCCGCGTGCTGCTTGCGAAAGGCGACTACGACGGTGCGCGCAGGTCGCTCCAGGCGGTTCCTGCTGGCGCAGCGGTCCACCATCAGGCCATGTACCTGCTGGGCGTGCTGGCGCTCAAGGAGGCCCAGGCCAAGCTGGCGACTGCAGTGAACCCGGCTCCCTCAGGCGGAACGGACACGCCTGCGCCTCCGCCTTCCAAGCGGGGTGTGTACGTCGCCGCGATCGACGCATTCTCCGCCGTGACGCGTCTGGTGGGCGACACGCCCGACCACCAGCACATTGTAGACCTCGCGTGGCTCGCCGTCGGGCGCCTGTTGTTCGAGTCTGAACAGTATCGTGCCGCCGTGGATGCGTACGAGCATGTCGACCGGAAGTCCCCCGAGTTTGGCACGATGCTCTTCGAGGTTGCGACGGTGTACGTTCAGATGGGCGACATGGCGCGGGCCCAACGCGCGCTGGAAGTGCTGTCTCTCATCGATCCGGACAGCGCCGACACGGCCGACGCCGGCCTGCTGCGGGGCGACCTCGAGTTGCGGGCCGGACAGTTCAAGAATGCGCGTGCGACCTTCGAGGGCATTCGAGCCCGGTTCGACCCGATGCGCGAGAGCGTCGACAGGTTCCTCGGTTCGACGAGCGACCCGGCGGTCTACTACGAGCGCCTCATCGAGCAGCAGCTCGACGTCGTCGAGACGTCGAACGGGCTGCCTCCGTTGGCGGTTCTGTGGGCCCGTGAAGCCGACGACGGCCCCGAAGCGTTCGCGGTGGTGGACGAGGTCGTGCAGACGCGCAAGCTGCTTCGGGGCGCGCAGGATCTGGCTTCGCGGCTTTCGATCGTGATGACCTCACCCGGGAAGGTCCGGGCTTTTCCCGACCTGATGGCAGGTGAGCAGGCTGCGACGGCGGTGGTCAACGGGCTCATGCGTGCGCGTGGCATCCTCGGTCAAGGGCTGGACGACGTGGAGCCGTCGGAGGTATCCGGGGAGCTCGCTCAGGTGCGCGCAGAGCGGCGCGCGTTGCAGCGGAGTGTGATGGACCTCCCGGTGAATCCCGGCGATTTTCAGCGCCGCGAGAACGCCGCGTCGTCGCAATGGAATCGCCTGTCGCAGAAGCTCCAGCAATTCGAGCTCGAAACCGACAGGTTGCAGGCCGTGGTCAACGGGTTGGAACGCATCATGGCCGACAACGGCGCACGCGGTGTGGTCCGTGACGCCGAGTCGACCGCGCGAATCAAGGCCGACCTCGACGCCACCAAGGCTGCGATCGCGTCCTACCGCAAACAGATCGCAGAGTTGCGACGTCTTGTCGAAGGGGCCCGACTCACCGCGAGCGCCAGCGACAGGTCGGTGTACGACGACGACAACGTGCGAGCTCGCTACAAGGCGGCGATCGCACGGGAGATGCAGCTTGTCAGCCAGGGCAGTGCGGGCGTCAAGGCGGGGGCTTGGGCCGGCCGTGCAGCGCCGTTGTTGGCACAGGCGGACCAGACCGAGGCGCAGGCAGAGGCTATTCGCAAGGAAATCGAAGAGCAGGTCGACAAGAAGGCCAGCGCCTTGCTCGCCGACATCATGGCGGAGCAGGCGCGCATCTCCGACTATGGCGCGCAGCTCGACGTGCTCGACCAGGAAGCCAGGCTCGTGGTGGGCCAGGTAGCGCAGCGCAACTTCGGGATCGTGCGCGATCGTCTTCGCACGATCGTGGTTCGGGCCGATGTCGGCATCACCGAGGAGGCGTGGGAGGCGCGCGAGGAGCAACAGCTACGTGTGCGCAATCTGCAGACCGAGCGCGCGAGGTCGGAGCGACTGCTGAACGAAGAGCTTCGCGAGGTTCTTGACGACGCGGCGAACGAGTAGGCGGGGTTGGTTCCGCGTGACGGCAGTAGACGGGAGCATGCATGATGGGGCGTGAGAAACGAGTTTGGGGGCGGCGCACGGCAGGGTTGGCCTGGTTGATGGGCACCATGGTCCTGGCGATTGCCCCGGATGCGTTCTCGCAGGCGCAGCGGGGCAAGAAGCCGCCGGCAGCCGCGGAAGAGCCGCCGGCTCCGCCGGTCCACGATCCGGCTGACGGTACGCCGCTGGACGACTCGTTGCGGGAGCTGTTTACCGCCGACGGTAACCTGGCGGGTTATGCCGACGCGAAATCCGCTGGTGGCCGCAAGTCGGTCGCGCAGCTTCCACCGCCATCGGCTGCCCAGGTCAAGTCGCTCGCACGCATGCAGAGGGAGGCGGAGGCGTACGAGAAGGCGGCCCGAGATTACCGCGACACCATCACCCGGATCGTCAAGCAGCACTACGAAACGCGTCGCCGTCGCATGCTCGCCGGCATGGACCGCGAGATCACCATCGAGCAGGAGGCGTTGGTCAAGGCGCGCAACGAGGCGATCGCGCGGCTCGAGGCGTTCGTGGAGCGTTACAGTGGACCGAACGCGCAGCCCGATGTCACGCCCGACGCGATGTACCGGCTCGCGGCCTTGTACGACGAACGCGCCCGTGCGAGCAGCGCAACGGACATCAGCGGAGGTCTGAAGCCCGCGATTGCGCTGTACAAGCGCATCATCCGCGAGTTCCCCGACTATCGCGAGCTGGCCGGCGTCTACTACTACCTCGGCCACGCGCTGTACGACTCGAACCGTCTCGAGGAGGCGCAGCAGGTCTGGCGTTCGCTCGTCTGCCACAACCAGTATCCGTATCCGGTTCCCACCGACCCGGCGGATCCGGACCGCGACATCATCAAGCCGTTGCCTCAGGACCACGATCAGGCGTTCTGGTCCGAGTGGCACCGTCGCTACCCCACGCCCGAGACGTTGAAGACGGGGGGGCAGACCAAAGGGCGCAAGGCCAAGGCCAAGCCTGGCGGGGTGGAGACGCTGGAATCCGACGAAACCGTGTTTCTGGACCCGTTCCCGAGCACATGTACGCCGGTGCCCCAGAAGACGGACCCGGGGCGCGACCCGCGATACCTCGCAGAGGTGTGGTGGAAAATCGGCGACTGGTACTTCGACGAGGTGGACCCGAACGCAGGCCCGTTCAGCTTCAACCGAGCGGTGTCTGCCTACCGGCACTCCATGGCGGCGTCGTCGGTCGAGAAGGGCGTGCTGTATGGCGTGTCGATGTACAAGCTCGCGTGGACGTACTTCAAGCAGCAGCGCTACGAGGCTGCGACACGCCAGTTCGTGGACTTGCTGCGCTACACCGATGAGGTGCAGAAGCGCACGGGTGACCCCGGGGCGGACTTCCGATCCGAGGCTTACACGTACATTGCCGGGTCGGTGACCTACCTGGACTTCGCTGGTCCTGCCGAGAGCGAGCCGTTCGTGCCGCGTCCCGACGCCATCGATCTGTACGGCAACGAGCCCGCGAAGATGGAAGAGAAGATGCGCGTGGCGATCGCGCGCGTGCAGGACGCGACCCTCATCCCGCAGGACCAGCCATGGTCCGTGAACATCTACAAGGCGCTGACAGACGAGTTCAAGGACCTGAACCAGGCGCGTAACCGCATCGAGGTGTCGGAGCTGATGCTCAAGCGGTGGCCGATGAGCCGCGACGCTCCAGAGATCCAGGCCGGCATCGCCGACACGTACGAGGAGATGGCGCGTCTGTCTCGCGAAGGAACGGTGGAGCGCAAGGAGAACGCTGCCAAGGCGCTGGAGGCGCGCAGCAAGCTTGCGGCGTACGTGGGCAACTCGCCGTGGGTGCAGGCGAACAAGGACGATCCCGAGGCCCTTCAGCTCGCCGAGCGCCTGGTGCGCGGAGGGCTCCAGCGTGCTGCTGCCGAGCACACGAACATCGCGCGTCAGTACGCCGAAAACGCCAGGAACATGGGCGACGCGAAGGAGCGTAACGCGGAGTACGCGCGTGCTCTGCAAGAGTATCGACTCGCGGAGAAGGCGTGGGCGAGCTACATCGCGCAAGACGAGAACGCGTCCGACGTGTACGAATCGCGATTCTGGCTGGCGGATGCGAGGCACGGGATCGTGGAAACCAAGGTGGCGATGGGGGTGACGCCGACGGGGCAAGATGTGCTCAAGGCGCGGCAGGCTGCGATCGAGGTTCGAGATTCGAACGAAGACGACCGCTTCCAGTTCCCTGCGGCGTACTATGCGGTGAACCTTGCCTTCCTTGTGCGCGATGATCGCCTGCGCGTGGCGCGCGAATCCAACGGTGCGCATGGCCTGAAGGAGCGGACGGAGCTGGAATTCGCTGGCGAGGGCAAGGAGAAGAAAGTGGTCAAGGCGGAGTTCCCCGCCGCGGTCAAGTTCCTGAACCTGTCGCAGCAAGAGTACATCGACCGCGTGCCGCCGGACAAAGACCAGGGCAACAAGGCGGCCATGTTCCGTTTCCAGATCGCGGAGTCGTACTTTTTCTATGGACAGTTCGATGAGGCCCGGAAGCACTACGAGCCCATCTACAAGGAGGATTGCGGCAAGACGGAGTACGGCTACAAGGCGTGGGAGCGTCTGCTGACGATGAGCAACCTGCAGGGCGACGTGGAGCAGAGCCGGAGGTTGGCGGAGGAGCAGCAGGCCAAGAGCTGTGCCGTGAGCGAGGAGCAGAAGACGGCCGCGACGCTTTTGATCAACCCGACGTTGCAGGAGGCTGCGTACCGCGACGCGCGAACGGCGTTCGAAGAAGCGAAGAAGATGAAGGACGGGCCGGATCGGGAAGCCATGTGGCGCAAGGCTGCCGCTCTGTACAAGACGGCCCTGGAGAAGGCGCCGGACCGCGACGAAGCGCCGGAAGCGGCCATGAACGGCGCATACTGCTACAAGCAGGTGGGCGAGTACGACAAGGCCATCGAGATGTACGAGCTGTTCATCAGCCGTTATGGCGACGAGAAGACGCTCGCCAAGCTCGAGAAAGGCGACGCCAAGGCGCGTCCGCCCGTGCCCGCCGATCCCGAGAAGTACAAGGACCGCGTCAAGTACCTCAAGATGGCGTACGACGCGCTGTCGTCCGCGTATGTCCTGTTCTTCAACTACCGGAAGGCTGCCGAGGAGTACGACACGATCTCGCAGATCGAGCGCTTCGAGCAGAAGGACCGTCGCGACGCTGCCAGGAACGCGTTGACGCTCTACGCGAACATGGGCGACCAGGCCAAGATCGACGCGCTCCGGAAGCGTCTCGTAGCGCTTGGGGCTTCTCCGGAGGAGAAGGCGGAGGCGGATTTCATCGTGGTGAAGGCGGACATGAACGCGTGGGACGAGCGTGGGCGTGACGAGGGCGCCAACCGTGCTGCTCGGCAGCGGGCCATCGGATCGATGACGCGCTATCACGACGCCAACAAGAACAGCAACGATGCGGCCAAGTTCGTGGTGCTTGCGGCGTACAACGTGGCGAAGCTCAAGCGTGCAGGCAATGAGACAGGCTACCAGGAGTGGTACAAGAAGACGATTGCCGCGTTCGAGAAATACAAGGCCACCGCGCCCACCAAGGACGGCAAGAGCACGGCGCTTGGGTCGGAGCAGGCAGCCAAGGCGGCCGAGGCTGAATTCATGCTGCTCGACGCCGAGATCCGCGAGAAGTTCGATTATGACACCGGGCACCACCGCTACGCGGGAACGACGGTCGATGTCATCAACGAGTATCGAAAGGACGCAGCCGTGGCGAAGCAGTACCACGACAAGCTGCAGCATGTGATCGACGCGTACCTGTCGCCCGACTGGGTGGTGGCGGCTCGATCGCGACAAGGCTCGCTGTACGATTCGCTGCGCACGGGGCTGTACAACGCACGGCCGCCAGGGCTGAAGCTGTTCTCCGACAAGGAAGAGAAGCTGCTCAAGAAACTCGAGGCGAGCGACAACCCGGCCTACCAGGACAAGGCCGACCAGTTCCGCCAGAACCGCATCGAAACCTGGCGACAGACACGCGACCGCGAAATCACGGACGCCGACAAGGTCATGGTCAAGAGGTTCGTCGAATCGTACGTCCTGGGCCGCAAGTACAACGTCAGCAATCCGGCGGTGGACCACGCGGTGGAACGTCTCGCGTTCTTCACCGAGATCCTCGGCGACGACAAGATGCGTGAGTATTCGCAGGGCATCGAAGGGTTCACGTACGCGGACCACATGTTCCTCAGGAGTCGTCCTGGCATCACGCGCCAGCCGGACGTGCAGCCGATGCCCAACCCGCTTCCGGTGGTGCCTCAATGAAGACGACGACGATGCGAAACGCGCTCGGCATGTTAGTAGTCGGAGGGGCGCTGGTCGCCGGTGCCGCGGTCCAGGCATGCGGCGGCGGCAGCGCGGAAAAGCCACCGTCCACCGTGCCCACCAGCGCGGCAAGTGCAAAGCCCGGTCAATCGGTGTCTACCGAAACCGGCCAGCAGGTCGGTGTCAGCGACGCTCCGTCGTCCGCGGGGGTCTCCGCTGCCGAGCGTCCGAAGATGAACGACGCGGCCAAGGCGCCGTACATGCAGGCGCTGGAAGCGTTTGCGCGGGGAGACTTGGCGGGCGCCAAGACGCTCTTCAACGACGCGATCAGCAAGGATCCGAAGGCATACCAGGCGCACTATTCGCTTGGAGTCGTGCTTGAGCGGATGGGTGACCCCGGTGCGCTGCAGCACTACCGCGAGGCCTTTACGATTGTGCCGGACTATGAGCCGGCGCTGACCGCGTATCCGTTGTACCTGGCACGGCGCGGCAATCTCGGCGAAGCCGACCAGTTCCTCAGCGACAAGCACGCCAAGATGCCGAAGTCCGCGGCGATCACGGCGGCGCTGGCTGAGGTCAAGTCGATGCAACGCGACTCCGGCTCGGCGCAGCAGCTCGCGCAGGAGGCGCTGAAGCTCAATCCGAACTATGCGCCTGCGATGGTGACACTTGCGCGCGACCACTATCGGAATCGTCGCCTGGACCTCGCGCAGTACGCCTTGCAGGCGATCCTCGACGGGTTCGGGCCGGACAACCCGCCACGCGAGAAGGACAACGCCGAGGCGCGCTTGCTTCGTGCGCTCATCTTGAAGGAGGAGGCCCGCCGTGCCGCGGCAATCGCGGAGCTCGAGCGCGTCTACCAGGCCAGGCCGGACATCGTGGACGCGGCGGTGCAGCTTGGAACGTACTATCTTGAGTCGGGCAATGCGGAAAAGGCCATGCCCCTGCTCCAGCGCGCGCTGATGTACGACAAGGACAACCTCGTGGCGCACTTGAACCTGGGGGACTGTTACCGTCTCCTGGGCCGCCCGGGGGACGCGAAGAAGGAGTTCGACTGGGTGCTGGCGAAGGACGCGACGCAGGTGCAGGTGCACTACAACATGGGGCTGCTCTATCTGTTCAGCGCCAACGTGCCGGGCATGACTCCGCTGCAGCAGGCTGATGCCGCCATTCAGTCGTTCGAGAAATACAAGGCCCAGCGCGCTCGCACGGCCACGGCTGAAGGCGACGACGTCGACCAGCTCATCACGCAGGCCAAGGCGAAGAAGGGCGCCATCGAGGCGAATGCGTCCGCTGGCACGCCGGTCTCGCCCGCGTCGGGCAGTGCATCCAAGCCTGCGGAATCCAGCGCTGCGGCCAAGCCGGCACCTGCGCCTGCGGCGTCATCGGCCAAGCCCGCCTCGAGTTGAGGTGGTGCAGGGAAGCCAAGGAGAAGACGATGAAGTTCTGGTGGTCGGGATGGGCGGGGCTGATGTTGTTGATGCTCGCGCTGCCTGCCTTTGCACAGAAAAAGGCTCCTCGCGAGATCACGCTGGGTGAGATCCGGATTGTGGGGCGCGTCCAGCGTCCTATCGCGGCGGTGGATGTCGCTCGGATCCGTCCGTCGATCACGCTGTCCGAGATACGCAAGCCGTTCGTGGATCGGATCGAGCAGGCCACCTACAAGGAGCCGTTCTAGGGCGTGTGGGCGCTGATCGCCACCGCTACGAGTTGTCTTGTTGCGTCGGCCTGGTCGGTGATGCACCTGCGGACCGTCCATGCTGCCGTGCGGTACGACCCATCCCGGCTGCGTCGAGCCTTGCGGGAGGGAATCCCGGTCGCGCAGCTTGCTGGGCTCTGGCAGGAAGACAGCGATTGCGCGGAAGGTGCGCTTGTCGAGGCAGTTGCGAGGGCTGCGGATGTGGAGGAGGCTAGGCATGCCGCCAACGAGGCGCTTCTGGACCTTGACGCGCGGCTTCCTCGTGAGACCCAGGTTCGGGTGACGTGTCTGCGTGTGACGGTGCTGGGGACGGTGCTGGGGGTGGCGTTGCTCGTGGCGAGCCGCCAAGCTGGGACGGTGGCTTTGCTGGATGTATTGGCGTTGGGGGGAGCGTCGGCGATGGTGGCGTGGACGGCCGACTCGGAAGTGCAGCGGCTGGTCGAGCGTCGGCGGCAGGAGTTGGACGGGCTGGTGGACGACCTGATGGCGAGCCGGTGGGGGGCCGGGTGGGCAGTGGGCCAAGAACGATACACCCGGGCTGTCCAAGCGCGGGAACCTCGCAGGCGTCGAAGTGTCGATGGTCTCGCGCGGTGAACCAAACGAGCCCGCGTTCATCTTGCGTTGCAGGCGAGACGGTGAGAAAGTTTGGAACCTGACTTGGGAGGATTGAGATGACGCAGCCTTACGCACAGCCACCGAAGAGCCGTCCGGGGCAGATGACCGCGGTGATGCGTGCGCTGCCACAGGCGACGGGGCCGAAGGTTCTGAGGATTGGCCTGGTGCAGGGCGGCCGGGTGATCGAGGAGCGGGTCATCAAGCAGAGGACCCACGTGACGATCGGCCCGAACGAGAAGTGCATGTTCGTGTTGACGGCGCCTGGGCTGCCGTCGACGTTTCGTCTGTTCGAGCTGGTCGGTGCGGACAAGAAATCCGACTACGCCTTGAACTATCTCGACGGGATGACGGGCCGGGTGGCGCTGCAGACGGGCATTGCGGACCTGGAGACGTTGAAGGCGCAGGCGAAGCGCGGTCCCCAGGGGGCATATCAGATCCGTTTGACGGAAGATTCGCGGGGCAAGGTGGTTGTGGGCGAGACCACGATCCTGTTCCAGTTCGTCGCACCGCCGCCTGTCCAACCCAAGCCTCAGCTTCCGGTGTCGGTGCAGTCGGGCATTTCGTCGCAGATCGATTGGCGCTTCACCATCATCGCCGCATTCTCCTTCCTGCTGCACTTCGGGGCGGTGGGGATGCTGTATTCGGACTGGATGGACCCTGCGGTGAGCGAGGAGGTGGCGATTGCCGGGTTGCTTGAATCGATGAAGGCGATGCCGCCACCACCGCCGCTGCCCGAGTCGACGGAGCCGACGGTGGATCCGAACGCGACGGGGGAGGCCAATGCATCCGCGGGTGGGAGCAAGGGTAGCGGCAAGGGTGGCGGCAAGGGCGGAGGACCGGGCAAGGGCGGCGGAGGTGGAATGAGCGAGGCACAATTCGCCGCGCTCTCGAACGAGCTCGACCAGCTCGACATGGCGACGATCGGTGCGTTGAGCGGCCACGGGTCGGCGACGGCGGGGGTGCTCGGAAGTGGGGATGTACCGACGGGCGACCTGTCATCGATTGCTGCTTCGGGTGCCGGGGTTGGCGCGTCGGGAGGCAGCGGGTTGAAGCTTGGTGGAGGGGGTGGCGGCGCGATCACGCCTGGAGCTGGAGGTGGGGGAGGTCTGGCCGGGATTGGTCAGACGGGGGGTGGCGGAACGGCCACCGCAGGCACGGCCGCGAAGGTGGCGGGACCCAAGCCGGTGGTCGGGTCGAGCGCCTCCGTGGCGGGCGGCTCGGTAAGCAATGCCCAGCGTGTGGTAGCGGGGATGACCCCGGGGTTCCGCCGTTGCTACACGAACGGTTTGGCGACCAACCCGGAGATGTCCGGTGGTGTCCGTGTTACGGCCAAGATCGGACCGGGCGGCGAAGTGCTCTCGGTTTCGGCTACGCCGTCGGGCACGATCAGCGCGGATGTTGCCAACTGCATCGCTTCGCGTGTGCGCAGCGCGCAGTTCGACCCGCCGGAGGGCGGCGCGGCCACCATTGTCATCCCGGTGACGCTGGTGCAGCAGAAGTAGTCCCCAAGCAAAGAGCAGCGATCGCGAACGGACGCTGAACGGTCTGGCCAGTTGGAGCATCCAACGGCTGAACGCTGGCGGTGCGAGCATGGTCCGGCGGCAAGAGCGGTCGGGTCAGGATCAGAACCGCGTTGACATGTTGGATATCGTCCTCTATAGTCCCTGTCCACCTGGGAGGGCCTGGATGGAACTTCGCAAAGTCGTACGGTTGGGCTTGGC
>Ga0209018_1001072_pt1 | contig 23275 bp, 26 predicted proteins | sample YNPBryBLVA2012_FD_185814 | JGI IMG/M metagenome (GOLD analysis project Ga0209018, IMG submission 185814) | Anoxygenic and chlorotrophic microbial mat microbial communities from Yellowstone National Park, USA - YNP Bryant BLVA 2012 (SPAdes)... ...
GCATAGCCGTTTCTGGCTTCGGTTGGTAAGGTGCAAAATCTTGCAATCTGAGGCCGTTTTTCACGATTCGCTCGCCAGTTGCACAAAAGTTAGGCTAGAGGTAGGCAGTTACCAAAATTGTCAAACTTCATAGCGCGGCAAGCGGCAACCAAAGATGACGGCTGTCGCTGGGCCAGGTATAGTCTGGCGGTACGATAATCTCACTGAAAAATCTTCACGATTGTGATAGATACTCGAGAGCAATACTATAAGCTGACCCTAGTCGCCAGCGTCGCTGGGCGTGCCAGCAGCGAATTGGCTTTCGTCCACTGCCAGGCGGTAGGGCGCACGGATGTGCCAACAGCGCCGCGCAGGGTCATAAGCGCCAATGATGCGCCGTCCCCACAGGATGCGCAGGCGGGTGGCCGCGCCGCATCCAAAGGCCACCAGCCTCGGCCGCCAGCGCCGAGGCAGCAGGCGGGCGATCAGGCCGCTGCCGGCCAGGGCGTGATACAGCGGACGCAGGGGCGTCGAGACCACACCCCAAACCGCGCCGCGCACGGCCAACAACCTGCGCCACAGACGGCCTTGCCAGCCGCCGGCAATAGGCCGCCGCTGTTGTCCGCGCCAGGCCGCCGTCACTTGCCCAAGGATATGTTCTGCAAGAAGCAGAACCGTGTCGTTGACAGGGTTATTGTCGCCGCGTGTGATCAACCCTTGCGGCGTGCGGCGCACGGCGCGGTGAACCACCGCCGCTCCACCGCCCGGCGGCACAAAATACAACACATCGCCAACCTGCACCGACCGCGCCCCGTAGGGCCTCACCTCCAACAAGTCCCCCTCCAACAGGGTGGGATTCATCGAAGGCCCCCTGTAAGCCACGAACAGTTCCGCATGCGGGGAGGCTTTGCTCCCGCTGGTTCTTGCGCCAGATGGAAGCGCCAGGAGACGAAGCGCATGCACCTCGCCCGCCCTAACCTCATCGGGCGGGGTGGGCTGCGGGGAGAACGCCTGTGGCTCAATCATGAATCGCCTTCTCGATCTCCAGCCAAAACGCCCCCTCCAGACTGATGTGCAGGACAAACGTGGGGATGGCCTGGGCCAGCGCACGCAGGTTGTCGAAGCGCTCCAGCCAGGCGGCGCGGCGCACTTCGATGGGCTGGTCGCGGTCCATCAGCCGGCAAGCCTGCTCGGCGGTCTGCACCAGCAGGGTGACGGCCTGCCCGCGGCCCACCGGTTCGACGCGGTCGCTCTCGCAGCGCTTCAGGAAGAAAAGCGCCCTGAGAGGCACGCCGTGCAACGTGTCCCACACCCCGCCCACGCCGTCATCCAGGAAGCGGCTCCATGTAGGCCAGGGATGCGCCCAGAATTGACCTGCAGCGTCGCACACCACCAGCGTGGTATCGTCGCACAGCGAACGCCAGGGCGGGGGAAAGCGCCCGCTGGCAGTGGTCTTGCCCGTCCCCCCAGAGGCGGCGAGAATCACGCCGCCAGCCTGCTCATAAGCCGCCAGCGCCCCGTGCAGCAGCACCGCCCCGTTGGTCTGCGCCTGGCGGGCAATGGCCAGCGAGACGCCGGTGAAATAGACGTAGTCCTGCAAGTGGGGCGGCAGGGGGGGCAGCGTGTAAACCGCATCCCCGGCCGGGAACACAATCGTCTCGTCCGCAGTCACCCACAGGCGGCGGCTGCCAGCCGTGTGGGCTGGCAGCATCATCACCGCCGCCAGCCGCTCGACGGTGACTGCTGCGAGCGCATCCGCTGCAGCAATCACCCAGCGACTGCCATCGGCAAAACACAGATCGTATTGGGGCAAAGAAGACGCAGACATTTCAGCTCGAAAGAGGCATCAAATCCGCCGCGAGGCAGGGAAAAGTCCGGCCTTATCGGCCTCTTCACAAAACCAGAACGGCGCCCACAAATTGCCGGAACGGTAATAATTCTGCGCCACGCACGATCCCAGGCAGCGGTATTTCATCAGGCAGCGGCCGCAGATGCCCTCCAGGCGGGCAGGCAAACCCTGGCGCAATTGGCGCAGCACGGGGTGGCCGTTCCACACCTCCGCCAGGGCGTCTTGCCCGGCCAGGCCGAAGACCAGCTCTGGCACATGCTCGCCGATGCCGCACAGGGCGTAATGCCCGCTGGCGATAACGCCCAAGATGCCCAAGATGCCGCACACCGCGCAGTCCTCCCCGCTGGCAATACGGCTCATGGTGCGGAAGGCTTGAGGGAAGTCGAAGAACAGCTTGAGTGGTGTGTTAGCGGCCAGTTCGTACTCGACGCGGCGGCCCAGGGCGATCAATTCGGCCACGCTTAGGGTTTGATCGGCCTCAGCGAGCTTCTCGCCGCGCGCCGTCGGCTGCACCACGTTGAACTTGAGCGAGGCTGCTCCCAGCGTCTCAGCCAGGCGGATGACGGCTTCCACCTGGTCGGCGTTGTAACGCATCACCGAGAAAATCATCTGCGGGCGCAGACCGGCCTCCGCCAGGAGGCGCACCGCCCGTGTGGCGGCGTCAAAGGCCCCCGGCACACCGCGCACCCACTCATGGGTGGCAGCGTCAGCGCCATCCACACTCACCAAGACAAAGCGGCGCGGGAATTGAGCGATGCGCGCCGCCAGCGCCGGCGTCATCAGCAAGCCGTTGGTCTCGATGGTCAACCCCAGCGCCTCGCTGGCGACGATCTCCAGCAATTGGTCGAAATGGGGGTGGAGCAGCGGTTCGCCGCCGGTGAGCTTGACGTTGCTCAGGCCGAGGGGTTTGGCCTCTTGCAGGATGGAAGCAAACAATTCGACCGACAGGGTTGGGTAACGGCTGCCATCGGCGTCGAGCTTGGGCGCCAGCCAGCAATGGCGGCAGGCCAGGTTGCAGCCTTCGGTGAGGTAGAAGTAGATTTGGCGGAGGGGATAAGGGTTCGTCATGAGATGAAGGTGAGCGGGGTGAGGGCAGATTGGCGCGGCGCTTTGCACTTGCCAGCGGGGAGGACGCCTCTCACGGGGGGATTTGCCCCCCATCTGCCAGGAACAGCCGCAGGCAGGCATCCGGGCTGGGGTGGTCCACCTGACCGGTGAGGGTGTAAGCCAGCCCGGGGCAATTGCCGGTGCAATAGGGCTGATATTCACAGCCAGCGCAGAAATCGAAAGCGGCGAGGGAGATGGTGGAGCGCTGGCGCAAGGCGTTCAACGCTGGGGCATGCAGCCATACCTCGGCCAGGTCGTCGTGGTTGATGCGTCCCAATTCGATATGCGCCAGCATGTTGCAAGGGACAATCACGCCATCGGCGCGGACGGCAATTTTATTGACGGGGCAACCGCAGGCGGTGAGATGCCCGCCGTTGCGGAAAGGGGGAGCTTTGGCCAGGCGGGCGGCTTCCATGCGCCGCCACATACGCCCTTCGGCCAGCGGGCCGGCGGAGGCCTGGATGCGCCCAGGATACTGCGCTTCCAGACGCAGCAGGGTCTCCATGGCAAGCTGGCGCTCGGCGGTGGTGAGCATGACTTCGTCGGCGTTGAGGCGGCAGTTGCCCAGATAGCCAGCCGAGTTGGTGCCAAAGCCCGGCAGGCCTAGCTCGTCCAGCAACAAATGCGCCACCGCCTCCAGGTCATGCACGTTGTAACGGTGAATGGTGACGCGCACGGCCAACCGAACGGCATGGCGCTGCAAGGTGCGGATGCCGCGCACAGCCCCGTCGAACGAACCGCGCCCGCGGCAAGCATCGTGCGTCTCGGCGCGGGAGCCGTCCAGAGAAATCTGCACATAATCACAGCGGCGGGTTTGGGCGATGAAGGTCGCGATCTCATCGGTGATGAGAGCGCCATTGGAGAGCAGGGCAAAGCGCATGCGGTTGCGGACAATGCCGTCGAGCAGGAGGGGCAGGTCTGCCGCATGAAAGGCTCGCCGCCGGCCAGGGTGACGTTCATCACCCCCAGGCGGCCCAGCTCGTCGAAGAATTGCAGCCATTCTTCGCTGGAGCAATCGCGGTATTCGACAGCGGGGTTATTGAAAAAGTAGCAGTAGCGGCAACGCAGATTGCAACGGGAGGTCAGTTCGATGTCCACGGTGCGCGGCGTGCGCATCACCGCTGCCGCAGGGGGCGCCGCCGGGGAGGTCACGGCTCATCTCCCAGGACTTCGTAACCCACAAAACCGTTCTCGGCGAGCATCTCCACGTATTGGCGCAGCTCGGCAAGGGCCGAATCCGGCACGTCGTCGAATTCGTCACAGATGGCAGCGACGATGTCATCCAGCGTGCGGCTGCCGTCCATCAACTTCCAGGCGGCGACCCCTACCGGGTTGATACCGACCGCCTCGGCAGTATCGGGGTTGAACAACACCGCCCAGTCGTCGAATTCTTCGCGCAGGACGCAGATGGGGTTGGCAATGGGCTTATCGGATGTTTGCATAGGCGCAATCTCTCTCTGTGGGTTAGGGCTTAGCCTGAGCAGTCTGCCGGCAAGCCACAGCGGGGTCTCTTTTCCCCCAAGGCAGTTGAAGGGCCAGGGCAATTGCTTGCACTAACCATAAGGACAAGGATGTAGGAGCAGTTTTCCCATCTGCCGAAAGATAGTGCAGCGCCAGCAGCAACCTGAGAGAGAGCGTCTTGTTGGAAAAGTCGTCCTACAGGGGGTAGATCGCTTCGAGCTGAGAAGCATTATAACCGAAATGCCGCCCAAATTGCCCCTTTTCTCTGCACGCATTTTCGGTTATCCTATGGGCAAGCGCCGTTGGCGCTGAACCGCCAAGCAGCAAGCCGCCTGGATGGCACACCCTATGAGCTGTGCGAGCGAACTCGGCGAATAGGCTTATCCGGGGCTGGGCTTGTCAATTGCCATCTAATAATTACGGAGGCCGCTATGCTCAAAGATCTCTACAAAGATGCTGAAAGCCGCATGAAGAGTGCCGTTGCAGCGCTGGAGGATGACCTGTCGGGCATCCGCACGGGGCGCGCCAGCCCGGCGTTGATCGAACGCCTGTCGGTAGAATACTATGGCGCGCCCACGCCGCTGGTGCAACTGGCGACCATCAGCGTACCCGATTCGCGCACACTGGCCATCCGGCCATTCGATGCCACCGCGCTCAAAGCCATCGAGCGCGCCATCCTGGTATCCGACCTGGGGCTGACCCCCAACAACGACGGCAAAGTCATCCGTCTCAACCTGCCCCCGCTCACCGAGGAGCGCCGCCGCGACCTGGTCAAATTGGTGCACAACCGCGTGGAGGAAACACGCGTCGCCTTGCGCAACATCCGCCGCGACATCATCAAAGATATGCGTGAATTCGAACAAGAAAAGTTGATCTCGGAGGACGAGCGCAAGCGCGGTGAAGAAGAATTGCAAAAGATCACCGACCGGTACATCGAAGAAGTCGGCGCCGTTGGAACGCGCAAAGAGAAGGAGATACTGGAAGTGTAAGGCGGCTTCCAGAATTGCCATGAAATCCAAAAATCCCAAAGACCTGCCACCCAAAATCCCCACCCATGTGGCCATCATTATGGATGGCAACGGGCGCTGGGCGCAGCAACGCGGCCTGCCGCGGCTGGCCGGGCACCGCGCCGGCACCGAGAACTTGCGCCGCATCATCGGCGCGTGCATCGAGTTTGGCATTCGTTACCTGACCATCTACGCCTTTTCCACCGAGAATTGGGGACGGCCCGAAGAAGAAGTGGCCGGCCTGATGAAAATCGTGGAAGACATGGTTGATCAGGAACTGCAAGAGCTGTACGATCAGGGCGTGCAATTGCGCCACATAGGCCGTCTCGACCGCCTCAAGCCATCGCTGCGCGAGAAGGTGCTGCAAGCCGTCGAGTACACGCGCGAAAACACCCGTCTGGTGCTCAGCGTGGCCTTCAATTACGGCGGGCGCGATGAAATCGTCTGTGCCATCCAGCACATGCTGTGCGACGGCGTCAAAGCGGAGCAAGTCACCGAAGATTTGGTCAACCAATACCTGTTCACCGCCGGTACGCCCGACCCCGATCTCATCATTCGCACCTCAGGCGAGCTGCGCGGCAGCAACTTCCTCATCTGGCAAGGGGCTTATTCCGAGTGGTATTTCCCATCCACCTACTGGCCCGATTTCGACAAAGAGGAGCTGCGCCGCGCCCTGTTCGAATACAACCGCCGCGAGCGTCGTTACGGCCTGGTCAAAGCCAGCCCAAAGCCAGAAGCCAAAAGCGATGTTTGCGGATAGGCTGCTTGTCACCATTGTTCTGCTGCCAATTGGCCTGTTATTGATTGTGCTGGGGGGCTGGGCTTACGCTGGGATGATCGGCGTGGTGCTGGCGCTGGCGGCGCGGGAATACGTGCAATTGTTCCGCTCCGACGGGCATCGCCCGGGCGGGGCAATCGTCATAGGGGGGGTGCTGGCGCTCGCTGCTGGGCGGATGCTCGACGGCTTTGCGAGCGCCGGGTGGCTCATCAGCCTGATTGTGCTGGGCAGTATGGCCTATCACCTGTGGGAGTATGAACGCGGCCGCCAGGCCGCCGCCACCGATCTGGCTGTGACATTGCTGGGGGTCTTCTATCTGGGCTGGATTGGGGCCTATTTCATCTCACTGCGCGCCTTGCCCGAGGGCAAATGGTGGGTCTTGCTCACACTGCCGTGTGTGTGGTTTGCCGATTCGTTCGCCTACGCGGTTGGCCGTCAATGGGGCCGGCACAAGCTCTGCCCGCGGCTCAGCCCCAAGAAGACCTGGGAAGGCTACCTGGCGGGCATCGTGGGCAGTGTGCTGGGCGGGGCGCTGATGGCCTTCCTGTGGCAGTTCCCCGCCGGGGCGGGTACGGCCATCAACCCCGCTCGCGGCGCGCTGCTCGGCCTGGCGATGGGCATTTTCCCCGTGCTGGGTGACCTGGGCGAAAGCATGATCAAGCGGCAAATCGGCGTCAAAGATTCCGGCAAGCTGCTGCCGGGACACGGCGGCGTCTTCGATCGGATTGACTCGTGGTTGTGGGCGGCAGTGCTTGGCTACTACCTGATTACCGCTCTGTGGCTGTAGAATCGCAAATTGACATCTGCCCCCACTCGTGGTATCATGCCGCCACAACTCAATAACCCTGATGGCGCTCTTATCCAGAGAGGTGGAGGGACCGGCCCTGTGAAACCTCGGCAACCGGTCAGCCGCCAGCTAAAAAGCTGATGATCGTCAGCCCCTTACCCAACGCTGACTGCTGACCACGGTGCCAATTCCGGCAGGAGGAATAACCCGCGTGGTTATTTCTAATTCTGGAAGATGAGAGGGCAACCGTGATGCTGTGTCTTGCCCTTTCGTGCCAGAAAGGGCAATTTCTTTTCACCGTGGAGGTAGTTATGAGCAACACCTTTATGCAATCGCCCCGTTTACTGTTTACATCCGAGTCAGTCACCGAGGGGCACCCCGATAAGCTCTGCGACCAGATCAGCGACGGCGTGTTGGACGCCTGCCTGGAGCAGGACCCGTATTCCCGCGTGGCTTGCGAAACCGCCGCCAAAACGGGCTTCGTGGCCATGCTGGGCGAAATCACCACCCGCGCTCACGTCAATTTCGACGAGTTGGCCCGCAAGATCATCACCGAAATTGGCTACGACAACAGCGAGAAAGGCTTCGACGGCAACTCGTGCGGTGTGCTGGTGGCCATTGCCAAACAATCCGGCGATATTGCAATGGGCGTGGACAAAGCCCTGGAAGCCAAAGCTGGCGAAATGAGCGAAGCCGAGATCGAAGCCATCGGCGCCGGAGACCAGGGCATGATGTTTGGCTATGCCTGCAACGAGACCCCCACCCTGCTGCCGATGCCCATCTACCTGGCGCACAAACTCACCCGCCGCCTGAGCGAGACGCGCAAGAGCGGCGCGTTGCCCTGGCTGCGCCCCGATGGCAAAAGTCAGGTCACCATCGAATACAGTTACGGCAAGCCCAAGCGCGTAGACACCGTCTTGGTGAGCACCCAACACGCCCCCAACGTCTCCCACGCCGAGATTCGCGAAGCCGTCATCGAAAATGTCATTCTGCCCACCCTGCCGCCCGAAATGGTGGACGACAAGCTGAAAGTATACGTCAACCCCACCGGGCGTTTCGTCATCGGCGGGCCGATGGGCGACGCCGGCCTCACCGGCCGCAAGATCATCGTGGACACTTACGGCGGCATGGGACGGCACGGCGGCGGCTGCTTCAGCGGCAAAGACCCCACCAAGGTGGATCGCTCAGCGGCCTACGCGGCCCGTTGGGCGGCCAAGAACGTCGTCGCCGCCGGTTTGGCCGACCGCTGTGAAATCCAGGTGGCCTACGCCATTGGCGTGGCGCATCCGCTCAGCGTCAACGTCGAAACCTTTGGCACCGGCCACATCCCCGACGACAAGATCGCCAGCCTGATCACCGAATTCTTCGACCTGCGCCCCGGCGCCATCATCCGCGACCTCAACCTGCGCCGCCCCATCTATCGGCAGACGGCCGCTTACGGTCACTTCGGCCGCGATGACCTCGATCTGCCCTGGGAACGCACCGACAAGGCTGCCGCCCTGCGCCAGGCCGCCGGCCTCAACGGCCGCGGCAATTAGCCTCACCCCCAAACATTCCAGCCGCGGGGCTGCCCAGCGAGAGGGCAGCCCCGCTTGCTTCCGCCAAAACAGGATACCTGTCCACTGAAAAGATGATGGTTATCGCTACCCTCGCAGGCCGAGATGTTGTAACCTTAACCTGGCATCAACACAGCTTTCTGCCAGACCTCATCTTGTTGAAAGGAGATTGCTATGCGACTTTATGTGGATAACGCCAAGTGCTCCGGGTGTCGCGCCTGCCTGGTGGCTTGTTCGCTAAACTTATTCAGGGAGAGCAATCCCAAGAAAGCCGCTCTCACCCTCCTGCCGCACTTCCCGGCGCCGGGCGTGTACGAAATGAAAGTCTGCACGCAATGCGGCGACTGCGCCAGGGTTTGCCCCACCGAGGCGATCAAACTCAACGAGCGCGGCGCCTATTACGTAGATTACGACGAGTGCAACCTGTGCGAGGCTTGCGTGCCGGAGTGCCCCGAAAGCGTGATGTTCGTGCGCACTGAGTTGGCAAACCATGCCTGGAAATGTGATCTGTGCGGCGATTGCGTGGCCGTGTGCGGCACGGGCGCCTTGTGGATTGCGGATTAGGAGGCAGCTATGTTGAACGGTTACGGTGGAAGCATCCTGCGGGTCAATCTGACGACCGGCAAGATCAGCAAAGAACCAACCCCGCCGGAGGTGGCGCGTGATTTCATCGGGGGGCGCGGCTTCGGCATCTATTTCCTCACCAAAGAAGTCCCCAAAGGCACCGACCCGCTGGGGCCGGAGAACAAGCTCATCATCTCCAGCGGCCCGCTGTCGGGCATGTTGGTGGCCGGCGGCGGCAAGTGTGATTGGACGACCAAATCGCCGCTCACCGGCGGTTACGCCAGCGCCTCGCTGGGTGGGCTGTTCACCGCCGAGATGAAATACGCCGGCATTGACAGCATCATTCTGGAGGGCATCAGCCCCAAGCCAGTGTACCTGTTCATTGACGACAACAAAATCGAGCTGCGCGACGCCGCACCTTACTGGGGCAAAGGCACCTTCGAGGTCGAGAAAGAATTCAAGGAAAAGTTCGGCGAAGAGTATCAGATTGCCGTCATCGGCCCAGGCGGCGAGAACGGCGTGGCCTTTGCCCACATCAACCACGATTACGGCCGCCAGGCCGGGCGCGGCGGCGTCGGCACGGTGATGGGCGCCAAGAAAGTCAAGGCTATCGTTGTGCACGGCACCAAGTCGGTGCCGGTGGCCGACGTAGACGCCTACCGCCAGGCAGGCATGGCGCTGTACAAGGCCTGCAAAGAGGCCGAGGGCCTCAAGGAGTGGACGCGCTACGGCACAACCATTGTGGTGAGCTGGTGCGACGAAGTGGGCGCCCTGCCCACCCGCAATTTCAGCGCCGGCTCCTTCGAAGACGGCAAAAACCTCTACGGCACGGTCATGCGCGAGCAAATCGTCATCACCGACAAGGGCTGCTTCGGCTGCCCATGCCCGTGCGGCAAATACAGCAGCATGAAACGCTACGGCACTCATGTCGAAGGCCCCGAATACGAGACCATCGGCATGCTCGGCTCCAACCTGGGCTTCACCAACATCGAAGATGTCGCCCAGGCCAACCTGCTGTGCGACGACCTGGGGATTGACACCATCTCGGCTGGCGGCGTCATCGCCTGGGCCATCGAGGCCTACACCAAAGGGATACTGACCAAGGCCGATACCGACGGCCTGGAATTGAGCTGGGGCAACCCCCAGGCTGTGTTTGCCCTCATCGAGAAAATTGCCAAGAAGCAAGGCTTCGGCGCGCTGCTGGCCGATGGGGTGAAGAAAGCGGCGCAAAAGGTCGGCAAGGGCAGCGAAAAATTTGCCATTCACGTCAAAGGGATGGAACAATCGGCCTATGCCACCCACAACGCCACGGCCATGCTGATCTCTTACATGACGTGCGACGTGGGCGCGCATCACAACCGCGCCTGGGCCATCACCTACGATCTGCAGGTCGGTCGTGATAAAGTAGTGCCCGAAAAAGTGGCGCGGGTCATCTGGCTGCAGAACTTCCGCCCGATGTTCGACGTGTTGGGCGCCTGCCGCCTGCAATGGGTGGAACTGGGCATTGACCGCAAGCTGTACGAACCCTTGCTGCAGGCCATCACCGGCATCCCCCGCACGTGGGAAGACCTGGAGGCGGTTGGCAACCGCATCTGGAATCTCACCCGCTTGTATTGGGCACGCGAAAACGAAGGTTTTGGCCGCGCCTGGGATATGCCCTCGCCGCGCTTCTACGAAGAGCCGCCTCAAAGCGGCGCCACCGCCGGGCAGATCACCCGGCTCGAAGATGTCAACCGCCTGTTGGATATGTACTACGAACAGCGCGGTTGGGACGCAAACGGTATGCCCACCCCCGCCACCATCGAAAAGCTCAATCTGGGCGCGTTCGTCAGTTGAACCCTCACCCTCGAAGGTCGAAGAGGAGATGCTTCCCTGCGACCTTCGAGGGCTTGCACCGTCGCCATCATGACTGCTATTTTCCGCCCCATGGGCATGCTCAAACAGTATATCGGCGGCCAGGCCGAGGTAGCCGTGCCCGCCGGGCGCACCATCCGCCAAACGATGACGGCTTTCGATATGCCGCCCGAAATCGCCGCCTTGGTGTTGGTCAACGACGAACAACAATCCAAAGACTACGTTCTGCAAGACGGCGATGTGGTGAAGCTGATGGCCGTGATTGGTGGGGGTTGATTGCGGCAACAGGCCAATGCGATTCAGGCGAAACGGGCGCCCTGGCGCCCGTTTTTGCTTGCCGTCTCAGGCCAGCGCGCCGATCATAGACCACGGGCCAGCCCAGGTGATGGCGACGGGCAAGAGGCGGCCGCGCAAATCCTGGCTGCTCTCGACGAATACCAGTTTATTGGTTTCAGTACGGCCGCGCCAGCGCGATTTGACTTTTTCCTCGAACAACACGGTGACTGTCTGTCCCTGGTAGCGGGCATTGATCTCGGCGGCGATTTGCTCCTGCAAGGCTTCCAAAAGGCGGAAACGGCGCATCTTCTCGTCGGGGGGCACATCATCGGCCATGCGGCGTTCGGCCACCGTGCCGGGGCGCGGCGAATAACGCGCCAGGTGGGCTACGTCCAGCTTGAGGTCGGCCAGCAAATCGTAGGTGCGCTGGAATTGCGTCTCGTTCTCGCCCGGAAAGCCCACAATCACATCGGTAGCGATCGAAACACCCGGAAAAGCGCCTCCCAAGCGGCGGCGGATTTTCTCTACCAGTCGGCGGTAATCTTCGGCGGTATAGCCGCGCCGCATGTTCGCCAGCACTTCGTCGTCGCCCGCTTGCACCGGCACTTCGATATGCGGCATGACCTTGGGCAGTTCAGCTACCGTGTCGAGCAGCTCATCGCTCATCCAGTTAGGATGGGAAGTGAGAAAACGGATGCGTTCGATGCCTTCGACAGCGTGTAGCAGACGCAGCAATGCCGAGAGATTAGGCCCATCGGGGAAATCCTTGCCATAGCGGTCAACGATTTGCCCCAAGAGGGTGATCTCACGCACACCCTGGGCCGCCAGGGAGCGCACTTCCGCCAGAATTGCCTCTGCCGGGCGCGAACGTTCCACCCCGCGCCGGTAGGGGATGATGCAGAAGGTGCAGGCATGGGAACACCCCAAAACCACCGGCACGTGCGCCGCCACCAGCCGGCCGCGTTCGTGTTCTGGCAAGCTCAATTCACCATCTTGCAAGGCAAAACGCTGGCGGGTTTGGGCATCCTCCACAGCGCGGCCTTCCCGCTGCGCCAGATATGCCACCAGCGCCGTCGGGTCGGAAGGCGGCGAGAATACATCTACGAACGGGAAACGTTCTTTCAGGCGCGGATTTGTCCTCACTCCCACCAGACAGCCCATGAGGTTGATGACGAGTTCGGGGCGTTGCTGTTTGAGCGGGCGCAGCGATTGCAGGCGACCATAGGCTTTGTCTTCAGCACTCTGCCGTACCACACAGGTGTTCAGCACAATCACGTCGGCCTCTTCGGGGCGAGAGGCGCGGCGATAGCCCAGTTGCTCCAGGGCGGAGGCCACACGCTGCGAGTCGGCGGCGTTCATCTGGCAGCCTTCAGTCCAAATGTGATATTTCATATCCATATTATAACAGGCGGCTTGCCCTTCGCCAACGGGCGCGAAACTCAGCCGCGGCCAGAGATGGCAGAAGGCCCGCCCCTGTGGCGCTGTTTTAGGACGGCTTTTCGAGGCCATCACATCACCGCTTGCCAGGTCTGAACACGCTGGAAAGCCAGCCTGCATAGGTTGCCGTGGCGGGTTTTGCGTGCGCAGAGCAGTTTGCCGCGCAAGCTGGCGGTAGCCGAGGCAGTTCCGCGATGTTACAATTGCTTCATGCGCAAACGAGAGACGTTCAACTGGCGATGGTTCATTTTGCCCGCTGTGGTGTTGGCCGCCTGGTTGCTTTATCAATTTCCGCCGCTGCACCAGCGGCTGGCCTGGCGGGTGGAAGCAGCCGTGACTTATCTGCGGGGCGCAATCGCTCCCGCCGGGCCTCTGCCCACCCCCTTGCCCACACTCACCCCCAGCGGGGTACAGCCCAGCGCGGCAGTCACGGCCGCCATGACTGCCACCCCCACGGCGACGCCCACCGCCGCCTTACAAGCCACCGCCCTGCCCTCTGCCACACCCACTCCCCTGCCGGCGGCTGTCTCGCTCCCTTCTCCCGCCTGGGAAAAGCAAGACATGAACAACTGCGGGCCGGCCTCGCTGGCCATGTATCTGCGCATGTACGGCTGGTCGGGCGACCAATTCGACATCTCTGAAATTATCAAACCCGTCCCCGAAGACCGTAACGTGAACCCGGAGGAGATGGTCTATTGGGTGCGCAACTATGCAGGTTGGCTGAATGCCAGTTTCCGCGTGGGCGGCGACCTCGACCTGCTCAAGCGGCTGCTGGCGGCGGGTTTTCCCGTGCTGATCGAGGAGAGTTTCTATTTCGAAGAGCCTTTCTGGCCCGACGACGACCTGTGGGCAGCGCACTATCTGCTGCTCACCGGTTACGACGAGGCAGGACGTTACTTCATCGCTCAGGATAGTTATCATGGCGCCGATCAGCGTGTCAGCTATACCACGCTGGACGAAGGCTGGCGTATCTTCAATCGGCTGGTGTTGTTGGTCTATTTGCCCGGCGACGAGTCGGCCGTGCAGGAGATTTTCGGTGCAGCGTGGGATGTGGAAACCAACCGTTTGCATGCCCTGGAGATTGCACGCGGCGAAACAGAAGCCAATCCCAACGACGCTTTTGCCTGGTTCAATTTAGGCAGCAACCTGGTATATTTCGAGCGTTACGGCGAGGCCGCTGCGGCCTACGACACAGCCCGTCGTCTTGGCCTGCCGCAGCGAATGTTGCGCTACCAGTTTGGGCCATTCTTCGCCTATTTTCACAGCGGGCGGATAGACGAATTGCTGGCCTTGAGCGAATATGCCTTACAACGCACCCCTAACTCAGAGGAAGCTCTCCTGTGGCATGGCTGGGCGCTCTACCGCCAGGGTAAGACGGCGCAGGCTATCCAGGATTGGCGTTCTGCGCTGAAAGCCAATCCCAACAGCGCCGATGCCCGCAAGGCTTTGGAGTTTGTGGGTGCCAGCCCGTAAGGCAACGCCGATTGGGTTGTGATGGGGGGCATTTTATAGGTAGTATCGCTCGCTGTTTGTATCGTGCGCGCAAATTGGGATTGCATCGAATTACACGAAGGTTTTACCCTGGGTTGCGGCTTGCCGCGCTATGGGGGGGAAGTGCAGGCCTGCCGGGCCGAGCAAACGGGCTGGGGCGAGGGCCAACGGCGCCCCAACTGCTGTGGTTCAACCCGCTTTTCCTGAACGAAGGACACCCTACCCTCTGGGCCTTGCACAGAACCAAAATGCGGGTATGATGAGAGAATAAAGGAGGCTGCTATGAACACCCATAAACGATGGTTACTTGTCAGCCTGGCCGTATGGCTGGGAGCCGCGACACTGTGCGCCGCCATCACCATTGTCCGCGCCGCTAGCGCGCAGTCGTATGAAGGCATACTCGAAATCGTGCAAGGCGATCAACGGCAAGGCTCGCCGGTTGAAAGAGTCTTCCTGCGCCTGGATGACGGCACCCGCCTGAAGTTAACACCGGGGCCGTCGGTGGGCGCGGCCACCCTGAGGGCATCCTACGCCCAACGTGTGCATCTCACCCTTTTGGCCCGCGGCGAAACCTGGGAGGTGCAAACCATCCAGCGGGCCGCCGATTCCCCCCCGCCCCACAGGTGATCGGCTCACAACCCTGGGTCACCATCCTGTGCAAATTCAGCGATTACCCCACCACCGAACCCAAACCCGTTTCCTACTTCCAAAATATGTATGCCAGCAGCTATCCAGGGCTGGATCACTACTGGCGCGAGCAATCGTACACACTCATGGACATCGTGGGCAGCACCTCCGTCAACCAATGGTATCTGCTGCCGCAGCCGCGCTCGTATTACGTGTACGATGCAGACAGTGATGGCGATCTCGACCTGGATTTCGGGCGCGCTGCCACCGATTGCACCGGCGTGGCCGACGCCGTGGTCAATTACACCAACTTCGTGGGCATCAATATGATGTTCAACTATGAACTGGATGGCTATGCCTGGGGCGGTGCATGGTATCTGACCCTCGACGGTGTGACCCGCATCTGGTATATGACCTGGGAACCGCCCTGGGGCTACAATGACATCACCGTGATCGCCCACGAAATGGGCCACGGCTTCGGCCTGCCGCATTCCTCGGGGATGTATGGGCAGACCTACGACAACCGCTGGGATGTGATGAGCGATAGCTGGACAGATTGCGCCAACTCCACCCATCCCACCTATGGCTGCCTGGGCCAGCACACCATCTCCTACCACAAAGATATCGAAGGCTGGGTGGGCAGCGCTAAAGTGGTCGTCGCTTACGGCACCCAGGCCACCGTGACCCTAGACCGCCTGGCGCAGCCCTCCAGCGGCACCAACTTGATGATCCAGACGCCCATAGACGCGCCCGGCACGCGTTTTTACACGGTGGAAGTGCGCAAGAAAGTGGGCTACGACGTGAAACTGCCGCTTGAGGGCGTCATCATCCACGAGGTGGACCCGGCCCGCGTGCGCCCGGCGCAAGTGGTGGATGCCGACGGCAACGGCAACACCGGCGATGCCGGCGCAGTGTGGACCGTGGGCGAAACTTTCACCGACGCCGCCAACCAGATTTCGGTGCAGGTTGTTTCGGCCTCCGGGAATGGTTATGTTGTCACCGTCTCGAACCATTACGGCTCGGCCACGCTCACCCCCAGCCCCACCCCCACCATCACGCAAACCCCGGTGACGGGCGTGGCCGTCACCTCTGCTTGGACGACGGATAGCTCCGACAACCCCAAAACCGTCTTTTCTGCCGGCGAGGCGATGAAATTCTACGCTGCGGTAACCAACAACACCGGCAGCGCCCAAAACATCATCCTGCGCTTTGCCGCGGTCGGCCCATGTGGGACGTTGCTCGACTGGTCTTTCAATGTTTCCACCGGCACGGGAACGTATTGGTGGAACATTCCCTACACCCTGCCAACAAATACCTGCAATGGCAGTTATACCTACACGGCCTATGTCACCTGGAACAGCAACGTCAGCAGCGCCAGCGCCGACTTTGCCGTGCAAGGCGGGGTAACGCCGACAGCGACCTACACAGCCAGTCCCACCAGTTCTGCCACTTCCACCGCTACGCCTACAGGCATAGCCACCCCCACGCCCACGGCCACGTCCACCCCCACGGCCACCAGCGGCTTCACCCCCACGCCCACGGCCACCGCCACAGCCACCCCCACGCCCACGGCCACGTCCGCTGTCAGCGATTATCGCATCTACCTGCCCTACGTGCAACGTTGAGGAGGTATCTTCTCATATTGGGGAGGGAACACCGTCCCGAAGGTTTGAGCAGCTCAAACCTTCGGGACGTTTCCCTTTCTTTGTCGAGATGATATTTTGAGGAGCATCCCAAACTTAACCTGTCCCAGCCGCCAAAGGGCTGCGCCGAGGCCCCCCAAGGCCAAGCCCTTCGGCCTGGTAAGAGAGTTCTCACCCTGCCGTCGTCATGCCGCCGTTGAGAAGCGTTGACCGTTTTCAGTGCAAAGTCAGGTAACTCGACAACTAGCGTCTGCCGGGAAAGTCCTTCCCCGACCCCTTGCCCCCTACGAACAGGCCAGGCGTTTCGGCTAGGAGCGCCGCGTTTGCCCTGTCGGCCATGGGCGACTTCACAGGATGGGGACGGCGGCGAGATGATCCTGCTCAGGTTGTGAGCCGGCTGTGGCAATGATCTGCTGGCCGTGGCGCTGCACCAGCTGCAAGGGAGCAGAGATCTCGAAGGTGCTGGCTTTGAGGGGAATGCGCCGCCCCGCTGCCAGGCGTTTGCCGGCGCGCAAGCGAGCTATCAACGCAGCCCGGTCGAGGATCACACAATCCGAAAAGCTCGGCCCCCGCCGCTCGTAGGCGCGCACCCAGGCTATCTGTCCACCAGGCGCATAATGAACCGCCTCGATGATGGCGTCGAACTTGACCCTAGACATACACGGCCCTCAAGAAAACAATTTGCGTCTTGCGTGTCCGCCAAGCGGAAAACGCAACACGCAATTCTTGAACCAGTCGGGGCGGCCGGACTCGAACCGGCGACCCCCGCGTCCCAAACGCGGTGCGCTACCGAACTGCGCTACACCCCGGGCAGCCATGAGTATATGCGAAGTGAGCGTGCGCGTCAAGGAAGATGCTCGCCCAAATTTCCCGGAATCGTCCTTCCCAAATCCCTTTGCCCATGATATAATCCTGCCCCGCGCCGCCTTCGGCGGTGTTATTTTGTCAGTGCAGTGATCTGTGAGGTCCGAAATGAGCGAAATCGAGAAAGCCGTAGAGGCAGCCAGCAACCCCAACGTCCCCCAGCTTCAACCGGGTGACGCCGTCAGTGTGTTCATCCGTATCAAAGAGGGTAGCAACGAACGCACCCAGGAATTCAAAGGCACCATCATCCGCCAGCGCAAAGGCGGCCAAAATGCCAACTTCACCGTGCGGCGCATCGCCAGCAATGGCATCGGCGTTGAGCGCACCTTCCTGGTCAAATCTCCCCGCCTCGAAAAAGTCATTGTTCACCGCCATGCCCATGTCCGCCGCGCCCAGCTCTATTTCATGCGTGAACGCACCGGCAAGAGCGCCCGCCTCAAGCAAAAATTCGATTAACTCCATCATCGTCAGAAGTCGGTTTTTCTGGTTTAATTCAGGTGCAGCCACGCGCGCTGCACCTGTTTCGCTTTCGAGGAGGCCTCATGATCCGCTCGATCTACTATGACGCCAACGGCAAGCAACGCGAAAACCTGACGGTCGAAGAGTTCACCCAAGCCTTGCAAGCTGGCAAAGGCTTACTGTGGGTGGATTTCGAAGCCACCCCCGCCGAAGACGATGCCCCTATCTTGCTGAATATCTTCGGCTTTCACCCCCTGGCGGTTGACGACGCTTTGCAGGAAACGCACCTCGCCAAAGTGGATGATTGGGAAAATTATCTCTATATCGTCATGCAGTCGGTCAGTTATACCGGCGGCGACGAGGATATTGAGCTGACCGAGTTGGATGTCTTTCTGGGGACGAACTTCATCGTTACCCATCACGACCTGCCTATCGCCTGCCTCAACCGCGTGTGGCGCGCCTGCCAGCAACACGAACGTTACCTGAAACTGGGTGCGGACCATATCCTTTACAAGCTGGCCGATGAAATGACCGTGGACTATATGCAGGTCGTCGAAGCCTTCGACGAAGAAATCGAGTGGATCGAAGACCAGGTCTTCGAAAGACCTTCTGCCGATATGGCGCAACGCATTTTCATTCTGAAACGCGCCACCATGCACCTGCGCCGCGCCGTCTCCCCCTTGCGCGAAGTCCTCAACAGACTGGCGCGCGACGATTTTGCCGTGGTTGACAAGCGAGACCGCGTCTACTTCCGCGATGTCTATGACCATCTCGTCCGCTTACACGACATCACCGAGGGCCTGCGCGACTTGGTGGGCGGCGCCTTGGACACTTACCTCTCGGTCATCAACAACCGCATGAATGAGGTGATGAAGACGCTGACTGTCATCACCACCCTGTTCATGCCGGTCTCTTTCCTTGTTGGCTTTTTTGGGATGAACTTCTTTATACCCGACGAGCCGATTACCTTACTCATGGAAAAACCGTTTTTTATTGCTGTTCTGGTTATGATGTTCATAACGCCGATTAGTATGCTCATTTGGATGCGTCGCCGCCGTTGGATGTGAGCGATGGGCACGATGGACATTCGCTCCCTGACAATCCTGCTATCTGGCAGCTTGCAAACGCTCGGCGAAGCGGCCTTTTTCATGGAGTACAAGTGATGACAACTCTGAGTCCCAGCGCCCAAAAAGTTCAGGAGGCCCTCAGCCGCTTTGGCCTTACCCTGCAAGTGGTCGAATTGCCTGCCTCTACCCGCACGGCTGTCGAAGCCGCCCAAGCCGTGGGGTGTATGGTGGCGCAAATTGCCAAATCGCTCATCTTTCGCACTCGGCAGAGTAACCGAGCGGTACTGGTCATCGCCAGCGGAGCCAATCGCGTGGACGAAGCGCGCCTGGCTGAGCACTGCGGCGAGGCCATCGTCAAAGCCGAGGCCGATTTCGTCCGCCAGCATACCGGTTTTGCCATCGGCGGCGTGCCGCCGGTTGGCCACATCGAGCGGCTGACCACTTTCGTGGACGCCGATCTCATGCAATTCGAGTATATCTGGGCTGCCGCCGGCACGCCCAATGCCGTCTTCCGCCTCACCCCTGCCGAGCTGATTGCCATCACCGGCGGTCAGGTGATCACCATCCATTGATTGGAGCAACGATGTTATTCCGCATTGGTCTTGAAAACAATATCGAAGGGCGCTCACTCGCCTGGGCGCTGGAATTTCCCGGCTGTTTCGCTTATGGAGCAGATAGCGCCTCGGCGCTGGCGGCTGTCCCTCGCGCCGTGCGTGACTACGCCGCCTGGCTGGCCGCACATGGCGAGACGTTCGACCCCGAGCCGATCAAGGTGAAACTGTACGAAACCTGGAACGACTACACCATTGACCAGGATTTCAACCTTGTCGCCGCCCCTGGCGAGGATGTCTATGAAGTCAACGCCTGGTTTCGCCACGATTGGAAGCCGCTCACTGCCGAGGAGATTGCCCACGGCCAGCAATTGTTGAGCTGGAGCCGCCAGGATTTGCTCGAAACGGTGCGCGGCCTGGACACAGCGGCGCTCGAACGACAGTACCCCAACGAACGCTGGAGCATTGCCGGCATCCTGCGGCATGTCGGGGGGGCCGAATGGTGGTACCTCGACCGCTTGGGGCTGGCCTTCCCGCGCGAACAAATCCCCGCTGAGCCTTTCGACCGTTTGCAGAAGGTGCGCGCTCATCTGAATACCGTCTTGCCCTCTCTGGTCGCCTCATCTCAGGTGGTGGGGGTGAGCGGTGAGTTTTGGAGCCCGCGCAAACTCTTGCGCCGCGCCATCTGGCACGAACTCGACCACGTCGCCCATATCCGCAAGCTCCTGCAGGGTGTATAATATGCCCAACTTTGTCTGATTAAGGTACCCATGGCTCTCGACCGTTACGGACGCCGCATCCACTACCTTCGTATCAGCCTGACTGACCATTGTAACCTGCGCTGCGTGTACTGCATGCCGGAGGACATCACTTTCCGCCCGCCAGCCGAGATGATGCAAGATGACGAGGTGTTGACCCTGGCACGTTTGTTTGCCAGCCTGGGCTTCGACAAAATCCGCCTGACCGGCGGCGAGCCGACGGTGCGCGCCCGCGTGGTGGAACTGGTCCGCGCCTTAGCGCAAACCCCAGGCATCCGCACCCTCACCATGACGACCAACGGCGTGTTGCTGCCTCGTCTGGCGCGCCCGCTCGCCGAGGCTGGCTTGCAGCGCGTCAACATCAGCCTCGATACGCTCGACCCTGAGAAGTTCAACCGCCTGACGCGCTGGGGCGCGCTCGAAGATGTGTGGGCAGGGATCGAGGCTGCCGAACAGGCCGGCTTGTCACCGGTGAAAATCAACGTGGTTGTCGTGCGCGGCTACAACGAAGCCGATGTGGCCGACCTGGCGCGTCTGACCCTCGAACACCCCTGGCAGGTACGTTTCATCGAGATGATGCCCTTCGGCGGCGCCACCACGGTGCAGACTGGTCAGCTCGTTACCGCCCAGGAAACGCAGGCGCGGGTGGAAGCGGCGCTCGGGCCGTTACACCCCCTCAACGATGGCGAACTCGATGGCGAGGCGCGCCTCTTCCGCCTGCGCGGCGGACGCGGCGATGTGGGCTTCATCTCGTCGGTGAGTCAACCCTTCTGCGCCTACTGTACCCGCGCCCGTCTGACCGCCGACGGCCGCCTGCGTTTGTGCCTCCTGCGCGAAGGAGAAGTGGATTTGCTCACCCCCTTGCGCCAGGGCGCTTCCCTGGCCGATTTGCGCCAACTGATTCTCGATAGCATCTGGCTGAAGCCCTGGGGGCATGGCTTGGCCGAAGGGCTGATCCCTCTCAACCGGGCGATGAGCGAAATCGGGGGATGAGGCTCCCGCCATGGCCCCCTGATGCTGGTAGCCTAGCCGTGATAGCCGTCACCCCTCTTTCAAGTCATAACGGAAATCACAAAGAGCAGCCCCCTGCATAATCGTCTGCGTGCGGCGCAGGCCGATCTGAGGGTTGAAGCCCTCGATCAGCGCCTGATCGCGGTTGCACGAGAGAATCTCGCCCAATTCAGGAATCCCCAACTGGCGGTACATCTCGGCATAACGGCAGCGCGTCACGTCGAAGTGGAAATGCCGCTCAGATTGTTCGAGCACCCTCAGTTGCATGGCATCGCCCTTCTTCCAGGCTTCCAGGGCGGTGATGAAATGCGCCAGCGAGCAGCCGCCCATGCGCTCGGCCAGTTCAGCCCCTTGCTGGCGGGCAATGCGCACGATGACCTCCGCGGCAATTGCCAGCACACGCTCGCGGCCAAATTCGGCAGACATGGCTTCAATGAACGGCGCCATGATGCGTGCTTCGATCTCGCGGCGAGTGAGAATGGGAAGAGACTCGATCATCGCAAAGCTCCTTTCAGACCGGCGTGCAGCTATCGGCAGTGATCCACCACGCTTCCCCCCGCACCAACTTCACTGCACCATCGCTGACCTGCACATAGGCGCTATCGGCCAGGGCCAACACCTCGCAAGCATGTTCAGCGGCGTAAAGGTGCAAACGGGACAAACGCGCCGCTTGTTCTGCCCCGGCTGCAACCGGAAAATGGACATTGATGCCGAACGGCAGCACACCCAGTCCATCGAAAACAGCGCAACCGCAGGTGTTCTCATCGTTGCTGGTGCGGATATCCGGCCCGCACAGCACCGCGCCGGCGCTGAAAGCCACCAACGGCAGGCCCTGGCGCAGGCGCTCTCGCAGCTCGCTCATCAGGCCTCGGCTGTGCAGGCGCTGCGCCATCAGGTAAGTGTTGCCGCCAGGGATATAAAGCACATCGGCGCGAGTCAGCACGGCGTGCAAATGCTCGGCAGGGTGACTCTCGACCTTGATCGTCTCGACCCGCGCCAAGCCGCGGAAGGCCGCTTTTGTCTCGCGGACGAAATGCCGCTCCACCGCCGCCGCGGGCAAATAGGCCACCAACGGCTCGGCCCGCCCAGCCAGATGCTGACGCGCCGCAGCGATAATATCTCTCAGCAAAGGCTCCCCAGGCAGGCTGAACAGATGCAAGTGCATCGCTTCTCTCACGGGATGACGAAAACCGCCTGCACTGTCCCCTCGCCGTCTACCAGCGTCGCCGTTTCCCCCGACCGCCAGATAGCTTGATCGAGACCCCAGTACAGGAAATTGACCGTCGTCGTCCCCGCTTTGGTGTACACGGCAATAGCGCCATTAGCAAAAAGCGTCAGATCGGGGAAGGAATACACATGGCCGTCCTCGTCTTTCAACAACCATCCCTTGAGCGACAGTTCCCCACCGCCAGACAGGCGAATCTGGACATGTTCGGTATTGAGATCACCTGCCCCGATGACGGCGACGATGCTGATCTGAGGGATGGGAGTAGGCCCAGCGGGAGTGGCAGAAACAGCAGGGGTGGGCGTCGTCGTGGGTGTCGGCGTGGCCGGCAGGGGAGTGGCCGTCTCGGTAGGGAGCAGGCCCTCCGCAGGGGGGATGACCAGCACTTGTCCCTCCGCCACCACATCAGGGTTGACCAGATCATTGGCACCCATCAACGCCTCCACACTGACATCGAAACGCACGGCAATGGCCCCCAGCGTATCACCGCTTTGCACCGTATAGGTGATCGCGCCTCGCGGCGGCTGCGGCGACGGCGTGACAACAACCGGCACCGTCACCGTGACCACTGCCGCAGGCACAGGCGACAGTTCCACCCAGGGAGTAACCGTATAGAGTGGCGCGGCTTCACTCATTGGACTGATAGCCGCCGGGGGGAAAGCCGGTTGACGCGACTGATAATGTTGCCAAAGTTGAAGCACCACCAGCACCGTACAAGCCGAGACCAGGATGTTGATTCCCAGGTAATATATCAGCCGTTTCCACTTCATAGCAGTTTTCCTCCGCCAGGTATCATAGCACACTCATCCCCGGCGGGCAATATAGAGTATTACCCTCCAGAATCTATCACGATCGCGAAGATTTTGCAGCTAGCTCATCGTACCGCCAGGCTATGCCTGGCTCTGCAGGGCCGACCAAAGGTCG
>Ga0209018_1001073_pt1 | contig 23233 bp, 12 predicted proteins | sample YNPBryBLVA2012_FD_185814 | JGI IMG/M metagenome (GOLD analysis project Ga0209018, IMG submission 185814) | Anoxygenic and chlorotrophic microbial mat microbial communities from Yellowstone National Park, USA - YNP Bryant BLVA 2012 (SPAdes)... ...
TGCGCGGCAATGACGGGGAGGGCCGCGTTGGCGCCCTTGACGACCCATCATGCCCCGTATCGTCACCCCCGCGAAAGCGGGGGTCCAGACTCACGCCACGAGCACCTGCCGGTCGCGCTTGCCCCCCGGCCGCGGGCGGCCGAGCGATTCCTCTTCTTCCCGCTCTCCGCACGCGCGGAATCCACATGCCACCGGTTCGCCGTACGCCACGCGGAGTTCACAGGACGCTTACGGAGAATCCAGCCGCAAGCGGGGAGATGCCTCCGTTGCGGCGGGTGCTTCCGACCGGATACTACTTGTCCCGATGCTGGCCCCGGGCTGCGCCGAAATCGCTACAGGTGCCACTGCCACGCACCCGGCGATCGTTTGTCGATCCGCTTGGCTGCGGGCTTGCCAGCCGGCTTCTCGCGGCGGCCCTTGGAAAGCTCTGCCGACGCCCCGAGATCACAGACAGCAAGGCTCGGCAACCGGGATGGCCCTCGAATGGGCGGCCCGTGGGCCTTCTGGACATTCTGGCACGAACCGGGTAGAATGTACGTCAAAGTCAACTCGCGAATCGGCCTGTCCACCTGTCCACTCCAGCGGCGGTACAAGCCTGGCCACGGCTGGCATCGTAGCTGGCGGAGAACGCGATGGAGCGCCGCGCCGCACGGTTGGACGACGAAGACCTGCGCACGAGGACGTGGCACGAACGGATCTCATCGCTCCGGGGCGAACTGGATATCGCCGAACGCGAACTCTCTCTCCTCCATGCCTTGGCGCGGGCGGCCGCTTCGGGGCTGGCTCCCAGCGAGGTTTGTGCGCAGGCCTGCCGCGAGGTTGCGACCCTCACGGGCTTTCCCCTGGCTGTCATCGAGCAGTACGACCCCGGTGCCGGCACCGTGAGGCGGCTTGCCTCCACCGGCCCCGCCGACGCCCTCTACGTCGGGGAGGCGCCCCTCTCGCAGGCCTTGGCCGCCCTGCCGCTGCGTACCGGGCAGACCCTGATCGAAACACGCGTCCGGGAAGACCCGGATTATGCCGAGGCGGCGATGCGCCGGCTCGGCCTCTACACGTACCTCGGGACGCCGATCCGTGCGGCCGGTCGCATCGTCGGGGCTGTCAGCCTGGGTTCGTTTGACCCTGCGGAACCACCGCCACGCGTCATCCGCCTGGTCGAGGCACTGGCCGGGGCCCTGGGACCGTACGTGTGGGCCCCCGAAGGGACAACCGCGCGGGCCGCCGATGCCCGGCAAAATGCGCTCGGGCGACTGGCCTCGCGTCTGGCCGGCTGCGCCTCGCTCGACTCGATGGTCGTCGTCATCCGCGAGGAGACCGACCGGCTTTTCGCGTGGGACGCGCACTTCTTCGCCGTGCGCCGGCCGGAAGAGCCCGACGTGCTTCGCGTGCTTTCCTTTGTGGATACCGTCGATGGGCAGAAACGCGAGTTCCCCGGCGAACCCTGGCGGACCGCGGAGGTGAGCCCGACTCTCCGGCCGGTGCTGGAAGGACGGGGCGTGTTGATCAACCGCCTCCCCGGCCGGACGGAGCCGCCCCTCGATCCGTTCGGCGACAGGGAGCACCGGTCGACAAGCCTGATGTACGTACCCGTCCGGGCCGGGCACTCGGTCGTCGCTCTGCTCTCCGTGCAATCCTACACTCACGGTCGCTACGATGAGGCGGATCTCGAGTTCCTTCAGCACGTGGCCGATGCCGTGGCCCCGGCGATCGAGCGCGCGTACACCGAACAGGCCCTCCGCAAGTCCGAAGGCCTGTTGCGTGCCATCTTCGAGGCCACGCCGGACCTCATCACCCTGCACGACCGCGATTACAACGTCGTGCTGAGCAACTGGCACGGGCACTCCTACGTGGCCGCAGAGGTGCGGCGATCTTCGTCCAAGTGCTATCAGGCCTACTTTCAGCGATCCGAGCCCTGCGACGACTGCTACATGCGGGAGGTGTTCGAAACCGGCGCCTCCGTCCGCCTGGAACGGCGCAACGCCATCGACGGCCGACTCCGCGAGATCCGATGCTACCCCGTCTTCGGCGAGGACGGCCGCGTGGCCCTGGCCGTCGTCATCGTAAGGGATATCACCGACCAGCGCACCGCCGAGGAACAGCTCCGACACGCGCAGAAGATGCAGGCTGTCGGCTCGCTGGCGGCCGGAGTGGCGCACGACTTCGGAAACCTGCTCCAGGCCATCGGCGGATGCGCCTCGACACTCCGTAAGCACCTGCCGGCCGACGAGAAGGTCCGCGAGTGCGTCCAGATCATCGAGGAGGCCGTCCAGCAGGGTCGGTCAGTCACCGAGGACCTGGTCACGCTCAGCCGCCGAAGAAGCCGCGAGTCGGTCCCGTTCGATCTGACCGCCGCCGTCTCGGCGACGATCCGTCTCCTCCGCCACAGCTTTCCATCGAACATCGAGCTGATCGATGAGACCGCATCTGAAACGGGCATCTGGATTCGCGGCGACGAGAATCAGATGCGGCAGGTCATCGTGAATCTGGCCGTCAACGCCCGCGACGCCATGCCCCACGGCGGACGGCTGAGGATCGGCGTCACGGCCTATCCGCGCGGTGCGGTGACGCCCCGCGGCGCGATGATCGTTGTGGAGGACACCGGCTGCGGCATGCCCGAAGAAGTGCGCTCCCGTGTCTTCGAGCCCTTCTTCACCACGAAGCCGCGCGGGCGCGGCTCCGGCCTGGGCATGGCCGTCGTCCGGCAGATCGTGGGCGAGCACGGAGGAGGAATCGAGATCGAGTCGGGCCCGGGCCGGGGAACCCGGGTGATGATCCGGCTGCCCTGCCTCCGACCGCCGGCCATCCAGTCCGCCCCGCCTGAGAGGCGAGTAGCCGCCTTCGTCCTCGAACCGAACGAGCAAGTCCGTCGGGTGCTCTCGTCCGGGCTCCGTTCGGCCGGCCACGCGGTCGTGGCCGCAGAAGACCTCGACCAGGTGCGACGGGGCGCCGACCAGGCCCCCGCCGACCTGCCGCGGGCCCTCATCTTCGATGCGGATCGCCTCGCCGGGCAAGCCGACGAGATCATCCGCGTTGCGGCGGACCTCCGGATGCGGCTGGTTGCGATCGTCTCGACGCCGCCAGGCGAACCCCCGGAGGCCCGGCCGGGCTGCGACCGCGTCGTGAGCAAGCCCTTCACCCTGGCCGAACTGGGCGCCATCGTAGGCACCCTCGGCAAGCACGACCCCGGAGGCTGAAATGGGCGAACAAACCCGCATCATGGTCGTGGACGACCACGCGCTCGTCCGGGAGTCGATCTGCGAACGTCTGCGACGCGAGCCGGACCTCGTCGTGGTCGGGACCGCCGCTTCGGCCGAAGAAGCCGTCGAGGTCGCCCTGGCCGCCAGCCCCGACATCGTCGTAATGGACATCGACATGCCGGGGATGGTGTGCTTCGACGGAGCCCGGCGGATCGTGGCGGCCCGCCCGAACGTGCGAATCCTGCTCTTGAGCGCCTACGTCCACGATGTCTACGTGGAGCAGGCCATCCAGGCCAAGCTAGCCGGCTATGTCACCAAGCGCGATACGCCCGAGGTCCTGCTTCAGGCCATTCGGGAGATCGCCGCCGGCGGGTGGTTCTTTTCCGACGACGTACAGGCCCGCATCGTCGTCGATGACAAGGGTGTCCGCCCCGCCGGCGGGACGACCAGCCGCGGGGCACGCCTGACGCTCCGCGAGCTCGAGATCCTCCAATACCTCGCGCGGGGAATGAGCAAGAAGGAAATCGCCGCCGCCGCAGGCATCGCGGTCAAGACCGTCGATCGTCACTCGACCAACCTCATGAAGAAACTGGACATCCACGATCGAGTCGAGCTGGCGCGCTACGCGATCCGCGAAGGCCTTGTCCGGGCCTGATCATCCGGGCGGGGTTGCGGGGGCCGCCGGCCGGTTCCAGGCATGGGCGGCTGATTCAGCAGGCACGGGAGTATCTTGCGCGTTCCCTCGTTGCCCCCCCTTTTTCATCTCTCACGCCCCTCCGTCATCGCCTCTTCTGCCGCCGAAGCTCCGATCCGTCACCCCCGCGCCAGCGGGGTCCACGAGGTCGCGCGGTCCCCGATTCCCGCCTTCGCAGCAATGACGTAAGCGTCCTGTGAACCCCGCGTGGCGCATGGGGAAGCGGTGGCATGCGGATTGCGCGCGTGCGAAGAGCGGGAAGAAGAGGAATCACTCGGCCGCCCGCGGGCCGGAGGTGGGCGCGACCGGTGGGCGCCCCGTGGCGTGAGTCTGGACCCCCGCTTTCGCGGGGGTGACGATACGGGGCATGATGGGTCGTCAAGGGCGCCAACGCGGCCGCCCCCTCCGTCATTCCCGCGCAAGCGGGAATCCAGGACAACGCGGCCCCTGCGTCATTCCCGCGCGCGGCAAGGCCCGACGCAGCCCCGCCCCCCGCCCCCTCGTCATTCCCGCGCAAGCGGGAATCCAGGAGAGGTCGGCTCGGCCCGGCCGCTCGGCCCTCGACATGTCGCACCATCGCACACGTCCGACCGCCCCCTCGCAAATCCGAGGCGGCGAAAACGAGAGGGGGGCCGCAGGACGCTTACGCAATGACGCAGTGCGCCGGTCCAGGCCAGAACCGAAGGGGCTTGCCCCGGCTCGCGTCACTTCCTGCCGGAACGCCCGCGCCGACTACCCCGGCCGACCGGGCCCGATGAGCCCTCCTTCCATCGGCATGGACCGTTCTTGGCCACCAGTTCCCGCATCTTCTTGCACCAGACGGCCGCCATCGTGCGGCAAAGCCCCGCCGTCTCGGGCGGCGGGAACCCCGCGTGCGGGCAGGAGTAGTCGCAGAACTCAGGAATGGACCCCACGGGATGAATCGCTCGCAAACAACGGCAAGCCGGGACCGCCCGGGTTCGACGGCTCGCAGGCGGCCGGGCCCCGGATAAACAAGAACCTCCCCGGGGGAGTATCCCCGGGGAGGTCCCGACTATCCGCATTCCATCGAAGCGCCAGTAGCCGAACTACTTAGCTTGGCCTTCCCAGGCTCGGGTCACTTCCGCCGAATCAGCAGGCCGAAACCGGCGAGCATCAGGCCGAGCGTGGCCGGCTCCGGAATCGCAAAGCCACCGCCCGTCTCACCCGAATAGCTGCCCTCGGCAACCGCGTTCACATCCGACAACGGATCATACTTCGGCGGGAATCCAACGAGAGCCATCGGGTTATTCGGCCCGAAATCGATATCGATGTTGCCCCGCATCACGCCCGACTTACCCACAAGGCCCGTCAGCTCGGCAATCAAACCGCCGGTGATCGTGCCGGCGCCCTCCAGAACGTAGCCCGCCTTGGTCGTGGGCGGCGGGGGAACGGCCGGGTTGCCGTAGCCGTACAGCGAAACCTTCTCGATGTCGAGTGCCCACAGCAGGATGTTGCCCGCGGCGGGATTCGGCTGGGCCCCCACCTGGCCCCAGATCTCGAGGTCCGCTCCGGCCTTGGCGCCCGTGCCGGTCAGGCTGACATCCAGATACGGCGGCTGTTCATCATGGCCGGTCAACACGACGGCCAACTGCAAGTCACCGCCGAATACGAACTGGCCGCCCGGGAACACATACCAGATCGGCACAACCCCGGCGACCGCCGGCCAGTTGGGCCACCACGCGGTGGCTTCCTGCCCAATCGAGTTGGGGCCGTCCAGGTTCGTCACCAACAGGTCCGGAGCCGCCCCGTTGGTCGAATACACGAAGCTCGCCCCGAAGTTGATGTCCTGGCTCGTGATCGTCGGCGTCAGAGGCGCAGCGACTGACGCACCGGCCATCGCCAAGACCGCGACCGCACTCAGATAGTGGCGCTTCATCACTCTCTCTCCCTCAAAATAACTCCCCGACTGCTTGCGGATTGCCTAGGCTTCTCCCACGTGCCTGAGCAACACCAGAGAGGAACACCCTCTCTCCACTCCGAATCCCTCGCATCCCGCTCTCGCCCCTACTCTATCAGGATTGCGACCGGTGTCAAGCCCTTTTTTTCCGCCTGCGAAAAAAAACTTCTGAGGCCGCCGCCCCAATCGAAAGCACGGATCTGACACCTAAGACCTTATTCTACAGAATCTTACGATTACGAGTTCGCAAAGTCCTCGTAACGAGCCAGGGCCGCCGCGTCCACCGAAGGACGGATTTCCGACAATGCCGCCTCGATGTCCCGCATGCTGATCGGCTCGGCCTCGGCCCCGCCCATCGCAGCCAGGAACGGGCGAACCGCAGCCCGTTCCGCCAGACTCTTGATGTCCGCGCCGCTGTAACCCTCGAGCCGGTCGCAGAGCTTGCCCAGGTCCACATCGTCGGCCAGCGGTCGGCTGGACAGGTACATCTCCAGCAACTTGTACCGCGCCGGGGCGTCGGGCAGCGGGACATAGATTCGCGCATCGAGCCGTCCCGGGCGGAGCATCGCCTCATCCAGCATCCACGGCTTGTTCGTCGCACCGACGAACAGCAGGCAGCGATCCGGCTTGCGGTCGAATCCTTCGAGTTCCTGGAGGATCTGCGGGACCACTCGCTGCATCACCGAGGACGAATCGCTCTGACGCTTCGGCACCAAGGCCTCGATCTCGTCGATGAAGATCACGCTGCTCGGCTCGGCCTTGGCCGCATCGAAGAGTTTCTTGATGTTCTGCTCGGCCTCCCCCACCCACTTGCTGAGCACCTGTGCCGGACTGATGACGAAAAATGTCGCGTCGAGCTCGTGCGCAATCGCCTTGGCCATCATGGTCTTCCCCGTACCCGGAGGCCCATACAGCAGGATGCCGCCCCCGGGCCGGATGCCGTAGCGCCGGGCCAGCTCGGGATGCGACAGGGGATAGATCATCTTGAGGCGGATTTCCTGCTTGACGTCCTCCAGGCCCGCCACGTCGTCGAAGCCGACGGTGGGCTTCTCCCGAATGATCCACTCCGAGGCATCAGGCCCGGACCCGTCGGATTCCTTCACGGGTGCGCGACGCCCCCGACCGGCCCCCGCCCGATCGCACTCCCGGGCCAGATCCAGCAACTCGCGGACGAACTGCTCGTACTGCCGCCGCACAGCGCCGTCCGTCGCGGCCTCGGCCATCTCGATCATGCAGTCGGCGGCCTGGATGAGATACGGCCTGGCGGCCGCGTAGTCCCCGTTCCGGAAGGCCTGAACGCCCTTGTCCTTGAGCCGCTCGAACGTGGCGAACGTGACCGGCATGGCCGTTTCATTATAGAGAAAGCGCGGTCCGGGTGGAGTCCTCGATCGGCTCGGCTGCGGGGCGGCGGCGAGCGGTCGCTGCGTTCACCTGGAGCTGCGGCTTGCAGGCACGTTCGAGATCTGCTCGGTCATCTCGTTGGGCAACCCGGGCCGCTTGCGGAGGGTAAAGGCGTCACACACCTCTCCGGTGGCCGTGCGTGCCTCGTACCGCAACACGGGACCCTCGATCGAGATCACCTGATAGAGCTGAAGGCCCTCCGCCACGCGCGCCAGCTCCGCCCGAGCCTTGAGACCGACCTCGTACATCTTCGGGCCGCCCACGGACACGACGTACACCGTTCCCGACGACGCTGACGGACCGTCGGCGGCCGTTGAACCGCCGGCGGCGCGGGCGGCCGGGCCGGTGCGGCCGTATGTGTGATCGTGGCCGGTCAACACGAGATCCACGCCGTACCGGTCGAAGACGGGCTTCCAGGCATTGCGAAGGGCCGCGTTGTCGCGTTCCTTGGCCACTGAGAAGATCGGGTGATGGAAAGTGACCACCGTCCACGTCCGGTTGTGCCCCGAAAGGACCTTCTCCATCCAGGGGATCTGCTCTTCCACGCGTTCGTTGGAGTTCAGCGAGACGATGCGGAGGTTCTGGTAGTCGAGGTAATAGACCGTTTCCTCGAGGCCCGTCGGGCCGTTCGGCGGAAACGTGAACTGCGCTCTCCAGTGGCGCGAGAGACGGCGGACCGTGCTGCCGTCGGGCTTCTTCTCGGAGGCATAATCGTGATTGCCGGGCGTGGCCACGACGGGAATCATGGCGGTCAACCACCCGCCGGCAGCGAACCACTCGCCCCACATCGCGTCGTCATCCGCGCGGTTCACCAGGTCGCCCGCGTGCACCATGAACGCGGCCCGAGGGGTGTTCAACGCCGCTTCCCGGATGACGCGGGACCACAGGCTGCGGATGTCGTTCTGGGCGTCGCCGAAATAGACGAACGAAAAGGGTTCGTCCGGCGCTCCGGCGGTCCGGAAGTGAAACCACTCGCTGAAGTTCGCGCCGTCGCCCACCCGGTAGGCATAGCATGTGCCCGGCCGCAGGTCCCTGAACTCGACCGAGTGAACGTGGCACTCCGAGAGATCGGACCGGAACGGCTGCGTCACCGCGTCCACTCGTCGGGCCCCCTCCCGGAACCGCGGTCCGCCCCCGGCCACGGCGATCTCCGCAAAGGCCCGGCGCACCGCCGTCGAGGTCCGCCACGTGACCGCCCGGGTCGTGGCCCCGTCGCCGATCCAGGTGAGCACGATGCGGTCGGGCATGGCCGACGGCCGGTAGAGTTCCGCGTCCGAGACGCGCGAGGGAGCCTCCGGCTCGGCGCCGGGCTCGCGTGCGAGGGCGGCGGAACCGGGGAACGCAATCCAGACGAGGACAGTCCACGCCGGAACCTTCGAGAGCCGACGAGACGACCAAGGTCCCCTGTCCGACCTCCCGGCTGGCAAAGACCGCCGGGAGAGCGCCATCTTCTGAGCCACCATCTTGCCTCCTGTGTATTCGAGCGGGACCCCGGTTTCTTGGGCGGGCGATCCTATACGCTGCGGACCGCCTGCGGCAAGCTCGTCCGCTCCTGCCGGCCGTGCCGCACGTTTGCGGCGGCCTCGTCGGGCAGAAGATCGCGGGTGATCGCCGGGATGCGCCCGCCAGCACGCACCGTCAGTTCGGTAGCCACGTGGCCCACACCCGGTTCGCGGAGCCTTCCAACCCGTCTTTTCGCACGATCACGCGGTCGTCTTGGCCCGGCGGGCCGTCCGGCGCGGCACGCCGACCGTCAGGCCACGTCGCCGGCGGTCCGGGTTGCTGCCTCGGCCGGGGCCGGGGCGGCCACCGCCCGGGCCGGCGGCAGGTTGCGATACCAGAAGAAGTAGACCCCGGCCAGGCTCACCGAAAAGATGATCCCCGTGACCAGCGCCGCGCGGTACGACCCGATGACCAGCTGCATCGGAATCAGGAAGAGCGTCACCTGCCAGAAGAACGCGAAGGGCAGCGCGAGCAGGTCGTTGCGGTGCTCTCTTCGCGTCGCCTCGCGGAGTTCCGGCGGAAGCACGTCCCGCAGCGGCCCCCAGAACCCGAAGGGGCGGGTCGTCCGGTAGAAGTGTTCCAGGATCTTCCGATCCGTGGGGGGGGCCAGGTACGTCCCGCCGACCGTGCCCACCAGCGAGATCAGCGTCAGAATCGTGAACTTCCCCGTAGGCCCCAGATCGGGCCAGACCATCCGCTGCACTACGGCGGCCGCCAGACCGACCCCGGTCCCGACGAAGATACCGACCGCATTGAATCGCCACCAGTACAGGCGAAGGATCGTCGGCAGGGCCAGACCCGAGTTCAGCCCCATGATGATCCAGTCCCAGATGTCGTTGATGCTCCGCGTCGTGTACGCGAGGGCGAAGCTCGCCGCCGTGAGCACCACCCCGAATGCGTAGCTGGCCCAGATCAGCTCGACGTTCCCGGCCAGGGGCCGCAGGAACGCCTGGTAGATGTCTCGCGTGAACATGGCCGTCCCGAGGTTCACGGTGGGCGAGAACGTGGACATCGCCGCCGCCAGCAGGGCCACAACAAAAAGCCCGCGAAGGCCCTTGGGGATCCGGTGCAGCAGGACGGCCGGTAGGATCCGCTCGGCGTTCACGGTGCCCTCGTAGCTGACCATGTACAGCTTGTTCTTCCAGTCGTCGCCGAGGATGGCGCGGAGCCGGTTCACCAGGTCCGGGTAGTCGCCGGAGCGATGGATGATCCGGGCCGCCACATCGTCCCACCGCTCCTTAGGCAGGACCTCGCGGACGATTTGGTCCTGGTGGCAGAGCCGCTGGAACTCGGCCGGCCAGTTCTCGCCGAGGGCGGCCCGGAGCTGCGCCCTCAGCTCGGGGCATTCCTCGGGGGCGGCCTTAAGTCTCGCCAGCGTCCGGCCCCACTGGGCCTTGCGGATGATCCGCTCCAGGTCGGGTTCCCTCGTGAGATCCAGCGGCACCCCGGGCCGGGCGCTGCGAACCACGTGGGTCTTGATGGCGATCTCCGCCTCCTTGAGGACCTCGGGCCGCGGGAACATGTCCCGCATGAGAAACAGGCCCATGACGGCGAAGCCCATCATCATCGGCCATCGGAACGTCATCAGCCAGGTCCAGAAGAACGTCAGCAGGCCGCAGTCCCGCTCGTTGCGGGCGGCGAAGTACCGGCTGTCGATCCCACTGCCCAGCCCCGTCAGGACGTTGCGGAGCACGTAGAAGCACGCCACCCAGAGCAGCGGTTGAAACTCGTCGTAGCCGGGCGGCATCCACGTGTGCACATGGGGAATACTGCTCGTCCACTGCGGGTTGCCCGTGACCTCCAGGGCCAGCGCCCCGAGGTCTCCCGGGTAGTCCCGCACCTGCCCCACGGCCAGGACGGTGATCACGATCACCGCCGCGACGATGATGAGACACTGGACCAGATCCGTATACACAACGCCGTAGAACCCGGATACGACCGTGTATACGACCGTCACCCCCACCATCACCAGGGCGCAGACCTTGGGCGAGAACGGCAGGAACATCGACAGGAACAGCCCCGCCCCGGTGATGAGGTAGGCCAGCATGCCCGCCACGAAGACGATCGTGGCCACCGCCGACATCAGGCGCGCGGCCTGGGCGTCCCTTCCCTGGCCGAAGCGGTACACGTTCCACTCGGCGCCGGTCATGCAGTTGGACCGGCGGTGCCACTTGCCCGTCCAGCAGAGCATGAAGATCAGGACCAGCACCGCCCCCCCGCGGAACTCGACGTACAGCCCGCGCGGCCCCAGCAGATACAGGAAGGACACGATGATCATCGTGCCCGTCATGTCGATGAAGTTGCCCATCCCCGAGACGCCGAGGAGCCACCACGGCAGACGCTTGCCCCCCAGGAAATAGTCCTCCAGGCTGGCCGAGGCCAGCCGCCGCAAGTAGAACCCCATGACCACCAGAACGCCGAGATAGGCGAGGATGACGGCATAGTCGAAGGTGTTCAGGTGCCTCAAGGCCCGCACTCCATCCGGTCCCGCGGCCGACCTCGATCTGAAAACGGCCTCAGGGTAGCGTCACGATCCCGATCCGTCGAGCCAGACGCAACCTTCGCCCCCCGGTGGTCTCGCGTCGCCGACAAGGGCCCGTCGGTCCACGGCACGTGGCATCCTGTCCTTGAACCGTGAAGGGGAGCGGGCCGGCCCGGGAGCCTCTCTCGCAAAGGGCTTAGCACCCTGCGCGCGTTCGAGTAGACTGACCGCCGGGTGTTCGAACGACGGGTTAAGGCGCTGCTCATCGTGCTGGGTCTGGCGACGCTCGTGGTGCTGGCGCGCCTCGTCCAGCTCCAGGTCCTCCGCGCGGAGGTGTACCGCGAGGAGGCGCGGAAGGTCCTGCTGCGGCCCGTGCGGCTCCTGCCCTGCGTCCGGGGGCGTGTGCTCGATCGCGCCGGCCGCGTCCTGGCCGAGGACGCCCCCTCCTGGGATGTCTGCGTGCCCTACGGCCTGCTGGCAGGAGACCCCGACTATCTGACCGCCCTGGCTGAGGAGCTCCAGGCCGGACGCCGGCCCCGCCGCGTGCGGGTGAGCGACGAGGAACTCGAAGCCCTCCGGAACCGAATCTCGTCGATGTGGCCGGCCATCGCGGAAGCCACTGCGACCCCGCTCGACGAGATCGCCGATCGGCGCGACCGCATCGTCCGTCGGGTCCGGGCGATCCGCCGCCACATCCAGGAACGAAGCGGCCTGGATCGCCCGATCGTGGAAGAGCGGCGCGCCCATCCCGTGGCACGCGGCCTCGACCACCAGACGGCCACCGCCGCCCGCATCGCGTTGGCCGCCTATCCCTGGGTGAGCATCATCGACAGCACGCGCCGACGGTATGTGCCCGAGCCGTCGCTGGCGCACATCCTGGGACGTCTGGCAGACCCCGGCCCGGACGCCGTTTTTGCTCAGGAACTCTCACCCGATCTGAGCGGGGCCTCCGGAGTCGAGGCCCTCGCCGAGGACCGACTCCGCGGCACGCCCGGTCAGGTCCGCGAGGACATCGACGGGCGCGTGGTCGCCCCGCCCGTCGCCGCGCAGAACGGCGGCGACGTGCAACTGACGATCGACGCCCTGCTCCAGCACAACATCTATGAACGCCTGGCGCTGGCCGTGCGGGAGTATCCCCAGTGCACAGGGGCGGCGGCGGTGGTCCTCGATGTGCCCAGCCGCGAGGTGCTGGCGCTGGTCAGCTACCCGGCGTACGACCCGAACCTGCCGGGCCGCGACTCCATGGCCCTCGAGGCCGACCGCAAAGCGCTCCCGCTGGCGAATCGCCCCATCGCCCTGACCTACCCGCCCGGCTCGACGGTCAAGCCGCTCGTCCTCGCGGCCGCTCTGATGGAGCGATGCGTCACGCCGGATCAAACCGTCGAGTGTCACGGACGGCTGTTCGCCGAGGTGAACGCCTTCCGCTGCACCGGGGTGCACGGCCCGATCGCCGCGGCCGCGGCCCTGGCCCATAGCTGCAACATCTACTTTTTCACAATCGGTGAGTCCCTGGGCGTGGGGCGGCTCGAGAGCTGGCTGGCGTCCGCCGGTCTGGGCAGACCCACCGGCATCGGGCTTCCCGAGGAACGGGCCGGCCAGCTTCCGATCGACGCCGGACGCGGAATGGCCCGGAACACGGCCGTCGGCCAGGGGGAACTGGAGGCCACTCCATTGCAGGTCGCGAACATGACGGCGTGCGTGGCGGACGGGATGTGGAGGCCGGTCACCGTCCTCCGAGACGATTCGCATGAACGCCCGCGCGTCGGCCTGGGGGTGACGCCCGATGTGTGGCGGGTGGTCCGGTCGGGCATGTACGCGACCGTCAATGAGCCGGGCGGCACGGCGTATCATCACCTGCTGCCCCCGCCCCCGCCCTGGGTGCTGCTTGGCAAGACGGGCAGCGCCCAGCCATGGCGGCGAACCCTGGAACGGGCGTACACGTGCGAATGGCCGGACGGCCGGCGCGAGGAGTACTTCGCCTGTGACGACGCCGATCTGGCAAGACGGCTGGCAGGCCGCGGTCCCTATCGTAAGCTGGGCTTCCGGGCACACCGGGTCTGGCCCCCGCCCGAACAGGAGCCGGCTACGCACGCGTGGTTCGTCGGCTACCTGATTCACCAGGACGAACTGGCGGATCTCGGGCGCCCCCCCTCGCGGGCGGCGGTCGTGGCCGTCGTAATCGAGTACGCCGGCCACGGAGGCGAGGTGGCCGCCCCGGTGGCGGGGGATATCATCCGGTTCGTTCTGGACGGATGGCCGACATGATCGCCGATGGACCATGCGTCTGCCTCGACTGACATACCACGGATGGTGGATCCTGATCCCGACCCTGGTGCTCTGCGCCATCGGGCTGGCCACCATCTGTGCGATCGAGCGGTCCTCGACGGCCGGCTCGGAGGTGTCCGTGCGCAAGCACGTGGTCTTTCTGGCCGCCGGCATCGCGCTGATGGCAGCCTGCCTCACGATCAGCTACCAGCAGATCGGACGCTACTCCTACGGGGCCTACGCGGTGTGCTTTGCGATGCTGGTGGCCGTGGCGGCCGATCGCATGGTCGATCTGCCATTCGTTCCCCTGGTCCGAGGCTCGCGCCGGTGGATTCGTCTGGGCGGAGTGCAGATCCAGCCGGCCGAGCTCATGAAGATCGGCTACATCCTGGCCCTGGCGTGGTATCTGCGATACCGCAAGAACTACCGCAGCCTGCCGGGGCTGGCGGGGCCCTTCATTCTCACGCTCATCCCGATGGCCCTCATCAAGATGCAGCCGGACCTCGGGATGACGCTCATCATGCTGCCGGTGCTTTTTGCGATGCTCTTCGCCGCCGGGGCGCGACTCCGGCACCTGGGCATCATCGGCCTTGCGGCCGTGGCCGCCCTGCCCCTGTTCTGGATGAACATGGAAATGTATCAGCGTCTGCGGGTGACGGCCGTCCTGCTCCAGAGCCCGGCGTTCCGCGCGTGGATCGACCGCCACCCGCAGCTGTGGCAACGACTGGGCCCGCCGCAGGTCCGCCGCAGCGCGGAAGCCGCGCGGCTCTGGCAGCTGGAGGCCGACGAGTGGGAAACCCGCCGCGGCTACCAGCTCGTCCGATCGAAAGCGGCCCTCGGCAGCGGAGGACCGCTCGGTCAGGGCTGGGGCCGCGGGACCTTCGTCCAGTACGACTTCCTCCCCGACAGGCACAACGACTTCATCTTCGCCGTGGTCGGGCACCAGTTCGGCCTGGTCGGCTCCGTGGCGGTCCTGCTGTGCTACGCGGTCATCGTGCTGACCGCCGCCGAGATCGCGACGCTCACGAACGACCCCTTCGGCAAGCTCCTGGCCGTCGGCATCGGGGCGATGCTGGCCACGCAGGTGCTCACGAACGTGGCCATGACCGTCGGGCTGGGACCGATCACGGGACTCACGCTTCCGTTCGTGAGTTTCGGCGGAAGCAGCCTCGTCACGAGCTTCGTGCTCGTCGGGCTGCTCATCAACATCGCCCAACGCCGGCCGATGCTGATCGCCCACGAACCGTTTGCCTTCCCCGAGGACCACGCGTGAGGCGCAGCGCCTGACGCCGCCGGCCTCGCAGACGGATCCGGAGCTGGTGCGGCAACCTCAGCACCGCCGCCGGACCGCTACACAAGCCATCCCACCCGCCAGCAACGCCAGCGTCAGCGGCTCGGGGACGATCTCCATGCGGATCTCCTGGCAGATGCCATGAGCGCCGACCGTCACCGAACTCGGGATGTAATCCGGATACGGCGTCACGTCCGCCGGAACGGCCAGCGCAACCAGGAACGACACCCGGAGGTTCGGATCGCCCTGCCACGTTGCCGACATGTTCACGACCGTCACGGACGCCACCGGCACGCCCGCCTGATAGGTCACGGTGGTCGTGTGGTTGTACGTATCGACGCCGAACACGTAGTCCGCATCGCCGGGCGTACCCCACGGGCCGGCCTAGTCCAGTGTGAGCGTTCCCCCGGCGCAGGTGATGTACCACGTCACCGCCCCCGTTCCGCCGACGCGGGTGTCCGAGATCATGAGGGGGGCAGCGTTGACAGCCGGCCCGGCCAGCTCCCACTGCGTGCCGAGCGTGGAGCCATCCCAGCTCTGGGCGTGAACGGTGTTGCCGATCTGCCCGGGGCCACCGCCGGCAAAGCTCTCAGACCACCGGCCGTTCAAGATGTCGGTGCCGAGGTTGGGACTCAGGTAGGTCCCGTTAACGGGCGCGGCAACGGCCACGACGTAGCGGATGCCACCAAAACTACCGCAAGAACTCTAGCCATGCTTTTCTCCTCCTTGCGCCGACCGGCGCACGATGAGTTACCTGCTTTGCCTTTCCCATGCTCCTTCCGGTGTCGTCAGAAGGGGACCAGATTAGTGTTCAGCCGAAATCGTACTAGACTTCAGTAATAAGTTCAATTGAACAAGCGTGTTTTTAACGGAATAAGACATCGTGCCACGCCAAGCCGCCAACTAGTTATTTCATTTGAGCTTACACGTGAAGCCCTTGAAAAACGTGTACCTAGCCAGAACTTCCCGGTTCCGTGACCAACGGGCGAACCACGCGCAGTCAGGTCCCCGCTTAACACGCGATCCGGAAACGCTCGAAGAGCCCCGCTCAGGCACGGCCGACGGAGACGAAGGCGGCTTGCTTCTCGGCAGCGCACCGGCTACCGGCTTGACGGCTTCCCGCAGGCGTCGTATCGTGATTACGAGGTTCCACGGTGCCTCCTGTCCCTGTAAGCAACCCGCTCTGATGAACTTAGAGGAACTCCGCCGGCAGATCGACGCCCTCGACGAACAGATCGTGGATCTGCTGAATCAGCGGGCCAGGATCGTAGTGGAGATCGGCCGGATCAAGGCTGCCCAAGGGGTCCCCGTGTACTCGCCGGACCGCGAGAAAGCCGTGCTGGGCAAGGTGTGCCAGGCCAACAAGGGACCCCTCTCGGATCGTACGATCGCAGCGATTTACCGGGAGCTGATGAGCGGCTCGTTCGCACTGGAGAAGCCGCTGCGAATCGTCTACCTCGGGCCGGAGGGCAGCTATTCTCACCTGGCGGCCATGGGCAAGTTCGGCAGCTCCGTGGAGTACGAGGCCGTGGCGGACATCCCCGGCGTGTTCCAGGAGATCAGCCGGTGCCATGCGGACTTCGGCGTCGTGCCGATCGAGAATTCGACGGGGGGAGGCGTCATCGACACGCTGGACACGCTCGTCGAGACGGACGTGAAGATCTGCGCGGAGATCAACCGCACGATCCATCACAACCTTCTGGCCAACTGCCCGATCGAGCGGATCGAGCGGGTCTACTCCAAGCCGGAGGTCTTCGCCCAGTGCCAGCGGTGGCTCGCCGAAACCGGACTGGCCGCCAAGACGATCGCCGTCGCCAGCACAAGCAAGGCCGCCGAGCTTGCGGAGAATGAGCCGGGCTCCGCCGCGATCGCCAGCAGCCTGGCCGCCGAGCTGTATCACCTCAAGATCGTCTGCGAAAACATCGAGGATACGCCCCACAACGTCACGCGGTTCCTGGTGCTCGGCCGGGAGATGGCCCGACGGACCGGCGAGGACAAGACGTCGATCATGTTCATCACGGCGGACAAGGCCGGGGCGCTGGCGGACGTCCTCGACGCGTTTCGCACCGAGAATGTCAACCTCTCGTTCATCCAGTCGCGACCCAGCAAGAAGCGGAACTGGGAGTATTACTTCTTCGCCGACGCGATCGGCCACGTCAACGACGAGAATGTCGCCCGCGCCCTCCGCAAGGCGTCGGAGCACTGCCTCCGGCTGGTCGTGCTGGGTTCCTATCCGCAGGCGGGCGAGGCCCTCTGAGTCCGGCCGGGACCCGCAGCGGGCAGTCGATCGATCTCGAAGGCTCCAGGCCGCCCGACAAGCGCCCCTCACGAATCCCGGCCGAGGGATCGCCCGGCGGCTTTCGCGGCTTCGACCACCATCCGCCCGTCGGCCCGGATCCGTATGAGGATCTGCCCGACATCGGCTGTGTTGCCGTAAATCCGTTGCCGTGTCAGCTCGCGGATCTCCGGCGGACTGTGGCTGTCCCGGCGGCCGCTGGATCGGACAAGGATCCGGGGGCGGAGTGCCTCCACGAAACGCCCGGTCCACGGCTTGATGTGCCCGTGGTGCGGGAGCATCAGCACGTCGGCGGCCATGCACTCGTTCTGGATGAGGAACTGCTGGGGCTGCTGCTCGATGTCACCCGTCAGGAGCACGGATCGCCCGGCATAGGCAACCCGGAGCACGATCGAGGAGTCGTTGGCCTCGAGTGGTCGTGGCGGGTCGGGCGGCGGCCAGAGGATCTCGATCCCGGCGCTGCCCGTGCCGGTGACGGCATCGCCCCGATGAACGTGACGAACGGGCACGCCGAGTCGATCCAACCCGTCCAACAGCACGCCGGCCGCCCCCCCGCGCCCGCGCGGTGCGAAGTGCGAGGTAACCCACACCTCGCGGACCGCGACGTATCGGCAGGTATCGAGCACGGCGCTGAAATGGTCGAGGTTCGGGTGGCTGATGATGATGGCGTCCAATCGCCGCACCCCTTCGGCCGCCAGCGCCGGTCGCAGCACAGACCGATACAGCTCGTAGGGCGGCATCGATCCGGCGTCGTAGAGCAGCGCCCGGCCGCTCGGCAGCCGGACCAGCACCGCGGAACCGTCGCCCACCGCCAGGAACCGCACGTGCAGTTCGCCATCGCCCGGCCGGCCCGGAAGCCACCAGAACACGCCCGCTACGCCGACGATCGCAAACCACAGTCTGACGATTCGTCCCGGGATCCGCAGGGGTCCGTGCGACATCCAGAGCACGGCGCCGGCCAGAGCGCCCAGAACCAACCCGGGCGGCGGGGATGGCACGATCATCGTCACCCCCGGAATCCGCGACAGCAGCCCCACCCAGGCGTTCAGGAGTTCGATCGCCCACGTGACCACCGGCCCGGCCAGGCCGGCCGTGCCCGGCCACAGCTCCGCCGCAATCAGCTTCAGGAAACCGGCGAACATCACGAGCGATACGACCGGGGCCACCAGCAGCGAGTTCAGCCAGCCCCACGTGCTGATCTGCCCGAAGTGATATAGCGAGACCGGCGCTCCGATCAGCCAGGCCGCGATCGAGACCGCCAGCGCCCACTCCAGCCACCGCAGGGCAGCCCCGATCCACCGGCGCATTCCCGACGGTTCCGGCGACGGCGGGCGAAGGACCTCGACGTCGGGGGGCTGGCGCCGGAACACCGTGCGCCACGCCGTCCGCACCGGCCCGGACATCCAGATCACGCCCGCGAGCGTGACGTACGAGAGCTGGAACCCGGGATCGAACAGGTCCGTCGGGCGCATTGCCAAGACCGCAATCGCCGCGGCCGACAACCAGTTCAGCACGCGGATCGGCCGCCGCAGGATCACCCCGAGACACAGCAGCGCGGCCGTTGTCGCCGAACGAAGGACCGGCGCGTTCGGTTCGGCCAAGGCCGCGTACAGCAGCACCGTGGCCATCACGATCGCCCCCGTCTGACGGCGAGAGCGGCCGAGGAGGGCGGCGATGCCCCAGACCCAGGCCGCCAGCATGCCGAGGTGCGCCCCGCTCACACTGAGGATGTGGACAACGCCGACGGCCACGAACGCGTCATTGATCGCCCGATCCACGGCACTGCGCTGACCGAGGATGATGGCCTCCAGGACGCTTCGGCCCGCGGGCTCGTCGGCCTCTACCGAATCCAGGAGCAGGTTTCGGCAGTGGCGACGCAGTCTTGCGATGGGACCGGGCGTCCCGGTCGCCAACCGCTCGACGGCCCCCGCATGTTCGCACGAAAGCCCGACGAGCAGGCCCTCTCGGCGGAAGTGGAGTGACCAGTCACGCTCTCCGGGGTTGGATGCACCCATCGGACGATAGAGCCGGCCGCAGAGCCGCACCCGGTCGCCGGCCCGCACATGCAGGACGGGCTCGGCGACGCTCACGCGCACCAGCCCGGTAACGGGGCGGTCGCCGTCCACGCATCGGACCGACCCGGCCTCAAGTACGAAGCGTGTCCGGGCCGGGCGAGGCAGCAGCGGATTGAAAGCCCCGAACTCCGGCCGTGACAGGGCAGGTTCCGTGAGGACGGTTCCTGTAACCGTGGCTGCGATCGGCTCGCAATCCGAAAAGAACACGATATGGTCACGGGCGGTCCGGCGATAGCTCGTCTGGTGCAGGGCGGCCCCGGTCGCCGCGCCAGCCATTACGAGGATCACCGCACAGGGATAGCCCCGCCTCCAGCAGGGCAGCAGCATCGCTCCGACAGCGGCAAAGGCCAGAACGCACAGCCACGCGGGCGGCACCAGGATCGAGTCGATCAGGATGCCGCCGGCCACACCGACGGCCGGCGCCAGCAACGGGGCGGCGGCCAAGGCGGTGGCGGCTCGCTCCGGTCCAGACGGCGCGGCGGCGGTGTCGAACGGTGGAATCGCCGGCTCGGTCACACGCGGCCCGCTCATACGGATACGATCTGTCCGAGGTCCAGGAACACGAGCCAGCGCCGTTTGACCGGCCGTCGCCAGATGGCCTCCACGGCCCGGGCGTAGGTTTCCACCTGAGACCGATAGTGCGCCAGCCGCTCGCGGACCTGCTCGGGTGTGGCCGAACCGGTCTTGTAGTCGATGATCTCGAAGCCCTCGTCGGTCGGCAGGAGCGCGTCGATCATCCCGCGGATGAGGATCACATCCCTTCGGTCGCAACTGCTCAGGGCCGGGTCCCAGATCTCGGGGCCGCCGCGCGTCACGAACATCGCTTCGCGCCGGACACGGGCGGCTTCGGCCCGCAGCCGTCGCCCCAGCTCCGAGCGGAAGAACGCGGCCAGCGCGGGCAGGTCCACCAGTCGTTCGGAATCCCGCGGGAGCCCGCCCGACTCGATCATCCCGATCAGTTGCCGCCGAAGGGCGGCTTCATCCCCGACGTCGCCCAAATCGATCCGCTCCAGGAACCGATGAGTCAGCACGCCCCGTTCCGCCGCCTCGCCTGCATCGCCGGGCCGGGGCGGGATCGGAGGCCCTCCGAACCAGATCGGCTCGGGCCGCTCGTCGTCTTCGCGGAACGGGTCCAGTGCGGGGCGGACGTCCGTGGCGACCAGCCGCGCGGGTACGGTGGTCATCGACCTCGGTGCGTACTCGAACCCCAGCCGCGCGATCACGCCGCGGAACTGGTCGTCCTCGGCCGCCACGGGCTCGTCCTCGGGCAGCGGCTCCATCGCCGCGATCCCCGCGAGACGCGCCCGCCGGCTCGGGGCGGCCTCGTTCGGGACCCGCCACTCTTGCATGGCCGCGATGTCGTGATGAAAGACCGCGAAGGTTGTGCCTCGCGGAGCCTCGAATGTCCGGGGGTCGCCCCGGGCTCGGCGCTCGGGCGGCATCCGGGCAAGCGCCGCGAGCACCCAGTCGAGATGGCAGCGCCCCATCGCCAGGGTCAGAGGAAGCACGGGGCCCTGCTTTCCCGTGTCCGGCGGGTCGATCGCCGCCCGGATGGCACCGTCCTTGGTCGAACCCACGAGCACGAGGTGCTCCCGCGCCCGCGTCATCGCCACGTACAGAATCCGGAGTTCCTCGGCCAGCGTGTCGCGAAGGACGGCATCCCGGCAGAGTTGGTGGGCCAGCGAGGGATATGCCGCGCCGCGCAGGGGATCGACGACCTTCATGCCCAGGCCCTCCTGCCGATGCAGGATCACCTGCTCCCGGGCGTCTTTCAGATTGAAACGCGTCCCCAGACCGCTGACGAACACGACCGGAAACTCCAGCCCCTTGGCCTGGTGCACAGTGAGGATTCGCACCACGTCGTCGGCCTCCGAGGCCGCCGAAGGCAGACCGAGTTCTTCCTTCTGGTCGCGGAGCTCCTGGATGAACCTCAGGAACCGCCGAAGCCCCTGCTGGCGAAAGGTCCCGAACTGTCTGGCCCGGTCGTGCAGTCCGATCAGGTTCGCCCGTCGCTGCCGCCCGTGCGGCATCCCGCCGACGAAGGCCAGGTATCCGGTCTCCTCGTAGATCTCCCAGATCACGTCGGCCAGCGGACGGCGGCGGACGGCGTCTCTCAGACGCGCCAGCCGTGCCAGGAAGGCCCGCGTCCGCTCCCGCCGCTCGGGATCCCCGCCGGTCTCGGCGTACCGCACCACCGCCTCGTGAAACGCCGCCCTCGGGGCGTGCAGGCGGAACGCGACCAGATCGCTCTCCGTGAACCGGACGGGACCCGCCAGCGGCGATCGCAGCACGGCCGCCAGCGGAATGTCCTGCTGCGCATTGTCGAGCAGCTCCAGCAGCGCGAGCATGTCGCGTACTTCACTCGTCTCGAAGAAACCTCCCCGGGCATCGGCGTGTACGGGGACGTCCATCCGCCCGAAGACGGCGGCGACGTGCTCGGCCCGGCCCGAGACGGCCCGCATCAGAACCACGATGTCCCGATACTCCAGAGGCCGCCGCTCCCAACGTCCGTCGGGCGCGGGCACACAGACATGGCGGCGGACGCCGCCGGTACGGCCCATCAGATCCAGGATCCGCCGGCCGATGAGGTAGGCTTCCCGCTGGCAGTACTTCCACTCCAGGACGTTGTCCTCGGCCTTGTCCCCCTTGCCGTCCTCAGCCTCCTCCCCCTCGCCGCCCTCACCTGCGTGCCGCGAGGAGGGAATCTCGAGCAGGTGGAGCTCGACCGGCCCGCCCAGCCCCTCCCGATCGTCCGCCGGGTAGTCCAGTCCCGGCCGGAGGCGGGCCGTCTCGTCGTACTCGATCTCCGCGAAGGCCCGGATCATGCACCGCTCGAACACGGCATTAACGGCCTCGATCACGCTTGAGCGGCTGCGGAAGTTCTCACGAAGGTGGATCAACTGGCCGGCCCGGCCGTCACGGAATCGCTCGGCGCGACCCAGAAACAGCCGCGGCTCGGCCAGGCGGAAGGCGTAGATGCACTGCTTGACGTCGCCGACGGCAAAGAGATTGTCTTCCGCGTCTTCGGCCGTCTCGCGGCTGACGAGCCGAAGGATGGCCTCCTGAATCGGGCTGGTGTCCTGGAACTCGTCCACGAGCACGTACTGGTACTGCTGGTGACATCGCCGGGCCACGTCGCTGGGGCGGTCCGGGTCGCCGGCCGCCGAGAGCACCCGGAAGGCGATCTGCTCAAGGTCGGCGAAGTCGAGCAGCCCGGCCGCTCGCTTGGCCTGCTCATAGCGGCGGCCGAACTCCCGCGCCAGGTCGATGATCGCCCGCTGTCTGGGCTGTACCGCCTGGAGATCCTTTCGGTACTGCTCGCCCGTGAAGCGGGCGCACCCATCCACCAGGCGATTGTTCCGAAGCTGTTTCCGCACCGTCTCGTAGAGGTTCTTGGCCGCTTCGAGGCGGACGTCCGAAGGGACTTTCCGCCGGCCAGCGCCACGGGCGTCCATCTCGAACCCGGCGATATGTGCGCACAGCTCATCGAGGTCGCGCTCCCGCGCAGCCCGCTGTGCCTGTTGGATCCACGTCCGCAGCGATGCCTGGTACGCCGAGAGCAACCGAAGCTGCACGCAATCGTCGATCTCACGAGGGGACCAGCCGGTCATCGCGTCGGCGAGCCAGTCGGCCTGAGCCTGCAACTCGCGGAGCAGGCGCGACCGCCGGACCTCGTGGATCTCCCGTCGCACCTCCACCTCCGGACCGGCGAACCGTTCTGCCGCGGATGCCAGCCACTCCTCCGGCCGGGGCAGAGACCGGGCGAACTCATACACGTCCAGCACCACCTCGCTCAGCCGCGTATCCGATCCGCCGAAGTCCTCTTCGACCAGGTCGCGAAACATCCGGGCGCGCTCGTCCTCGGATCCGTACAGCTCCTCGAACAGCGCTTCGATCTGCTCATGGCGCCGCAGCAGGGCTTCTTCCGCCGCCAGCACCTCCGCCTGGGGGTCGATCTGCGCCGCCGTGAACCATCGCCGGATCAGGTCGAGGCAGAAGCTGTGGATCGTGCTGATCGGCGCTGCCGGCAGCAGTGCGAGCTGCTCCTCGATGTGGCCGCGATGGCGTGGCCGGCCCTCCAGCCGGGCCCGCAGCGCCTCTGCGATCCGAG
>Ga0209018_1001074_pt1 | contig 23223 bp, 16 predicted proteins | sample YNPBryBLVA2012_FD_185814 | JGI IMG/M metagenome (GOLD analysis project Ga0209018, IMG submission 185814) | Anoxygenic and chlorotrophic microbial mat microbial communities from Yellowstone National Park, USA - YNP Bryant BLVA 2012 (SPAdes)... ...
GCCATGCACTTTCTGGATGAAGTAACTGAGCATCGCCTGGGTGATGTCGAAGTCGGCGATCACCCCGTCCTTCAGCGGGCGGATGGCCGTGATCGAGCCGGGCGTGCGCCCGAGCATGGCCTTGGCCGCCAGGCCGACCGCCTTACCGTCGGCGGTTTCGAGCACTTCGTTCGTGCCCTTGCGCACTGCGACGACCGAAGGCTCATTGAGGACGATGCCCTCGCCCCGGACCGCCACGAGGGTATTGCAGGTACCCAGGTCGATCCCCATGTCAAGACTGAATAGACCGGCCAACCGACGAAAGAACACCGCGTTCACTCCGCCAAGGTCTCCGCGCCGCTCGCGACCCGCGCCGTCTCTGCGGTCCCGCGCCTGGACCCGCTCGGGTCGTCGCACCTTGCGTCGCGTCGCCGCCCCCGGCGAGGCCACACTCCCGTCAGCCGAGCAGGTTCTAGGCTCCGCCGGGCGGCAACAACCCGCCGAAGAGCGTGATCGCGCGGTACGCGACGTAGACCGTCGCGAGCAGCAGAAACAGCAGCGCGACGAGCAGGAGCGCCGTGTAAATGTCGTTTTCTGCCGGCCGGGAGCTCCGTCCCGGTCCCGTTACATCGGCCATGCGTACACCATGCCCAACGGGCTATTCCAGTCCGTAGATCACCTGGTCGCCGCGCTGCACCGCCTGGCCCGTGGCCACCATGGTAATCTTTCCCCCCGACTCCCTGGGCCGCACCATCTCGACCTGCACATCACCCACATAGGTGGCGCCGCGGTAGACCATGAACGTCATCCCCGGCACGACACCCGAAGTCTCGCCTACGTTCAGGCTGACATACCGCCCGTCCAGTTCGACAATCTCCCCGCGTATCGGCCCCGCCACCTGCTTCGCCACCGGCACCACCCCCGAGGGGGCTTCCTTCTCCACCACCGGCCGGCGGGTGTCCGCTGCCAGGGATTGCTGCAACTCCTTCACTTTCTGCTCGGCGGCGTACAGCTTCTCCTGGGCGTTGCGCAGCTCGTCCGTCAGAATCGTCGTCTGCGACGTGAGTTCGAGCACCCGACTGGCCAGCCGCTGATTCCGCGTCTGCAAGTCGATATTGTCGGCCAGAAGCTGCTGCTGATACTTACGCGAGGCGGTCACCTCCTCCGTCTGAACCTGAAGGATTTCCTCCAGCTTCTTGCGACCGGCCTCGGCCGCCACCCGGTCGTTCGTTTCGCGCGCCAGGTCCAGGGTCTTGGCCGCCAACTCGGCGGTGACCCGTCGCACTTCCTCCTCCTGGCGCGCCAGCAGCCGGTCCTTCTCTTTGAGGGCGTCGTCCTTCATGGCCAGGCTGACCGCCATGATCCCCTCCAGATTCATGCGCTTGACGAGTTCGGCCTGATACAACTGCTGGTAACTGTCGATCTGATCCTTGAGGTTCGACCACCGCGCCGCCGTCGCCACCGTCAGACAGCTCAGCACGATCGCCACGACGGAGGTCAGAACGACAAACACCTTCGTCATCGTACTCACAGGCGAACTCCTTCACGCCGCCGCTGATTCTCCACCCGCCGGTCGGCCCCCGCCACCCGCCCGCGCGGCGCCGCACGCCGGACTTAACGGTCGGATTGTACGTCCGGCGCCTGACATTGCAACTGGCATTCGTCACCAGCACGCCCCCCGGACTCGCCCCCCGACGTTGCCAACCGTACCGGCCGCACCGTACCCTATCGCATTATGGAATTGTCGGTCACGCTGCGCGAGCCCCATCGTCGCGCGGAGCTCTTCGGGCCGCAGGACCGTTTCCTGCGTCAGATCCGGGACGCGCTGGGGGTGCGTCTGCACGCCCGGCATACGCTGGTCCAGATCGTCGGCGAGCCGTCGCAGGTCGCCAAAGCGGCCGCTGTCATCGAGCATCTCCAGGACATGCTCCGTCAACAGCCGCACCTGGACGAGGAGGCCATCGACGTGGCCCTGGCGCAGGTGGAAGAGCGCCCCGCGGGGATGGACCCCAACGCGATCACCGTCTTCATCCGCAACGCACCCGTGGCTCCACGAACCGAGGGCCAGCGGCGCTACGTCGAGGCGATGCTCCGGCACGACCTGGTGTTCTGCCTGGGACCGGCCGGCACGGGCAAGACCTACCTCGCCGTCGCCGTCGCGGTGCACCTGCTGAAAGTCGGTCAGACGCGGCGGATCGTGCTCGTACGGCCGGCCGTGGAGGCAGGCGAAAGACTGGGTTTCCTGCCGGGGGACCTGCAACAGAAGGTGAATCCCTACCTGCGGCCGATTTTCGACGCGATGCACGACATGATGACTTTTGAGCAGCTCAAGCGGTTCATGGTCAACGACGTGATCGAGGTCATTCCGCTGGCGTACATGCGCGGCCGGACGCTCAACAATGCCGTGGTCATCCTGGATGAAGCGCAGAACTCTACTCCGGCCCAGATGCTGATGTTCCTGACCCGTCTGGGGCATCACAGCAAGATGATCGTCACGGGCGATGACAGCCAGGTCGACCTCGACCCCGCGCAGCGCTCGGGTCTGATCGACGCGGTGCACCGTCTGCGGGGCGTACCGGGCATCGAGATCCTGCGTCTGACCGAAGTGGACATCGTGCGTCACCGCCTCGTGCAGGAGGTGGTCAGCCGCTACGGGGACGGCGTCAGCCGACCGGTCGACGCGCCGCGTGGGGAGCGAGGCCGGTAGGCGGTTTCGAGATTTGCCGAGACCGGTTACGGCGTCCGCAGCCGTCTACGGCCAGCAGCCGATAGTAGACCGCGAGTCCGCATGCGCCTGTTCGGCAGACAGACACCGCGTGAACGGGAGATCCGACGCTCGAAAGCCGAGCGCCGACCGGCGTGGTACCAGCGGCTGTTCGAGCGCATCCGTCCCTGGTCGCTGGCCCTGCTGATCAGCTCGGCGATCGCGACGGGGATCATCATCGAGTACGGAACCGACGGGCTGGGGCTGCGTGAGGGACAGCGCGTTCCGCGTGCGATCACGTCGCGCGTCGCGTTCAGCATTATGGACGAAGCGCGGACGCAGGTCATGCGCATGCGAGCGCGGGACAATGCGCCCGACTACTTCAGCCTCGATACGTCGCTGCTCCAGGACATCCGCGGCCGTCTGGCCAGTGCGTTGCGCATTGCCCGCGAGCAGGCTACGGACCCGCAGCGTCTTCGCGAAGCGCTTGCCGCCGTCAAGCTCCAGTTCGACGAACAGGGGCTCGCCGAACTCGTCCGTCTGGCCGCTGCGGCGGACGCCGCCGGCTTTGAGTCCGCGGTGGACCGGGCCATGGAGTTGCTGCGTCGTCAGCCGCTGGTGGAGGCCAGCGAAGAAATCCCGCGTCGCACGGGAATCGAGGCCGTGCTGGTCGATCCGGAACGCGGCGCGAGTCGGCGCGTACCCATCAATCAGTTGCTCTTCGCAAACACCCGTGACAGCGTGGCGAAAGTGGCCGCCGCCGTCGCGGGGGTCTTCTCCGGGGCCCTGACCGGCAGCGTCGAAGCGTCGTTGACGGCCATGTTGCAGGGCGAGACGCCCGAGACGTTCAAACCCTTGTACCGCTACGATTCGGCCGCGTCGGCCGCCGCTGCCCAGGAAGCCGAACAAAGTGTCCCGGTTCAGGAAGTCCGCTACGCGGCGGGCAGCCGACTGACCGAAGGCAGCGATATAGCCCGGCAGAGGATGGGCGAACTGACGCGGCAGGAAATCGAACTACTTCAGGTCGAGCACGAACATTTCCTGGCCGCCCGGCAGTCGAACCCGGACGCGCTGCGCGCCTACCGCCTGGTCGTGGTCGCCCGGGCATCCATGGTGGCGCTCGTCGTGTTGGGGTTTGGCACCTACACACTGCTCCACCATCAGCCACGCCGGGTACGCAAACGGGCCCACCTGGCTACGGCGGCCGCGCTGCTCGCGCTGCTCCTGCTGGCCCGCCTGGCCTGGCTGCACACGCCGTACGTCTATCTCGCCGTCGGTGCGCAGGCCTTGGCCGTCGCGTTGCTGGCCATCACGTCGGGCAGTGTCGCCGCTCAGGTCGCGGCTGCGCTGCTGGCCTTGCTCGTTACGCTGGCCACGCGGCAAAGCATCGGCTTTCTGGTCGTGCTGGCCGTCGTGTCCGTGGTGCTGTTCGTCGGGCTGCGCGATGTCCGGCATCGCGGACGGATCATTGCGGTGGGCGCGCTGGCGAGTCTGGCGGCTACGGTCACGACGCTCCTGGTCGGGCTGGTGGACGGACAGACCCTGCGTTTCATCTTCTGGGAACGTGCGCTCTGGGCGGCGATCAGCACCCTGGGCGCCGGGTTCCTGGTGGAAGGCATCCTGCCGGGCATCGAACGTCTATTCGACGTTACGACAAACATGACGCTGCTGGAGTGGTGCGACCCGAACAAACCCCTGCTGCGCATGATGGCCGCCGAATCTCCGGGCACGTACAACCACAGCCTGCTGGTCGGAGCCTTGGCGGATGCCGCCGCGGAAGCGATCGGCGCCAACGGCCTGCTGGCCCGTGCCGGGGCGTACTACCACGACATCGGAAAGATCAACAAGCCCGAATACTTCGTGGAAAACCAGGGGCTCGGGATGGTCAACCGGCACGAGCGCCTCTCTCCCGCCATGAGCCACCTCATCATCATCGGCCACGTAAAGGATGGAATCGAGATGGCCAAGGCGTACGGAGTTCCCGCGCCGCTGCGGGCCTTCATCCCCGAACACCACGGGACATGCGTCATCGAGTACTTCTACCAGGCCGCGGCCCGCGCCCGCAAACCCGGCGACCCCGAGATCTCGGATGTCCAGTTCCGCTACCCCGGACCCAAGCCGCAGTCGCGCGAGACGGCGATCGTGATGCTCTGCGACGGCGTGGAAGGCGCGGTCCGCGCCATGCCCGAACCGACACCCGGTCGGATCGAGGACATCGTGGCACGCATGATCCAGCGCCGCCTGATGGACGGCCAGTTCGACGAGTGCGACCTGACGTTCCGTGAACTGGCCATCATCCGGCAAAGCCTGGTGAAAAGCCTCATTAGCCTGTACCACGCCCGCATCGTCTACCCCAGCACGGAAAAAGAAAAAGAAGCGGAGCCGCAAAGTGCCTCCTGACCCTGCTGGCCGCCGCCACCGACCAGCCGTCCGCCGCACCGGCCGTCGGAGCGGGTCGGGCCGCACGTCGGCCCGCGGAGTCTCGCCGCCCACACCGCGCAGACCGCGCGCCAACACCCTGGGCGGCATCGAGATCACGCTCACCTGGCGGTTGCGGACGACGTGGCGCGCCGAACGCCTGCTGCGGCGAGTCGCCCGCTACGTCCTCGCTGCGGAGAGCTTCCGCCATGGCACGCTGTCCATCGCGGTCGTCGGCGCCCGCGCGATGAGCCGGCTGCACCACGCGTTCCTGGGCACGTCCGGGCCCACCGACGTGCTGGCTTTCGACCTGGGCTCAAAGCGCCGCACCGGCCGGATTGATGCCGAAGTCGTCCTCTGCGCTGACGTTGCCCGCCAGCGGGCAGCGACGCGGGGGAGAACACTTCGGCTGGCCCGGGCAGAACTGGCCTTGTACCTGGTCCACGGCATTTTGCACGTGGCAGGATACCGCGACCGCACGCCGGCGCAGGCGGCACGCATGCACGCCCGGGAAGATGAGCTCCTCACCTTGCTCGGCGTGGGGCCGGTGTACTCAACAGGCTGACGCCACGTGGCAGGCGCGCGTCGCGAACAGCCGGCTTTCGACGCCCATCGGGGGCCACCCGAACCCCCGACGCCAGTCGGGGGTCATCCGAACCCCCGACGCGAGTCGGGTGGCCACGCCACCTACACGCCACCGACCCCGCACTGCCGTGCGGGGTTCGGATAGGACGTGCGAGCCCCCGAGGCCACCGGCGTCACGGGCGTGGAAGCGTGTCTTCTTGAGCCGGGAGCGCTCACGATAGCAATACGCAACCTGCCAGTGGCCAAGTAGCGATCAAGCTGCAACCGATCGGAGATCGCCCGCACAAGTCCACAATTGACGAACGATCCAATTACGATCCCCGTCTGTTCTGGCACTGCCCCGAACCGGCTCGGCCGATATTCACGCCGCAGCGCGCGCGGACCGATGACCTCTGTAGCGCATGACACGCTCTTTCCGCGCGCTCGGCAGGTCGCACCCCAGGTCAGCGACGGTCTGTGTCGCCCTGGCTGCGGCACTGTGCGCATACGCCGCGCAGGAGCAAGGCTCGAACCCGGGGGTTGCGCCATCGGCAAACGCGCATTCGTGTCTGAAGGTGTTCGACTTCGACGAACGGTGCCACGGCAACTACGAAGACACGCCGATGCACTGGCTTCGGCTCACCGGCGACGGGCTGCCGGCATACTCTTACGGCCGGTTCGACGAGTCGGTCGGTCATGAGGCGCCGCCGTCGTTTCTGTTTACGCTTCGCGGGGGAAACATCGGGTATGAATACGCGCACGACGACCTGCTCGTCCCGCCGGGGGCCGACTGGCAGATCGAGAGTTACATTCGGACCGAAGGCCTGGAGTACGCATCGGCCGTCATACTCTGCTATCTCGTGGATGAAACCGGTCAGCGGGTTCCAGGCAGCGAGCGCATCAGTACCCCGGTGCGCAGTGCTCCCGGCACCGACAACGGTTGGCAAGCGGTCCAGCTCGCGTTTACGGGCGATTCTTCCGTGGCCCGGCGCCTGCGGTTGCAACTCTGGGTGATTCAGGACTACGTCTGGAAGCAACCGGCCGGCAGCGACGTGGACCCGATCATTCGTCAGGACGTCGCCGCCCGCGTGTGGTTCGACGACATTCGCATCTGCCGAACCGCCCGCCTGCATCTGGGGTTTTCGGATCCAGGTGGCCTCGTGCGGCCCGGAGCGAGCGCGTCGCTGCTGGTCGACGTTCACAATACGGCCACCAGCGAAGCCAACGTTGGGCTGGAAATACGGACCGCGGACGGCGAGCTGCGCAACCGGGCCGACTTTGCCGCGCGCGCGGGTGCGGAGGAGCACTTCGAGACGTCGGTCCCGCCTTTGGCCCCTGGGTTGTATGAGGCGCGGGCCACGCTGGCAGAAGGCGGCCAACCACATCTGGAGCGACGCCTGCGCTTTGCCGTTCTCCCGCCTCTACCCGAGGAAACGCCGCCGACGGCGGAAATTGGTCTGGACCTCGGGCGCTGGTCGGGCGGGTCTGTTCAGGGCGTGCGCGAACTGGTCCACGAGCTGGGTTGCGCGGCCGTCAAGGTGCACGTGGTGGCATCCGAGCGGACCACAGGCGGTGGCGTGGCGCAAGAACTGCGCGAGGTCCGCCAATTGGCCCGCGAGCTGGCCTTGGACCAGGTGCGGACGACGGCGGTCCTGTTGCCGCCTGCGCCCTCCGAGCTGGATGTCGCGGCCCGTTCGCTGTCCGCGTGGGTGCAATCCGATCCCGGGTGGGGCGTCTCCGCAGCCGCGACCTTCGCCAGCCTCGGCAGCGACATCTTCTCGTGGCAGTTGGGTGCGGAACAGGATGAGGTAAGCACCTCGGCCGGCTGGACCCGCGAGGCCGTCGCGCGGGCGCGCGAGGCCATCGACCGGGTTGCCGCGGGTTCGGAACTCGTGGTTCCCCGCTCGATTTTCGACACACCGGCCGCTGCGGCCTTGCTCGATGATGCCGCCTCTCCCTCCGTGTCTCCGCTGGATCCGCTACACGTCCGGCCGCCCGCCGCGTACAGCTTCTGGGTACCGGCCAGCGTTCCTGCTCGGCTGCTGCCGTGGCATCTTTTCACGTTTCTGAACCGGGCCGAGTCCGAGGCGCGGGATGCCGCCATGGCCCCACGGTCGGCACGCGGTGGCGACGTGGCGTTGTGGCTGTGCATCGACTCCGACACGACGCCAGAAACGACGGTCGCCGACCGCGTGGCGGATCTGGTCCGCCGCGTGGTGTTGGCGCGGGCGGCCAATCCGGACCGGCTATATGTGCCCGCCCCATTCGAATGTACCGCGACGGCAGGCACGCCAAGGTGGGCCCCGAACGAAGCGTACATTCCGCTGAGAACGCTGCTCCACTATGTCGCGGGACGCCGAGTAGTCGCGTCGTTCACCTTCGAGCCGGACGGCGTGGCGTTGCTGTTCCGCGGTGCCAACGGCGACACATTGATCGTCTGGTCCTGGGCGTACATGTCTGACGGCACGCTCGCCGACCTGTACGTGGGCCCAGATGCGTCGGCGGTGAGCCTCGACGGCAGTCCTGTCGCTCTGGAAAAGGACGACGTGCGGGCGCGGGTGCCGGTGGGGCCGACGCCGCTGATCCTTGCAAACGTTGACGGCGCGCTGTTGGAATTTCGGGAGAGCGTGCGTGTCGCGCCGGTCGTGGTTCCCTTTGACGGTCAGGGGCCGACGCCGGTCCTTTGGCTCCGCAACACCTATCCCGCACTGCTGGCGGGCGAGGTGCAGCTTACGCCCCCGTCGGGATGGGAGATCTCGCCGAACCCCATTCTGCTTTCCCTGGCTCCCGGAGCGAGCCTGGAACAGCCGTTGCGGTTCCGGCTCCCACCCCGACAGCTCGCCTCGGGTCAGCACATGGGAATCGACATCCGGGTGACCGCGCCGAATCCCGCCGCACTCCACTTCGACGTGCCGCTGGAAGTTGAGTGGAAGGGCATCACCTTGCAGCCGCGCGTCGCGTGGGACGGCGACGACCTGCTGGTCGAGCACACGCTGTGGAACCATTCCAACCGGCCGGTGAGCTTCCTGGCCTTCTGCCAGGCGCCGCGGCAGGCCCGGCGAGACGGGCAGTTTCTGAACGTCGCCCCGGGCAGTGCGCACACGCTGGCCTACCGGTTCCGGCAGGCGCGTCACCTGAGCGGGGAACAGCTCTGGCTTGGCGTCCGCGAAGTCGGTGGCCCGCGTGCGCTGGACCAGCTTGTCCCCATACCCCGTTAGCACGACAATAGAATCAGTTCGCCGGGACGGCGCGTCGCTGTGCGATCACGGCGTGGCGCGCTCCACGGCCTTAAGCGAGCGGGTTGCGTGTGTCATCGCTGTTGGAAAACACGTCGGGCGGGGACACGGGCGGCGTGAACCATGCCGACGGCCGAGAGGTCGAGCAGCGCGCGGGTCGCAACGGTGCGGGCACGCGCATCGTCCGTTATGGGGCAATGGGCTGGGTCGGGGAATTCGCATGCAAGCCGAATCTGACGCTCGGCTGGGGCACGCGGGTCGTCGTGCAGACGGACCGTGGCATAGAACTGGGCGAGTGCGTGGGTCCGTCGTGCGGCAGCGTGGTGCTGGGCCCGTCGCCCGAGCAGATACAGTGCTACGTCCGGAACAGCGGCATGGAGTTTTGCAAGCCCCGGGCTGGACGCATCCTGCGGCTTGCCAGCGAACAGGATGTGAACGAGCACCGACACCTGAATGCCCACGTCCGGGAGGACATTGATCGGTGCGCCGGACTGGCTGAGAAGCTGGGGCTTGACATCAAGATCGTCACCGCCGAGCACCTGCTGGGCGGCGAACGGATCGTCTTCTACTTCCGCGCGCCAGGTCGGGTGGACTTTCGTCGCCTGGTCAAAGAGCTCGCCCAGCATTACCGCACCCGCATCGAAATGCGTCAGGTGGGTGCCCGGGATGAGGCTCGTCTGGTGGGAGACTACGAAATTTGCGGTCGCGAGTGCTGCTGCCGAAACTTCCTCAAGAAGCTGCGGCCCGTGAACATGAAGATGGCCAAGCTTCAGAAGTCCACGCTGGACCCGACGAAGGTTTCCGGGCGCTGCGGCCGATTACGCTGTTGCCTGCGCTACGAACACATGGGCTACGAGGAGCTGGCGGCGCGCCTGCCGCGCACCGGCAGCCGCGTCGCCACAGCCTTGGGTACCGGGACGGTCATTGACCGCCAGATCCTCACACAGCTCGTGGCGATCCGGACGGACGACGAGCGAATTCTGACCGTCAGGCTGGACGAGATTACGGCTTTTGACGTGCCGGCGCCGCCGCAGCCGCCGGCCGGCGCGGGGGCCGCGGATTCCACGGGGGCAGCGACACCATCGCCGGCGGGACGATCCACGGAACGCCGGCTGACGCGTATCGCGCCAGCGCGGCAGCAACCGGCACCGGCGCAGATGGCCCAGCCGGCCGAGGTGCCGGTCGTTGAGGCGGAACCCGAGTCCCGCTTTCGACCGGAGACGCCGGAGGAACCGGGCGGCCTCGACCGGCCGCCGCTGCCGGCGACATCCGACGCGCCTTCCGAGAGCCCGGCTCCGGAAGGAGCTGTGCCGCGCAGCCGGCGGCGTCGCCGAAGACGCCGGCGGCGTCCGCGGCCAGAGGGTGAACCGCCGGCGGATAACACGGGGAGGACACCGCCTGCGGAGCCGCCGTAGCCCCAGAGACGCGTATCGGCGGTACAGTCTGCAACGGCCGAGGTGCACCACCGGAACCGGCGGCAATCGTGTCGGCGGATGACCCTGGGCACTTTGTCGGCGGCGTGAATCGGTCCGACATTGAGCGTGATGGACGCAGAACTGATCGAGCGTATCGAACGGGCAATCCGTGAGGACGGGCGGTACCCGCCCGAGGCGTTCGAGTTCCTCCACGCCGGCCTGGAGGCGGCCGTCGCGATGAAATACGGTCGTCAGGGTCGCGAACGTGGACATGTCACGGGTCAGGAGTTGTGTCAGGCGCTTCGCGTGCTGGCCTTGCGGCGCTGGGGCCCGCTGGCCCGCGAGGTGCTCCGCAGGTGGAACATTCGGCGAACACGGGACTTCGGCGAAATGGTCTACCTCATGATCGAGCTCGGCGTAATGGGACGCCAGAAGTCCGACGACATCACCGATTTCGACGACGTGTACGACTTTGACGAAGCATTCGGGCACTACGAAATCCGACTCGATACTCCCGGCGAGTAGGGCATGTACCCGGGGATGGAACGCCACTTCGGCAGCGCGAGCGCGGCCGGCCGCCGCATCGCAAGATTGCTGGCGCTGCTGGTCGCACTGGCGGTGACCTGCCTGGTGGCGTATGCGCTGCGTGCGGTGCTGACGCCGGTCGCCATCGCGCTGGCGATCGCCTATATCCTCAATCCGTTGGTCACGTGGGCCGAGCGCCGGGCAGGGTGGCCACGACTGTTGACCGTGCTGATGGCCTTTCTCGGCACGGCGCTGCTCCTGCTGATCGGCGGCGTCTATCTCGCGACCCTGGTCGTTGCCCAGGTCCAGCAGCTCGCCGACAACGTGCCGGGCTACGTCGAAGCGCTTCAAAGGTGGGTACAGTCGAGCCGGAATGAGTCCGGCACCACGCTGCCAGCGGCAAGCATGGCGTTGCCGACCTGGGATGTCGTGCTTGGCTTCCTGCGGGAGCACGGGGTGAGCATGGCCCGCGCTGCCGCGGGCAACCTCGCGACCGTCCTGGCCAGCGTCTATACGGTGGTATCGTTGGTGGTGCTGATTCCCGTTTTTCTCTTCTTCTTCCTGTGGCGATTCAACGACATCGTGCGGACTGTGCGGGATCACCTCCCAGCCCCGCAGCGGGAGCTTATCGTATCCGTGGTGCAGACCATCGACCTGGCCGTGGCCAACTTCTTTCGCGGCCGACTGCTGGTCTGTCTGGTCGTCGCGCTCGCCACGGGCGTCGGCTGGTCGCTGGTCGGCGTGCCGTACAGCCTGCCGCTGGGACTGCTGGCAGGCCTGCTGAACCTCGTTCCGTTTCTGTCGCTGCTGGCGGTGCCGCCCGCGCTGTTCTGCGCCTTTCTGGGAGCGACGGAGGCCGGTCGGCCGTGGGCGCTGCCCGTGGTCCTGACCATGGCGGTGTACCTGGGCGTCCAGGCGCTCGAATCCTTCGTGCTCAGTCCCGCGATCGAAAGTCGCACGTCCGGCCTGCATCCGCTGACGGTGGTGCTGGCGCTACTCATTGGTGGCCACTTGGCGGGCTTGCTCGGTCTGTTGCTGGCGGTACCCGTCGCGAGTACCTTGAAAGCGCTCGCTGCGCGGTTTGTCTTGCCTGTTCTGCGTCAAGGAGCGGGCTTCGTTCCCGGCCAATGCCAGCCGGGCGCAGGCGGGTCCAGCAAGCCGGGCGGCTGAGCCCTGGCAACAGCGAGGCGCGACATGCCCTACGTGGACCGCAACACCCCGCCGACCGCCCCCTACGGCACCTGGCCGCCAAGACCGTGGTGGCCGGTGCTGGTCTGTGCCGTGGCGCTGGCGGTATGGTTCGTCTTTCTGATCTCGCTGGTGATTCGTTATCCCGGACAGTGAACCCGGTGACTTGCTGGCGGGCGGCCCGGGAGACAGACGGCGGTCCGCCGGCTTCCGCGACTCGGCGGCGTGGCAATGACAGGCGAGAACGCCACCCTGGACTGGTCGGCTCTCGATGAGCCGCGGCCCGCGTCAGTCGAACCGACTATCTGGACCCGTAATCTGGCGGCCCTCGCGGAGGCCGATTCGACCCTGGCAGACCTTCTAGGGCGCACGGAGCTGCCCCCGACGTGGCGGCTCGTCCATGCCCTCGACGAGACGTTGACCTTTCGTCTGGAACCGCCCGGGCAGGAGCCAGTCTGGCTCGCCGACACCGCCGCACCGCGCACACGCGCCATCGCGCTGCTGGAAAACCTCCGGCTGCCCGAGCAGAACCTGGGGCTCGCGACCGTCGGTACGGGCTGCGAACTCGCGCTACTGCTCGAACGGCTGCCGGGACATCTGGCCGTGTACGTGTTCGAGGAGGAACTGCGCCGACTCGCGGCGGTTCTACGCATCCGTGAGTTGGCACAGCCGATTGCGCAGGGCCGGTGCATATTCGTTCCTCCGGGTTACGAGGAGGAATACGCCCTGGACCTGTTGCGTCGGCACAGTGGCCTGTTGCCGCCCGGCACGCTGTTAGCGATGGATCAGGTCAGCCCGGCGCGCCGCGAGGCACTCCAGCGTCTCTGCCAGCGTCTGCACGCTGAAGTCGGGCAGCACCGTACGGAGCGGATCCAGACCCTGGCTGCAACGCCGGTTCAGCCGTCGCCGACGCCGACGCCACGTCTGCTTGTGGTGGCACTGAAACCCGACCGTGCGTCGCAGGTTCTGGCCGCGGAGCTGACCGCCGCCGCGCGGGAGCTGGGCTGGCCTGTGACGTGCAGCACGGTGTCGGGGCCGCGTGCGGTCCACCCGCTGTTCCATGTCGAACGAGTGGTGGAGTTCCGGCCCACCCTGACGCTCATGCTCGACCATTTGACGGATGTGCTGCCGGTGCGGCCGTCGGGCACGACGTATGTTTGGCACACGTGTGCGGACAGCGTGCCCAAGGAGATTCCCACCGACGGTACTTCCCACCTGGCTGCCTCCCCACAGGTCGCGGCCGCGTTGCGCGCCGCCGGTGCTTCGCCGGACGCGGTCCGCCCCTGGTACTGGGCCTGCGCAACCGAGATCGAAGCCGCGTCGGCCGACGAACGCTCTGCCAGCGGCCGCGAGCGGCCCCTCTTACTGGTCGGCGATCTGCCAGCTTTGGAACCGCAGGCGCACGGCGTCACGCAGGACACGCATCGGATACTGTGGAATACGCTCGTGCGGCTGGCCGCTCAGCTCTGGCCGACTCCGAACATTCTGGAGCCGGACAAGGTATTGGCGCGCGCGGAGGGGCACTGCGGCGTGCAGATCCGGGACGAGCTTCTGCGCGACACACTTATGCGCCTGGTGGAGCGGGTAATCGTTCCCGGGGTGGTGCTGGAGGCGGTCGCCAGCGCGCTCGTCGAACTTGGGCCACTGGTGCTGACGCTCGGGCGCGGTTGGCAGCGCCTGCGACACGCACGCCTCCGCTGCCTCGCGGCCGACATCTTTTCGCTTCCACAGGGCGAACAGTGGAAGCCGCGCGCATGCATCTACGCCGGGCAGTCTGACCCGCTGTGCCCAGCCCTGTTATACGCCGGCGCGCGGGCATGGCCACTGATCGTCCATGCCGTCGGCGGTCGGCCGCTCGGTCCGCAGCTTGGCGATGTCCTCCGCCCGGGCGAGCATTTGGAGCCGTTCTCGGACCTGAGACAGTTGCGCACCGCCGTACAATCCAGCGACAGTCCGCGGGTGCGAAGCCGCGTCGACCGGGCCCGTGCACACCTGCGTGCACACCATTCCTGGGTATGTCGCCTGAAAGAGTTGGCCCAGTCGTTGTGAGCGACTTTCCAGAAGTTGTCCTGTAGAGATGGCGAGAACGGGGTGCGGCCTTGGAGCAGGCAAGAAAATCAGTGCTGAGGATGGGGCGCCTCGCGACGGGTGTAGCCCCTTTCGGCTGCGCCGGTGCGGGGCGCCTCGTGCGCGTCGTGCGGAGCTTCGGGACCTCGAAAGCGGCGGCCTGCGGGTGGTGGGCGGTCAGCCTGCTGCTAAGCGGGACCATTGCCGCCAGTGCGGCTGAGCCGGCGTTCACCGTGCTGGCGGATTTCGAGGACCCGACGTTCGCGGCAAGTCTGGCGGCGCCGCGGAACGTGCAGGTCGGCGACTGTGCCGCGCGGGCCACGACCGTCCCCGCACGGGGCCGCGGGGCACTGGCGCTGGAGGTCGGGGCCACGCAACCGGGGGCGTCCGTGGCCTGCGACCTGACGTTCCGCGAGGGGACCCGCTTCGCCCAGGCCGATCGCGTGGTGACGTTCTACTGGCTCAACGAAGGCCAGATGTCAGTCGCGTTCCGCGTTCGTGATGTCCGAGATCAGTTGTATGAGACGGAGGCCCAGTCGGCGACCGTGCTGCGACGCTGGACGCGTCTGGCCGCGGACCTGAGCCCCGCGCGGCTGCGATGTGTACGGGGCGAGGGCCCGCCCACGTTCCCCATCGAAGTCCTCGGGTACCGTGTCACGACCGAGCGGATCGGCCGACAGACGATCTTCCTGGACGACCTCCAGGTCGAACACCGTGTGGAGCCGCGGGATCTCGTGCACGGCGAGTTCCGCCTTCCCGGCACGGGCGGGCGACGTGAGTCAACGCACATTTACGAGCCGGGCAGCACGGTGGCGGCGGCCGTCGTGCTGGAAAACCGCTCCCGGGAACGCGCCTTGGACATGACGGTCGACCTGTCGTGGATGCGTCCCGACGGGTCAGTTCTCCAGAAGCAGACCGGCAAGGTGAACCTGCCACCCGCCGGGCTGGATTATCGCTCCACGCAGACGATCGACTTCTCGCAAGCGGTCCGCGAACCGGGGCTATACCGACTCAGTGCCCGAGCCCGGGCGGCAGGCTGGCCGGCCCCCACGACTTTCGAGACGACGATTGCCGTCACGCCGATCGCACGTCTGTCGCGCGGGACGGCCACGTTTTTCGGCCTGCGCACGAACCTGCTGCGCGAGCCGGTCTTCGACCAGCAGCTAGAAATCAGCGTTGCCCGCGACATCGGCGTCAACCTGCTCGCGCTGGAAACGCCATGGCGGGTACTTCAGCCGCGGCCGAATGATCTGGACCTCGCGCCGGTGGACGAGATCGTCAAACCGCTCGCCGACGCCGGCGAAGTCGCCGCCATGCTCGTCCTGACCGAACCGCCTGAGTGGGTCGGACCGGAACTTGGTCAACGCATGGCGGCATTGACGAAGCTGCTGAGCGCTCTGCACGCTCAGTTCGGTCCGCGCATCGAGCGGTACCAGATCGAAGCCGACGTCCTGGGTGTAACAGGGTGGGACGCCTTGCTCGAAGCCGTCGCGCAGGTAGGTACCGGACAGCCCGCCGGCGCCCCGCTGACGGTGGTTCCGCCGTCCGTGCCCGTGGATGATCCGGCGGCCGCCGCCGCGGTTGGAGCGTTCGCACGTGCACACCCTGCATTCCCGCTGGTTTTGCAGACGCGTGGCGATCCGTCGACTGCGGCGGGCCGGCTCGAGGCCTTCCAGCGCGCTGCGGGTTTGAGTTGGCACCCCACCCACGTCTGGCTGCACGACGCCTCCGTCCCGGCTGGGGCCGGCACGTACGACGATGCGGAAACCGTGCTCCGCTGCTGCATCCGGGCCGCCGCTTCAGGACTCGGGGGGTTCATGTGGTGCGACCTGCGCGACGACGACAGCGACATCGCTCGTCCGGTCGCGCCGCGCGGGCTGGTGCGACGGGACTTCAGCCCGCGGACACACCTGCTGGGTTACGCCGCCGCGGCGGGCCAACTCACCGGCCACCGCCATGTCGGTCCTACGCAAGCGCCGCCGGAGTCCTTCGAGTCGGCGCTCTTCATCGGTGGCAGTCGGCAGGTGGCTGTACTGCTGCCACGGCCGAATCGCGTCTTGCCGGCCACCCTTGCGGTCCGGGCACTGGCACCGGGGGACCTCGAAGTGCGCGACTTCGAACGTCGCCCCCTGAGCCTGCTCGTGCTGGGCGAAGAGCGGCTGCTGCCGATCACCCCGCGTCCGCTGTTCACGATCCTCACGCTGCGCCGTGCGGAGCCGGGACCCAAACTCGCGTTGGAGCGCGGTTGGCTACGTGTTCCGGGCACGGTGTTCTGCGCCCCCGACAAGGACTTCACACTGGAACTCGACGCGGTGGAGCCGATTCGCCGTGGCTACTGGCAACTCCAGGTTCCGCGCGACGCCCCGTTCACGTCCTCGTTTTCGGCGGCAGCGTTGCAGGCGGAGGCGGGCGAAACCCTTCGGCAGACGGTTCGTCTGACTCCGGTGGCCCCGCCCCGCGATTTCGAACGTCAGACGCTGACCCTGCGCCTCTCGTTGGGCGACGAGAGTGTGACCATCCCCATCGAGGTACGGAGATTACTCGGTCTGCCGCGACTGGCAGCGGGCACGGCCGTCACCAACTCGGAGTACCAAATAGCCGAGATCGGCACACCAGGCGGCCGGCGAGCCACCGCACGCCTCACCATTTACGCTGCCTGGGAACCGGAGCGGCTGCATTTGGCAATCGTCGTGAACGACCCGCAGCTCGTGCCCTTCCGTCAGGCGGAAAGTGGCCAGTCCAGCGGCGACGTTCTGTACGTGGGGTTGGCAGGCGAGAACGCCGAGCGTCCGGTGGAAGTGCGCGTCTTGCCCGGCCTGCCAGAACCGCGACTCGAACCCGCGTTCCGCACGCGGCCGGAGCAGGTCGCCGAGTGGCGGTGCGAGCTGGCCCGTGGCGACAAACCTGGGCCGCGTACGTACAGCTTCTCTATCCCCGGTCCTGCGGTGGGCCTGTCCTCTCTGGCACGCGGTCAGCGCGTCCTCGCGTCGGTGCGGTACCTCAATGATGACGCGGACGGCTTCGCGCCCACGCCGCTGGCGTGGGGAGGCGGTCTGGATGGCAGCTGGTCAGCGACGGAGTTCCGCTGGCTGGAACTCATCGACGCCGGCGCGACCACCGCCGGAGCCAGCCCCTGAACCGCCGCCGCCGGTCCGGGGCGGCATCCGAACCCCCGACGCAAGTCGGCGGCCGCGCCAGAACTACCGACGCAAGTCGGGGGCCGTGCCGGAACCCTCGACGCAAGTCGGGGGCAACAAACTCGCACGCCGTGACGACGGCAATCGGGCGCGTGCGTGCGCCAGCCAGCCCGCGCCCGCACACGCCCCGCACCTGTGCGCGGGGTTCGGACGTTGGCCAAGTGAAGCCGGTCGATGTCACCCAGCACCCAGTAGGGCCAACCCCTTCCGAACCTCGGCCGGCGCCAGGCTTGCCAGACCCGTCGCGACGGCCCAGACTGCTCCGCATGGCCACAGAAGCATATACCGAAGTCGAAGCCACCTTCGACGGCACGCCCATCCCTGATGTGTTCGCACTCACGCTCCACAACCCCGACAGCGACGACCCGCATGGCGCGCTTACGACCCACCAGCCGCTGCCGGAGGGAGCACGCGGGCCGCTGATCGTTACGGGACGGCGGGACGGGAAGCGCTGGCAGGTAATGCTTTCCGAAATCGAGGTCTATCGGTCCACTGCGGTCGGGTGCGAGTTCACGATATTCGGTCCGGCCAGACGCCGGGAGCTGCCGACGTCAGCGCCCTGACCGCGTCCTCTTGCCTACGGCGCCAGCGCGAGCCTGCACACGATACGCCGGCAGTTTCGGCTTGATGACCCGAGCACCGGCCACTACAACTGTGGCGGGCGGTTCAACGAGACGCGTGGAGCGACAGATGCCGCTGAAGATCCGATGTCCGCATTGCCAGCAGGTGATGGTCGCGGACGACTCGGCGGCAGGGGAACGGGTCGCCTGTCCGGCGTGTCACCAGCCGTTCAGCGTTCCGCTGCCCCGCGCGGCGATTCCCGACGAGGTGGCCCGACGGGGCGGCGGGCGCATCTGCCCGCACTGCAAGACCGAAGTGGCACCGCTGGCCGAGTTCTGTCAACGGTGTCTGACAGAGCTGTCCAGCGGTAGGCGGCCGCCGTGGCGGCAGCGGCTTCGGATGCGGCCGGCGCGCTGGTGGCTGGTGCGCGGCGCGCTCGTCGCAGGCGGCTTGGTTGTCCTCGCCGCCGGAACAGCCGTCTACCGCACTCAAACGCGTCCGCCACGCGTGCTGACACCGCCGACAACCCGGCCTGTGGCCCCGGTGGCCGAGCTGGCGCGGCAGTTGCTCGAAGCGACCACGCCGGCGGACCGCGAGCAGGTGTTGCGGAATCTGGCCGGGGTGGAACACTTGGCGGCCCCGGCGGTGGCGGCGGCGCTGCGGGCGGCCATTGAGACCCCGTGGACCAGCCCGCAACAGAGCGCGAATCGGCTGGCGGCGATCGAGCTGCTGATCCGGCAGACGGCGACCTGCCCGCCGGACGAAGCCGCCGCCTGGAGCGAAACGCTGGCGCAATGTCAGCGTGACCCGGAGCTGTATCAACCGAGCCTGCGCGCCCGGGCGCTGCTGGGCGACGCCCGCGTGACCGAGGAGCTTGCGCGCACGTGGCTGGACACGCTTGAGCGTCAGTTGTTTCTGCGTCGCCTCGTACAGAACACAGGCGCCGACGGGCAGCCTGGCCCGCGACTGCTCCTGAGCCGGCTGACGATCGAGCTGGGGCGCCTCTCTGACGCCATTCGCCAGCTCGGTCAGAACCCCGAGGTCGCCGTGTTTGAACGTGTGGCCGAGGCGTACTGGGAGAGCTGGCACTGGTTGGGTCAGGGTGCAGGCGACCTCTTCGCGACCGAGCTGTTCAGTCTGGCGCGCCCGCCGGAGACCACGCTCCGTTTCCGTCCCGAAGACGTTCGGACGCCGCGCGACGTCATGCGTCGTATCGCCGAGCGTGGTTCGGCGGACGCGCGGGCCGGTGCTGCCATGGCGCTGCACACGGCGCCGCAGTACCGCACGGCCAGTCGCGAGGTGGCCGGCCTGCTGGGGGAACTGCTGCCGCAGTGCGACGCCCGCGATCAGCAACGTTTGACGTGGGTGTTGGCGCAGCTCCGCGGGCGGCTGTTCGGTCCGGTGCCGCGCAGTCACCCGCTGGAGGTGACCGCGGCGGAGGTGGCCGCCGCCCAGGAGTGGGTTCGGCCCGGCACCCGACCGGTGCTCAAGGAGCCATACCCGACCCCGCCCCAGCCGCCCTATCGGGCTACTCCACCCCACCTCCAGATCGAGGCGGCGCTGTTGCGCGACCTACAGGGGAACTGGGACAGCGCCCGCATGGCGATGGAACGCTGGCTGACCAGCGGGCTGGGCAATACACCGCGAATGCGCCGCCTGCTTGACCCGGCTCAGCCGCAGCCGCACTATCCAGCGCTGGCCGCGGCGATGGTCGTGGCCGCCTGTCGCAACGACGCATCGACGAGAAGCCAGCTCGAACTGTGGCGTGAGGCGACGGACCAGCCGGCCTGGGTGCGCGCGCTGGCGTACACCGCGCTGGGCACCCTCGACGCGTCATCGGGCAGCTGGAAAAGCGGGTGGCCGAGCGGGCTCGAGCTGGGGGACACGACCCCACTGGAGCGCGGCACGCCGAGTTGGAGTTACTTCGGTCGTCTGCTGGCCGCGGGCGGAGCGGGCATGCAGGCACGGCTGCGGGACGCGCCGGGACCGCTGCCGCCGCCCGCGATTCGCACTAAACTGTTGGAAGCCGCGGCGCGTTGTGCGCAGGACCAGGACCGCTGAACCGCCAGTACGCCGCGTCGAAGTCGAGATTGCCCGCATGTTGATTCCGATCGGAACGGACGTCCGCACGCCGCGGCTGCCCATCGGCAACTACGTACTGATCGCCGTCAATGTGCTGGTATTCGTGTTCACGGACTTCGTGGGCGACCGAGTGCTGGGGGGTGTGGGTTCCCAGCTCAAGGCCTACTTCGCGCTGGATGCCGCCCGTCCCAGCCTGCATCAATACCTGACGTATCAGTTTCTGCACGGGGACTTTCTGCACCTGGCCGGGAACATGTTGTTCCTGTGGATCTTCGGCAACGCGGTCTGCGACCGCATGGGCACATTCGGGTATCTGTGCTTCTACCTGGCCGGAGGGGTGATGGCCGGCTGCGCGTTCACGCTGGGGGCGGACAATCCGCTGGTGGGTGCCTCGGGCGCGATCGCCGCCGTCACAACGGCCTTCCTGGCTCTGTTCCCGCGCGTCCACGTGACAATGCTCGTATGGGCATTCTTCATTTTCACGTTTCAGGTGCCGGCGATGATCTTGATCGTGTTCAAGATCATCCTGTGGGACAACATCATCGCGCCCCGTTTCGACCAGGGAGCAGCGCTCAACGTGGCATACTCGGCCCACCTGGGGGGCTACGCGTTCGGATTCGCCGTCTCGCTGCTGCTGCTGTTGGTGCGCGCGCTGCCGCGCACGCAGTTTGACCTTCTGGCCCTCTGGCAGCGGGCCGGACGCCGCGACGGCTGGACCCTCGGCGGGCTGGCGAACCCGGTCCACGCACGGCCCGTTCGCGTCGAGGAACTCCACTCCCGACCGATCGACACCGTCGCCCTGACGCCCGTCGAAGAACTGCGCGAGGAGATCGCCGCCCATCTGGCCGTCCGGGACGGTCCGGCGGCCATTGCCGCCTACGGGCGACTGCTCTCGCTCGATCCGGAGCAGGTGCTATCGGCCTCGCAACAGCTTGAGATCGCCAACTACCTCGCCCAGGCCCGCCGCTACGCCGAGGCAGCCGACGCCTATGAGGCCTTCCTGGCGGCCTATCCGACCGCCGCCGAGGGCCCGGAAGTCCGACTCTTCCTGGGGCTGATCTGCCGCCGCTACCTGGGCAACGATCAACGTGCGGCTCATCACCTGCGCGAGGCCCTGCTATCGTTGCAGCAGGAAACGCAGCGTGCGCTGGCTCAGCAGGAGCTACAGGCGATCCAGGAGCGCCCCGCCGCTGGCCCCCCCGGCAACCCGACGGGCCCCACCGACCCGAGCATGCCGGACTGAAGGGAATCCGCCCGCGGCGTTGCAGCGCAAGAGGGTGTCACCTGCCACAGTCCGCCCGCGCCCACGATCAGCCGGATGAAGTGGAGTTGTCCTCGGGCGAGGCCGCGTCCACGCCGGACTCGGCCGCCCCGGGTGTATCGCCGGCGATCGCCGCTCCGGTGTCGGCTTCCGACATGCCCGTCGTCGGAGCGTCCGTTGCCGATGCTTCCTCGGTACTGATGACGGACACTGTGTCGCCGGCGTCTGCCGCCACGAAAGCGGACTCGTCCGTACCGGTCTGTGCGACCTGATCGACGCCGGCCTCCGCGGCGGCGCGGGCCTGCTCGGCCTTGGCTTTGGCCTCGGCCTCACGGAGTTCTTCCTGTCGGATGGCCTCTTCGCCGCACGCGACGACGATCCGCTCGGCCAGCTCGGGATCGAGTTCGAGCTCCTTGACCAGCGGCTCGGGACCGATTTCGTCGATGTCGGAGACAGACACGCAGCCGAAGGCGATCAGCTTGTCGATCAGCACGTCGTCGACGCCCTCGACCGATTTGAGGGTCTGTTCCAGTATCTCCAGGTGTTTGTTGTATTCCGGGGGGGTGAGGATATCGACGTCCCAACCGGTCAAGCGGGCCGCCAGTCGCACATTCTGCCCGCGCTTGCCGATCGCCAGGGAAAGCTGGTCCTCGGCGACAACGACCGTGGCCTTGCCCAGCTCGAAGCACAGGGCGATTTCCTGCACCTCGGCAGGCTTGAGCGCGTTCTGAATGAGGATCTGGCTGGACTCGTTCCACCGGACGATGTCGATCTTCTCGCCGCCCAGCTCCTCGACGATGTTCTTGATGCGGCTGCCGCGCACGCCGACGCAGGCCCCGACGGCATCCACCTTGGAGTCGATGCTGCTGACCGCGACTTTGGTGCGATAGCCGGCCTCGCGAGCCAGGGCCTTGATCTCGATGACGTGTTCGGCGACCTCGGGCACTTCGAGCTCGAACAGGCGGCGAATGAAATCCGGATGGGAACGGGACAGGATGATCTTCACCTGATTGGGCTGTTCGCGGACCTCCAGGATCAACGCGCGGATCCGCTCGCCCGGGGCATGCGTCTCCCCGGGGATCTGCTCGCTGCGCGGCAGGAAGCCCTCGGTCCGGCCGAGATTGACCAGCAGGTTCCCGCCCTCACTGCGCAGCACGGTTCCCGTGACGATGGTGCCCTGCCGCGCGCTGTAGTCCTCGTAGATGCTCGTGCGTTCCCGGTCGCGGGTCTTCTGAATGATCATCTGCTTGGCGGTCTGCGCGGCGATCCGTCCCAGCACGCGCACGTCCACCGGGCGGCCATCGACGGTCGCGCGGATCTCACCGCTCTGAAGGTCGAGCTTCACCTCGGCCTGCTCCGCCTCCTCGTACTGTTTGCGGAGCGCCCCGGCCATCGCGGCCTCGATGTCCGCCACCAGGGAATCGCGGTCGATGTTCTTGTCGCGGCAGATGCTGTCGATGATACGAACAATTTCCTGACCCATGACTGCCCGTCCCGCGTTGTCGCGCAGACCAACAAAAACGGGCCGCGCCGGCGACCCGTCCGACCCCGATTCGATACCCTTGCGTCTGACGGGTCGCTCAGCTCGCCGTCCCGCCGTCGGCGACTGCCACGGCCCCGAACGTGCACGCGCCGCGCGTGCCCTCCGAGCTCCAGAAGTATTGTAACGGGCCGGTGTGCCGCTGCCTAGTACGCCCGCGCCCTTATTCTGGCAGCCCGATCTCCACGCGGCCCCTGTACGTGGTCAGCTTCAGGGGGCGGTTCAACAGGACGGGCGTGTGCGGCCACACGTGGCCGACCGACTGCGTAGTGACGATCGGGACCTTCCTCCCCGCCGGCAGGTGGTAAGGGAGCAGTTCAAGTACCGCGGGCTGCGTGTCGGCGTGCATCATACGGAAGTCCCCGATCAACACGCCCGCGACGCGTTCGAACCAGCCGGCGACCTTGAGAGCCGCCAGATGGCGGTCGATGCGGTACGGCGCCTCTTTGATGTCCTCCATGAAAAGCCAGCGTCCATCCGGTCTCA
>Ga0209018_1001075_pt1 | contig 23210 bp, 18 predicted proteins | sample YNPBryBLVA2012_FD_185814 | JGI IMG/M metagenome (GOLD analysis project Ga0209018, IMG submission 185814) | Anoxygenic and chlorotrophic microbial mat microbial communities from Yellowstone National Park, USA - YNP Bryant BLVA 2012 (SPAdes)... ...
CACGGCGACCGCCCCGTCAGCATCACCCCGAAGATGATCAGTACCAGCGTCCCGCCCACGTACACGATCAGTTGCACGGCCCCCAGGAAGTACGCCGCCAGAAGAAAGTAGAGCCCCGCCACCGCACCGAGCGTCCCCAGCAGCCACACGGCCGCCCGGACGATGTCCTTCGCCAGCACGATCGCCACGGCCGAGCCCACCGCGACCGTCGCAAGGAGATAGAAGACGAAAGCCTCGAACATATCCGACGCACTCCCGCCGGGGCCGCCCTCCGCCCGGACCCGGCCGCCGCCGTTACAAACCGAACGCGTGCCGGCCCGCCTCTCTTCAGGCGCCGGGCAGATGCTCCACCGCCAGGGACCCGACGAGCCGCCGACGGTTCATGCGGCCGTATGCCGCTGCCCCGACCGCGCCCATCACCAGGACCGCGCCGATCGCGCTGGTGATCGCATTGGCCGCCAGGCCGAGCGCGCTCCCGCGTGGAACCAGCAGCTCCCAGAGGCTCTGGCCCAGCAGCGCGAGCATCGTCAGCGGCAGAAGAACCTGCACGCACGCGTAAAGCACCTGGTCGATCCGGACCCGCGGCAGCGTCCACCGGATCCACATCTGCACGTAGATCAGGAGAATGCACTTGGCAACGAACCACAGCGGGCCGCAGAACACAAGGCCATGCACCGCCCGGGACAACAGACCCCCCTCGGCCAGGACCGCCCCCCACCGGACCGGCAGCGGGGAGTACCACGCCCCCAGAAACAGCGTCGTCGCTAGGCCGCTCACAATGAACATCGCCGCGTACTCGGCGAAAAAGAACAAACACCACCGGAAACCCGAGTACTCTGTCATGAAACCGGCCACCAGCTCGCTCTCGGCTTCCGGCAGGTCGAACGGCGCCCGTTTGCAGCTCGCCAGCGCGGCAACGAAATACAGAAAGCAGGCGACGAACGTAAACGGGTTCCGGAACGCCAGCCACGAAGCCCACCCGCTCTTCTGGAGTTCGCCGATCTCCGTCAGATTCAGCGTGCCCGCCGCCGTCACCACCACCAGCAGCGCCATGCCCATCGGGATCTCGTACGAGACCATCTGGCAGGCCTCCCGCATGGCCCCGTACAGGCTCCATTTGTTGTTCGAGGCCCACCCGCCCAGGATCACGCCGATCACCTCGACCCCGACCATCGCCAGAACGAAGACCAGGCCCACGTCCAGGTTCCGGAACACCCAGTACGCCCCGAACGGCAGCGCAATGAATCCGCACAGCGCCGGCACGAAAGCCAGATACGGCGCAAGGCAGAAGAGCGGCCGGTCGGCCCCCGCCGGGATCAGGTCTTCCTTCCCGAGGAGCTTGATCCCGTCCGCCAGCGACTGGGCCCACCCGTGCCAGCCCCCCACCCGCATGGGGCCCAGACGGCTCTGAATCCGCGCGGAAACCTTCCGCTCCCACCAGATCGCGAACATCGCGAACACCGACACAAACGCCACCACGCCCGCGACCACCACCAGGTCGCGAACCACGCCGAACTGGAGAGGCCACAGCAACCCACTGAGGAGAACGAAACGCCCCGGCCCCCGCAACGACTCCCGCAGCTCTCCCGTCGTCAGCGGCCCGCCGAACGCGGTCACGGCCTCCGGCACGGGGTCCACCCTCGCCAGCTCGCCGACGAAACCCATCAGCTCCGCCACGCCCCAGATCAGCAGAACGCTCGCGATCACCGCCCCCCAGAACACCGGCGCCGCAAACCGGCGCAGAGCCCGCCCGATCGGACCCGCCAGGACAATCAGCCCCCCGGCCACCGCCGCCAGCGCGGCGAGGCCCAGGGGCACCACCACCAGCAGGAGGACCGCCACCGGGTGGCCTCGCAACCCCAGCCGCGCGACCGCCGCGCCCGCGGCCGCCCCCGCCAGGGCTCCAAGGCATCCTCGGCAGACCGCCCGGAGCGCCCGCGACCGCAAGGCCGGATCCCATCGCGGCTTCAGGATGTCCTCGCCTCGTATCGCTTGCATCTCAGCAGCCTGCGATGCCCCCGCTCGGGCGCTGGCCCTCTCGACGGGAAACCCCGACGCCGCCTATCGATCCACCTCGCCCATCACTACGTCGATGCTGCCGATGATCGCCGGGATATCGGCGAGCAGGCAGTTGCGGCAAATCCGCCGCGCGATGGACAGGTTGCAGAAACTGGGTCCACGGGCCTTCACCCGGTATGGAATCGGCGAGCCGTCGCCGACGATCAGGAACCCGAGCTGTCCGCGCGGATTCTCTCCTTCGAAATAAACCTCGCCCTCGGGCAACTTGAGGTTCCTCGGAACCTTGCTCCTGTAGTCGCCGGCCGGCAGGCCGTCAAGCGCCTGACGTACGATCGCCACCGACCAGTACATCTCGATCATCCGCAGAAAGTACCGGTTCCAGCAATCGCCCACGCACGTCCCCGCAGGAACCTTCGGCGCCGGCACACCTGCGGGCACCGGCGGCACCCCGCCCGGCGGCAGGCCTACGGGCACCTCGAACTCGAACCGATCGTAGATCTCGTACGGCAGACATCGCCGCAGGTCCCATCGCACGCCGCTGGCCCGAAGGCACACGCCCGTCAGCCCCCAGGCGATGGCCTCGTCCGGACGGATCACGCCCACGCAACCCGTACGCTTGATGAAGATCTGGTTGTAGCTCAGAAGACGGTTGTACTCGTCGATCTTCGGCTCGAAGTAGTCCAGAAACTCCCGGCACCTCTCCACGAACCCGTCCGGCAGGTCGTGCGTCACCCCCCCGATCGTGATGTAGCTGTACGTCAGCCGCGCCCCGCAGGCCGCCTCGAACAGGTCGAGGATCATCTCCCGCTCGCGGAACGCGTACAGGAACGGCGTGAACGCCCCCATGTCCAGCCCGTACGTCCCGAACGAGACCAGGTGCGACGCGATCCGGTTCAGCTCCGCCATGATGATCCGGATGTACCGGGCCCGCTCGGGCACCTCCACGCCGGCCAGCCTTTCCACCGCCAGGCTGAACACGTGGTTGTTGTTCATCGCCGCCAGGTAGTCGAGCCGGTCCGTCTTCGGGATGAACTGATAAGGAGCCAGGTTCTCTCCGATCTTCTCGGCGCAGCGGTGCAGGTATCCGATATGCGGCACAGCATCGAGCACCAGCTCTCCGTCGGTCCGCAGCACCAGCCGCAGGACCCCGTGCGTGCTCGGGTGCTGCGGCCCCATGTTGACGAGCATCTCCTCCGTGCGCACGTCCGCCGCGGCCATGGACTCGCGGTCCAGATCCGCCCGCAGGTCAGGCACGGATTCCAGAAGCACGTCCCTGGCCATATCGCTCCCTGGCTCGACCCCTATCGCACGCCCGGCTCGCCCGTCGATACCGCGCGGCGTCCCCCGCAGCCCTCGCTAGTGCACCGGGTTCGGCGTCTCGTACTCCGTCGTACCGGGAATCCCGTGATACTCGATCGGGAACACGTAGTCCTTGCGCAGCGGATGGCCCGCCCAGTCGTCCGGACACAGAATCCGCCGCGGATGAAGCCCGTCGTGGTCCTCCACGCTGTCCGGGTGGCCGTCGAACACGATCCCGAGCAGATCGTAGGCCTCGCGCTCATGCCAGTCGGCCGCCGGCCACACGTCGGCCACGCTCGGAATGTGCGGATCGCCCCGGTCCACGCGGATCCGTACGGCAAACGCGTGCCGCGCCGTCCAGTAGCCGTCCGGCGCCCCCTCGGGCGGAGTCATCGCCAGCAGATCGTAAACGGCCTCCAGCACGTGCTCCGCCGGCCGGTCCACCGCAGTGATCGACCGCAGCATGTTGAAGCCCAGCGCAGGCTCGTCCCGCAGAAACCGGGCCACCTCGGGCCAGTGTCCGGCCGCCACGATCACCTGCGGATGGGCACCCATGTCCGCCGCGATGACCGCGTCCCCGAAACGCGCCTTCAGGATTTCCGCGATCTGCTCGGGGCTCATGCCTCATACCTGCAAGAGGCTGCCGACTTCCCCAGGCCTCGTACGGGCGATCGTCTGCCGCCGGATCTTGTCCTGGAGCCGCATGAGGCCTTCCAGAAGAGCCTCCGGCCGCGGCGGACAGCCGGGCACGTACACGTCCACCGGAACGATCAGATCCACCCCCTTGACCACGTGGTAGCCGTGCTTGAAGTACGGCCCGCCGCCCACCGTGCATGCCCCCATCGCCATCACGTACTTCGGGTCGGGCATCTGGTTGTACAGCCGGCGGACCCGCGACGCCATCTTGTACGTCACCGTCCCCGCCACGATCATCAGATCCGCCTGGCGCGCCGTCGGCCGGAAAGCCCCTGCCCCGAACCGATCCATGTCGAATCGCGAAGCCCCCGTGGCCATCATTTCGATCGCGCAGCACGCGATGCCGAACGTCATCGGCCACAGGCTCGACTGGCGCGCCCAGTTGAGCGCCCAGTCCAGCGACGTGACGATCAGCCCTTCCTCGAACCGGTTCTCGATCCAGCCCACGGTCCCGCCTGCCCTCCGGGGCATATACGGCTCAGGCCCCGGCCTGATCCACCGCTCGCGATGCCTCAAACGCATCCGCCCCGTTCACGCCGGCCCCGCCCTTCGACTCGACCGCCCTCACCCAGTCGAGGTAGCCGTGCTTCCACAGGAACAGGAATCCCACACCGATCACCCCGAAGAAGAAGAGCATGTCCGCCAGCGCGCCCAGACGCACCCGCCCAAGCATCTCCGCCGTCAAGTCGCCCGCTCCGCCGCCCCCGTACACGACCGCCCACGGATAAAACAGCGCCAGTTCCACATCGAAGATCAGAAACACCAGCGCCACCACATAGAACCGCAGGTCGAACCGGATCCGGCTCTCGCCGATCGTCGGTTCCCCGCACTCGTAGGTAGCGGCCTTCTCGGGATGAGGCCGCCGCGGCCGTACCAGACGCCCCAGCGCCAGCGCCCCCCACACCATCCCCGCGCCCGCCGCGACGAACAGCAGCAGCCCGCGCACCAGGTCGAGGTTCTCCGCCGTCCCTGCGGGCGATCCCGCCACCGCCTCCGCTCCCGTCATGGCCGATCCATCCTCAACCCGCCGTCCCCGCGGCCGTCGGCTTCTCCGGCCGCTCTGCGGGCTTCCGCGCAGGCGCCCGCTCAGTGACCGCCTCCAGCATGCGCGGCCGGACGGGCTCCGCCCGTTCCCGCCAGGCCCGCTTCTGCGCCTCCGCCCACGCCGGCGCGGGCTCCTTCCGGGCCCACAGCGGCATGGGCGTCTGAAGACCCTGCCGGGCCAGCTCGGTGAACTCCACGACAAGGCTCTCCCGATCGAATCCCGCCATCGCGTGCACATCCCCCATGTGGATGCACTCCGTCGGGCACGGCTCCACGCACAGGGCGCAGAACATGCACTTGCCGTAATCGATCGCGAACCGCACCATCGCACCGCCCACCGCCACGCCCGTGGCCTTGTCGATCTTGCGCGGAGCCGACTTCTCGATGTAGATGCAGTCGACCGGACATGCCCGGGCGCACTGGTCGCACGCGATGCACTTCTCGATCTCGTAATAGTGAATCCCGCGGAACCGCGGCTGGAGCACCGGCGCCACGTCCGGGTACTGCACGGTCACCGTACGGGCAAAGCAGTACCTCAGCGTGATCCCCATGCCGATCAGGATCGTCTTGACCGTCAGGTAGATGTTCCGAACGTACTCACGCATCCGCGACGACTCGCGCCCTGACCAACGGGAAACGACCGCCCGACGGCGAGGCAAACACCCACCCCGGCCCGGCCCCCACGCCATTGTAGCCGTCGCACGCCGCCTCGTGCGGAGCCCGCGCCGCCGCCCGGCGGACCGGCCCCTCCGCCCCGCGCCTCATGATCCGCCCCGGAGCGATTCGGCCGTGATCAGATCCGTCGGGATCACGATCTCCTTGTCCACCGGCGCGCCGGTGAGCGCTGCGTGCGCGGCCTCCACCCCGCGCTCACCCATCAGTTCCGGATGCTGCTCCACCGTGGCGTGCAGTTTCCCGGCCCGGATCGCCGCCTGCGCCGCCTGGATATTGTCGTACGCCGTGATGAACACCTGGCCCGTCCGGCGAGCGGTCTCGATGGCCTGGAGGGCACCGAGGGCCATATTGTCATTCGCGCAGAAAACCCCTTTGAGATTCCCGAACCGGGCCAGCAGAGCCGCCATCTTCTCCTGCCCCTGAGCAATGTCCCAGTCCGCCACAACCGTGTCCACCACACGGATGCCGGGGTGCCGCTGAACCGCGCGGTCGAACCCCGCCCGCCGCTGCCGGGCATTGTCGGCCCCCTTGACCCCCTCCAGCATCGCGATCTCCCCCTCACCTCCCATCAGCCGGATCAGTTCCTCCGTCGCCTTCTCGGCCCCGGCGGCATTGTCCGGCCCGATGAACGTGAGCACCTTCAGCCCCGCCTCCGCAGCCGCCTCGGGATCGATCCGGTTGTCCAGATTGATGATCAGGATCCCCTGGTCCTGGGCGCGCTTCAGCGGCGCCACGATCCCCCGCGAGTCGGCCGGGGCGATCAGGATCGCCCGCGCGCCCTGGGCCACCGCCGCCTCCACCTGCGCTGCCTGCTTGGCGAAATCGGTCTCGCGGTCCAGCGTCAGGACCAGTAGCTCGACGCCCAGCCGTCCCGCCGCCTTGCGCGCTCCCGCTTCCATGCTCGCGAAGAAGGGATTGGTCCGCGCCTTCATGATCAGGGCGACCCTGGCCCGACCGCTCGACGCAGGCTGCGAACCCGGCGGCGAACCACTCTCGCGACAGCCCGGTCCCCAGGAGGCCAGAGACGCGATGATCGCCCAGCACACCCAGGCACCTGCACTACCGCGATCTTTGTTCATCCCTCGGCTCCGGCTGCGCCTCGTACCCGTTCTCCCGCTCGCGATGCGGAACCTCCAAAGAGCGCCCCCACAAAATGCCCGTCGGAAATGACCCGCCCAATGGCCGTGGGCGATCCCTCTATGGACCGGCCGGCCGTGTCGCCGCGGGCACCACCCGTGCCTCGACCGGCCACGATGACTGCCGCACCGCATCGTGGTCGAAGCCCAGCGCCTGGCGGCTCAGACGACCGTCGCTGTTCATCACCGCCCCCGGCGGTGTGAAGATCGCGCTGACCGGCCAGCCCATCGTATTCAACAGGTATCGCCCGAACGAATACGGCATCGCCACATAGTCCTCGTACGTCCACGCGGCTTGCCCATCCGCACTGCCCTTGTCCTCGAACGGATCCTCCCACCAGAGCGGGTAGTGCGGCACGCCCATCGCCTCATAACTCGCCGACGACGCCTCCCACCCCCTCTCGCGAACCGCGGCGGGGACGGCCTTGGCCTCTACGGCCTGGGCCGAGTGACTTGTCCACTCGCTGCGGGCAATGGAATCATCCGCGAAGGGATTGACCGCCGGTCCCGCGCGGAACGAACACCCCGGGGCCGCCCACAGGAATACCAGGCCCGTGGCGCTCCACAGGGTCCTACTGCTCGTCCGACAGATCCACCGCATAGTTCGGGGCTTCCCGGGTGATTGTGATGTCATGCGGGTGCGATTCTATCACGGAGGCCCCCGATACGCGAACGAACCGCGCCCGCGTCCGAAGCTCCTCGATCGTCCGGGCGCCGCAGTAACCCATCCCGGCCCGCAGCCCGCCCACCAGCTGATACACGAACTCCGCCAGCGGCCCGCGGTACGGAACCCGTCCCTCGACACCCTCGGGAACCAGTTTCTCCCGCTGCGCCTCGCCCCCCTGCCCGTACCGATCCGCGCTCCCGCTGACCATCGCTCCCAGCGAACCCATCCCCCGGTACGTCTTGAACCGCCGCCCCCTCCAGAGCACCAGCTCCCCCGGCGACTCATCGAGCCCCGCAAACAGCGAACCCATCATCACCGAACTCGCCCCGGCCGCGATGGCCTTGGTAATGTCCCCCGAGTAGCGGATCCCCCCATCCGAGATCACCGGCACCCCCGCCGCCTCCGCCACCGAAACGGCATTCATCACGGCCGTAATCTGCGGAACCCCAACCCCCGTCACCACGCGAGTCGTGCAGATCGCTCCCGGCCCGATCCCCACCTTCACCGCGTCCACCCCCGCATCGATCAGGTCCCTGGCGCCCTCCGCCGTCGCCACGTTCCCCGCGATCAGATCGATCGTGAACTTCCGGCGGATCTCCCGCACGGTCTCGATCACGTTCCGGCTGTGGCCGTGCGCCGTGTCCACCACGATGACATCCACGTCATTGGCGATCAGCGACTCGACCCGCTCGTAATCGTGCACTCCGACCGCCGCCCCCACCCGGAGCCGCCCGCGGGCGTCCTTGCAGCTCCGCGGAAACTGCTGACTCCGCTCGATATCCCGCATCGTGATCAGACCCGCCAGCCGGAAATCCCGATCCACCAGCAGCAGCTTCTCCACCTTGTGCCGCTTCAGGATCCGATCCGCCTCTTCCAGCGTCGTATTCGGCGGCGCCGTGACCAGATGCTCCTTGCTCATCACGTCCCCGATGCGGAGGTCGTCGGTCTCCAGGTACTTCAGATCCCGCCGGGTCAGGATGCCCACCAGCCGACCGTCCGGCTCTGTGATCGGCACCCCGCTGACATTGTGAAGCCGCATCACCTCCCGCGCCCGCGACACGGGGTCGTCGGCCCGCAGCGTGATCGGGTCCAGGATCACACCGCTCTCCGAGCGCTTGACCTTGTAGACCTCACGGCACTGCGCCTCGACCGAAAGGTTCTTATGAATGATCCCGATGCCCCCCTCCTGCGCCAGCGCGATCGCCAGCGACGACTCCGTCACCGTGTCCATCGGCGCCGAGACCAGCGGAATGTTGATCCGGATGTTGCGGGTAAGCCGCGTGCTGACGTCCACCTGCCGCGGGATCACGTCCGACATCGCCGGAACCAGAAGGACGTCGTCAAAGGTGATCCCATCTCCGATGATCTTCTCGGCCGGGTCCAGGGCCGATCCCGCCATGGCTGACTCCTGCGTGTTGCGGAGTGGCGGCCCCCCGCCGCCATGCGGCGGAATATAGGTTCGTCGGACAGCACGTCAAGCACCGGGGCCGGCGTAGGCAGGCAGGACCCACACGCCCGCGCGGCCGGGCGCCGCGCCGGCGCAAAAAAAGAGAGGATCCGGACTCGCCGTTACCCGGACCCTCCAAGCCAGGCTGTCCGCTCAAACGAGCGGAGACCCACAGCCTCGATCCTCATATCGTCCTCCCGTCGTGCCGCCTTTAGATAAAACCCTCGGATCGGCGGCGCGCCGCCACGGCCATCCGTGCGCCCGCTCCGGCACCATGCCGCTGTCGACAACCCCCTTCGGCACAGATAACATCTTCCCGGAAGCCATGACGATACAGGAGGCCCTTTGACCCGCCGCATCTGCAAGCTCGCACTCGAGGACGGAACCGTCTACACAGGCATCGCCTTCGGGGCCGACGGAACACGTCAGGGCGAGGTCGTCTTCAATACCTCCCTCACGGGCTACCAGGAGATCCTCACCGATCCTTCCTACTGCGGACAGATCGTCACGATGACGTATCCGCTCATCGGCAACTACGGCGTGACGCCCGAAGATGTGGAATCCTCCCACCCCCAGGTCGAAGCCTTTGTCGTAAAGGAGCTTGCCCGCCGCCGCAGCAACTTCCGCTCCACCGCCGCCCTCGAAGAGTACCTCCAACACCACAAAGTCCCCGCGCTGTGCGGCGTGGACACCCGCGCGATCACGCGCAAGCTTCGCATCCAGGGAGCCATGCGCGGCGCCATCTCCACCCAGATCCTCGACGACGCCCAGCTCGTCGCAACCGCCCGTGCCTGGCCCGGTATCGTCGGACAGGATCTCGTCCAACGGGTTGCCCCGGCCCGCGCGACCACCTGGGATCGCGGCTTCGAAAGCCCCTTCGCCATGCAGCCCCGGCGCATCGAACCGACCTGCCACGTCGTGGCCCTCGACTGCGGCATGAAACACAACATCCTCCGCAACCTCGTTGAGGCCGGCTGTCGCGTCACCGTGGTGCCCCCCACCGAGCCGCCGGAGGCCATACTCGAACGACGGCCCTCCGGCGTCTTCGTCAGCAACGGACCCGGCGACCCCGAGCCGGTACGCTACGCCATCGAGACACTCCGGAAACTGATCGGCAAGGTCCCGATCTTCGGCATCTGCCTCGGACATCAGTTATTGGGACTGGCCTTGGGCGCCCGAACCTACAAACTCAAGTTCGGTCACCGGGGCGGCAACCAGCCGGTCAAAAACCTCGCCACCGGACGCGTCGAGATCACCAGCCAGAATCACGGCTTCGCGGTGGACACGGCATCCCTCGAAAAGGTCGGCGGCGTGCCCACCCACATCAACCTCAACGACCAGACGCTGGAGGGCTTCACCCACCGCGACCTGCCCCTGTTCTCCGTCCAGTATCACCCGGAAGCCAGCCCCGGCCCCCACGACGCCACATACCTCTTCGACTGCTTCACCGACATGATGCGCAGCGGCCGCGCGCCCACGGCCGAGGAAATGGCCGCCGCCCAGAAGCGACTGGAATCTCGAAGGTAAGACCCGCCCGGCCGGTACCCAACGACACGCGCCGCCACGCGATCAGATCGGCAGCAGCCCCGGAACCGCCCGCCCTGCCGCCAGCAATACCGGCGGCAGGAACAGCCCGGGCAGCATGTCCGCCACGGCCACACGCTTGATCTCCAGCAGCATCAGCGCATTGGCGATCAGGATCATGCCCCCCACGCAGCTCATCAGGTGGATGGCATCCGTGGACAGGAACGACCCGGCCCCGTACGCCGCCAGCGCCAGTCCTCCCTGAAAAACCAGTATCGTCAGAACGCTGAAGACCACGCCGACCCCGAGGCTGGCTGCCAGCGCCGTCGAGCTGAACGCATCCAGCAGCGACTTGATGTACAGAAACCCCGGATCGTGCGGCGGGGCCCCATTGGCCAGGCAACCCAGCAGCGTCAGCGGCCCCACGCAGAAAACCAGACTCGACGCCAGAAAACCCTCGGCAATCGAACGCTCGGACGACGCCCCCGGACGCCCCGTCGCCGCCGGCGGCCCGAACCGCCGGTGCAGCCACCTGCCCAGCCCCTCGACGCCCTCCTGAAGCCGAAGTGCCGTACCCAACAGTGAGCCGCCCAGCAGGGACAGCACCGCCACCATGGCCACCCGGGCCGCCATCGCCGGCGGCAACCGGGCGGAAACCGCACGATAACCGTTGACGGACGAATCGACCCCGATCCAGACCGTGATCAGACCCAGGCCCGCCAGCAGGATGCCCCGTGCCCGCTCCGAAAACCGCCGACCGACGACCGTGCCGATCGAACTGCCGGCCAGTACCGTCAGGGCATTCACAATCGTACCGTTCAGAATGGCCCACATGCCCCGACTCCCACCGACCGCCGGCCCCACGGACTTTCCACGAATCGCGCCCCCGTGGAAGGCCGCTCGCTCCGCCGTCCCTCACCGGCGCTTGAGCTTCTGGATCGCCGCGCGGACCACCGGCTCACGATGGATCGCCCGCTCGGCCTCGGCGTAACTCGCCCCGCTCCCGGCCATCACGAGCGCTTTCGGGACCACCTTCGTGCCGTTCGTGGCGGCCTCGACGTGCCGCGACGGCGGGGCGTTGAGAATCGCACCGGTCACCTCGTCCGTCTGGTAAATGCTGCGAAGCAGAAACCGTCGCGCCTGCTCCGGTGACACCCCCGTGATGTGCTGAATGATCCCGATCGTCCGATGGAAAAGCTTGTCATTGCTGATCCGCAGGTCGATCATCCGGTTCCGATACACCTTGCCCGCCAGGATGTGCGCCCCCGTCGTCAGGGCGTTGAGCACCAGTTTCGCCGCATACTCCTCGAACAGCGGAGCACCCGCCACGAACGACTCCGGCACCCGTGGAACGGCCACGAACGGATCCGGGTCCAGGCCGGCTGGCGGCCCTGATCCGCCGACCATCACCCCGGCCACCCGCGCCCTCTCCCGGGCCTGTCGCAGCACGTCTTCCACCTGCGGGTCCCACTCCCCCAGCGCCAGACCCACGACAAGGTCCTTGTCGTTCAGCCCGTCGAGCTTCTCTGCGACGAAGTCCCTCAGACTGATCCGATAGGCCGCGCCCGACGAGCTCAGATCATGGCCGGACCCCAGCAGCGTTTCCCAACCCCCGGCCACGAACCCGCGAACATCCTCGAAGCTCGCCCCGTAGGTCGGCGGGCACTCCGACGCATCCACGATGCCCAGGATGCCGCCCGACCCCGCGCCGATGTAGTAGATGTGCCCCCCGGACGACAACGCACGCCCCCCGGCCTCGACCAGGCGCGCAATGGCGGCCGTCCGCTCGTACACGGCCGCCCGCGTCCGCTCGTACTCGAACAGCCGCTCCCGGATCACATCGGCCGGGGACGCTGAGGCGGCAACGTCCCCCGAACGCGCCGCGGCTTTCGCCCGGCCTGCCCGTCTGTTCGCCCCCGACGCAACCGTCGCCATCCCGAAGATCACCTCCAGGATCAGCTTGGTCGCGCTGCCTCCTTTCATCCGCGTCGATCCCGTGATCGGCTCCGGCCCGACGATCGGATTGAGCACCAGGCAGTGCTCCCGCTCCCGGATCACCCGAAGCACGTCCCGGAAGGTCTTGTGCCAGCGCTCAATGTAGCTGTCCCGGGCACAATCTTCCGGATTGAACCCGAGCAGGATGCACCGCGCCTCCGAGTTGTCCCGCAACCGCCAGAGCTGGCCGGCCACGTACGGCGCCGAAAGCCCGCACGTCACGCCGATGTAGAACACGCGACTCCGCCCGGCCATCACACGCTGGAGATCCTCCCACGCCTGATGCGGGTCGTCCTCCGCCTTCTCCTGCGCACGAATCAGCGCCGGCTCGCCGCCCGCTATCAGATATGTGAAGTTCGCCGGGCGCCCTGACGCCTCGAGAACGCGCTTGAACGTCCTCGCGACGAACATCGCGATCCGCCCGCTCGTCCCCGCCCCGGAGATGACCACGGCCGTGTCATCCCGCCCCACGCTTTGACCCGCCCACTCGACCGCCCGCGCGATCTTCTCGACCGTCTCATCGTCGCTGAGACCCGGATACCCCAGGTACCCGTTGTAGATCTGTGCGTCCGACTGGCGAAGCAGCCGTACAATCCCCAGCGGCCCTGCCACGTCGATGTCCGTAGTCAGTTCGTTCGGCGTCTCGGTGATCCCCAGCGCCCTGCGCTTCGCCATGAGCGTACATCCTCCATCGGTCCATCCATTTCGATCGTGCCCCGCCTTCGGATTCCGCCGCACCGGCATCACGCGGCCGCGACGGCGTTCCTTCTGCCTGTCTGGCCCGGCGCCGGCAGCCCACGCCGACGTGAACGCGCCATCTCGCCCCTCTCCGGACGCCGCCGGAACCCGCCTTTCCCCCGTTCAGTAACGCCTGCCCGGTCCTTCAGGAAGGCTCGGCCTGACGCTTGCCTGCCGAAACGTCCCGCGCCCCTCAGGCCGCCGCCCCGCCCCTCCGCGGACACCTGCCCACGCCACCGGCAGGTCACCGGCCGGCCCCCCTGCTCCGCATCCTTGCGCGCCGGATTGTCAAGACCGGCATTTAACCAGCAGACCCCCCGTCCCGCCACCCCCCCCTCGACGGACCCCGACAATCTGGGCTGAGCGCCCCGAAAGCACACGGACGCCGAGACGGCTGGCGGCCGATCGTCCCGCCGTCTGCCTTGGCCGCCATAGCCGACTCTCCGCCACCGCCGCGAAGACGGCAATCCATACACCCCAGCAGGCTCCTCCTCCTGATTCCCCCCCAAGCGGGAAATCCACAAGCGCCGACACCCCGGCCCCCCGCCTCCGCGAGCCTGACGCCACGGGCCTCCGCGTTACAAGAATGGCGAGGTTGCCGGCAAGACCCCGCTCACGCCCGCCCGAAACGCGCCGCTCCGCTCGTCTCCGCCATACGAACCGCTGAGCGCGTTTATATGGGTGGAACGAGGGAGTGTCGGCCGAACCCTGAAGGATGCCCCGGCGCCTGGACCGGAAGGTCCTCAGCCCTCCGGCCCAAGCCGGGTTGTCCAGGCATAAGACGGTGAAGCGTAAGTCGCGCGCTATGGAGTAGCCGCAGCGCTGGGTGCTGCAGCCACAAACTCTTCCTTTGCCTCCGACATAATGCGGAAAGGAACCCACACAGGAAGGTAGCGAATCTCCCCCAACCGCGTCTTCCCCTCAAACCGCTCGCCGCCTCCTGCAAGAGACGACGGCCGCAGCGAGACCCTGCGCATGCCGCCCCACGATTATCCACTCAGACCGCCCGCGCCGCCGCGGGGTCCGCTTCATCGACCGCCCGCTTCCGGTACGAGCGTCACCCGGAACCGCGGCCCGAAGGACGCTCGTCCCGCCGCCTCCAGACGCAGCCGCACTTCTGCCGGTCCCGCCAAGCTCGGCGGAGCCACCACCACGGACTCCATCCTGACGGTCCCGTGCCTCGGCACGTCCCGAGGTACGAATGCCGTCCTGCGGACGGGCCCCTCGACGGCCACGCCCACGGCCCCTCGTTCGGGGCGGCCAGGGTCTGTTGCCGCTTTCCACATCGCCTCGCCGAGGTTCGTCAGCGTCAGCCGCGCGAGGACCTCCCGATTCCTGCGCACGCGCACCTGTCCGTCCGCCTCCACCGGCGTCCATCGATCCGCCGCATCGAACACTTCCACCAGATCAAACCAGCCGTCCAGGTACTTCGGCGGATTGCTCCCGGTCAAAGGAGTGTTCCCGACAGCCACCAGGGGACAGTCGGCGGAACTCGTCCCGGTGCCCGCGGTCCGCAGTCCCGGGGCCCTGCCCTCCTCGATCGCTTTCCAGAACTCGGACGCCACTTTGTCGTACACCCCGGCGATGCCATCCGGATGCTCGTCGCGGTCGAACTCGATCCAGTAATCGACCGTCCGCGAGTCGGGCCCGTTCAGAAACCTCGGCCCCATCTCCCGAAGGACCCGTGTGACCGGGCGGTCGGTCCCGTCCGGATGGATGATCCCGTAGTCGCTGTTCTCGTAGCACCGAAACCCGCCCGGATACCACCACGCGAACACGCCGTCCGCGCCGCTGGCAATGAGCATCCGGTAGAACTCGCGATAGAAGTCCGCCTGCTGCCCGAGCAGACCCGCCGAACTGTCCGACTGACCCTGCGACCAGGTGCTCACGCCCATTTCGGCCCACACGATCGGTCTGTCCGGCCCGGCCCATCGGCCGTACTCATGCTGAAACCAGCCCGGCCTGACCCGATCCCACCCGCCGATGCGCCCGTAACCCTCGGGCTCCAGAATGTCCACGGCCGCCGCCAGATACGGCCAGTCGTATGGGATGCATCCGGCCCATCGGAACGTCGGATCACCCGCGTAGGCCATTCGGAAGCTCACCAGATGGTTCGGGTCGATCCCCCGGACCAGCCGACGCGCCGCCGCGTACTTCTCATAGAGCAGCGTATCCAGAAATCGACGGTAGGCCGCCGTCATGCGCCGCCACGGACCGTCGGCCCGTGTCTGCTCGGCCGATGGATTGGTAATCCTGCCCTCCGCGTCCCGCGGAACGGGAAAGCCCCAGTCGCGCTCGGCCTCCTCCAGACTCCCGTATCGCTCGACGATCCACGTCTCCCAGCGGCGGTCCCAGATCCGACGCTCCTCCTGTGGGCCGAACATCGGCTCCCAGGCCAGGTCGTACGCGAACAGCACGTCCTGTTCGGCGAGGCGGTATCGCTCGATGACCTCGCGGACCTTCGACCACTGGAAGTCCATCGGCGTACCGGGGCGGATCGAGAGATTCGCCTTGAGGCCCCGGCCGTCGATCCGCCGAAGCAGATCCAGCACGTTCTGCGAAGCCAGCAGCTTGTGATCCGTGAAAATGCTGACGGCGTTCATTCCGATGTCGCAGATATGGTCGAGGTCCCGATCGATGATCTCGGGATCGTAGGCCCGAGCACCTGTCCAGTGCTCGAAGTAGTCGTAGTCTTCCATCGCGATCCCGGAGGACGGCATGTAGTTCACGCCGTGGACCCGCCACCGCCGCCCGTCCAGCACGAAGTCCCCGTCCCGAACCCTCACGTAACTCGGTTCGGCCTTCGGCCGCCACACGTGAATGCCGTGCCGGACGCGGTCGAGGACACGACCGGCCTCGACCAGTTCCGCGACGACCACATAGCCTCCGTTCGGCCAGCCCGTCGGCCTCCACGTCGTCGAGACCGTGGCCTGGGCCGCGGGACACGGCCCGGCCGGAATCTGAAGGGGCCACTGCGTTTCGAAGGCCGGCGCACCGGTGGACGAATCGGTCACGACGATGCGCCCCGTCAGACCGGTGCGCGGCCCTCCGGCAAGGTCACACACGCGCAGACCCAGCGTGACCGGCTGGCCCTCGAAGTAGGTATAGTGGTCCGCGCCGGCGTCCACAATGAACACCGCCTCACGAATGCGGCGCGCTATCTGGCCGATCGCCGCGATCACCCCTGCCGAGCGATACCAGTCCTCATCCTCCACGCCGAAGGCGGCCCACGCTCCGCCCGCGAACGGCCCGGAGGCGTGCAGCAGCAGCGTGACCGGCGTCCCGCGCCACCACACCCGCCCGTCCGAGCTCACGGGGGCAGATCCCGTGCTCGCCGAGTCCACGCTCCCGATGCGCGATCCGCCGTCGGCCGCGCCGCTGTTCCCCGGGGCGGCCCTTTGGGAGCTCGATCGCTGATCATCCCCGAGCGATCCCTTTCGTCCGCCCCCGGCGCATCCCACCTCGAGGGAAGGTCGCGACGATGGGCCGCCCACAGCCTCCAGCAGTGAGACCCACCGCCAATCGCGCCCCTTCCCGGAGCCAGCGCCCGAGGCCCGCGGGTGCGACGAACGGATCCTCGCGGGTCGCGGCGGAGCCGGCCCTTCCACGATGGTCTGTTCCGGTCGCCACCGGAGCCCCGAGACCTCGCGGCACTCGAAGTACTTATACCCCGGGCTCAGCGTCTCGAGCCGAAGCGGTGCGAACGCCTCGACGAGCTCCCGAAGCTCCGGCGTCTCAGCGGCCGTGCCGATCGGACCGACCCAGTACTCATGAGGCCCGCCCGTGCCCCCGTGCGAGTAGGCCAGACCGAACTGGAGACACACGGCATTCGCCGGGTTCAGGCGGTCGTTTCGGCCGCCTCGGGCGGGGTTGCTCTTCCAGTACTTGAAGTCGCCCGGGCCCAGCACGTACCGACGCCACTCCTGCGACAACGGAACGACCGCGATCCACCGCGAACCGTCCTTCTCCATCCACTCGATCGACAACTGGGTCGTCCGCTCGGAACCCCGGGCGGAGAACACCGTCAACGTATGGCCGGGCGGGAACGGCGAGGTCACCTCCGGAGAAGCATACATTTCCCAGCCCCGCATGTCGCTGACGCGGACGTGCACGGCCCGCCCCGGCGGCACGGGTCCGTCCTGCGTCGCCCGGTACGACGCGGTGGGACGCGGCTCGTTGCTGACGGGCCGCCATCGGATCAGGTCCTGCTCGCTGAGATCGAAGACCACGTTGGGCGGTGCGAGGCAGGCGCCGGCAATCTGCGCCTCATCGCAAGATCGCCATCCGTCGTTCGTGCGGATCTGCGGTCGTTGCCACAGCGGCGCGCCAAGAGCAATCACGTCGCCTCCCGACCGGACGAAGCCGTCGAACGCCCGGGTTGCCCTGGCAGGCAGCGAGCCGGCGTCGAGCAGGACCATGAGATCAGGCCGCCGGGCGGCAAACGTGTCCGGGTCGCTCAGCTCCGTCCCCTCGATGCGGCGCACCGAATAGCCCGCCGCCTCCAGCTCCGCCGTCAACGACGCGACCATCGCGCCGTCGGGGGCGCGATTCACAGGCAGGACCAGCCCGGCCAGAGGCCCGGAGGCCCCGACGGCCGACGATCCAACGACCCATACTCCCACGCTCACCGCCAGCCACAAAGACATCCCGCGCCTCCGATACGGGCGGAATATAAGGCCGGCGTCGGCGCGCAACCTAGAGCGGTCGGATTCGCATGGCACGGCCCCCCGGACGATCCAGCGGCCCGCGCGTCCCACCGCGACGGCCGTCCGATCCGCGCCGTAGTGCGCCCGCCCCCCGGGCGTCGCTCGTCATCGCGCCGCCGCCCGGGTACGATGGATGCATGGCCGCGTCCGCATCCAGTCTGGCCGTCGGCTCGCGCGTCACGCTTCGGGATCGATGCCTCGACGATCTGCCGCACTTTCTCCGGTGGCAGACGCAAGGCCAGTGGCTTCAGTTCGACGCACCCTGGGACCGTCCCCGGCAGCCGGATCTGCACGAGTACCGCCGCCGGTTCCTGGAAAAACTCGCCGAGTCGCCTGCGGACCCTCGGACGGATTGCGTGATCGCCTTGGCCGACGACCGGCCCATCGGCTGGATGGTCCGGTACGCCGAGGCGCGGTTCCCGCTCATCTGGTGGATCGGAATCGACATCGGCGAAGACGCCTATCTGAACCGCGGACTGGGCACCGAGGCCCTCCGACTGTGGGTCGATTACCTTTTCGGCCGCTCTGCCGTCCACAAGCTCTGCCTGGATACGTGGTCGTTCAACACCCGCATGGCGTGCGTAGCCGAGAGGGTCGGCTTTCGTCTGGAGGCCGTCGAACGCGAACTCATCCACTGGCAGGGCCGATGGCTCGACCGCCTCCGCTTCGGCATGCTCCGCTCCGAGTGGTCATCCGGACCGGGAACCTGACGCCCCGAGGCCCGCCTGACCGCAGGTGTCCCGTCGCGGCATCCCGCCGCCCGACGAGCCGTTGCCGGTCTCATCGCAGCGCCCCGCACGGGTCGCAACAGCAGGGGCGAGCGTGGCGACGGTTTCGCTTCGGGTTACGATCCCGACCATCGTCACCCCTCGGGCGCGGGCGATCGACTGGGCGCAACCGCCGGGCTCGGTCACAATGCGGATCGCCCGACCCGGCGACGGCGGGCACTGCCTCGTGCAGGGAGGTACCGACATGCATCGGATCGGCCGCATCACTCTGGGCTGGGGTATCGCTGCCATACCTGCTCTTTCTGCGATGGCGGAGCCCGTCGACCTGGCTCGCCGCAACGCCGAGCTGGCCGCGCCGGCGTGGAACGAAATCCATCGCTGGCTGCACGAGGTGGCCCTTCCGGCGATCGACAGGGAAACGAGACTCTTCGCGGCCACCGGAGAGAGCTGGACGTACCGCGACACCGCCGCCGACTGCTTTCCCTTCCTGGGTTGGGCGGCCTGGTTCACGGACCGCGAGGTCTTCGAGACCGTCGTGCGCGAGTGCCTGCGGGCCGAAGCGCGGATGCTTTCGCACCACGGCCCGGTGCCGGTGGACTACACGTTCTCGAAGAAGACCCGGATGACCGACGAGAAGATGGACATGGTCATCTTCGGGGCGGCCGAGTACATGAAGGACGGGCTCGTCGCCTTGGTCGAGGCCGACGGACCCGGCGAGTTTGCCGACCGCATGAAGGCCATCGCCGATGAACTCTGGAAGCGGGCCTCCGTGGAAACGCCGCACGGCAGGCTCGTCTCCACGAATCTGGAAGTCAACGGGGACCTCATGCAGGTCCTGATCCGGCTCTACGGCCTGACGCAGGACCGCCGATACCTGGAATATGCCTGCCGTATGGCCGACTACTACCTGGCCGACCCGCCGGCCATCGCACGTCATCTCGACGACCACGGCTGCGAGATGATCACCGGTCTGGGCACCCTCCAGGGCGTCCTGGCCCGGGCCGACCCACAACGGGAGCGACGGTATCGACCGGGCATACGGCAAATGCTGGATGCGATCCTGGAACGCGGCCGCAACTCCGATGGCATTCTGCTCCATACGCTGGCCGACCAACCGGGCCCGCACGACGACAGGCCGCTGACGGACAACTGGGGGTATGACTACGTGAGCTTTCTCTGCTACTGGATGGTCACGGGCGAGACCCGATACCGCGACGCCGTCCGCGAGCCCCTGCGGAACCTGGCCCGGCCCAAGTACCATCTGTACCCGTGGGAAGGGACGAACATCGACGGGCATGCCGACTCCATCGAGGGGGCATTGTACCTCCTGAGCGTGATGCCCGTGCCCGAAGGCGATCGCTGGGCCGACCGCGAGGTCGCCGACGCCCTCCTCGCCAAACCGATCGACGGCACCAGCAAGTTCGAGTGCAACGCGATCCGGACGGTGACGCTCTACGCGCGGAGCAGGACGGCCGGCGTGCACATCCCGGCCTGGCGCAGGGGCCTTCGACTCGGGGCCGCGCCGGACGGCGAGGGACTCGCCGTCGTGGTATCCTCCACGGAGACGTGGGATGGCCGCCTAGTATTCGACATTCCGCGGCACCGTCTGTGGCTGCACTTCGAGAGAGACTGGCCGCGGATCAACTATCTGCCCGAGTACTTCACGGTCGAACCCGACCGGAAGTACACCGTCACGGTCGGATCCGGCCCTGCGCAGATCATGACGGGCAGATCCCTGCGCGACGGACTGCCCGTCCACGTGGAGGCACGTCAGGAGGTCGTCGTCGCCGTTCGGCCGGCGGACTGACGGCGGCGCGCGGAATCCAGGCCGCCGCCCCGGCCCGACGCCCCGAAACGGGCTACCACGCGATGCTGCGGCCGCCGTCCACCGCGATCACCTGACCCGTGATGTAGTCGGCTTCCTCGAGAAGAAAGCGGACCGTCCGGGCGATGTCGCGCGGCTCGCCGGGCCGCCCGAGCGGAACGCTCCGGAGCACGCGCTCCTGCTGCTCGGGCGTCGATTCCTCGGGGAAAAGCGCTATGCCCGGAGCGACCCCATTGACGCGCACGGCCGGGGCCATGGCCCTGGCCAGCGCCCGGGTCGCCGTGACCAGTCCGGCCTTGGCCGCACAGTACGCCACCCGGCCGGCCAGCGGCCTGTCCGCATAGATATCGACGAGGTTCACGATCCGGCCCTCCCCGTTCGCGCGGAAGTGCGGCCAGATGGCGGCCGCCAGCATCACCGGTGCGATCAGGTTGACCTGAAGAACGCGGGCGAACTGTTCCGCCGTAAGCGACTCGATCGGCGTCTCGGGAAAGACGGCCGCGTTGTTCACCAGCGCCTCGATGCGACCGTGCTCCCGAAGCGCCAGGTCGATGATGCGCCCGGGCGAGGCCGGGTCCGCCAGGTCGCCCGGGATCAGTGACGACCGCCGCCCCATCGCGCGGATGGCCTCGGCCACCTCCCGGGCCTCGTCCTCCGAGCGGTTGTAGTGCACGGCCACGTCCCAGCCGTGCTCGGCCAGGTGAAGGGCGATCTGCCGGCCGACCCGGCGAGCGGCACCGGTGACGATGACGGTTCTCTGACGGGCGCTCATGGGCCCTCCCGAATTCAGGCGGCCTTCATCCGTGCTGCTGCGCGAACTGCTCATATAGCCGGGCGTACCGGCCGTTCTTCGCGAGCAACTCGGCATGGGTGCCGCGTTCCACAATCCGCCCCTCCTCGATCACCAGGATCAGGTCGGCGCGCACCACCGTGCTCAGGCGATGGGCGACGATGAAGGTAGTCCGGCCGGCCAGCAGCCGCTCGAGCGACTCCTGGATCAGCCGCTCCGTCGCCGTATCCACCGAGCTGGTCGCTTCGTCGAGCATGAAGATGCGCGGATCGGCCAGCGCCGCCCGGGCGAAACAGATGAGCTGCCGCTGACCGAGCGACATATTGCCCCCCCGTTCTCCGACCTCCGTGTCGTAGCCGTCCTTCAGGGCCAGCATCGCCTCGTGAACGCCGATCGACTTCGCGGCGGCGATCACCTCCTCGCGCGTGGCCTCCGGGCGCGCATAGCGGATGTTGTCGAGCACGGTGCCAGTGAAGAGGAAGTTCTGCTGGAGCACCAGCCCCATCTGCCTGTGGAGGGACTCGCCCGTCACGCAGCGGATGTCGTGGCCGTCGATGAGCACCCGGCCCTTCTGCGGCTGGTAGAAGCGCGCGATGAGCGAGATGATGCTGCTCTTGCCGCTGCCCGTGGCCCCCACGAGGGCGACCGTCTGGCCCGGTTCGGCCACGAAGCTCACATCGTGCAGCACAGGGCGGGCCGGGTCGTAGCCGAAGGTCACGTTCTCGAACTCGACGCGGCCGACGATCCGCGGGATCGGCCGGGCGTTCGGGAGATCCCGGACCTCCGGAGCGGTGTCCAGGAGCTGGAAGACCCGTTCGGCGCCGGCCATCGCCATCATGAGCTGGTTGTAGAAGTTCCCGAAGTTCAGGATCGGGTTCATGAACCGGTCCCAGTAGAGGAACGCGGCCACGACCGAGCCCACCCCGCCGACGATCGTCCCCCGGGCGACCAGGTATCCGCCGTAGAGCAGGATGATCGCCCGTCCTGAGAACCCGATGAACTGGAGCAGCGGCTGGTAGATGCCGTTGACGCGGGCCGCCCGGACGTTGTTGGCCGTATTGATCTCCTGGAGGGCATCGAACACCGACAGGTTCCGGGCCTGACGGTGGAACGCCGTCACGACGCGCACGCCCGTGACGTTTTCCGCGAGGTTCGTGGACACGCGGGTGAAGCCCTCGCGGACCACCTGATAAGCCCGACCGGCCTTCCGACGATAGATCCGGTTGCCCACGAACAGGATCGGTCCCAGCCAGGCGACGGCCAGGAACAGCCGCGGCTCGGTGCTCAGCAGCATTCCGGCGGCGACGACCATCATCAGCGCGTTCTGCACCATCGTGTCGATGCCCCACACGTTGACGTCCCGAAGGCTGTTCACATCGCTGGTGCAGCGGCTGATGATCCGGCCGAACTTCGTGCGGTCGTAGTAGGACATGGAGAGGGCCTGGAGGTGCGCGAAGATCGCCCGGCGAAGATTGAACTGCACGCGCTCCCCGGCGTCCGTCATGATGAGGATCGTCAGGCGATGCAGATAGATGGCCGTACCGAGCGCCACGGCCCACAGGCCGACGATCGCCACCACCCGGGCCATGGCCGCGCTTTCCGTAGGCGGCGGTTGCAGAAGCCCCTGGGCGTAAGCCGTGGCGTAGTTGATCAGCGCGCGCATGAACAGCGGCGACTGCATCTCGAGCGTGACCATCACCACGCCGAGCGAGATGCCCAGGGCGTAGCGCCACTTGTACGGGGCCAGCAGCGAGAACAACCGTCGCATCAGCCGCCAGTCGATCGGCCGGTATCGCGGCTCCTCCACCTCGGCCGGCAGGGGCGGGAGTTCGATCGGCGGCGCCGGTCCGCAGGGCCTCGACCGCCATCGCCCGAGAAGCGACTTCATGCGATCTCTCCCAGGGCCCGCCGGCCGTCGCCC
>Ga0209018_1001076_pt1 | contig 23193 bp, 17 predicted proteins | sample YNPBryBLVA2012_FD_185814 | JGI IMG/M metagenome (GOLD analysis project Ga0209018, IMG submission 185814) | Anoxygenic and chlorotrophic microbial mat microbial communities from Yellowstone National Park, USA - YNP Bryant BLVA 2012 (SPAdes)... ...
CGGCGGATTGCCGATGATCACGTCGAATTGCATGTCGCCTCCGAAAATCTCTTTGATGCGCGTTTTGATGTCATCGGTGTGGATGAACGCGTAGGCGTAATTCTCCCGATCCTCGCCGCGGTCGAGCACGCTCCTCGGCGCGCCGCAGTAGCGGCATTTCGTGCCTTCCCACGTGTGCTCCATGCGCTCGAACCAGATGTTGCCGTCGTCGGTGGTGAATTGCTTGCAGATGGAGTGTGGCCCTCTGGCATGCTTGGAGCAATAGACGCTGCGCCGTGCCATCATCGCGGTGAGCCGCGTGATGCCGATGCCGAAGACCTGCTGCGTCAAAATGTGATTCACCCGTGCCTGCAAGTCGGGAAGCTCCTGGGACAGCCCCTCTACCAGCCGCCGCGTGATCTCGCGCAGAAACACGCCGGACTTGGCGCAGGGGTCGAGGAACTTCACCGTTGAATCGGCCCACAGGGTTGCCCCGCCATGATCCTGTGCCCACGTCTCGCTGAGCGTATCGAGCATTCGGTTGGCAAACTCGGGCGGAGTGAATACCTCGTCGCTGGAGAGGTTGGCGATGCACGAAAGCACATCGGGGTTGCGCCCGCGCAGGATAAAGGCCGCCCGTGTCGAATCAGTCTCGCGGTTCATGCGCCTTCCCCTCTGCCGCCATCTGGCGCACCGTCATTGGCGGCCAGGTTTTAACCGGCTGGAAGATTTCATGTCTGCCGAGATTGGCGAAGAGTGAGCCCTCAGCACTGAATATCGACGATTGGGTGAGTTTGTCAAATCGAAAATCGCGGCGCTGGAATTTGCCTTTGCCCAGGTAGCCCCATTCTGCAAAGGTGATCGGCTGATCGTCGTATGTGCGCAGTGCCAGGGCATCGCCGTGTATGATGTTTTGCGATAAGACCCAGAAAGCAGCATGATAGAGTTCGTTTGATTCGTCCACACAGAGGTAATTGGTGAATATCTCCAGCAGATTTGAGCGGCACTCGCCGATGTTGTCGGGCAGCAGCTCGATGCCGTAGATGCACATGAGGGCGAGCAGTGCATAGTGTTGCTTTTCAAATTCTGATCTGCCGTATTTGAGCTCAACGGCGGCAAGCTTGCGCCGCAATATCTGCACAAGGAAGTTGCCGCTGCCGCACGCCGGCTCCAGAAAGCGGGAATCTATGCGCTCTGTCTCCTCCTTCACCAGGTCGAGCATGGCCTCGACCAGCCATGGGGGAGTGAACACCTCTCCGTGATCGGCAACGCGCTGCTTGGATTTGACGTAGTTCATGGCACCCTTCACGCCCCGGTTCAAAACGTCACTCACTCAATCTGTGAATTGCTTTACTCCATGGACCATAATCTTGTCAAATCCCATATGCAGCCCAAATAAGTCAATTGAACCAATTTTGTCCTTTCGATTTGCTGAGTTTCGCTGCACGAGAGAGGCTGTCAAATGGCAACATGTAGGTTATGATAAAATTTATGTTGCTCACGCCTTGCAGATTGCGGAAATAACCCATGGACACAGTGAGTCATGCCCTCTGGGGCAGGGGATTGTTTGGATTTCGAGGCCATTCATGGCTGGCATTGTGGTTTGGCGCCATGCCTGACCTCCTCTCCTTTGGCCCGTTTTTTCTTTGGCGTCTGCTGCATGGCGAGTTGTTTCACGGCAGACCGCCTCTGGAGGCCATACCTGACTGGACCTTCTTTGCATATAACCTCCTGCACAGCCTTTTGGTGGCAGGGCTTGCAGTGGGGTTGGTGGCCTGTATTCGGCGGGATATCGCCTGGGCCATGCTGGCCTGGGTCTTTCACATCCTTTTGGATATCCCCACTCACTCCGCATCCTATTTTGCCACTCGCATGTTCTGGCCTGTGAGTGATTTTTACATAGACGGCATTTCTTGGACACGGCCTGAAATCTGGTATTCCAACCTGGCCGGACTGTTACTCCTCTTTCTTTGGCGGGCATATACCTGCGGCCTTTGGAAGAGAAGGAAGGATTGAGCCTTCCTGTGTTACGAGGCCGTCGGGGCTGAAGGCACCACTTGAGTGTCTTGTGGGGTATTTTGCCCCATTTCGTTAGGGTATTTTTGCCCTTTTTTGAAGGTCATCAAGGAGACACGGCCCCTTTTGCCAAAAATCTTTCACAAAACAGGCCGAAATGTCGGCTCTTGAAAGAAAAATCCCATAAGGGGCTCTTGGCACAGTTCTGGCTATTGATTCTCAAATGAACATAAATTCATTTTTTCAGGAGATGCCTCGATGTCAGCAAAGATCATAAGCGGCGTGGAGATCGCCAAGCAGATTCGTGAGGAGCTTAAGGCCGAGGTGGCCGAAATGAAGGCAAAACATGGGGTTACGCCCGGTCTTGTCACCATATTGGTGGGTGAAAACCCTGCCTCTGTTTCCTATGTCACGGCCAAACAGAAGACCGCTCACGAACTGGGCTTTTATTCTGTGCAGGACAACCAGCCTGCGGATATCAGCGAGGATGCCCTGCTGTCCTTGATCAAAAAATACAACGAAGATCCAGCCATTCACGGCATTCTGGTGCAGCTTCCACTGCCCAAACATATAAATGAAACCAAGGTGTTGTATGCCATTCACCCTGACAAGGATGTGGATGGCTTTCATCCGGTCAATGTGGGCAAGATGGTCATAGGCGAGCAGTGTTTTCTGCCGTGCACGCCTCACGGAATCCTGGAGATGCTCATGCGTTCCGGCGCCCAGACAAAGGGTGCCGAGGTGGTGGTGGTGGGCAGAAGCAACATCGTGGGCAAGCCCATCGCCAACCTGATGCTGCAGAAGCGCGCCGGTGGAGACGCCACTGTTACCATCTGTCACACCAGTACTCGGGACATGGCCTTTCATACCCGCAGGGCGGACATTTTGATAGTGGCTGCCGGCAGGCCCAAGGTCATCACTGCGGATATGGTCAAGGAAGGGGCTGTGGTCATAGATGTGGGTGTCAATCGCATTGGTCAGACCCCTGAGGGCAAGGCAATTTTGTGTGGGGATGTGGATTTTGAGGCCATAAAGGAAAAGGCCTCCATGATCACCCCTGTGCCAGGCGGTGTGGGGCCCATGACCATTACCATGCTCATGAAGAATACGGTGCAGGCCGCGCGTCAGGCAGCGGGGCTGTAGGTCATTATCAAAGAGTTTTTGCAGGAGAAAGACGATGAAACTGGATCTATCCAAGCGTTTCGGCGAGGGCAATGGCGGTTGCAGCATTCAGTGCAAGGCCAATCAGGAGGTGTTGTGCAACTGTTCTTCCGCTGTGGTGACGGCCGCTCATCGTGTGAGCAAGAGGGCCACTGAGCCATGCCGTTTCGGCAAGGGCGGCACCTGCTGCCGTAACTGCAATATGGGGCCGTGTCAGATCATAGACGGCGTGGCCGAGATGGTGGGGGTGTGTGGAGCGGATGCAGCAACGGTTGCCGCCAGAAACTTCGGAAGGATCGTTGCCGGAGGCGCCGCCGCCCACATGGACCATGGAAGGGGCGTTGCCCTGGCCTTTATGGCCACAGCACGGGGTGAGACGCCTTATGAGATAAAAGACGGCTTCAAACTGCTGGAGACCGCCTTGCGTTTGGGCATAGACCCGGCAAACAAGGACAAGAAGGACCTGGCGATGGAGGTGGGCGCCAAGCTTTTGAGCGAGTTTGGTCAGCAGACAGGCGGTCTTTCCTTTATGAAACGGGCACCCAAGGCCAGGCAGGAGATATGGGCCAAGACAGGTGTGGCCCCCAGGGGCATTGACCGTGAGGTGGTGGAGCTCATGCACCGCACGCACATGGGTGTGGACCAGCACTATGAGAACCTGCTCTTTCAGGCTGCCCGCTGTGCCCTGGCGGATGGTTGGGGCGCCTCCATGATCGCCACCGAGCTTTCGGACATCATGTTCGGCACTCCGCAGCCCATCAGGACCAAGGTGAATATCGGTGTTCTGAAAAAGGACGAGGTAAATGTGACCGTGCATGGCCATGAGCCGGTCCTGGCTGAGGCACTGGCCATGATGGCCAATGACCCGGAGGTAGTGGCAGCCGCCAAAAAGGTGGGCGCCAAGGGCGTGAATCTGGCAGGTGTATGCTGCACTGGAAACGAGATACTCATGCGCAGGGGCCTGCCCATTGCCGGCAGTTTTGTGCAGCAGGAGGTGGTGCTGGCCACGGGTGCAGTGGAGGCCATGGTGGTGGATGTGCAGTGCATCATGCAGGGCGTCTCTCCAGTGGCAGGCCAGTTTCACACAGCCCTTCTGACCACCTCTGAAAAGGCCAAGATGCCTGGTGCCACACATATCCCATTTGATGAGCACAGGGCATTGGATGTGGCAAAGGAGATTCTGCTGCGCGCCGTAGCCAAATTCCCTGAAAGGGGCAAGAATTTCATACCCAAACACCAGATGGATGTGGTGGCTGGTTTCAGTCATGAGACCATCAATTACATTTTGGGTGGCCGTTTTCGCGGCTCCTATAAGCCGTTGAACGATAACATCATAAATGGACGTATAAAGGGCGTGGCCGCCATTGTGGGGTGTGACAACTATCGAGTCTTGGAAGAGGTGCATATCGAGCTGGCCAAGGAGCTCATCGCCAACGACATTTTGGTGGTGGTCACCGGCTGCGCCGCAACCGGTATGGGCAGAGAAGGGCTTTTGACCCCTGAGGCCTTGAGCATGGCAGGCCCTGGTTTAAGAGAGGTCCTGGAGGCGGTGGGCTGTCCTCCTGTGCTGCACATGGGTTCATGCGTGGACAACAGCCGCATCCTCATCGCCCTTACGGAGATGGTGCACACAGGCGGGTTGGGAAATGACATATCTGATCTCCCCGCCATCGGTTGTGCGCCTCAGTGGATGAGTGAAAAGGCCGTGTCCATCGGCCAATACTTTGTAAGCAGCGGCGCCAGGGTCATTTTTGGGCCGAGCTTCCCCACCACAGGCTCCAGAGAGGTGACGGATTACTGTTTCAAGGGCATGCTGGAGCCCTATGGCGCTGTGTGGGACATGGCCCAGACCGCCAATGAGTTTTCAAACAAGATGATAGACGCCATTCATCAAAAACGGGCGGCGCTGGGGCTGGACAAGAAGAAGGAAAGGGTCCTCTTTGACATGGCCATGCGCCGTGAGCTGGGCAATCAGGCCCTGCATGGGGTTGGTTGTCATGGGCCAGGCGGCACAGCAGGATAGCCAGAATGGACCTGTCTGCGTGCCCCGCACAGGCAGGCAACGCACAGGCAGACGGTAATGGTTTATGTTTCAAGGAATCCAGAAGATTTGGCATGACAAGTTATCACAAAAAAAGCGGTATTACGGCAGGTAAAAAGATATGGCAAAAATGAAGAAATCGGGCGCAGTTCTGGTGCTGGGCGGAGGCGTGGCCGGTGTGCAATCCGCCCTGGATCTGGCTGAACTGGGTTATTATGTCTATCTGGTGGAGAAAAAGGCCTCCATCGGAGGTGTGATGGCCCAGTTGGACAAGACCTTTCCCACCAACGACTGCTCCCTCTGAATACTTGCACCCAAGTTGGTGGAGGCCGGTCGGTCGCCAAACATTGAAATCCTTTCCAATGCGAATCTGCTGAAGCTGGAAGGCCAGCCCGGTGCCTTTGAGGCCGTGGTGCGCCAGAACCCTCGTTACATAGACGAAGACAAGTGCACAGCCTGCGGTACCTGCACCATGTATTGCCCAAGGCCCATAGCAGATACCTACAACGAACGCCTGAATGTGAGCCGTGCCGTGCATATCGACTATGCACAGGCCATTCCGGCCACATATTACATCGATCCCAAGGTATGTATGCGGGTCAACTTCGAGACCTGTACCCTGTGCGCCCAGACCTGTACCGCCCATGCCATTGACTTCAGCCAGCAGCCCAAGGAGCTGACCCTGAATGTGGGTGCCGTGATTCTGGCGCCTGGGTTCGGCAGATTGGACTCAGAGGTCTTGGCCAGGTTTGGTTACGGCCGTTTTCCCAATGTGGTCACCAGTCTGGAGTTCGAGCGTCTCACCTGTGCCTCAGGCCCGTCTGAAGGCCACATCGTGCGCCTGTCTGACGGCGCCACGCCCAAGAAGATCGCCTGGCTGCAGTGTATAGGCTCCCGGGATGAGACATGTGGAAACGGCTATTGTTCCTCTGTGTGCTGTATGTATGCCATCAAAGAGGCCTCGGTTGCCAAGGAGCATGAGCCTGACCTGGACATCTCCATATTCTTCATGGATGTGCGCACTCACGGCAAGGGCTTTGATGAGTCCCGCAGGCGTGCTCAAGAGAAGTACGGCATAAATGTGATTCGGGCCCGAGTGCCCCGTGTGGACCAGGTGGATGGCCGCCTGGCCTTGACCTGGGTCACTGAAAATGGAGTGTCTCACAGTGACATCTTCGACATGGTGGTCCTGTCTGTGGGCCTGGATGCCCCGGAAGACGCCCTGCCCATAGCGGATATCACCGGTATCGAGCTCAACAAATACGATTTCTGCAGGACCTCGGCAGGGGCGCCTCTGGCCACCACCAGGCCTGGCATATTCGTGGCAGGCGCCTTTCAGGGTCCCAAGGACGTGCCTGAGAGTGTTACTCAGGCCACTGGTGCAGCGGGTCTTGCCTCAGAGCTTTTGGCCGAGGCCAGGAATACCCGTTCGGTCTCCATTACATATCCCGAAGAAGACGCTGCCCTCATGGCCGAGGAGCCGCGCATAGGTGTATTCGTGTGCCATTGCGGTGTGAATATCGCGGGTGTCATAGATGTCAAGGCAGTGCGGGACTATGCAGCTACCCTGCCAGGCGTGGTGCTCTACGAGAACATGATATATTCCTGCTCTCAGGATGCCCTAAAGACCCTGGCAAACAAGATAAAGGAACATCGTTTAAATCGCGTTGTGATAGCGGCCTGTTCCCCCCGCACGCACGAGCCGCTGTTTCAGGAGACCCTGCGTTCTGTGGGTGTAAACCCTGCCCTCATTGAGATGGCCAATATCAGGGATCAGTGTGCATGGGTGCATGCCCAGGAGCCTGAGGCGGCCACGGAAAAGGCCAAGGACCTGGTGCGAATGGCGGTGGCCAAGGCAGGTTTTCTCTCGCCCCTGCCTCCTCAGACCGTTCCAGTCACTCCCAGGGCCATTGTGCTGGGCGGCGGTGCTGCGGGCATGAATGCGGCCTTGAGCATAGCGGATCAGGGCTATGAGGTGGTGCTGGTGGAAAAGGGTGACAGGTTAGGCGGCAATCTTGCACGTCTTAAGTGGACATGGGATGGCCAGGATGCCCAGGCCATTTTGTCTGACCTCATTAAAAAGACTCAAAATCATTCAAGGATTACCATCAAACTCAACTCTACGCTGGATTCCATCAACGGCTATGTGGGCAATTATGTCTCCACCCTTCAGACCCCTAAGGGCATCGAGACAGTGGAGCACGGAGTAATGGTCATAGCCACAGGTGGTAAGGAATACAGGCCCAAGGGTTATCTCTATGGCGCTAATCCCAATGTGGTCACTCAATTGGAGCTGGAGGAGCGTTTGAGCAAGGCCAAGGCGCCTCTTAAAGGGGTGGACAGCGTGGTGATGATACAGTGCGTGGGCAGCCGTGGAGACGATATGGCCCATTGCAGCAGGCTCTGCTGTGCCCAGGCAGTGAAAAATGCCCTGAAAATCAAGGAGATGAAGCCTGACACCAGGGTCTATGTGCTCTATCGGGATATCCGCACCTACGGATTTTCTGAGGACCTGTACAGGGAGGCCAGGCGGCAGGGGGTGATCTTCCTTCGCTATGAATTAGAGCGCAGGCCAGAGGTGATGGAATGTAAGGGCGACCGGCCGGGCGCCCCTACAAAGCTGGCTGTCAGGTGTTTTGATGCCATGTTAAATGAGGATATAGAGCTGCCGGCCAATCTGGTGGTGCTCTCCACAGGTGTGGCGCCTGAGGAGAATGAGGCCCTTTCCAAGCTGGTGAAGGTGCCAGTGACCTCTGATGGCTTCTTTTTGGAGGCCCATGCCAAGCTGAGGCCTGTGGAGACCGCGGCAGAGGGTGTGTATCTCTGCGGCCTGGCCCATGGCCCCAAGACCCTGGATGAGTGCGTTTCCCAGGCCAAGGCAGCGGCTGCCAAGGCAGTTATTCCCTTGGCCAAGGGCAGGGTGGCCGTGGCATCCATTGTCTCCAAAGTGAATCAGGATGCCTGTATCGGCTGTGGTCTGTGCGAGAGCCTGTGCCCCTTCAATGCCATTCGTCTGGTGAAAATGGACAAGCGCAGAAAGGCGGAGACCATCACCGCTTCGTGTAAGGGCTGTGGCATCTGCGCCTCGCACTGTCCGACTTTGGCCATCAGTATGGGCGGTTTTACGGATGAGGCCCTCTTTGCGCAGATACACGCCTGGGCTGGTTTGGCCTTGAACGACGAAAAAAGAAGAAGGAGAGAACTATGACCCAGGAGGGTTTTAATCCGCATATCCTTGGTTTCTTCTGCCACTGGTGCTGTTATGCGGCCGCTGATGCCGCTGGCGTGGCCAGATACCAGTATCCGCCCAATGTGCGCGTGATTCGTGTCATGTGCACAGGCAGAATAGATTTCCGTTTTATTCTGGAGGGCTTTCGGTGCGGGGCTGACGGCGTGTTCACTGGTGGCTGACACCTGAACGAATGCCATTACCAGTCTGGTAATTACGAAGCGTTGATCATGGCCGAGACCTGCCGTCAGGTGTTTAATGTAATAGGACTCAATGCAAACAGAATGGCCCTGGAGTGGGCGTCTGCCGCTGAAGGCCCCAGGTTTGTGGAGCTTATCACCAAATATGTAGCCCGCATTCGCGAACTGGGGCCCCTGGGCAGCCTGGAAGGCGAGGCCCCTAAAGAGGTGCTGGAGCGTCGGCTGGAGGCGGCATTAAAGGCCGCCGAAACCCCAAAGGTCCGCACCGCCTACGGCAATGTGGCCAAAAAACTGCACGAGACAGGGGACTTCGCGGTATATACGCCGGAACGCATCTCCCAGGAGGTGGCTGAGCGTGTTCTGCCCACCTTCAGGCAGGAGCTGTTGAGCCATGATGTCCTGCTGTGTCTTGCGGGGGTTAAAGACCAGGGAAAAAAGACCTGCTCTTCCGAAGAACTCATGGATTTGACGGGCGCCTCTTCGGAGGAGCTGGACAAGCTGCTTTCCGCCTTGGCAAAGAAGGGTGTTATCGAGGGCGAGGCCGCAGGCTGGTCCTTGAAGGAGAAGGGGGAGTGACATGACAGTTGTAGCCTCTGAATTGAAGGATTTTGCTAAAGAGATCCTGCCTGATGAGGGCTGTTTTACTCTGAGCCAGTGTTATGCCTGTGGTTCATGCAGCAGCGCCTGTCCGGTGGAAAAGGTGGTAACAGATTTTGATCCAAGAAAGATTGTGCATATGGTGGCCCTGGGTCTGGAGGAGCGGCTTTTGTCCTCTGATACCATCTGGGCCTGTTCCCAGTGCCAGTCCTGTGTGCCGGTGTGCCCGCAGAATGTGCGGTGCAGCGATGTGATCAAGGCCTTGCGTCATAAGGCCATTGAAAAGGGCTATGTGACCAGGGAGCGGCTGTATGAACTGGGCATGTTTGCTCAAGTCAATGAGGGAAAGTGCATAGCCTGTTTGACCTGTGTGAGGCTTTGCCCCTTTGAAGTGCCTGTCATGAAACCTGAGGGTTGTGCATACATCGATTTCGAAAGATGCAAGGCCTGCGGTGTCTGCGTGCTGGAGTGCCCTGCACAGGCCATTGATCTCAAGCCCTCGTTGGAGCTGCTTGGAATGAAGGGAGGGGCTGATGTCCAATAGAATCACGGTGTTTTGTTGCAATTATACCCTTTCTGCCTCGGAAGCTGCATTGAAGAAAGAAGGGCTGATACCTGATGGTGTCACTTTGAGGCTCCTGCCCTGCACAGGCCGTCTGGAGATAAAGGACCTGTTAAACGCCTTTGTAGAGGGCGCTGAGGCCGTGGTGGTGGTGGGTTGCGAAAAGGATGCCTGTCATAACCTCAAGGGCAGTGTGCGGGCTGAGAAGCGGGTCAAGCATGTAAAGGGGATGCTCAAGGAGCTGGGCATGTCTTCAGACCTCATTGAGATGCATTTTGCACCCCGCAAGGCATCCGAGCCCCTGATCAGGGCAGTGGAAGAGATGAGTCAAAGGCTTAAGGGCTGATTTTGAAGGACAGACGAGGATTCATATGATCATAGCTGAAAGAAAACCACTTAACGAGATCATGGACATGCTGAAGGGTGTCTCCCGGCTTTTGGTGCTGGGCTGCCGTGGTTGTGTGGCCATCTGCTCTGCTGGTGGGGATAAGGAAGTGGAGATTCTGGCCTCCGCCATTCGCCTTGGCTGCAAGAAACAGGGTATGGGCATGGAGATCGATACGGACACCTACATTCGCCAGTGTGACCCCGAATACATCGAGCCACTAAAGGAGCGGGGCAGGCAGTATGACGCGGTGCTTTCCATGGCCTGCGGAGTGGGTGTGAATTTTATAGCGGATCTGTGCCCTGGAGTGAGGGTGCTCCCCGGCCTCAATACCTCTTTTTATGGGGCCAATCTTTCCAGCGGTGAATGGAAGGAGATGTGCGCGGGATGCGGTGCCTGTGTGCTGCACCTGACCGGCGGGCTTTGTCCTGTGGCCAGGTGTGCAAAACGGCTCTCCAATGGGCCATGCGGCGGGTCTGTGGGCGGCAGGTGCGAGATCGACCCAAATGTCTCCTGTGTATGGTTTGCCATTCACAGCAAGATGCAGCAGATGAACAGGGCCGATGACCTCATGGAGATAATGCCCATTCGAGACTGGAGAACTGCAGGGCATGGCGGCCCGCGTTCAAGAAGGAGGGAGGACCTACTGTCGTGACAGAAAAAAGCAATCTGGAACATATTCTGACCTCAGGCCAGTTCGCTGTTACAGGTGAGCTTGGGCCGCCCAAGAACGGGGACATGGAGGTGGTGCGCAGAAAGGCCCGTATTCTAAAGGGGCATGTGGATGCAGTAAATATCACGGACTGCCAGACGGCCATCGTGCGCATGTCCAGCCTGACGGCAGGGCTCATTGCCCTCTCAGAGGGCGTGGAGCCTGTGATGCAGATGACCTGCCGGGACAGAAACCGCATAGCCATACAGGCAGAGGCCCTGGGCGCAGAGGCCCTGGGCATCAAGAACCTGCTGTGTCTCACAGGAGACCATCAGAAATTCGGCAACCACCCTCAGGCCAAGGGCGTCTTTGACATGGATTCCATTCAGCTTCTGACCATGATGCGTCAGATGAGGGATGAGAGGCGTTTTCAGTGCGGAGAGGAGATCAAGGGGCCTGCGCCCGGCTTCTTTTTGGGGGCGGCTGCAAATCCATTTGCTGATCCCTTTGAGTTCCGTCCCAGGAGGCTGGCCAAAAAGGTGGCGGCAGGCGCCAGGTTCATTCAGACGCAGATCATCTACAATGTGGATAAATTTGCAAGATTTATGGAGATGGTCAGGGACCTGGGCCTACATGAAAAGGTCTATATCCTTGCAGGCATAACGCCGCCCAAGTCCCTGGGTATGGCCCGTTACATGAAAAACTATGTCTCCGGCCTGGATGTGACAGACGAGGTGATTCAGCGCATGAGGGATGCCAGGGACCAGAGGGCCGAGGGCATACAGATAGCGGTGGATATCATTCAGCAGGTGCGGGAGATACCAGGCGTAAAGGGTGTGCACATCATGGCCATCGAATGGGAGGAGGCCGTGCCGGAGATCGTAAAACTGGCCGGACTCGGGCCAAGACCTGAGCCCAAGGGCGTGGAGCCAAGGCTGGTGAGCCCACAGGCCATAGAGCTGGCTGTGTCCCAGGCAGTGGAGCAGGCCAAGGCCTCAATGGAACAGGGGTTGGAGCAGGTCAAAAAGGAGTTGCAGGTTTCCACAGAACTTCTTGCAAAGGAAAAGGACAGGGCAGCGCAGAGAGTAGCGGCCCTTGAAAAAGAGTTACAGGAGGCAAGGGAAATGGTCGCCGAAAAGAAATCCGAGACAGCCATGCTTGTGGCTGAATTGAATGAGGCAAAGAATCTACTCAAAAACGCCGCCTCTGCCCTGGCCGCAGCGCCTGTGCAGGTCCAGGCTTTGAACCCTGCGGCGGCTGGGGGTGTCGCTGTATCAGGCCAGGAGGCGGCACTCACGCCCAGAGAGCAAATGGCCTTGAACGCCCTGAAGCAGGGGTTGGCCGCCTTGAGAAAGGCCATGAACCTCACTGAAGACCAGTTCGAGGCCATAAAACAGTTCTTAGAGGCCCAATTTGTGCTCTATTTAGGTGCGCCCATGGGCATTCAGGCTGGGCAGATTCCGGTACAGCCTGTCTCAACGGCGGTCATGCCAGCTCAGCCTGTGGCAGATGTAGGGGCGACCGGCCGGTCGCCCCTACAACAGGGACAGGTGACGGCCTCAATAGCCACAGAGAAGGCCTCGGCCCGAGGGGCTTTCGGCCCGAAGGTGGAGGCAGCCGTTTCTCCAGTAAAACCTGTGACAGAGCCAGTATCGAAACCAGCGGCCGCTGTAGTTACAGGTGCAGAGGGCATGCCTCCCTGTCCTGAAGATCTGACTCAGGAGGAGTGGAGGAACAAGTGGCTTATTCGTTTGATAGCCAAGGCCAATGTGTGTCTGCAACGGGGGGATGCCAGCGGCGCCAAGGCCTTCTTTGAACAGGTTTTGGCCCTTGATGCCCAGAATGCCCGTGCCAAGGCCGGTTTGGAGCGCATCGCTGCAGGTCTGGTGCCCACTTCCTCTGCTGCGGCCTCTGAGGCATTGAAGGAGGCAGCCAGGCCAGTGGCTGAGGTGGAGCAGCCCAAGGCCGAACCCAAGCCCGCCCCTGAGCCTGTCAAAGAGGTGAAGCCCGAGGTAGTGGTGCAGAAGTCTGAGGAAAAGGCAGCTGTCGTTGCCACAGCCCCTGCTGTTCAGGCCGCCTCGCAGCCCCTGCCCAAGGAGCAAGTGAGTCTTGCAGAGCGCTGCGGACAGGTCTCCAAGGACCTTTTCATGGAACCCTGCTCCGCTTCCATAAGGCCAGTCACCATAGGAGACGGGCCCAAGGCCATCACCGTAGGCGGTGCAAGCACTCTGCCGTTCCATCTGTTCGAGGGTGAAATGCCATATGCCCCCAAGGTGGCCTACGATGTGTTAGATGCTCAGCCCGATGAGTGGCCGGATGTCCTGTCTAAATACTATGCAGATGTCTTTTCAGACCCTGCTAAGTGGGCGCAGAAGTGCGTGAAGGAATACGGGGCCGAGGCCATCTGCCTGTCCCTGGTGAGCACGGATCCCAACGGCATGAACAGGCCTGCCTCCGAGGCCGTCAAGACCGTCACCTCGGTCTTGAATGCAGTGGACTGCCCCCTTGTGCTCTGGGGCTGCGGTAATGCGGAAAAGGACACGGAAACCCTGCGTGAGGTCACGAGCCACCTTGGGAACAGGCGGGTTTGTATAGCGCCGCTTACGGACGCCAATTACAGAAGCCTCGGCGCCACCGCGCTGGGCATGAATCTGCCGGTGGTGGCATCTACGCCCATAGACGTCAATCTGGCCAAGCAGCTCAATATCCTTTTGGAAAACCTGGGGCTGCCCCTGGAAAACGTCCTGATGGATCCCTCCATCGGCGCTGTGGGTTATGGCATGGAATATACCTATTCGGTGATTGAGCGTATTCGGCTGGCCGCCCTTACGCAGCAGGATGCCAAGCTGGCCGTTCCCTTCATCTGCAACATTGGAAGAGAGGTGTGGAAGGCCAAGGAGACCAAGATTGCTTCCTCGGATTTCCTGGGGGATCAGGAGCGCAGGGGTATCCTTATGGAGGCCATAACCGCTTCCGCTCTGCTGTTGGCAGGAGGGGATCTGTTGATCATGAGGCATCCAAAGGCCATTGAGATGACCAATGTCCTGGTTCAGGCCATGATGTAGGTTTTGTAGGCGACCGGCCGGTCGCCCGTACGGATGTATGCCCTTGCGGATATATTTTTCTAAACATTGATTAAACAAGGAGTATGATATGTCAAAGATCATCTGTTCTGCAGCCATAAGGGGTGCTCACAAGATAGTGGATATGGCTGAGGAGAAGTACGAGGAGGCCCTGAAGAAATACGGTCCTGAACACGAGGTCGCCCTGCCCAATACCGCCTATTATCTGCCCATCATCTACAGTATGCTGGGTGTTCCCATAAAGCAGTTGGGGGACATGAAGGAGATCTTCCAGGAGTGTAGAAAGCTTCTGCCTCCCCCTGTGAGTGAGCACAACTGGCTGCCCTATCTGGCGCCCGCCCTGGATGCCGGAATGGCCACCTTCTTTGCGGAAGAGATGTTCGAGGCCATTCGCTATATCGACGCACCGGATTTCTACACCAAGACCGAGGACCCGCCCGAAGGCCGTATCTGGCTGGGTGCTGCGGACGATATCATCTTCAGAAAGCGCGGGGTGGAGTTCGTGGATGGAACCGCTCCGGGTTTTGCCGCCATTTTGGGTACACCTAAAGACCCGGAGATGGCCTCCAAGATCGCATTGGAGCTTCAGGAGAAGAATCTTTATATATTCATGCACGACCAGACAGACGGCATCTCCATGCCGGACCAGCTCATGAAGCAGAAGGTGCAGATTGGATGGTCAACCCGCCTCGTACCGTTCGGCCCCACCTATACCTCCGCTGTCTTTGCCATAGGTTTTGCATGCAGGGTGGCCCTGGCCTTCGGCGGCATCAAGCCAGGGGATTACAAGGGCAATCTGCTTTACAACAAGGACAGAACCTTCGCCTTTGTTATGGCCTTCGGCCCTGTGTCAGATGAATGGTATGCCAATGCAGCCGGCGCCATCAACTGGGGCTTCCCCACCATATCGGACTGGGATATTCCACAGGTATTGCCCACAGGTATCTGTACCTATGAACACGTGGTCAGCCAGGTGCCCCACGAGGAGATCGTTCAGAAGGCCATCGAGGTGCGCGGGCTCAAGGTCTCTGTCTCCAAGATCGACATTCCCACTGCATATGGTCCTGCATTTGAAGGCGAGCGTGTGCGCAAAGACGACCTGTATCTGGAATGCGGTGGCGGTCGCACACTGGGCGTGGAGGTCCTGGTTTCCAAGGATATGGAAGAGGTGCAGGACGGCCTGGTGACCGTTGAAGGCCCTGAGATGACGGATGTTAAGCCTGGGGCCAAACTGCCTCTCGCCATTTTGGTGGAGGTGGCCGGCAGAAACATGCAGTCGGACTTCGAGCCCATTTTGGAGCGGCAGTTCCATCACCTCATAAACTATGCCCAGGGCATCATGCACATCGGCCAGAGAAACATCATGTGGCTGCGCGTAAGCAAACAGGCCATAGAAAAGGGCTTCAAGTTCGAACACATAGGCCGTATCCTGCATGGCAAGTTACACCAGGAGTTCGGGGCCATAGTGGACAAGGTGCAGGTCAAGATCTATACGGACGAGGCCAAGGTCAAGGAGGTCCTGGAGTTGGCCAAGCAGGTATATGCAGCGAGAGATGAGCGTCTCGGCTCCATGACCGACGAGACAGAAGAGATATTCTACTCCTGCACACTGTGTCAGTCCTTTGCACCCAGTCATGTCTGCGTCATTACGCCTGAACGTATAGGTATGTGCGGGGCATACAACTGGCTGGACGGCAAGGCCTCTTATGAGATCAACCCCACGGGGCCCAATCAGCCCATTAAAAAAGGGGAGGTCATTGACCCGCTCACAGGCCAGTGGAGTGGAATCAACGAATATGTCAAAAAGGCCTCTCGCGGCAAGGTGGAGCGCATCAGTGCCTACAGCCTCATGGTGGATCCCATGACCGCATGCGGTTGTTTTGAGGCCATAGCCACCATGCTGCCCATGTGTAACGGCATCATGCTGGTGAACAGGGATTACATGGGCATGACCCCCAGTGGCATGAAGTTCACCACCCTGGCTGGTATGGTGGGAGGCGGTATGGTCACTCCGGGCTTTCTGGGTGTTTCCAAGCATTATATATGCAGCCGCAAGTTTCTGCAGGCCGAAGGCGGATTGAAGCGTGTTGTGTGGATGCCCAAGATGCTCAAGGAGGAATTGAAAGACAGGCTTGAGATGAGGGCAAAGGAGATAGGCATTCCAAATCTCGTTGATATGATCGCCGATGAAGAGGTCGGAACCACTGAAGAGGCCGTGCTGGCGTTTTTGCAGGAAAAGGGGCATCCCGCCCTCAGCATGGAAAGCGTTGTTTAGGAATTGAAGGAGGGAATCCATGGCTCTTACTGGAATACAAATCATGAAGATGCTTCCCAAGAAGAACTGCGGGGAGTGTGGCGTGCCCACCTGTCTGGCCTTCGCCATGAAGGTGGCTGCCGGTCAGGCCGAGATAGGCGCCTGTCCCTATGTTTCGGAGGAGGTAAAGCAGACGGTAGGTGAGGCGTCCGCCCCTCCCATCAGGCCCATGACCCTTGGTTCAGGGGAAAACGTCTTCAAAATGGGGGGTGAGACCTGCCTTTACCGGCATGAAAAGCGGTTTGAAAACCCTACCGGCATAGCGGTCCTGGTCTCCACAGATATGGCTGAAGATGCCGTATCAGGGCGGCTGAATCGCTTTAACAGCCTTCAATATGAGCGTGTTGGTCTGAACCTGAGGGCAGACCTCGTTGCCGTCAAGGACGCAACATCCAGTGCCGATGCCTTTACAGGGCTTGTGCAACGGGTGCGCAAGGAGTGCCCGTCTGCGGTCTTGATCCTGATGAGTGAGGATCCGGCCAACCTGTCAGCGGCTGCCAAGGCATGTGAGGGCCATAAGCCCCTGCTTTACGCAGCGACTTCCGCCAATGCGGATAAAATGGCCGAGGTGGCCAGGGAGACCGGTTGCCCTCTGACTGTAAAGGGCGCCAATCTGGGAGAGACTGCCCAGCTTTCAGAAAGGCTTATCGCGGCAGGGCTCAAGGACCTGGTGCTGGATACAGGTGCCCGCACGGTTCGAGCGGCATTTGAGGACCAGAATGTCATTCGTCGCGCCTCCATAAAGCATAAGTATAAACCCCTTGGATTCCCCACCATTACCTTTCCCTGTGAGATGACCCAGGATGACATGATGGAGTCCTTGATAGCCTCTGTGTTCATCGCCAAATATGCCGGTATCACGGTGCTTTCGGACCTTCAGGGAGATACCTTGTTCCCGTTGCTTTTGGAGCGCCTGAACATCTTCACCGACCCGCAGCGTCCCATGGTGGTGCAGGAGGATGTATATCCCATTAACGGCCCCAACGAGGACTCACCTGTGCTCATCACCTGCAACTTCTCACTCACCTACTTTATCGTGGCAGGCGAGGTGGAGGGCAGCAAGGTGCCGTCATGGTTGCTCATAAAGGACACGGAAGGCCTTTCGGTGCTGACTGCCTGGGCTGCCGGCAAGTTCAGTCCGGATTTGATCGGTGGTTTTGTAAAGAAAAGCGCCATAGCGGACAAGGTTAAGCACAGGAGCCTGATCATTCCGGGTTATCTGGCCGCATTGAAGGGTGAACTGGAGGAGGAGCTGCCTGGCTGGACCATTCAGATCGGCCCCAGAGAGGCAAGTCATCTTCCGGCGTTTTTGCGGGATTGGAAGCCGGCATAAAAAATCTTCTTCGGGCGGACACTTATCTGCCCTGGCGATATGGAGGTAACGTTCAAATGTATGTGCAATGTATAGCTGAAAGCATCAATATAATGGGGGCCAGAACCGGCAAGGCCATGAAGGAGCGGGATCCTGTGCCCATTCAGGTCATGGCCAATGAAGAGGCGGCAAACGGCGCTGATTTTCTGGACCTGAACATAGGACCTTCCAAAAAGGACGGGCCGACCCTCATGCCATGGATCGTAAAAACAGTAGAGGAGGTGACCGACTGCCCCCTGTCTTTGGATACCACCAATGCCGAGGCATTGATAGCCGGCATAAAGGCGGCCAAAAATCCATCGGTGCATATCATGAATTCCATCTCGTTGCAGCCTGAACGCATGAAAAAGCTCATTCCTGTGGCTGCCGAGGCCGGTTGTTATGTGATAGCCCTTCTGTGGGGAGTGGACGGCATGCCAAGGGATTCCAACGAGAGGGCTGCCATGACAGTGGACCTGACCATGGCACTGAACGAGGCTGGTATCCCCAATGAAAAGATATTGGTGGACCCCATAGCTACTCCCATCACCTTAGGGGCGGATCAGGTGATGAGTGGATTGGCCTTTATGTCCATGCTGCCCGAGATAGTCCCTGGTGCCAAATCCACCGTGGGGCTTTCCAATGTCTCTAATGGGGTGAGCGCCCATAAGCGGCCATATCTGAACAGGGCATATCTGGCCATGCTCATGAAGCATGGCATCTGGTCCGCCATTGTGGATGCCTATGACGAGGAACTCATGGCCTTGGCCCATGGAGAGCGGCCAGATCTGCTCAAGGTGGTATGGGATATCATGGACGACAACGACCCAAACCCCAAGGATTTGACCCCCAAAGAACTGGAATACTATAAAACCACTCGTGTCCTCATGGGTAAGACCATCTTTTCAGAGTCTTGGTTGGAGTTATAGGCGTAGGGGGGTCAAGGCAATGTTTCAGCGCACAAACTGTTGTCTGTAGCTCAGTGGCGACCGGCTGGTCGTCTTCTTTGCGTGGAATGGAGTGGCTGGCGCACCAGCCTTTATTTAAGGGTAGATTCCAATAATACGCTTATAAGGGATTGTGAATGGAGAAGATGCAGTTACAGCTACAGATAGATGGAAGGAGCATAGAGGCAGCCGAAGGCCAGACCATTTTGGAGGCGGCCAGGGCCAATGGTATCTTCATTCCCACATTGTGTTTCCTGGAAAGGGCTGAGGAGCCTCGTCAGCCATGCCTGATGTGTCTGGTGGAGATAGACGGAATGGCAAGGGCAAGGGCCTGCAAGACCCCTGTTCAAAACGGCATGGTGGTGCAATCCAAGACCAAGGAACTGGAGCAGTTCCGCAAGGAGCGGCTTCAGGCCTTGGCCTCCGTACACTACGGCGATTGCCGTGCGCCATGCAATCTCACCTGCCCTGGTGGCATCAATGTGCAGGGTTATGTCAATCTCATAGCCAATGGCGAATACGAAGCGGCCTGGAGGCTCATTCGGGAGCGCAATCCCCTGCCTGTCTCTGTGGGCCGGGTATGTCCCCGTTTCTGCGAAACCCGATGCCGCAGGGTCCTGGTGGATGAGCCCATAGGCATCAACAATCTCAAGAGATTTGTGGGAGATTATGCCCTTGAACACGGGTTCAAGGACGACTTGCCGGAGAAAGAGACCGGAAGACGGGTGGCGGTGATAGGCGGCGGGCCTGCCGGTCTTTCTTGTGCATATTATCTGCGCAAGAAGGGGCATGAGGTCGTCATATTCGATGCCAACGAGCGGCTGGGCGGCGCCCTTCGCTACTGGATTCCAGGCTATAAACTGCCCAAAAAACAATTGGATCGCGAGATTCAGGGGATATTAAAGCTGGGCATACATGTAAAACGCGGGCAGAGATGGGGGGATCACTTCAATCTGCAATCCCTGAAGGAACAGGGCTTCGAGGCATTTTTTATAGCCACGGGTCTCTCCAAACAGAAGTCGCTGGATGTGGAGGGTGCTGAGCTTGCATGGGACGGCTTGCAGTTCCTGCGTCAGGCCAATGAGCAAAGCGTGGCTTTTGTACAGGAGATACAGGCAAAAAAGCGGATTTTGGTCATAGGCGGCGGGGATGTGGCGGTGGATGTGGCCCGAAGCGCCCGGCGTCTGGGTGCCGAATCCGTTACGGTTATATATTCGCGTTCCAGGGTTGAGATGTCTGCACAGCAGAGGGATGTGCAGGAGGCAGAAAAGGAAGGTGTGCAGTTCTTTCTCATGGCCACACCGCTCAAGATACATGGCGATGAGGGTTCAGGCGCAGTGAAGGTAGAGATGGCCAGGACCATTCTGAGTGAGCCGGATGAGAAGGGTATCCGCCAGCCGGTGCCCATGCCGGGTTCCCGCCTGTTCTGGAACGGTGACCTGGTGATCTCTGCCCTGGGTCAGGAGGGGGATGCCACATTTAAAAGTTATGGCGAGATAGAGGCATCCATTGCAGTAACCCCCAAAAACACCATCAAATCCAATCCATCTACCATGGCTACCAATGTGCCGGGCGTATTTGCAGGCGGCGATGTGGCCACAGGTCCTCGCTCTGTGATTCAGGCTGTTGCAGCGGGTAGAAGGGCTGCAGATGCCATTCACGAGTTTTTGATGAGGCCCGAGCAGGTCTTTGTCTCAGACTCAAGGTTTAATTTTTCCAAGGGGAAGCGTTTCGAAGAGGTGGACCTGCACAATTTTGACGGCGCCTCCCTTCAGCTCAGCGAGACGATGCCAGCTCGTTCGCCTGAGAGACGCATTCATGATTTTGACGAGGTTGAATTAGGCCTCTCTGAAGAGATGGCCCGACGAGAGGCCCAACGCTGTCTGCAATGTGGGTGTCTTGGGCTGTCTAAGTGTTCCTATCGAGACCTTGCTGTTAGGTATAAGGTGGATACGGGCAAGGCCCCTCATCGTTTGCACAGAACTATCAAAAAGGACCATCCATTTATCTTAGTAGATGCCAATAAATGTGTGGGTTGCAGCAGGTGTGAACGCAGCTGCAAGTATAATGCCCTTGAGCTCAAGCTGGTCTTTAATCCAGATACCTCTGTATTGGAGGATTCCTCCATCACCATTACTGAAAATTGCGTCTCGTGCGGGGCCTGTGTGGATGCCTGTCCAACAGGCGCCTTGTCCAAAAAGGGCCTGGCCGTGCCACTTTTTCCGGAAGAGGTGCAAAAGGTTTCCAGTGTATGTACCTATTGCGGTACCGGCTGTAGTGTGGATGTGCTGGTGAACAACAAGGCCATTTTGGAGATAAGGGCCGACAAGACCCTGCCACCCAACTGGGGGGATCTCTGCGTAAAGGGACGTTTTGGTTATACATTTTATCGCCATGCCGATAGACTGACCGTCCCTCTGGTGAGGGATTCCCTGGATGAACCCTTCAGGGAGACGGATTGGGTGGAGGCCATAGGCCTGGTGGCAAGCCGTTTTGAGAGGCTCATTCGAGACCATGGGCCTAATAGCGTAGGGATTTTGTCGTCCTCCCGTTGCACCAATGAAGAGAACTATCTGCTTCAAAAATTAGCTCGCGCAGTCTGGCTCACAAACAATGTGGACAACTGCGCTCGAGTCTGACACGCACCATCTGTCAGCGGTCTGCTGGCAACCATTGGAAGCGGTTCGGCTACCACGCCGTTTGAGCACATACCTGAAACAGATCTCCTGTTGATCTGCGGCTCCAATACCACTGAGGCCCATCCCATCGTGGGTTTGAAGGTCAAGGAGGCCTTTAAGCGGGGCAAACGATTCATTGTCATAGACCCCAGGCGCACTGAGGTGGCTGCAATGGCAGAGTCGCAGGAAGACGGCATCTGGCTGCGCATCAAACCCGGCTCCAATATCCCTGTGCTAAACGCCATATTACACACCATCTTTGAAGAGGGTCTGGAGAACAGGGAGTTTTTGGAGGCCCGAGTGGAAAATGTGGAGGCCGTGCGTCAGCACATTTTGGACTACAGTCCGGAACGGGTCTCCGAGACAGCCGGTGTCCCTGCAGAACTCATTCGCAGGGCGGCCCGTGCCTATGCCATGGCTGAAAACGCCATGATTCTCTACGGTCTGGGCGTGACAGAGCACAAGGGTGGCACGGCCGGAGTCATGGCATTGGCCAATCTGGTGCTGGCCACAGGCCATGTGGGCAGGCCATATAATGGCATAAATCCATTGCGGGGCCAAAATAATGTACAGGGCGCCTGCGATATGGGCACCCTGCCCTATGTGCTTCCTGGTTATTTGCATACGGATGATGCAGAGGTATTGAATGCCTTGGCCAAGGTCTGGCATGTGGCCAGGCTTCCGTCCAGTCCTGGGCTCTTTGAGCCTCAGATGTATGATGCGGCCTTAAAGGGGGATTTCAAGGGCCTTTATGTAGTTGGCTATGACCCTGCCCATACCCAGGGTGACATCGGAAAGGTGCAGAGGGCCCTTAAGTCTTTGAATTTTTTGGTGGTGCAAGACCTGTTTCTGACCCAGACGGCCAAGCTGGCCCATGTGGTGCTGCCTGCAGCATGTTTTTATGAAAAGGACGGCACCTTTACCAGCGGTGAGCGCCGTGTGCGTCGAGTGACAAAGGCAGTGCCTCCACCTGGTCAGGCCAAGGCCGATTGGGAGATCGTGTGCCTCATCGCCCAGGCCATGGGTTATGACATGTGTTATAGCCATCCCAAGGAGATCATGGATGAGATCGCTCAAGTGACCCCCATCTATGGTGGTATTTCATACGAACGTATGGGTCAAACCGGCCAGATCTGGCCATGCCCCACCAAGGATCACCCAGGGACGCCGCTTTTACACACAGAAAGATTCCCCATAGGCAAGGGCAGAATGCAGTGTGTGAGCTACATCATGCCAGAAGAGGAACCGGATCGGGACTACCCATTGGCCTTGATCACAGGCAGAAGATTGGAACACTATAATAACGGCTCTCAGACCCGTCGCTGCCAGGGCTTCGACCGCCTGTCCAATATGGAGGTCCTGGAGATAAACCCTGTGGATGCCCAGCGATTGAGTGTAACAGATGGAGAGATCGTATCAGTGGAGTCCAGACGGGGGGCTGTAAAGGCCAGAGTGACTGTCACAGAGCGCAGCAGGCCAGGTACGGTGTTCATGGCCTTTCACTTTGAAGACAGCCTCGTCAATCTGCTGACCAGTTACGGCCTGGATCCCAAGACCCTTACTCCAGAATACAAGATCTGCGCGGTGCGCATCACAAAATAAAAAATATGGGGGCTCGGTGGTTAGAGCCCCCTTTTGTGTCATTGCGCCACGCGCCGAGGCCTCGGCCCGAAGGGCGCTCGCGCCGAGGCGAGCGAAGCGAAGCAATCTCCAGCACAAAAGAATGTAGGGGCGACCGGCCGGTCGCCCCTACTTCTAATAACATGTTTTTGTTTTTAGGGTGATGAGCAGGACAGGGAGTTGTCATTGCGAGCGAAGCGAAGCAATCTCCAGATGTTTTTTGTCGATTATAGTATGCGGCAGATTGATGACATGTTTTTTGTTAGTGGGGCGAGTGGCACAGCCTGTTTATGTGGACTTGCGGCAGGTTGATTCAATAACATGTTTTTTTGTTTTAGGGCGATGAGCAGCCGGCATTTGTTTCATGCCCCACATAAC
>Ga0209018_1001078_pt1 | contig 23169 bp, 17 predicted proteins | sample YNPBryBLVA2012_FD_185814 | JGI IMG/M metagenome (GOLD analysis project Ga0209018, IMG submission 185814) | Anoxygenic and chlorotrophic microbial mat microbial communities from Yellowstone National Park, USA - YNP Bryant BLVA 2012 (SPAdes)... ...
AAAAGCCTGTTGATGGCGTTCTATGCGGGGCAGTTGGTCAAACACCCGGCACTGGAAAACCCCACGCTGGTGGTGCTGACCGATCGCAACGATCTGGACGACCAACTCTTTTCGACCTTCTCCATGTGCCGCGATTTGATCCGCCAAACACCGGTGCAGGCCGAGGGGCGCGAACATTTGAAGGAACTGCTCAATTGCGCTTCAGGCGGGGTGATCTTCACGACCCTGCAGAAGTTCGGTGAGATCGACGGGCCGCTCACCACGCGCCGCAACGTGGTCGTGATTGCGGATGAAGCGCACCGCAGCCAATACGGCTTCAAGGCCAAGGTTCATGCTGCGACCGGGGAAATTTCCTACGGCTTTGCCAAATACCTGCGTGATGCGCTGCCCAACGCCTCGTTCATCGGCTTTACCGGCACGCCGATCGAACTGGCCGACGCGAACACGCGCGCGGTGTTCGGCGACTACATCAGCGTGTACGACATCCAGCGCGCGGTGCAGGATGGCGCGACTGTGCCCATCTACTACGAGAGCCGGCTCGCCAAGCTGGCGCTCGACGAAGCGGAGCGCCCGAAGATCGACCCGGACTTCGAGGAGGCGACCGAAGGCGAGGAGGTCGAACGCAAGGAGAAGCTCAAGACCAAGTGGGCGCAGCTCGAGGCCGTGGTCGGCGCGGAAAAGCGCCTGAAGATCGTCGCGCAGGATATCGTCGAGCACTTCGAGAAGCGGCTCGAGGCGATGGACGGCAAGGCGATGATCGTCTGCATGAGCCGGCGCATCTGCGTCGAGCTCTACCGCGAGCTGGTCCGGCTCCGTCTCGACTGGGCGCACGACGACGATGACAAGGGCGCGATCAAGGTCGTGATGACCGGCTCCGCCTCCGATCCCACGGACTGGCAGGCGCACATTCGCACCAAGCCGCGGCGCGAGGCGCTGGCGCAGCGCTTCCGCGATCCTGCCGACCCACTGCGCATAGTGCTGGTGCGCGACATGTGGCTGACCGGCTTTGACGCGCCCAGCCTGCACACGATGTACGTGGACAAGCCCATGCGCGGCCACGGGCTGATGCAGGCCATCGCGCGGGTGAACCGCGTGTTTCGCGACAAACCCGGCGGGCTGGTGGTGGACTACCTGGGGCTCGCGCACGAGCTGAAGGCCGCGCTCGCCACCTACACGGAGAGCGGGGGCACGGGACGCACGGCCCTGGATCAGGAGGAAGCGGTCGCGCTCATGCTGGAGAAGTACGAGGTCTGCTGCGGCCTCTTCCACGGCTTCGACCGGTCGCGCTGGACGGCGGGCACACCGCAGGAGCGCCTGAGCCTCCTGCCGGCCGCGCAGGAGCACATCCTGAAGCAGGAGAACGGCAAGGACCGCTGCCTGCGGGCCGTGCGGGAACTCTCCCAGGCCTTCGCGCTCGCGGTGCCACACGAGCAGGCCCTGCGTATCCGGGACGACGTGGCGTTCTTCCAGGCCGTGCAGGCGGTGCTCGCCAAGCGCGCGCCGGGTGTGCCGCGCACAGAGGAGGAGTTGGACCACGCCATCCGGCAGATCGTCTCCAAAGCCATCGCGCCCGAGGGCGTCGTGGACATCTTCGCGGCCGCCGGCCTGCAGAAACCCGGCATCTCGATCCTCTCCGATGAGTTCCTGGCCGAGGTTCGCGGAATGCCCCAGCGGAATCTCGCGGTGGAGCTCCTCCATAAGCTGCTCAAGGGGGAGATCGGCACGCGGCGCCGGAAGAACGTCGTCCAGGCCCGCTCGTTCGCCGAGATGCTGGAGCAGACGATCCGCCGCTATCAGAACCGGGCGATCGAGGCCGCGCAGGTCATCGAGGAGCTGATCGGGCTTGCGAAGCAGATGCGCGAGGCCAACGCGCGCGGCGAGGCGCTTGGTCTTTCCGAGGACGAGATGGCCTTCTATGACGCGCTGGAAACCAACGACAGTGCAGTGAAAGTGCTCGGTGACGCGACCCTTCGGGCGATCGCGCGCGAGCTGGTCGAGACGGTGCGCAAGAATGTCACGATCGACTGGACGCTGCGCGAGAACGTGCGCGCGCATCTCCGGGTTCTGATCAAGCGCATCCTACGCAAGCATGGCTACCCGCCGGACAAGCAGGAGAAGGCGACGCAGACGGTGCTGGAACAAGCCGGGTTGTTCAGCGAGGCGTGGGCGTGCGCGGCGGGGTGAGGTGCGACGGCGCATGCGGTGTACCGTCGTCGGGATGACCGGAGATATGTTCATCCGATGTTTGGAGCCGAAGGAGTGTGAGGATGCGGGACGAGATGGTGTGCTACTGCAAGCGGGTGACGGAAGGGACCATCGTACAGGCGATACGCGCGGGGTCGAGGACGCTGGCGGCGATCCGGCGGGCGACCGGAGCGTGTACCGGGAACCGCTGCAAGGAATTGAACCCGAAGGGTCGTTGCTGTGCCCCGGAAATCCAGGCGTTGATTGACCGGGAGTGCGGCGGTACGACACCGTCGGGGTGTTGCTGCGGCGGAGGATGATCCTCAGCAGTAGAGGTACGGTGGCCCTGCATGATGTGAAGTCGCGGTGGGTGTACCCGCTTTTCTGGAGGACGACCGGTTGGTGCGCGAACCCGTTCTGAAAGGCCGCCCTCTGTGTGGGAATCGGTTCCGTGCACCGACAACAAGGTTCGCGAAATTTTAGTATACGTGGGCGGAGCGGCGGTTGTGCAGGTGGGAGTGTCCGGCGGTACTCTGGTTGCCGCGGTTGTTTCGGAGTGATAAGGAGGTTCGCATGCTTTCCACGGTACGTGCGGTAGCGGCGTTGCCGTTTGCGGCGGCGGCATTAGCGGGATTTGCGGCGAGTGTGGTGGTGCACCTGTATGCGCTGATGGGCAGGGAGCCGCCGTTCGCCGGGCCGGTGTTGATGGCGGTGTTGCACGGCGGGGTGTTTGCGGTGTTTCTGCCGGCGATGCTTTTGGGGGGTCTCGGACGTCGCGAACGTTCGGCGGCCGGTACCGTGGGAGAGACCGGACGGAGGCGGAGAAAACCCGATGTGTACGTGGCCACGATTCTGGGAGTGGGAATGTTTCCCGAGCTGGGGATTTTTTCGGCGATGGTCGGACGGGTGGTCGGCGTGATGAGCGGCGTTCTGTTCGTGTACGTGTTTGTCAACTTCGTGCTGGGATTCATCGGTGCTGCTGCGTCCGGCGGCAAGCTGTCGGATCCGGTGCTGATGTACCGGATGTTTTCGGGGCACTGGATGCTGTTCTATTGGATTTCGCTGATGATGCTCTGGGGCGCGATCGCCGGCGCCGTGGGCAGGCGGGGGGCGCGGTGCATCAACGGCCATCGGGTGCCGCCGGGGTCGGTTTCCTGCTCGGTGTGCGGGATGCCGGTGAGTCCGGTTGTGACGGGACAGCCGGAGGCCGGGGGCGGCCGGGAGAGCCGTCAGGCGGGCAAGGACAGGCCGCCGGATTTGCCGACGATTGTGCGCTGAATGGTGTGGGCGGGGAGCACCGCGCTGAAGCAGGGGCTCCCGGGGCGGGGGCGGTGGCCGGCGTTTTTTTTCGTGTTCGTATGGCGCTCACCGGCGCGTGAGAACGTGCGATGTATCCGGGGAATGAGCCGGTTGCGGTTACCATGGAGGAGAAGGGTGCGGTGTTAGTTGTGACGTACGACGGTGAGGAGGTGTACACATGAAAAAGAACATGCGGATAGGTATGGGACTTGCAGTGGTCGTTGTGTTGTCGTGCGGGTGGGGTGTAGCGGATGTGTAGATCGGCGTGAAGATCGGCACGCCGCGGCAGCAGGTGGTGGTGCAGGCGGAGAGCGGCCCGCAGGAGCCGGCGTCATTCCGCATGGAGGCGGCGCTGCATTTCGGAGTGCCGACGGCGGAGGTGCAGGTTGTCCGTGATGTTGACGACGATGAGGTGCCGGTGGTGTTGTTCATTGCGTCACGGGCGCGGGTTGCTCCGGCGGTGATCGTGGACCTTCGCCGTAAGGGAAAAAGCTGGTTCGCCATCAGCCGCATGTACGGGCTGGGGGCGGAGGTGTTCTATGTTCCGGCTGATGAGGCGACGGTGCGGAACACTCCCTACGGCAGGGCGTACGGCTACTACAACAAAAAGCCGCGCCATCAGTGGGGAGCGATCGTATTGGATGACGCGGACGTGGTGAACCTGGTGAATCTGCGCTTTTTTGTGGAGCGCCACGGCATGACGGTCGGCGAGGTGGTTGCCCTGAGGGAGGCAGGCAGGAAGTTCGCCGTGATACATGCCCAGAAGCGTGCAAAAAAGCCGGCGGCGGGAAAGGCCGGCAACAGTGAAGGCCCGGGTCACGGCAAGCGCGGGAAGGGGAAGAAGCACTGACGGACGGCGGGCGGGGAGTGTAGCTGCAGGAGCGAATGTGCTGCAGGGTTGCACAGATCGGATAGCCGTACGGGCGGTCCGTGCCACGGACAGGAGGAGAGTCCTCATGGAGAGAAGGCTGTTGAAAGTTGCAGGGAGCGCGGCGGTCGCGGTATCGGCGGTGCTGCTGGGTTGTGCGGTCTGCGATGCAAAAACAGACGGGACATCGGGAGCGAGCATGGACTACAAAAAAGAGCGGCGCATGGAAGTACGGCAGCCGGTGAAGACGGGGCTGAAGGTGCTGGTGGTGTACACCTCGCAGGGAGGCAATACACGTCGGGTGGCGGAAGACATCGCGGCGCTGCTGGGTGCGGATATTGAGCGGGTGGTGGACAAGAAGAAGCGGTCGGGGTTCTTTGGGTTCATCTCTTCAGGCCGTGATGCTCTGAGTAAAAAACCGACCGAGATCGAGCCGGTACAGAAGAATCCGGCGGAGTACGGCCTGGTCATCCTGGGAACGCCGGTGTGGGCGGGCAACATCACCCCGGCGATGCGCACGTACCTGCAGCAGCACGCGGGACGGCTGCCGAAGCGGGTGGGGATGTTTGCGACTGCGGCCGGGGGGACCGATGCTAAGCTGTTTGCCGCGTTTGCGGAAGCGGCGGGGGTGCAGCCGGAGGCGACGCTGGGGATTCCGACGGGGGTTTTGTCGGATGGTCGTGTGGCGGATTACGACGACCTCGTGACCGCGTTCGTGAACAAGTTCAAGAAGTAGCGGGCGGGAGCGCGACGGCAGGAGGGAACGCATCATGGGCGATGCGTCGCGGGATGTTGTCATGGCGCGGGTCGTTGCGGAGCATCGCGGGGAGTACGTGGTGCTCGCCGGCGGGCGCGAGATCGCGGCGAAGGTCACGGGTAAAACGATGTTTGATGCCCGGGGACGGGAGGGTTTTCCGGTGGTGGGCGACTGGGTGGAGGTGGCGCTGCCCGGCGACGGGACGTTGGCGGTGATCACGGCCATCCGGCCGCGCGCGACGCTGCTGGCCCGGCGGGGCTCCGGTGGGGGGGTGCGCTGCAGCCCATCGCGGCGAACGTGGATGTCGCCTTCGTGATCATGGGGCTCGACGGAGACTTCAACCTTGCGCGGCTCGACCGCTACTTGGCGCTCATAAGGCAGTCGGGGGCCCGGCCGGTCGTTGTCCTCAGCAAGAAGGATCTGGTAGATCCCCTGCTGTTGGAGGAACGGCTCGCGCAGGTCGCCGGGCGGGCGCCCGGCGTGCGGGTGATCGCTTGTAACGCGCCGTCGGGTGACGGTGTAGACGCGGTCCGGGCGCTGATCGGAGAAGGAGCGACGGCCTGTTTTGTCGGGTCATCGGGGGCGGGCAAGTCCACGCTCATCAACGCGCTGGTCGGGCGTGCGCTGCAGAAGACCGGCGCGGTGCGCGCGGGTGATTCACGCGGCAGGCACGTCACCACGGCGCGGCAGCTGGTGTCGCTGGAGGGCGGCGGCTGCATCATTGATACGCCGGGGATGCGTGAGCTCGCGCTGTGGATGGATGCCGAAGGTGTGGCGGAGGGGTTCCCGGAGATAGCGCAGATTGCGGTTGCATGCAGGTTCCGCGATTGCACCCATGCGCTGGAGCCGGGGTGCGCGGTACGCGTCGCGGTTGACACCGGCGCATTGGACGAGGGGACGTACCGCAGCTACCGCAAACTCTACCGCGAACAGGAGTATCTGGCGTCGAAGGTGGATCCCGGACAGATGCGGGTGCGTAAACGGCGCGCGAAGTGGCTGGGCCGCGAAATGAACCGGATACAGGAAAACAAACGGCGGTTGAAGGGTGGAGGGTAACACGCACGCTTGCCGCACAGGTGCCACGTCCCAAAACGATGGTTGCCGGCGCAATGGTATGCGTTGCGCGGGGCCGGTCGCCCAGCATTCCGGTATCAGCCGGGAGACCGGCTACAGTGGTATTTCATTAGTCCGGGACAAGGAGCCCCATCATGGCCAAGGTGATCATCATCGGCGGCGGGCTGGGCGGTTTGACGGCGGGCAACTGGCTGGTGCAGCGCGGGCATGCGGCGGTGATATTTGAGTCGCAGGGGTCGCCGGGAGGATACGTCGCCGGTTTCCGTCGTAAGGGGTTCTATTTTGAGAGCGGCACGCTGGCGTTTGAAAACGCGCGCCAGGTGTTCGGGCTGATGGAGCGGTTTGGTGTACGGGGAAAAGTATCGTTTGTGCGCAAGCGTACACGGTTTGTCTCGCGCGAGATGGATACCGGGGACTCGGGCACATTCGAGAGCTTCCGCGACGCGTTCCTGCGGGCGTTTCCGGACGACCGGGTGGTGTTGCAGGATTACTTCCGCGAGGTTGGCCGGATGTACCGCGCGATGCGGCCGTTCATGGCCGAACGGTCTCCGACGCTGCTGCAGGTGCTGTGGGGCGGGTTGACGATGCCCGGTGCGTACGCGAAGTACCGGAAGGTGACGCTCAGCGAGTTCACCGGGAGGTTCTTTCGGCGCGGGACGAGGCTGTTCCAGGTGTTCAAGTCGTTCGGGTATCCGGACATGGCATCGTACATCCTGGGCGGGGCGATGGCCACCATTTTTGACGGATACTGGGCGGTGGTCGGGGGCATGCAGTCATGGGCGGACGCGCTCGCGGAACGGTTCACCGCGCTGGGGGGCGAGCTGCGCCTGCACTCGAAGGTGGACCGCATCATCACCGAAAACGGCGCGGCGGTGGGCGTGGTCTGCGGGGGCGCGGAGCACCGCGGCGACGCAGTTATATCGGCGGCGGACTACAAGAAGACCTTCCTGAATCTGCTGGACGACCCGTCCCTGCTGCCGCCGGAGTTCGCCGACCGAGTGCGCTGGGCGAGGGTGTCGGAGGGGATGTGCACCGCCTACCTCGGATTGAATCTGTCCAACGAGCAGCTGCGCCGGTACATGCGGTTACCCAGCGTGATGTTCCTGGATGATGCCGTCGGACTGGAGCCGGATGCCGGTGACCCCCGGTATTTCGAGAAGGCCGGGATCGGTTTGTACGCACCCTCGCTGTACAATGAAACCCTTGCCCCTGAGGGGAAGTCGTCGCTGATGCTGCAGGCCGTCTGCCCGACGCACTGGATGGACAACTGGGGAGGCGGCGACCGGGCGAAGTACACGGCGCTGAAGGAGTCGGTCATCAGGACGTTCGTCGCGAAGGCGTCGTTCGTGGTGCCGGGCCTCGCCAGGCACATCGAGTTCGCCGACCTTGCCACGCCGTTGACCTACGAGCGCTATACCGGCAACTCCGACGGGGCAACCTCCGCTTGGAGCTGGAACCCGAAGAACAAATACTACGACAGTTTCATGGACACGTATGTGACGACGCCGGTGCGTAACCTGTACATCGGGTCGTGCTGGTCAACCCAGATCGGTGGCATTCCCGGGGCGCTGTCCGGCGGGCTGAACGCCGCGAAACGCGCCGTGCGCCGCTGGGCGCGCACAGAGGGGGCCTGATGGACGTGCCGGCCTTCACGGAGGACTGGGAGGAGACGAAGCGCCGGTGGGATGCTTTCTGGGATGGTGGGGATGTCGGCCGGTGCCTCGCGTGGGTGACGGCGCCGCGGGAGCGGCCGCTGCCGGGTCCGGCGGTGCGTGCGGTGGACGGCGACGAGGCGCGGTGGACGGATTTTGGATACCGCAGGGAACGGCTGCTGGCGGAGTGTGCGCGGACGTTTTTCGGCGGGGAGGCGTTCCCGCGGTTCTGGTGCGACCTGGGACCCAACGGGCTCGCTGGGATGCTGGGGGCGCGGCCGCACTGGGATCGGGACACCGTGTGGTTTGACCGGGAACCGCTGATCACCGATTGGGAACGCATGCCGGACCTGTCGCTGCGGCGCGACGGCACGTTCGTGCGGCTAGTGCTGAACATGACCCGCCGGTTCGCGGCGGAGGCAGCCGGTCGGTACGTCATGGGCGTGACGACCATGGACACGGGGCTGGATGTGCTGGCGGCGATGCGTGGGACCCAGCGGCTGCTGACCGATCTGTACGATTGTCCGGAGCGGGTACATGAGGCGCTGCGGCGGGTGGATGCGGCGTTCGCCGGGGCGCTGAGATGGTGCACTGAAGCGATCGGTCCTGACACCGACGGCTACACGGCGTGGATGCCGCTGTGGGCGCGGGAGCCGTGGCATCCGATCCAGTGCGATTTCGCGGCGATGGTGTCGCCGGAGATGTTCCGGGAGTTCGTGGTGCCGTGCATCCGGCGCGAGGCGGCGTGCATGCGGCGGCGGATATTCCACCTGGACGGCCCGCGTATGACGGCTCACCTGGATGTGCTGCTTGCCATGGATGATGTTGACGCCGTCCAGTGGGAACCAGGGGATGGTGCGTCGGCGGTCACCGATCCGTGCTGGTACCCGATGTACCGTCGTATCCAGGAAGCCGGCAAACGCCTGATCCTGCTGAACGTGCGCCGCCCGTGGGAGCTGGAGGGGCTGTTGCGGCAGGTCTCGCGCCGGGGGCTGCTGGTGCAGACGGACGTCTCGTCTGAAGGCGAGGCCCGCTCGCTGCTGTTGTCCCTGGAGCGCTGGAGCGTGGTCCGCTGAACGGCACAGTGCGGGCATGGGGACGGACGCGCCCCTTGACCGCGGCGGGCATTATTGGTATGATATCGGCGTCATGAGCTCCACACCATTGTTGCCGGATGAGCGCCGCATTCTGGCCGATGCACGTCGCGGCGACCGCGGCGCGTTTGACGCTCTGGCCGCCGCGTACGCCCCGAAACTGTTCGGGTTCTGCCTGCGCATCACCGGTTCTCCGCAGGAAGCGGAGGACCTCTCCCAGGACACCTTCCTGTTGGTGTTCCGTTCCATTCGTCGGTACCGAAGCCGATGCACTTTTTCCACGTGGTTGTACACCGTCGCGATCAACCGGTGGCGTACCATCGTGCGCGACCGGCACACCCCGCCGGAATCCCTGGAAACCGCAGCCGGGGAGGATGACGCCGGATCTCCGGTGCGGCAGTGGGCCGATCCCGGACCGTCGGTGGAGCGGCTGGCGGAGGCGTCGGAGAATGTGGAACGGGTGCGCCGTGCACTGGCACGGCTGCCGGCCGAACAGCGGACCGCGGTGGTGCTGCAGCATCTGTACGGGTACCGGCTGCGCGAGATCGCGTCCATAACCCGCGCGAAGATCGGGACGGTTTCGGCGCGGGTGGTCCGCGGTATGCGCACGCTGAAACGTCTGCTAGCCGACCGTAGTCCGGCGCCGTGAGCGGCCATGCCATGCAGCAAAAAAACCGCGCGGCGCGTCATAGTACCCACGGTTGCCGTGCGGAGGCGCAATGCGAGACCGGTGCCGTCGAGGAGAGCACAGGACATGAAATGCGACGTCTGTGAACGTCTGATACCGTTGTACCGTGAGGGGACGCTTTCCCGCAGGAAACGCCGTGTTTGTGAGGAGCACCTGGCCGCCTGCAGCCGGTGCGCTGGGATGCTGGCGGCGTACGACCGTGCGGCGGCGCGCCTGCGGGAGGTACCGGAACCGGAGCTGCCCGAGGGATACCTGGAACGTCTGCGTCGTCGGCTGGACGCCGCGGCTCCTGTGCGTACCGGCTGGTCCGTGCCGGACTGGGCGTTCGCACCTGTCCTGGGGATGTTGCTGTGCGCGATCGGCGCCGGTCTGCTGGTCACCCGACGGTGGGGTCGGCCGCAGGAAGTCGCGACTGAGGTGGTCCAGCCGCAGCCGGAGCCCATCACGTCCGTCCCAGCGGCACCCGCTGCGGGTGTGAAGGTCGCCCGTTCGGACCCGCGCCGGCCGCGGTCGTCGCGTTCTGTCCCGGCGGTGAAGCCGGACCGCGGCCCGCAGCAGGAGGGGTGGACGGTGGAATCCCGCGAGGTCGCTCTCGCTAAGTACCGGCCCGATGAGCCGCGGCCGATGGTGCTGCGCGGGTCGGCGCAGCGGATCCCGCGCACCCGGGTGGTGAAACAGTGGCAGGATGCGGTTTCGGGCATCCGCGAGCGGGAAGTGGTGCTGGTCCGTTCGCACGAGGAATGGGAGCGTCTGTGGCGGCGCCACACTGCAGGTGTGCAGCCGCAGCCTGATCTGCCCGAGGTCAATTTCAACCGCGAGATGGTGATTGCGGTGTTCATGGGGGAGTGGCCATCGGACGGTTACGGTGTGCAGGTCGCCGCGGTGGAGGAGACCCCCGACACGGTGTACGTGCAGGTGGAGGAGCGGTTCCCCGCGGGCGGTGCAAAACGCGCGGCCGTTCCGGTGAGTCCCTACCATATCGTTGTCGTCGCCACCCGGTGACGGGAGGTTCATGGGAACCGCGGGTATCCGGTCGTCGGCATCGGTGGTGAGCGTGCTCACCCGCGTCGCGGGTGTGTTGTGTGTCGGCTGCGCGATGGGGGCGGCCGCCGCGGCGGAGCCTTTTCGTCTATTGGGCGAGTTCTCGATGGCGTTCCGTGATATCGCGGTCGTCGGGACAACCGTGTACGCGACCGCCGGCAAAACACTGGCGGTATGGGATGGATCTGATCCCGGGAAACTGCGGCATATGGGATCGTGCACGCTGCCCGGCGATGCGATCGGCCTGAAAGCCGCACCACCGTACGTATTCGTGGCGGTAACCGACGCAGGGCTGGCGGTGGTGGATGTCTCTTCCCTTGCGTGGCCGTCGGTTCTGGCGGTATGCGATACGCCGGGAACAGCGCGACAAGTCGCCTTGTCCGGCGGGATGGCGTGCGTGGCTGACGGCGCCGGGGGGCTGGCGGTGGTGGATGTGTCGGTGCCCGGTGCTCCGAGGCTGCGCGGCAATGCCGGCGGGCTGGGCGACGCCTGGGACGTTGCAGTGCGCGGCGGGTTTGCGTATGTGGTTGACGCCTCTTCCGGTCTGCACATCGTGGATCTTTCCGTGTCGTCGGCTCCCGTAGTGGTGGGTTTCCAGTCCGGTGCGACTCCCGCGTATGCCGTTGCGGTGGACGGCGACCGTGCCTATTTCGCTGACGGGTCGGTGTGGATCCTCGATGTCGCTACGCCGTCCGCGCCCACGGTGCTGGGCCGCATCGTACGACCGGACAACCGCATCCAGGATGTCGTCCCGCTGGGCGGCGGCGTCGTGGCAGTTGCCGACGGCGGTGTCAGTCTGTATGACGTATCCATGCCCGCTGCGCCGGTGTTGTTGGCGGTGCGCGATCTGCCCGGGTATGCGCTGAGTCTCGCCGCCCATGGCGCTGTGGTGTACGCGGTCGGGCCGTCGCTGGGGCTGGCGGTGGTGGATGCCGCCGTGCCGTCGTCTGCGGTGGTGCGCGCGTCGCTGGGGGCGGGGTTGCACGCGCGGGGCATGGATGTCGCGGGGTCTGTGGCGTGCATCGCCGACGGCGAATCCGGGCTGTGCCTGGTGGATGTGTCCATCCCGTCGCGGCCGCGGTACCTGGGTGCCTACGATACTCCCGGCGGCGCCAACGACGTGCGTGTGGTGGACGGTGTTGCGTACGTCGCCGACCTCAACCGGGGTTTGCGCATCGTCAGCGTAGCGGATCCGTCCGCGCCCGTGGAGATCGCGCGCTACAACCCGTGGGGGTACTTCTGGTCGGTGGAGGTGCACCCGCCGTACGCTTACGTCGCGGATTTCAACGCAGGTGTCCACGTGGTGGATGTCTCCACCCCGTCGTCCCCGGTACAGGCGGGTTTCCTGGTTCTACCGTCGGCGCGACGGATACGGGTAGATGGCCGGTACGCCTACGTCGCGCGCGGTGTATCGGCGGGAACCGGCGGCATAGAGGTGTTGGATGTCGCCAACCCGAGGCATCCGGTGAGGATCGGCGGTGTCGGCGGCGAGTTCACGGAGGACATCGCCCTGGGGCCGGGGTTTGGCTATGCAGCACGTCTTGACGGGCTGTGGACGGTTGACCTGACGGATCCCCGGTCGCCGGCGCTGCGCGGGTTCAATCCGCCGTACGCGGGCGGGGTGTCGCTGGTGGGCCGCAATGTGTTCGTCGCGGCAGGTGTCAACGGTGTACGGGTGGTGGATGTGTCCCGACCGGATGCGCCGTTCACCGCTGGCATGCTGGCGCCGCCGGAGGCGGATGCGGTTGCCGTCCGGGCTGAACAGGAACGCGTGACGTCGGCGTGGCGCGGGTTCGGCCTGCGCACCTACCAGTTTGAGCAGCCGGCGTACTACCGGTTGTCGGGAACGGTGCGGGACACGCGCGGGTCGCCGGTGGCGGATGTGACGGTGGTGCTCGACGGAGTGCGCCGCTGGACGGTGCGGACGAGCGTGGACGGCGCGTATGAGTTTCCCGATCTTCCTGCGGGGTCGTATCGGCTCCGTGCGGAGAGACCGGGATGGACGTTCTCACCGGAAATCCATACGGTGGTCCTCACGGGAGACCTCGCCGCGGTGGATTTCACCGCGCCTGATGCGGGGGATCAGGTGCAGGATCTGATTGTGTATCCCAACCCGTTCACCGCCGGTTCGGGAGAGACGGTCATCCGGTACACCCTGCGCGTGGCGGACAATGTGCTCGTGACGATCTGCGATTTGTGTGGTCGTGCGGTGTTCTCGCGGCGCATTGCGACGGGCATGACCGGTGCGAACGCGGGGATCAACGAACTCCGCTGGAACGGCCGTACCGAACGCGGGACGGTCGTAGATGTGGGAGTGTTCCTGTGCGTGGTGGAGAGCGGGGGGATGCGCCGTACCGTGCGGGTGGGGGTCCGCTGACGTGCGTGCATGGGTGCTGCTCGGCGCGGCGGTATTGTGCAGTACCGCGGCGGCGGAGTCCGGTGCGCCGGGGTACCTGCTGGATGTCGGGATGGACGCACGTTCGTCGGCGATGGGCGATGGGGCGGGGGTGTGCCCGCTGCGATCCGCACCGGTACCGTGCGAGCAGGTGGAGCTGTCGGCGTTGCACGTGGCCCTGGTCGCCGGCGCCCGGTACGATGCGTTGCGTTTGGTTTTGCCCGTGGATCCGTACTGGACGGTGGGTTTCGGGGTGGGCCAGGTGCATGCCGGTGAGGTGACGATCCGCGATGAGATCGGTACGGCAGTCGGAGAGACGACGGATCGCAGCATCATGGTGCACGCCGCGTGCGCCTGGCGGCCGGTGAGCCGGCTGGTGCTGGATGCCGGTGTTGTGGGAATGTACCGGGACTTCGCCGGCGTGATCGCGACGTGGACCGGTGTGGATTGCGGTATGCGGTACACGGCGTTGCAGCCCGTAACCGCCGCGGTGTGGCTGCGCGGGCTGCGTCTGTCGGGTTTCACGCGCGGTTCGGGTGAGGAGTACACCGTTCCGGTGCGCTTCGGCGGCGGGGTGACCGCGCGGCTGGCCGGTGATGCCTTGGTATTCACTGGTGACCTGGAGAAAGAACTGTCCGCGCCTCCGGCGTCGGGGTGGCGCAGCGCCGGAGGGCTTGAGTGGCGGGCGCGGCGGTGGCTGGCGTTCCGTGTGGGGTACGACGGTGGTGACCCGTCCGTCGGTGTTGGCGTCTCGCTGAGCCGGTTCCGGTTGGACTACGCAGCCGGTTTGGCGGACTACGCTCCGGTACACCGGGTCTCCGGTGTGCTGCGGTTTGATCCGCCGGTATGGGCCTACGACAGCGACCACGATGCACGAGACATGCAACGGCTGGTTGACTGTCGGGTCCGAGTGCGGGTCATGCCGGAGGTGCCGTGCGCGGTCTACCACCTGTTGCCGGAACGAGGCGTGGATGTGATACAGGTTGAGATCGCCAATGCCTCGGACGCCGACGCCGAGTGCGATGTGTGGGCGCAGTACGCCGTGGGCGTCGATACGGACCGCCGTCGCCTGAGTGTGCCCGCCGGTTCCACTACGACGGTGTCGCTGCACCCGCCGCTGTCCGTTGCGGAGATCCGCGGCATCACGCTCGTGCCGACGCCGACCAACGTGGAGGTACGGGTCGACGTGCGGTTCGCCGGCGGCCGGGTGAGACGCCTGTACGCAGGGCTGCCGCAGACCACGCTGCTGCCCGCCGACCAGTTCGCACCGTTCGTGCGTGACGCCGGCGGTCGGGTGCACGATCTGACCGACACGCTGGTGACGTGGGTGGCCTCCAATGATCCCGGCCTGGACCGGCCGCTGGCGGAGGCCGCCGATCGCGGTGCACGGATGTTCCCGCCGGTGAAGTTGGTGGGGTTCCAGTCGGCAGTCAAGTTCTCGCGGCAGGACGCTGACCAGCGCCCGCCGGGGGAGCATGACCGCGATGCGCTGGCGCAGGTGCGCCTGGTGTACGAAACGTTGCGCGATCGGTACCGCATGACGTACGTCAACCGTCCGGTACTTTACAACACTACTCAGCGCATCAAGTTCCCGTCGGTTACCCTGTCCGCCCGGGGCAACTGCATCGAGTTGTCGGTGCTGATGGCCGCTCTCCTGGAGAGCATCGAGCTGCATCCAGTGCTGGCGGTGTTTCCTCGGGACGGGCATGCGGTGGTCGGCTGGCGGGTGGATACTCCCGACGGGATGTCGCGTGTCCGGCTGCTGGAGACCAACCTGTTCGGTGAGCCGTTCGAACAGGTTCTCGCAGGCGGTGACGCACTGCTGGAGCGCTCCGGGTTGAACGAGCTCCTGGCGGACCGCAGCGTATTCGGCGACGACGGCATCTACCGTCGGGAACCCGACGTCATCGTCTACGACGTGGAGCTGGTGCGGCCGCGGGTGCCGCCGAGTCCGTACGTCGGTGAACGAGCCGAGCCGCTGCTACCCGGCCCCACGGTCCCGCTGGTTCCGTTCCTCCCGCTGCGTTGACCGAACCGTGAACCGCCAGGTGCCGGAGCCGACCTCCAGGGTGACGCTGTCGGCGGCGGCACCGGTGATCCAGACGCCGTCGGCGCGCCACGCTGTGCGGTTGTTCTCCCGGAGTGAGGCCGGGAATACCCCGTGGAGTCGGACGACGGCGCGGGTGCCGAACGGAACGTCCACCGCGAGGTTGATCTCGTCGTGTCCTCGTTGCCAGGAAACTCCGATGCGCCCATACGGCGAATCGTGGTGCGCGTCCACGCGGTTGATGTCCGGGGCGAAGTATGGTTGCACGGTGAACCGGCGGAAGCCGGGGTGGTCGGGTCGGATACCCGCGAGCACCTTGTACATCCAGGCGCTGATGTCCCCGAACATGATGTGGTTGTGCGAGGATTCGCCATTCCAGGTTTCCCACAAGGTCGTTGCTCCTTGGGCGATCCACCACCCCCAACTCGGGAACGCCGTCTGTACGGCGAGCCGGTACGCGATCTCCGGATGGCCGTATTCGGCCAGAGCGTTCATGACGAACTTGGTGCCGTGGATGCCGGTGTTAAGCCGGTACCCCCAGCGGCGCACCTCGTGCACCAGCTGGTTCACGACGGCGGGAACCCGTTCGCCGGGCGCCAAATTCTGCGCCAGGACGGTAGCCAGTGCGGTCTGCGTGCCGGACCAGTACATGCCGGTCGGCTCGTCGAAGTACTTCCGGTTGAAGGCTTCCCTGATGCGTCGCGCCAAGTCGCCGTAGTGTGCGGCATCGTCCGTTTTGCCCAGTACAGCCGCCATGCGCGCGAGCAGCGTCGTGTCCCAGTAGAAGTAGCCGGTCGCGTTCAGTGAGACCGGTGCGGTGTAGTCCATGGCGCGTCCGTACGGCGGCAACCAATCACCCAGGCCGAGGTACATGTCCAGGTTGTCCGATTTGCTGACCAGGTAGTCCACGTAGCGTTTGATGCGTTCGTAGTGCTCTTCGATGATGCGGGTGTCGGCGCGGTACACGTAGAGGAGCCACACGATGATGGGGTAGGCGCTATCCCAACAGGGGCCGTTCCCCCAATCGTAGCCCCATCCGCCGGTCGGCACAATGCAGGGGAGCTCACCGGAGTCGCGCTGCTCGTCTTTGAAGTCGTCCATCCATTTGGCGTAGGCAGAAGCGCTGTGGAAGTTGAACAGCCCGGTTTCGGTGGCGAGGTGGGCGTCGCCGGTCCAACCATTTTTTTCGCGGGTAGGGCAGTCGGTCGGTATGGAGTGGAAGTTGCCGGTATAGGAGCGCAGCGTCGCCTCTTGGATGCGGTTGAGCAGCGCATGCGAGCAGGAGAAGCTCCCGGCCTCGGCGAGATCGGTGTGAACCACCCGCGCTTCAAACGCGCCGAGGTCCGGGGTTCCGGGGAATCCCGTCACTTCAACGTACCGAAACCCGTGGTACGTAAAACGCGGTTCCCAGACCTCCAGCCCATCACCGCTGCAGATGTACTGGTCGGTTTGGAATCCGGGGTCAAACAGGAGCCCGTCAATGTTCTCGCTGTGGAGCAGCCCGCCCTCGGTAAGACGCTCGGCGTGGCGGAGGGTGATAACGGTGCCCGCGGGTCCGTGCACACGCAGGCGCACCCACCCGGTGATGTTCACCCCGAAATCCACGATGTACACCCCGGGAATCGGTTGCGTGATACGTTGCGCCGGGATGGTTTTGACGATACGCATCGGGGGCAGCGTCTGGGCGTGGAGTCGTCCAGCGGGTCCGTCGCATTCAACGGCGTCCGCCCAGGAACTCCGGTCACCGGTGGGGTCACACCATCCGGTGATCGCACGGCGTGCATCGTAGAGCTCCCCGGTGCGCACGTTGTCGAAGCGGATGGGCCCCTCGGCGACTTTCCAGGAACGGCCGGTGCCGATGATCTGTGAAGAGCCGTCCGCGAAGTCTAGGTGCAGTTGCATCCGCAGCACCGGCGCGGACCGCCATGGTGCCCGGTGGAAATCCCACGCGTCGCGAACCGCCTGGTTAAAGAACCCGTTGCCGAGGATCACTCCGATGGTGTTAGCTCCGGTGCGTACATGTCGGGTTACATCGTGCGTGACGTAGAGCACCCGGCGGTCGTACCGGGTGAATCCAGGGTCAAGGATGTGGTCGCCGATACGTTGTCCATTGAGGTACAGCTCGTGGTAGCCGAGCCCGCACACGTACGCACGCGCCCGGACGACCGGGCGCGTGACCGTCCATGAGGTGACGAAGTGCGGCGCCGGCCGCGGTTCAGGGTCGGCAGCCCAGGGAGCGCGGATCCAGCCCGAAGCGGACCAGTCCTCCGGATTCAGCAGGCCGAGTTCGAAGTATGCAGGGTTGCTCCACGGGCTCGGGGTACCGGCATCGTCCCAGATGCGAACCGACCACCAGACTCCCTGTCGAGAGGACAGCGGTTTCCCGCCGTATGGTACGTGCACGGACTGGTCGGACTGGACGATCCCGGTGTCCCAGAGGTCCGCCGTTCCGGACTGCAGCAGTCGCCGATCCGACGCGCAGCGCAGGTGGTATGCGGATTGTACGCGGTTCCGGCCGGGCGATGATACCGTCCAGCTGAGCCGCGGTGTCCGCACCTCGATGCCCAGCGGCTCGACGGCGTATTCGCACGCGGTTGATCGGATGGATGGGGTGCGGTTTTTCTGTCGGGTCATATCGATCCTCCTGGTATGACCCGATTATATCAAAACGAACAGATGAAAGCAAATAAACAGCGGGACACTGGTCCCGACCACCGACCGGTGTCCCGCGGATGCAGGTACTCCGCCGAAGTGCGGTTCAGGTTATGGCGATGCTGTACGACCGCGGCTGCACCTTTTTCATGGTGACGACGAGTGTCCCATTGGTGTACTCCGCCGTGATGGATGCCTTGTCCACTTCCGGTCCGAGAACGAAGCTGCGCGAGTACTCGTATTCGCCTCGCTCCCTGAGCAGAGAGGTGGCTTTGTCCGGCGCTTCGAACGATGCGGTTTTCCCGGCGATGACCAGTTCGTCATCCTTGAGCTCCGCCCGGATGCTGTCTTTGCTGACGCCGGGCATGTCGGCCTCGATGACGATGACATCGCCTCTGTCGCTGATATCCACCAGCGGACGTCGGGGTGCATACTCAATCGTCGGTGTGTTGGTTTTCATGGGTCGTTTCCTCCCGCGAACATTCATTGGACGTTCACTTTGATGGCACGGGTTTTCGCTTCGGCTTTCTTCGGCAGCGTGAGTTTGAGAACACCGGTGTCGAGCGAAGCTTTGGCTTGCGCCGCATCCACCTCAGACGGCAATGCGATCGTGCGTGTGAACGAACCGATGAACCGCTCGGAGCGGATTTCAGAGCGTTTGTCGCCGCCTGACGCCGTACGCTCTCCCTTGATGGTCAGGATATTGTCGGTTGCTTCAACGCTCACGTTGTCTTTCGCAACCCCCGGTACATCGGCATACACGACGAAATCATCGTCGGTTTCATAAATGTCCACCGCGGGAGCCCACGTCCCTGAGAGCAGACCGGGATCCCGCTCGCCCGACCGACCGAGTGTGAAGTCAAACAGCTGATCAATCTGGTTCCGTATGTTCTCAATCTCTCCAAGAGGGTTGAGCCACTGCACGTAAGGTTTGAATCGTATCAGGTTCATTGTTTGCCACCTCCTGTCATCGGAGTTTTCAGCTATTCAGATGCACGAACAGACAGGTAGGTTTCACGTCTGCGGGATTCGAGAACGTTTGGCATTACCCCGGAAACCAGTTGACAAAAGCGTGCCAAATCGGTACAATGTTAAACGTAGCCGGATGTGTGAAAGGCCGATACAATTAATGTAATGGGGGGGGACTATGAACCGTACCGCTGCGTTTGTAACCGGTGTGTTGTTGCTTGGCACAGTGTTTCCCGCCGACGTATTCGCCGAAGACTGGCCGCAGTTTCAGCACGACCAGTACCGCACAGGACGCACGTCAGACCAGGTCGCGCCGCCGTACCGTGTGCGTTGGTGCTGGCTTGGTCCGACGCTGACCATACGCAATCGCCGTAACACCTCAAACCCCGCCGATCCCGATCTCATACCGGGGGATATCATCGGTGCCGAGATCGCCCTGCCGACCAGCGTTCCCCAGACTTTCAGCGGCATGATGCAGCCGATCATTGCAGGTGGCAGGGTGTTTGTGGGTGATTTGGACGGCCGGGTGTATGCTATCAACGAGAACGACGGCACGACCTTGTGGGTGGCCAGCAATCCCGGGGGCACCTACTTCAGTGGTGCCTGTGCCGGGTCGGTGGTGGTGTTTGCGTCAGTGACGGGGTATGTGACGGCGTTCAATACGGCCACTGGTGCGACGGTCTGGTCGAGCAATGTCGGTCCGGTTATTTCCGCACCCGTTACCAACGGTGCGATCGTCTGCATCGGGAGTACCGATAGGCGTGTGTACGCGAATAACATCGCCGACGGCAGCGGCGGGTGGGTGTCGCCGGACCTCGGCGGACCGATTGTCGGAGGTCTGGCGATGGATGACCAGTACGTGTACGTCGGCGCCGAGAACATGATGTTCTACCAGTTGAACATCTCCAACGGGCAGATCGCCCGCAGCATCAAGGTGAGCGGCCAGTCGTTCCAGGCCCAGTGGCCGGTGATCCACAGCAGTTTCGTGTTTGTGTCCGCATCCCCGATCGTGTGCATCGGCAGCGAATACGTGGGCGAGGATGTGATGGGCGGAGCGACCAGCGTCGCCAACGAGATGGCGCGCTGGCGGCAGTTCCTGCAGGGACAGGGCGGTTTCACGAACGCCTCTCCCGACTGGAAGTTTTTCACCGTGCTGCGCCGCTCCGATTTTACCGAACCGTACCTGGTCCCGATGGGTCCGTTTGACGGATGCGGACAGCCGCCCGATCCTCCCGCAGTGGACAACCAGGGCCGTATCTGGGGCTACTTCAAGTCGCGATGGAACTATTTTGCACGGTCGTGCGGATTCGGTACCGCCTACCAGGTGGACCTGCGCACCATTGACCTTGCCACCGGCGACTGTGTCATCGTCAACAACGGGCGGGTGGCGGATGGGGCGTGGTACGCGTGGGAGACGGACAACCTGTATGGCCTGAGTTTCGGGGGGAACTACATGTACCTCCGCCAGCACTTCCGCGGTACCCAGGCGATCAACTACACCAATACCAACGCCCGGGCGGTCTCCAACCTGTACCACGTACGAGATGGCGGAACCTGGCTGGGAGACATCCAGTACGCCAACAACTACGAGAATGGCGACCGCGTACCGACCACGACGATGCGCGGCATGTACAATCGCCAGCCGGTCTCGATTTCCAATGGCAAGCTGTACATCTGCGAGACATTCTGCGTGACCGCCGCAGAGAACCACCAATAAGGCGGGGGACCGAACACTCATGAAAACAATGAAAAGAATCGTGGTCGCCGCGGCGGTCGCAACCGGCATGTGGGCTGTGGCGGAGGCCCAATATACCGCGTACATCTGGGAAGTGCAGCATCCGGGAACGATTTCATCGGAAGCACAACCGCTGATTACGGCGCTGCGGGCCGAGGTGGACAAGATTCTCGCCGCGGGGCATCTTGCGCCGCTGCGGTTTTCCGGGGCGGATATCGTCAACGAGGGGTTCTGGCTGTACTATGAACCCGGGCGGGTCATCACCACGCTCGCCTATGCCTACCCCTATCTGACCTCGGCGCAGCAGGCGTTGGTGCGTACGTACGTCAACAACGAACTCGCCACCGCCGCGTATGCGCCGTGGGCGTCCGGCAATCGCATGGATCCCGCCGCCGGCACCCGACGTGAGTGGTTCAGTATGTCGCAGATGTGGCAGTGGGGATGGATGCTGTACGATGTGCGTTTCTACAATTTGTACGGATTATGGCTCTACGCGTACAACTCCGGTGACTGGGCGGTGGTGAGCAATAACTGGAGCGCGATCCAGAGCTACTACACCAGCAACAGCGGCCAAGGCAACATCTACGGTACGGTTGCTGGGCACATCGCCATGGCACGTATGGCCAATCGCATGGGCAACGCGTCCCTTGCGACAACTGCTGCCAACAACGCCACGACGGTGTTCAATGACGGCCTCAACGTCGCAACGATGCATACCCGTCAGCAGTCGTATTTCTCCCGACGATACGACTCACTGCAGGGGCGCAGCCTTGCCAGTTGCAACTGGTTTTTCATGAATATGTCGCCCGAGGTTGGCCGCTACATGTACGACTTCATCCGTTCGACGGCGATTGCACGGCACACGGCGTTCTTGAGCAATTTCCCGCATTGGTTTGTGTACCGCCCATGGTACGGCGGTGGCTGGACCGGGCACGAGAGCCAGGGAGCGACTCCCGAAATCATCGGGATGGCGATGCCGATCGAACGCTGGGTGCTGAGACGTTCCGGCCAGGATCTTTTTTCCCGGTACTACATTCAGTACGCATGCCACGGCATCGGCGACTGCTACGCTATTGAGGCGATCGTGATGAACATCAGCGCCTACGGGACCGATACCTGGTACGATGTGCGCACGACCACGTTCCCCGCCCCCATTGTCATCGGCGGTAACGCGCCGACGGCGGTTATCACCGCCCCGGTGAGCGGCTCCACGTATACCGCTCCCGCGACGGTCAACATAGCTGCGACGGCGTCCGACAGCGACGGCAGTGTCGTCGTGGTCCGTTTCTACCAGGGTGCTACGCTCCTGGGTCAGGATTCCAGCTCGCCGTACACCTTCATTTGGAGCGCTGTGCCCGCGGGGACGTACTCCCTCACAGCACAGGCACAGGACAACGATGGCATGACGGGAACCTCCGGCGTGGTGGGTATCGTGGTGTCCAGCGCCGGTATCCCCAATCAGCCGCCGGTCACCGCATTGGTATCGCCGCCCAACAACAGCACCTATACCGCGCCGGCCTCGTTCATACTCGAGGCCACAGCTTCCGACCCGGATGGTTCGGTGGTTCGGGTGGAGTTCTGGCGTGGAACCACGATGCTCGGGCAGGATTCCAGCAGCCCCTACCAGTTCGCGGTCAGCGGCCTGGCGGCGGGCAACTATCAATTCAGGTCGGTCGCGTATGACAACGGTTCTCCCGCGCTGGCCAGCACTTCCACGCCGGTCAATGTGACGGTCTCGGCGGTACAGACAAGCACCGGTCCGGCGTTGCAGTTCTCCACCGGTAGCATGCGGGTTCAGATGAGCTCCACCGTGCCTCCTCTTGGCGACACGTTCACCATAGAGTTTTTCATGAAGTGGTACGGCACCACCGGCGACACATGGCAGGCTCCGGTCAGCCGCACCAACTGGAGCAACCAGGAGTGGGGATTCATTCTGACCGAGGCGACTGGACGGTTCCAAGCCAGCATCAGCACCACGGGAACCCACAATTACGGAGTGACCTATATCGGCACCGCGAACGTCGTGACAGACCGGTGGTACCACGTTGCATTTGTCGGTCATGGCACCGGGCAGGAAATGGCGCTCTATTTGGACGGTGTGCGCATCTCCACGCGGGTACAGCCCGGCACGCCGATGCTGGTTGCCGTGGATCCGGGCGGCGGCAACTCTCGCGCCGAAGTCACCATCGGAAACCAGATGGGCGGCGCCAGGCAGTTCAACGGTGTCGTAGACGAGTTCCGCATGAGCAATATCGCGCGCTACTCAGGGGCGTCATTCGCCATTCCGACATCTGAGTTCCTGCCGGACGCCAATACCATCGGCCTATGGCATCTCAACGAGGGGGCTGGTACGGTCACCTATGACAGTTCCACGTATCGCAGCAATGGTACGTTGCTGGGTGGCCCGCAGTGGGTTGCGGGGTATCCATTCCCGGGGGGCACTCCGGTCAATCAGCCGCCGGTGGTCAACCTGACCAGCCCGGTGACCGGCAGCACCTACACCGCACCGGCGGGCATCACCCTCACGGCAACGGCGACCGACGCGGACGGCAGCATCGCCGCGGTGCGGTTCTACAGCGGGACGACACTGCTCAATCTGGACACCACCAGTCCGTACACCTACACGTGGACCGGAGTGTCCAGCGGGACCTACCAGCTGTATGCCACGGCGACCGACAACCAGGGAGCGGTGAGCACCTCCGCGGTGGTGAACG
>Ga0209018_1001079_pt1 | contig 23161 bp, 27 predicted proteins | sample YNPBryBLVA2012_FD_185814 | JGI IMG/M metagenome (GOLD analysis project Ga0209018, IMG submission 185814) | Anoxygenic and chlorotrophic microbial mat microbial communities from Yellowstone National Park, USA - YNP Bryant BLVA 2012 (SPAdes)... ...
AGGAGGATGCGCGTGTTTTTAGCTTCTCACCCGAAACTGATTACGATTGAGCGCCACATTTTAGAGCAGCAGAAAAAGTACCCGGCGGCGACCGGCGCGCTCACCGCCCTGCTCTACGACCTGGCCCTGTGCGCCAAACTGATCGCCCGCGAGACAACCCGCGCGGGCATCGCCAACGTGCTCGGCGCACTGGAAAGCGCCAACATTCACGGCGAAACGCAGAAAAAACTGGACGTGTTTGCCGACGATGTGATCTACCGCACGAACGATCACACGGGCCGCGTGTGCGTGATGGCCTCGGAGGAGCACGACGACCTGCTGCCCATCCCGCCGCATCACCCCACCGGCGGTCACTACGCCTTGATCTACGATCCCCTGGACGGCTCCTCCAACATCGACACCAACGTGTCCGTCGGCACGATCTTCGCCATTCACCGCCGGATCACGCCGGGAGAAGGCCCCGGCACGCCGGAAGACGTGCTCCAGCCGGGCGCAAAGCTGGTTGCAGCAGCCTACGTGATCTACGGGTCGAGCACGATGCTGGTCTACACTACCGGGCAGGGCGTGCATGGCTTCACGTTGGACCCCAGCATCGGAGAATTCTTGCTGAGCCACGAGAACATCACCATCCCTACGCCGGGCAAATACTACAGCGTTAACCAGGGCTACCAGCGCGCCTGGACGCCGGGCGTGCGCCGCTATGTGGACTGGCTACAAGGGCTGGACGATCCGGCGCGCAAGCCGCTGGCGCAGCGCTACATCGGCAGCCTGGTGGCAGACTTCCACCGTAACCTGCTGGAAGGGGGCGTCTACCTCTATCCGGGGGATATGCAGCGGCCTGAGGGCAAACTGCGCCTGATGTACGAGGCGCAACCGCTGGCCTTTATCGCGGCACAGGCGGGCGGTTACGCTTCCGACGGGCTGGGTGACATCCTGCAAATTCAGCCCACCAGCCTGCACCAGCGCACGCCGCTGTTTATCGGCAACCGCGAGCTGGTACAGCAGGCCGAGTGTTTCCTGCGCGAATACGACCGGGCTTACCTGGACATCCTGGCGTCCCGACGCGCCGCCGCGCCCGCGTAAAACCCGCCCCGGCTTTCGGCGCTGCTTGCCGCCCTGTGTCTGCTCTAGAGCGTGTGATGAACTTTGCAGACTCGTACCGCCGGGACGCCGGGGAATGAATTCCCCGGCTACGGAAAGCAAAGTCCACTGAAGTGGACTTGGTATTCGTAGCCGGGCATTGAAATGCCGGGCGGGCACCGAGTGCATCACGCGCTCTAGAACGCCAAACGCTCCCCTGGGGTGGGGAGCGTTTGGTATTCGGGGGAGTTTGTGATTACGGGTCCGTGGGGGGCATCGTCCCCGCATCACGCTACTAAAATAGCACAACTCGCCCGGCCAAACTTGACGCTTGTTCTTCGTTGACCTTGCGTCATGCTTGCATTTCTCTGACAAAAACCTTGCGATTCCCTTGCGCCAGGGCGCAGAGCCTGTCCACGCCCCGGCAATGCCCCTCTGTTTACGGCGCGACCGGCACGAGGCCCAGGTCGATGTCCGTCCGGCCCAGCCGCGCGGCGACCCAGCCGCTCGCGCCGTTGTAGTTGACGCGCAGCCAGATGTAATCCCCCGTCCGCTCGACGATGTCCACCCAGGTCTGGTACGGGATGGTGGCGATTACCGGGGCGCCGTCGTTCGGCGCGGCGCGCATACGAACGTTATATCCCGTGAGGAAGGAAACGCCGCTGGGCACGCCCGGCGCGTTCGCACCAGCAGGCGCAGCAGGAGCCGCCGGCGCGCCCGGCACGGCAGCCACTCCGCCGCCGGACGGCATCTGCGTGACCTGGGCATATTCGGCGGCGATGTAGCCGCTCTGCCCGTTGAAGTCGATGTTGTACCAGCTTCCTACTTGGCCCAACAGTGCATAGAGCTGGCCGGGGTCGATGCGCCCGATGCGCTCGTAGTTCGTACCCGGCCCGGAACGCACATTCACACGGATGGTCGGCGTGACGGCAGGTACAGTCGTGGGAACGCCGCCCGGCACGATCACAAAAGCGTCGTCCCAAAACTGGCGGTGTTCCTCGGCAGGAGAGGACTGCGTGCCGTACAGGAACAGCGTCACCGTCGGGCCGGTGGAGACGGTTTCGACCGTCAACTCTTCAAAATGGAACAGCGGCGAAATTTCCGCCGACCAGACCACGTCACTGTCGAAGGGGTCTGTGCCGCCGTTGGGATCGATGCCGATGCGCACGCGCGAGTTCGAGGCGTGGACATCGCTGCCGCAACACACGAAGATGTTCGCCCAGGCGATGCCGCGCACGGGTAGCCCGGCCCGCTGCACGTTCACCTGCTGATATACGCCGGCGGTAAAGGTCTGCCAGCGCAGCATCAGCGCCTGTGCGCGCTCGCCCCACCGATGGCTGGCGTGAATCTCCGGGTAAAAATCCGGCTGCACCCCGGAGAACCAGGGGTTCCAACCCAGCGCCAGCTTTAAAAAAGGAGTCGTCGAATACGGCTCTTCAAAACTGGGGTTGACCAGCAGATTCGTCTCTCCCGTCTGCGCCTGGGCGGGCGCGCCGCCCAGCAGCCCCAGCACCAACAGCACAACCAAGACCAACAATACCCCGCGCTGCATATCTTTAACCTCCACCTCAATAGAGAATGCTTTCTTACGCCGATTTACCCTGTTACTGTTTACTACCATTTATATCCAAATTAAATGTAGACAATCGTGCCGGAAGGATGATCCCTTTCTAGGCTTGCGCCCCGCTTGTGATACGCTATGCGCTGAAAATACGCCCCATCGACTCAGGACTTGTTCCGAAACATCAGGCCAAAGCCACGCCGGGTAATGATGTATTCGTGCGAAGGATCGGCCTCTTCCAGCCGCTTACGCAGGCGGCTGACCAGGGCATCAATCGTCTGCTCGCTGATCTGCTCGCCCTGATTCCACACACGCGCCCGGATCGTCTCGCGCGTGACGACCGTCTCCTCGTTTTCCATCAGCAGCTTGAGCAGCGCGAACTGCCCCGGACTGAGCGGCGGGTCGAGGCGCAGACCGTCGATCAGGACCGACGCGGTGGCTTCTTCCAGACGAATGCCGGGGGCAAGCATACTAACCAGCGGGATAGTGGCCGTTGCCGCTGGGTCGTCGAATTCCAGCGTGCACACGTTCGCCAGATTGATCGCATCGCCGGAACGCAGGCGGCGCGATTGGTACGGTTCCAGGCGCACCGCGTTGACATAAGTCCCGTTGGTGCTGCCCAGGTCGGTGATCGTCACCTGCTCATGGTCGAAGTCGAAGCGGGCGTGCAGGCGCGATACTTCCAGAAAATCGACGACCAGATCACAGTCGCGCGCCCGGCCCAGCGTATAAGGAAATTTGTCGAGCACGACGCGCCGCTTGGTTCCGTCGCCTTCTTTTACGGTGAAAAACGGTTCCGCTTTTCTCGCAGTGGTCATGGTTGCCCCGGCGGTCATGGCTGTATCCTTCAATATGATGATTTAGTATGCAGTTTGATCCCAGTATGCGAACAATAGCGCAAAGGTACTGGACGCCTGCTGGCCCTTAACTCGACGTTTACCCTACGATTGCCCTACGCGCAAGTTCGCAGCCGTCAGCATCGGCCTTCAGCAAACCCGATGTACAAAATTCCGGCCTGGGTCCATTTCACCGGACCGAACTTCATCGATTTCCCTCGACCGGGCCGCTTGATTACCCACTCCCGTTACCGATTGCTGCCTGCTGATTGCTGACTGCTGACGGCTAATTGCTACCCGCTACCGCACCAACCGCTGGTCGCAGACCGCCCGATAGCCGCAGACATAGCAGCGGTGCGGTTCATCGTGGCTGCGCGCGGCGTCGTCTGCGCCCGCCTGAACGCGCATGTCTTCCAGCACCAGCAACAGCGCCCGCTTCATCGCCGCCGTGTAATCGACCTCGAAGGCGCGGTCGGCGTAACGGATGACGCCGTAGGGCGGCGGCGCGCCGTACTCCTCCTCGACCAGCAGACAGTAAGCGATCAACTGGAAGACGTGGCTTTCGTAAGGGACGGCAGGGCCGCGCCCGCTTTTGATCTCGACCGGGATGATCGCGCCGCCGCGCCGCAGCAGGTAATCGGGCTTGCCCGTCAACCCGTAGCGGGCGCTGAACAGCGGCCTGACCGCTTCCTCCGCCCCGCTGTCGTCGTAGACGATCTCGCCTTCCGGCACGCCCGCCGCCGCGCGCGTCCGCTGCCCCAGCAGCAGGACAACCAGCCCCAGGATCAGCAGCAGCACCGGCAGCAGGAGCGTGTCCACACCGATCCCTACCTTGCCACTAAACAGGTCTCCACTCTTCAGGGATTTGGGCGACCTTTTCACGGCCCGTCGGCGTATAGACGGGTTTTCCAATCGGACGGAGTTTGAGCGCCCCCATGTAATAGGCCGTCAGACGCGCACGGGCAATCGCAACATATTCCGGTTCTTTTTCGCTGCCCATCCCCCGGCGATTGTGCTTCACCGCCGCGATTAGCGCCGATCCCACCCCGGCATAGGGATCGAACACCCAGTCGCCTTCGTCGGTCAGGGCCAACACGCAGCGTTCGGCCAGTTCGACCGGGAACTGACAGGGATGGATCGTCTTTTCAGGATGATTCGACTTTACATTGGGAATGTCCCAAAAAGCCTCTTCCCATTCGTCGGCCATGACTTCCCACACGTCAGACGGGTTTTTGCCTTTGGGATTACCCGACGGCTTGCCCCGGTTTGGCCCTTTATAGTGCAGCTTGCCAGGGTATTTGGAAGGCACGCGCACGGGGTCCAGGTTGAACGTATAGTGGTCTGTCTTAGTAAACCAGAGGAGTGTTTCGTAGCGGCCCGAAAACCGTTTAGAAGCGTGCAGACCGTGTCCGAAGCGCCAGACGATGCGATTCCGCAAGCGCATTCCCAAATCTTTAAAGATGGGATAGTAGAGAATATCCAGGGGATAAACCTCCCCAGCTTCGACAAAGTTCCCCACCTGCCAGCAAATACTCCCGTCCGGCCTCAGCACACGGTAAAGCTGCTCAATCGTGCGCGCCTGAACCTGAAGATACTTTGCCATCGCAACGCGGTTCTCATAATTTTTGCCCAGGTTGTAGGGCGGCGAGGTCACGATCAACTGGACCGTGTCGTCCGGCAGCGTGGCGACAAAGAGGATGAGGTCCGCGCGCGGGTCAAAGCGGTCTGCAAGCGGCAGATCAAACAAAGGCAAATTCTGCATCCCACGCTCCTGAACTCCCCCGGCAGAACAGGCTAAAACACCTGGCTCAACACATACAGAATCGCCAGCAGCAGGCCCGCCAGCAACAGCAGCAGCGCCAGCGCGCGCAGCGCATTAGCCCGGCGGAGCGCCTGCCCGTGCTGGCGGTGATAGGCCGCGCCGCGCTCCAACTCCCGCATGTTGGCCGGGGCGACGCCGCGCCGGTCGTACCACCAGGCGCGGTTGCAATAGATGAAACGCCCGATCTCGCTGGCGCGGATGATGGGCTTGGGGCGGTGCGCGGAGTCATCGGCCATCGGCAGCCACTTCAATACAAACGCGGCACGGCGACAGCGCGCCGTTGCTGGCGATCACCCTTCCACGCCGTCACTGCCCGGCATCTCCGGCTCGTCCGGGCCGATAGCCATCCCCGGATCGCCGACGGCCTCCAGGCCCAAGCGGTCCTCCAGGCGGCGCAGGGCGGCCTGGAGACGGTCCTGGCGCAGGCTGGCCGTCACGTCGCCGCGCGTGCGTTCCAGCACGGCGCGCAGGGCGTCTACACGGCGGCGCAGCCCGCCCGTGATCGCGTCGTGGAAGTCAAACGTCACCAGTTGGTCGTAGATCGCGTCCATCGCCGCCAGCAGCTGCGCGGCCCCTTCGCCGTCCCCGCCGCGCAGCAGGTCCAGCACCGACCGGCGCAGTTCGGACGCGGCTTCGGTCAGCCCGTTGAGGTACGTGTTCGCGGGCACGCCGAGCGCCTCCGGCAGAGGCAGCGCCGCGTCGCCCCGGATGATGGCGTAGACGGCCACTGCCTCGACATATTCCTTCAGCGCGTCCTGGCTGTAGCCGGAGAACCACAGTTCGGGGTAAGCGGCGGTCGAAGCGCGCAGATCAGCGGCGGCGGCGCGGGCCACGTCCAGGCGGGCAGCGACTTCACCCCACTGGCGGCGGTGCACGGCGCGGATCACGTCGGCGCAGGCACGTGTGAGGGCGCGCGATCCCTTCAGGGCGGCTTCGCGCGCCGCGTCACGGACCTCGAAGTCGGCGCGGATGCTTTCGGCGATGGCGTCGAGGTTATTCATCCGCCGGTTTGCCTTCCCCCGCCCTTGCCTCACCACCGGCATTTGCCGGCCCGGTGACACGCGCGACACCGAACAACTGGTCCGCCAGCGTAGGCGGCACCTTGATCTCGCCGTGCGTGTCTTCGTACTTGGCGAGGCTTTCGCCCAGCGCCTTGTAGAGCAACTTGGCGTTGGTCGGCGTGAGGATGATCCGCGACTGGATACGCGTTTGAGGTGTGTTGGGCAGCATTTGCGCAAAGTCGAGGATCACTTCTGACAATGAATAAGTGATCACGGCGAAGTTGACATATTGCGCCGTGAGGTTCAGCGGCATTTGCAAATTGATCGGCTGTGGCCCGCGCGGAGGTTGAATCGGTCCAGGTTCGTTAGTCATAGTTACTCCAGATCATCAGCCGTCAGCCATCGGCAATCAGCGAACCCCACCTCTGCCCCGACCACCGACGCCGGAACCGGCCACCGGCAGGCAGGAAGGACAACCCCCGGCGAATCTACTGATCGCGGATTACCGGCCGCTGACGGCTAAAGACGGCTAAAAAGGAATATCTTGCAGTTCTTCGGCAGGCGGGCCGCCATAGGACGCGCCCTGGCCGCCGTCCTCGCGCTTGCCGAGGAGCTTCAGCTCGCGCGCCGTGATCTCCAGCGAGGCGCGCGGCTGCCCGTCCTGGCCGAGGTAAGCCGAGGCGTCCACCTCGCCGGTGATAAGCACCTGCTTACCCTTGGTCACGTACTGGTGGGCGATCTCCGCCAACTGCCGCCAGCAGGTCACTTTGAACCAGGTCGTCTTTTCGCGCTGCTCGTTGGTATTTTTATCCGTCCAGCGCCGGCTGACCGCGACCGAGAAGTTGCACACGGCGGTTCCGTCCGGCGTGTAGCGCATTTCCGGGTCGCGCCCGACATGGCCGACAATCACTGTATGTTGATAGGTCATGAAAAAATCTCCCTGATGTGCGGCTTTGCTGCTGTAATGCTACAGCAGGGGCAGCAGCGTGTCAAAACCCATGACGGGTGTGTCATAGAATAGCATATTTGTTCTAATCCAACCAGCGGATCGGGGAGCGCCCTACGCGCGCAGCGCGGCGCGGATGGCCTCCGCCTCGGTATTGAGCAACAGGGGCGCAGGAACCAGCACTGCATCCACACCTGTCTGCGCGACCTGGGCCACGTCCTGGGCAGTGCGCAGCCCACCCATGCTCAACACCGCCAGGCGAGCGGGGATCAGCGCCATCAGGCGGCGGGTCTTGTCCAGGTCCACCGCGCCGCTGTGTCGATCCCGGTTGTCGATGGCGATCACGCGCGGCTCCCAGGAGAGCGCCACGTTCAGTTCGGCCTCGTCGTGCACCAGCACGACCGCGTTCATACGGTTGCGCTGTGTGGCCGAGATCAAACGGCGCATCTCGGTATCGCCCAGCACAGCGGCGATCAGGGTCAGCGCGGCGGCCCCTCCGGCGCGCGCCTCGACCACCTGGTATTCCTCCACCACGAAATCCTGCCGGATGACCGGCACCCCCACCGCATTACAGACATGGGTCAGGTGATCCAGCGCCCCGCCGTGATACAGGTCTTCTGTCACCACAGCCAGAGCGTGCGCACCTTGCACCACCGCCTGCCGGGCCAGCCCGACCGGGTCATAGGCAATGCCGTTTGCCCCGCTGTTCTGCCCCAGGTCGGCGGCCATGATCTGGGCGACCAGGGCAACGCGATTTTCGCGCAGAGTGCTACCCACGTCCGGTGGGCGCGGCTGGAGGCTTGCCAGGGCACGCAGGCTTTCCAGGGGCGTCAGCCCGGCCCGCCGCGCGACGGACTCCCTTTTGCGTGCGATAACGTCTTCAAGAGAAGGCAGTGTGGCAAACGCAGGGAACGTCATTCTTGTCAGATCGTTCGCTTAATCTCATAAACCGGAGTTCGATTTTAATGCCGATTCGATCCATGCGCCAGCCGGGGTTAGCCCGCCGCCGGGCAGCGCGTATAATCACCGGGGAATACGCACCTCCCGATGGGTATATCGCAACCGGTATCTGGATTATACGGTCGAGACGATCACTGGCGCACTGGCAGCGCAGGGCTTCGCCGTGCGCGCCGGGTGGAGCGACCTGACCGGCACACCTTATTATGAGGACTCGGAGTGGATCGGCGTCGTGGCCGAACCCGCCTGAGCTTTCCCTTGCGCCGCGCCGTAAACCGGGCATACTCGTACCCCATGAACTCCTTGCCCCCCATCATCCTGGCATCGGCGTCGCTGCGCCGCCGTGAACTGCTGCGCGCGCTTAATCTGCCCTTTACGGTAGTCGTCAGCGACGTGGACGAGGACGCCGTTGATCCCACCCTCGACCCGCAGGCGATGGTCCGGCTGCTGGCACGCCAGAAAGCGGAAGCCGTCGCGCGGCAGGTCCGGTCCGGCCTGGTGATCGGCGCAGATACGACCGTCGTGCTGGGCGAACTCGCCCTGGGCAAGCCCACCGACCCCGACGACGCACGGGCCATGCTGCGTCGGCTGCGCGGCAAACTGCACCACGTGATCAGCGGCGTGGCCGTGATCGACGTGGCCAGCGGCCAGATCGGGGTCGGCACAGCGATCACAGCCGTCCTGATGCGCGACTACACCGACGCCCAGATCGACGCCTACGTGGCCTCCGGCGAGCCGATGGATAAGGCCGGGAGCTACGCCATTCAAGGGCTGGGTGGCGCGCTGGTGGCAGAAATCGACGGCTGTTACAACAACGTGATCGGCTTGCCGCTGTGCGAGGTGGCGGCGTTGCTGGCCCGTTGCGGCGTCGTCCTGCCAGTGACCGGTCCGGTCTGCCTGCTGCCGGACGGCGCACCCTGCCCCCGGTTGATCGCGCCGTCGCCCCGGAGTGAACTCCGGGGCTGAAAAGGGGAAGCCCTCCGGGCTAGAGCGTGTTATGCACTTTGGATGCTTGTTTAGCCTCAGCCCTCACCCCCCAACCCCCTCTCCCTCATGGAGAAGGGGAGCAGGTCTGGCATTTTCCCCTCGCCCTGAGGGCCTGTCCCGGCGCGGTTGGCCAGGGTGAGGGTCGTTTTAGCCTGCGAAAGTGCATCACACGCTCTAATCCCTATCTCAGCCCGGAGGGTTTGTCCTCTGTAGCCGGGGACTTGAGTCCCCGGCGCTGTGGCCCCGATTATCCGGGCAGCGGAAAGCGCGCCAGCGTGGGCGCCGGCGCGCGCGCCCCCTGCACCGTCCACAGGCCGCTTTCGGAAAGCGCGATATAGCCGCTGTTGGACGGGTGCAGCACCGCCTCGAACGTGCGCGTGAGCGGGTCGATGCGGTAAATCACGGTGTTCGCGCCTAACCACAGATAGCCGCCGTAGGCTTGCAGGTTCGAGATAAACGACAACCCCTCGCGCGGCGCAATCGAATCGGCTATCGCCCGGCCCGCCGCGTCAATAACCAGCAGGGCGCGCGCGCTGGCGCTGGCCGCGTAAGGATACCACAGCGCGCCCAGCCCGGCGGCGAAGTCCCGCATCAGCGGGATAACCCGTCCACCCTCCGGCAGCCCGTATTCTGCGACGACGGCGTTCGCTGCCGGGTCCACCTGCATGATAAGCTGCCGTGTTTCGTCCACCACCCACACCGCCGCGTCGTCGGCAGCCAGGGGGTATAGCCGCGCGCCTAAAGCCGCCGCCGCACCGCCGCCGAAGTCGATGTCCGCGATTACCCGGCGGCTGGCCGGGTCGAGCCGCAACAGGTGGGGTGAGCCGCCCAGGGGCGTCAGCCAGAGCGAACCCGCACCGTAGGCGATCTCGCCGATGCCACTGTCGATGGCCGCACTCAGGTCAAGCGCGTCGGGCGCATCTCCCGCCGGATCGAAGCGCAACAGGACCGGCATGGGACGGTTGCCCGCGCCGGGAGGATTCGACGTGATCCACAGCGCCCCCGCTGCGGCGACCATCGCCTGCGGCGCCCCCCGGACTTCGACCACGTCCACCAGCTGGGTGTTCAGGTCCAGGCGATACAACATCCCGGCCTGCGTCGGCGCGGCCATCGGTTGGGCACGATTGAGCACCCACACGGTGTCGGGGAACGGCGCGATCACCAGGTCGCCTCGCCCCGGCAGAGCAATTGCCAGGTCCGGCTGATCGACGCCCCCCTGACCGGCAACGGGGATAGCGCTCACAAGCCAAAGAAGCACCGCCAACAACACAATCCTGCGTCGTTTCATTTTTGCTCTCCTCACCTCATCCGCCCGCTATTGTATGCCGCGCGCGCCGATTTGGGCTATACTACCCTCACTCACCGCCGTGTGATCGCCGCCCGGAAAGGATGCCGACCGTGAAGATCAGCCGCGAACAGGTGGAGCACATCGCCGAACTGGCCAAGCTGGACCTGACCGATCAGGAAATCGACACCTACGCCGGGCAGCTTTCGGCTATCCTGGAATACGCCGAACGGCTGAACCGGCTCGATACCTCCGCCATCCCGCCGACGGCCTCCGTGCTGCCGCTGCGCAGCGTGCTACGCCCAGACATCCCCGCCCCCTCGCTGCCGACCGAGATCGCGCTCGCCAATGCGCCGGACGCCGCGCAGAACCAGTTCCGCGTGCCGGCAGTGCTGGACGAGAGTCCGTAGCGTTCGCCAGATTCAGGGGTCGAACCATGAGCGCACACGCCGAACCACAGGGCATCATCCTGATCATCGACGAAGACGAAAATGTCGTTGTGCCGCTGATGTTCCACTTCGACAGCCTGGGCTTCGAGGTCATCTCGGCCAACAGCGGCGAACTGGGCCTGCGCCAGGCTGTCGAGCGCCGTCCGCAGCTGGCGCTGCTGGCGGCGGCCTTGCCGGACATGAGCGGCCTGGAGATCTTCCGACGGCTGCGCACCGCCCCGCTGACCTCCCACATCCCGGTGATCTTCATCGCCAGCCGCCACGATCCCATCCGCCCGAACCAACTGCTGGCGGCAGGCGCCGACGATGTGATTTCCAAGCCGTTCGACATCGACATCCTGGCCCTGCGGGTGCGCAACGCCATCCAGCGCACGCGCCGCGAAGGGTTGATCGAGCCGCGCACAGGCCTGCCCACCGGCCCCCTGATCGCGGAGAAGATCGCCGAGGCGGAAAACGCCCAGGATTGGTGCCGCCTGGACCTGACCATCACCGACTTCGACGCCTTCCGCGACCGCTACGATTTTCTGGCAGGCAACGAGGTGTTGCGCTTCGTCGCCAACGCCGTCTGTGAGATCGTGGCCGAGATGGGCACACCAGACGATTTTGTGGGACACTATGGCGACACGCGCCTGGTCGTGCTGACCGAACGCACACGCGGGCCGGCCCTGCGCGATGCGCTCAAGGTCAGCCTCAACGAGGGCCTGCGTCAGTTCTATACCTTTATGGAGCGCGAGCAGGGCTATGTGCTGGTCGATGACGGCCTGGGCGGCCAGGCCCCCCGCCCGCTGATGAGCGCCAGTATCACCCTGCGCGACGGGGTGAAGGGCGAGCACACCGAAGAGGGTTGAGTCTTGTGTTTTGAGTTATAAGCGCTGCATTGAAAGGCAATGCGCCCCGACCGGCGCGCCGTCGGGGCGCTGCGACTGCTGACTGCTAACTGCCGACTGCTGACTGCTAACTGCCTATGACCAACTCCGTTGTCTTCGACCGCGCTGCCGACTTCTACGACCAGACGCGCGGCTTCCCGCCCGGCCAGGCGCCAAACGTCGCCGCCCTGCTGGTCCGCGCCGGTGGATTGACCCCGGCCAGCCGCGTGCTGGAGATCGGCATCGGGACGGGGCGCATCGCCCTGCCCCTCGCCCCGCACGTCCGCGCCGTCTACGGCGTGGACCTCTCCTGCCTGATGATGGATCGCCTGCGCGCCAAGCGCACGACCGAGCCGGTTCACCTGGCCCAGGCCGACGCCACCCGCCTGCCCTTTCCAGATCGCGCCTTCGACGCCGCGCTCGCAGTGCACGTCTTTCACCTGATCCCCAACTGGCAAGACGTGGTGAGCGAGCTGACGCGCGTGCTGCGGCCCGGCGGCGTGCTGTTGCACGGCTGGAACGAACACGGCGACGAATTCAAAGCCCTTACCGACGCCTGGGATGCCGCCGTCCCGCCTCAGGAGCGCCCTGAAGTCGGTGTGCCCTGGCAGCGGCGCGAGACCTTCCTACTCGATCTGGGCTGGCGCGAGGTGGGCCAAAAACAGGTTATCGGCTTCACCGAGGTGCGAACGCCGCAGAGCTACCTGGACCATCGTCGCGAGCGCAAGGGATCGAACACCTGGCGGCTGAGCGACGAGCAGATCGCGCGTGGGCTGGCCGCCATGCAGGCCGTCATCGACACCCAGTTCGGCGGTGATGCGCTACGCCCGGTGGAGGTGCACAACGGCTTCGGCGTGCGCGTGTTCCAGCCGCCCGCGTAGGGCGTGTTGAAGTGCAAAGGGCGACGTTTTGAAGTGGTGTCGGCGACGCACAGGGCCGTTCTGCTGCGCCCACAAAGATTTGAATCCGGTTAACGTACCGTTGTCGGAACGTTTCTGATCCCCCCCGCCTGTGGTATATTGACAATGGCGAGGATGCGCAACCAGGGGAGTAACCCATGCCCAAAGTGCGAGTGCTACTGATCGAAGACGACCCCGACGTGGCTGAACTGCTGGTGTTCTACTTCGATAGCCGGGGCTATGAAGTGACCCATGCGATGGACGGCAAAGAGGGCATCGCCGCTGCCCGCAGCCGTTTCCCCAATGTGATCCTGCTGGACGTGATGCTGCCGGACATGAGCGGCTGGGAGATCGCGCAGGTGTTGCGCAGCGGCGCGCTCACACGCTATATCCCGATCATCTTTCTCACCCAGCGGAATTCCCGGTCCGATAAACTGCGCGGGCTGAGCATGGGCGTCGATGACTACGTGACCAAGCCGTTCGACATGGAAGAGTTGCGCCTGCGCGTGCAAGGGGCCATCCGCCGCGCCACCCAGGAACGCCTCTATGAGCCGCGCACGGGCCTGCCCGGCGGGGCGCTGATCGAGGCGGAGATCAACCAGCGTCAGGATGAGCGTGGCTGGCACCGTCTGGAGATCGCCATTGAGGGCCTGAAGCCGTTCCGTGATGTGTACGGCTTCCTGGCGGCAGACGAAGCCCTGGCCTACGCTGCCGGGACGCTGCTGGATACCGTGCGGCAATACGGCACGCCGGACGATTTTGTGGGCATCACCGAAACGGATGGCTTCGTGGTGCTGACCCATACGCCGCAAATCGGGGCATTCCAGAAGACCCTGTGCGAGGCGTTCAACCAGGGTGTGCGTGCCTTTTATGCCTTCGCCGACGTGGATCGCGGCTACCTGCTGGTGGACGGCGGAGATGGCATGCAGCAGCCCGCCCCGCTGATGCAGTTGAACGTGCGAGAGGTGAGTTAGCTCGCCCGGCATTTCACTGCCGGGCTACGGACGCAAGGTCCACTTCAGGGAACCGCAGCAGCCTGCCCCGGCAGAGGGGCTTCAGCCCGCATCGGCAAGCCGGGGACTTGAGTCCCCGGCCAGCGGCGTGTCTTGCCGTTGCGTTGAAACCCTACCCCCGACCGGATTCCCCTGCTCCCTGCGGAAGAGGGAGCAAGCGGCTGAGGGCAAACGAGGGCGACGGATAGTATCCGACGCTTCGACGCCCTCGACGTAGCGGTGGTATACTTCCCCCATCTCGATCTCGCTTCGCCCGACCCGGATAAATCCCCATGATCGATCTCACGATTACCGAAGCCCTCGCCCGCCTGCGCTCCGGTGCGATCACTGCCGTCGCACTGGCCCAGGCCCACCTGGACCGCATCGCCCGGCTGAACCCGCAGATCAAGGCGTTCCTGGCCGTCACCGCCGAACGCGCCCTCGAACAGGCCGCCGCTGCCGATCAACGCCGTGCGCGCGGCGAGGATGCGCCGCTGCTGGGCATCCCGCTGGCGATCAAGGACGTGCTGTGCACGGCAGGCGTGCCCACCACCTGCGGCAGCCGCATCCTGGAAGGGTTCATCCCGCCGTTTAACGCCACCGCCGTGCAGCGCCTGTTCGACGCCGGGGCGATCATGCTCGGCAAGACCAACACCGACGAGTTTGCGATGGGGTCGAGCACCGAAAACAGCGGCTACTTCACCACGCGCAACCCCTGGGACCCGGCCCGCATCCCCGGCGGCAGCAGCGGCGGCAGCGCGGCGGCGGTCGCGGCGCGCCTGGCCCCCGGCGGACTCGGCACGGATACCGGGGGCAGCGTGCGCCAGCCCGCCGCGATGTGCGGCGTGGTGGGGATCAAGCCCGGTTATGGGCGCGTGTCGCGCTACGGCCTGGTGGCGTTCGCCTCGTCGCTGGATCAGGTCGGCGCGTTCGCACGCACGGTCGAAGATGCCGCCCGCCTGCTCAACGTGATCGCCGGGCACGACCCGCTCGACTCGACCTCCATGCCGCTGCCCGTTCCCGACTATCTGGCCGCCCTCAGCGGTGACGTGCGCGGCCTGCGCATCGGGCTGCCGAAGGAGTACTTCATCGCAGGTATCCAGCCGGAAGTCGAACAGGCCGTCCGCGCCGCCGTGAACACCCTGGCGAAGCTCGGCGCGGAGATCGTGGAGATCAGCCTGCCGCACACGGAATACTGCCTGCCCACCTACTACCTGATCGCGCCTGCCGAAGCCTCGGCAAATCTCGCGCGCTTCGACGGGGTGCGCTATGGCCGGCGCCGTGAGATGGGCGAGATGTGGCCGACCTACCGCGCCACGCGCGGCCAGGGCTTCGGCCCGGAGGTCAAGCGGCGCATCATGCTCGGCACCTATGCGCTCTCGGCGGGCTACTACGACGCCTACTACCTCAAGGCGCAGAAGGTCCGCACCCTGATCAAAGGCGATTTCGACGCGGCTTTCCAGACGGTGGACGTGATCGCCACGCCGACGGCCCCGACGACGGCCTTTCTGATCGGGGAAAAGGCGGACGATCCCTTGCAGATGTACCTGTCGGACATTTTCACGCTGTCGTGCAACCTGGCCGGGATCGCCGGCATGAGCCTGCCGTGTGGATTCGACGACAAAGGACTGCCCATCGGCCTGCAACTCCTCGGCCCGGCCTTTGCCGAAGAAACGTTGCTGCGCGTCGGGGACGCCTACCAGCGCGTCACCGACTGGCACACCCGCGTCCCGGCAGCAGCGATAGCATAATAAGCTACAAAGAGCGATGACTGTGATAAACTAGAGGAAATAAGCATAAGCAGTTGTGAGGATCTCAACCATGCGGACGATAGAGACTCGTGTCATCGTCGCGCCCGACGGCCAATTGCTGCTAGAACTCCCAACGATGCCTGACATCTCGCCCGGTGAATATCGGGTCGTCATGGTCATTGAGGAAAAATCTGTCGGCAAGAAAAAACGCCCACCGCTCAATTTCCCGGTAGATGATTGGGGTGCCTGGCCCGCCGACTTCTCGACAAATCGTGAGGATTTGTATGACGACGAACACCGAGCCGGTCTTCGTTGACACAAACATCCTGATTTTCGCCAATGCACAGCAGGCCCCGCTGCATGATAAAGCATTGAGCGTCATCGAGAGCCTGTGGGAAAACGATGTCGATTTGTGGATCAGCCGCCAGATATTACGTGAATACCTGGCGGCATTTACCCGTCCTCAGGAGTTCTCCCAGCGTCAACCCGCCTCTAGACTCATTCCACACGTGCGCTTTTTTCAAGAACAATTCCGTATCGCTGAGGATGGGCCTAAAGTAACAGAGCGACTTCTACATTTACTGTCCACCATTCCCTTGGGCGGTAAGCAAATTCACGACGCCAACATCGTCGCCACGATGCAGGCTTACGGCATCAGGCGGCTACTGACCCACAATGTGTCAGATTTCACCCGGTTTTCTGCTTACATTACCGTTCTGCCGCTGGAGTCTGTTCCTCTGTAGGAAAACTCCATGTTCCTCGACTCCATCGCCCTGACGCGCACACACGCCTGCATGGCCGAACCGGGCCGGATCGTCGTGGTGGGCAGGCCGTCCTGCCCGCTTGACGACGTGCTGCCGTATCTGGCGATGCTGCCCAACGTGATCACCTTCGACCCGGCAGGCCACATGCTGATGTTGCGCCGCGACCGGGGCTGGATCACGTTGCTGAGCCGGGAAGTTCAGATCACGAACGTCGCCGATGTGGCCGAGGGCCTGCAACTCTTCGCCGCGTTGGTGGACGCGATCAACGCGACCTGGGCCAACCGGCAGGCGCTGGTCGCCGCCAGCGGCCATCGCCGCGCCGCGCGTCCGCTGGACGTGTGGTCGCTGCTGCCGCAGACCAACTGCGGGCAGTGCGGAGAAGCCACCTGCATGGCCTTCGCCTTCGCCCTGCTTCAAAACGGGCGCTCCCTGGCCGAATGCCCGCCTCTGGCCGCCGACGGTGCGTATGCCACCCGCCGCGCCGCGCTGGAAGCGATGCTTTAACACGTCGAACGGTCCGGGCAGTTGGCTTAAAACCGGACCTGGCGTATCATAGACGGCGGTACGCGATACGGTCGTTCGGTATAGTTAAGGAAGCGCCATGAAAGTCATCATCCCCCTGGCGGGTTTCGGGACGCGCCTGCGCCCGCACACCTATAGCCGCCCCAAGCCGCTGATCAACGTGGCCGGAAAACCCGTCCTGGCCCACCTGCTGGACAAACTGCAAGGGCTGCCCATCGAGGAATATCTCTTCATTACGGGCTACCTGGGCGAGCAGATTGAGGAATTCGTCAGAAGCAAATACCCGCACACGCCCAGCTATTTCTTTGAGCAAAAGGTGCTCAACGGTCAGTCCACCGCTATTTATCTGGCGAAGGAACGGCTGAGCGGGCCGGTGATCGTCCTGTTCGTGGACACCATTTTCGAGACGGACCTGAGCTTCCTGGCCGCGACCGACGCCGAAGCAGTGGCCTTTGTGAAAGAAGTGCCCGATCCCCGGCGCTTTGGCGTGGCCGCCGTCGATGGACAGGGCATTGTGACCCGCTTCATCGAAAAGCCGCCGACCGCCGAGAACAAACTGGCCGTCATCGGCATGTACTACCTCCGGCAGGCCGAAACGCTGGTCGCGGCCATCGAGACCCAGATCGCCGAGAACCGCCAGACCAAAGGCGAATTCTACCTGGCCGACGCCTTCCAGATCATGATCGACCGGGGGACGCGCTTCCAGGTGGCCGAGGTCGATGCCTGGCTGGATGCCGGAACTGCCGACGCGGTGCTGGAGACCAACCGCTTGCTGTTGGAACGCGGCAGCGATAACAGCGGCCTGCTCCATGCTGAAGGCTACGTGGTCATCCCGCCCGTGCACATCGCTAAAAACGCCAAGATCGTCGGCTCGGTCATCGGCCCCTATGTGACCATCGCGGAAAACTGCGTGATCGAGAACAGCATCATCCGCGACTCGATCATCGACCGCGATACGACCGTGTTAAACGCCCTGCTGACCAACAGCCTCGTCGGGCGCAACGCCTACCTGGCCGGGCGTTTCCACGTGTTCAACGTGGGGGATTCCACCAGTCTGAGCTACGAATAACCGCCAGGCAACAAGGTGCGACAAAGTGTGCGGCGGCGGATGGAATCCGCCGCTTTGTTTTGTTTTCACCGCCTTAAATTTTTTCCCGATCCCTGATAAATTTTGATTATTTTCTTGACATTTCAAAAGAAAAATTGTATTCTTCTGTTACAACTGATGTTTTATAAGGTTCATATTGAATATCGTGAGGTCAACATGAATTCTGCGCTAAGCACCTGCCCGGTCTGTGGTGAGCCGCTGACTATCGTCCGCCTGCACTGCAATAACTGCGACACAGCCATCGAGGGCCGCTTCACGATGGGCGGCCTGGGCAATCTGACGCCGGACCAGATTCAGTTCGTGGAGATGTTCATCCGCAGCGAAGGCAAGATCACACGGATGCAAAAGCTGCTTAACATCTCCTACCCAACCGTGCGTAGCCGCCTGGAAGAGATCATCCGGGCAATGGGCTATGAAGTCGGCCAGGAAGACGAGGATGACGATGCCGCCGCCCGCGAAGAACTGCGTCGCCAGGTGTTGGACGATCTTTCTGCCGGGCGCATCACTTCGCAGGACGCCATCCGGCTGCTGCAAGCATGACCTGACGCGCCACACCCCGGCCCGACCCTGTGGTGGTGACATGGGACTTGTTTTAACGGAGGCTGTAATGTTCGACGCCAATCCCTACCTGTTGGAGAAGACGCCGGCGTGCCGGCGCGAGGCCCTGCATCGTCTGGCAAGCCGGCGGTCCTGGTTAGAAAACGTCGCCCTGCTGAGCTGGCACGTCCTGTGTGCGCTGCTGCGGGCCTTGGGGCGCGGGATGATCGGCCTGGGGCGGCTGCTGTTGCGACTGCCGGAGGCGGCCCAGGTTCAGGAAATGCCGTTGCGTTATGCAAAGCGCGATTGATTGCCGCCATATGCGGGGGCGCGGCATAGCGCGCCCCCGCAAACACCTTTGTTGTAGGACAGACAGACATCATCACGGAGGATGGAATGACGGAACGTATTGAAGTATCGAAAGAAACCCAGGTGCAAATCCTGATCGAGCGGGTCGGCGGCGACCTGCGCCTGCGTGGGGGCGACCGCCGCGAGGTCACAGCCAAAGGCGACAACCCGCGGCTTAAACAAACCGAGGCAGGCGATATTCGCGTGACCTGCGATGGCGACCTGACGCTGCATCTCCCGTCGAGTGCCCTGGTCAAGGTATCCAACGTCGGCGGCGATGCCAAGATCACCGATGTGCTGGGCGCGCTCACTATCAACAACGTCGGCAGTGACCTGGTGCTGCGCAATGTCGGCCCGCTGGACGTGCAAAACATCGGCAGCGACCTGCGGCTCAAGCGCACGAGCGGCGACGTGCGGATCGGTCATATCGGCAGTGACGCGACCGTGCGTGAGGTTGTGGGCGCCGTTACGCTCGAAAATGTCGGGGCGGACCTTTACATCCGCGATGTGTCCGGCGCGTGCCTGGCCGAACACGTTGGCGGCGATCTGGTGCTGAGCACCGATTTCACCGCCGGAGTCGAATATCGCTTTGCCGTCGGTGGCGATGTGGTCTGTCGCGTGCCCCCAGAAGCCAATGTGCGCATCCGCCCTTCGGCGGGCGGCGAAATCAGCATCGACGCACCGGGAGCAACAACCGTAGAAAACGCGGAAGGCGAAGAGATCGTCTTTGGCACAGGGGAGGCGCTCGTCTACCTGAACGCCGGCGGCGACATTCGGCTGGTCAGCCTGGACGAAGACTATATGATGGCGATCAACTTCCAGCTCGAAGAGGAGCTAGAAGCGCGTCTGGCCGGCCTGGATAAGATCATCAACGACAGTCTCTCCGGTCTGGACCAGCTGGTTAGTACCCAGGTCGAGCGCGCCATGCGCAAGGCCGGGCAGGTCGCCCACAAAGCCGAGCGCCACCTGGAGCGTGAGATCGACCGGCTGGGGCGCGGCAGCAAGCCCAAACGCCACGCCTTCAGTTTTTCCTTCGGCGCGCCGCCCCCTCCCCGTCCACCGCGTACCCCGCCGCCGGATGAACCGGTGATGGACGAAGAACGGCTACTGATCCTGCGCATGGTCGAGGCCAGGCAGATCACGGTGGAAGAGGCCGAACGGCTGCTTTCTGCCCTGGAAGGGCGCGCCAAATAGCGCGTGTTTCGCCGCCAAGGACCTGGCGGTGAAAAGCAGTGAGAAACCGTTTGGACAGAGACGCGACCTGAGGCTTACAATAGGCGTAGCGGCGGCATCCGTCCCGTCGCGGCCTATCCGATATAGAGCAAAGGAAACAGTGCCCCGTGCACATGAACACTCAGGAGCGTGTACGATGCTCGCAGCGGCAGGCGTAGAACCGGCGCGGTGTGGCCTGCGCCGCGCGCATCTCCCCTCCGATCTGGCCGCCATCGCCGACCTGATCGAGGTGTGTTTCAGCCCCGGCATCGATTCCGGCGGGCGGGCCGCCATCCGGGAGATGCGCAGCCTGAGCCGCCTGGGGCCGCTGTTGGCGTTGCTGGCATTGGTCGATCCCATGCTACGCGGCATCGGGCAGGGCTTCGTGTGGGAAGAGGCAGGCCGGATCGTCGGTAACGTCACCCTGCACGACGCCGACCTGCCGCACGAGTCGAGACGCACCATCATCGTCGCCAACGTGGCCGTTCACCCTGACTATCGGCGGCGTGGTATCGCCCGCGCGCTGATGCTGGCTGCGCTGCAAGCCGTGCGAGAGTGGGGCTGTGTGGCGGCCATCTTGCAGGTCGAGGCCGACAACGCCCCGGCGCAGCGGCTGTACGAATCGTTGGGCTTCCAGGCTGAGCGGACCTGGCATCACTGGCGGCGGCCCGCCAACCAGCCACCTCCGCCTCGTCCGCGCGATGCCCCACTGATTACGCTGCGCCCGCCGGGTCGCTGGCAGGAGGAATTCGCCCTGGCAGGCCGGGCGTTCCCGGCAGACCGAGGCGGATTGGGCTGGCAACGTCCGCTGCACCCGCGCGAGTTTCGACGCTCCTGGCAGCGGCAGCTGGCGGGCTTTTTGAGCGGTGTCAGCCTGGAACGGTGGATCGCAGCAGGCGCGCAGGGCGAGATCGCCGGGGCGCTGTGGGCCGAGACGAGCTTCGTCAGCTCTTCCATCCGGCTGACCCTGCTGGTTCCGCCGGAACAACAGGGGCGCTTAGAAGCGCCGCTGCTCAGCCACGCGCTGCGGCTGCACGGCGATAGTGGGCGGGCGCTGATCTGTGAGTATCCCGCCGATGCCGGGGCCGACGCCGTCTTTGAGCGGTACGGATTTGCCCGCCGCCGCACGCTGGTGTACATGCGCTGGGATACGCATCGCGGCTGAGCAAATATGCCATCGCAGCAACGCCCCTGCCGGGACTCGGCATCGGGGTCGGCGGCTTCGGCGTCGCGCCGAGCGGCGGCAGGGTGTTGGTCGCCAGCGCCCTGATCGGTGCGCTGATCGCACCGAAACAGTCGGCCATGAACACATTGATGCAGCTTTCGATCCCTGGAAAGATGCAAGTTTACCTCGGATAAACGCTCTTCTCCCTAAGGGGAACGTTCCCTTTAGGCACGAGAGCGGGTCGATGAGAAAGCGAGTGGGATAATGGGCACAGCGGAAGAACGTCTGCGCGTTTTGAAGATGTTGGAAAATGGCACCATCACGGCGGATGAGGCGGCCAAACTGCTCCAGGCCATCCAGTCTGGACGCAAAGAGGCCCCCGGCGGGCGTCCTTCGACCGGGCGAGAGCCGCGCTGGTTGCGCGTGCGCATCACCGATACCAACACCAACCAGACCAAAGTGAGTATCAATATCCCGATGGGCCTGGTACGGACCGGTATTCGGATGGGGGCGCGTTTTATCCCCGCCGATTCGGACGTGGATTACCAGGAACTCATCGATGCGATCCAGGGCAGCGAGAGCGGCAAAATCTTCGAGGCCATCGACGAGGAACAGGCCGAGCACATCGAGATCTGGGCGGAATAGCGGCGAGCGGTCAGCCGTCAGTCATCAGCGCCCGGCCCTGAGGTGAGAGCGGGTCAGCGCGGCGCGGGCAGGATGCCGCCGTTTGTAAATCCCTTGCTCACCTACCCGGCTCTGGGGTAACTTTGGGGCTGACCGCTGATGACTGATGGCTGACGGCTTCTCATGACCAATCCCAAACACCTGCTCGATGCTTACGCCGTCGCGCCGAAAAAAAGCCTGGGCCAGAACTTTCTGCACGACCCCAACGCGCTGGACAAAATCGTGGCGACGGCGGAACTGTCGCCCGGCGATACCGTGCTGGAGATCGGCGCGGGCACGGGCGCGCTGACGGCCCGCCTGGCCGACTGCGCCGGGCGCGTGATCGCCGTCGAGGTGGACGAGCGCCTGCTGCCCATCCTGGGCCACGAGGTCGGCGAGCGGGACAACGTGACCCTCGTCCCCGCCGACATCCTGGAACTGGACCTGGATGCGCTGCTGCCCCCGGCGCAGCCTTACATCGTGGTCGCCAATCTGCCCTACTACATCACCAGCGCCATCTTGCGCCTGCTGCTGGAACGGCCCCACCGTCCCCGGCGGCTGGTGCTCACCGTGCAGCAGGAAGTAGCGGACCGCCTGGTTGCCCGGCCCGGTGACATGAGCCTGTTGAGCGTGTCGGTGCAGTTCTACGGCAAACCGCGTGTGATCACGCGCTTTCCCCCGGCGGCGTTCTGGCCGCGCCCGGACGTGGACTCGGCGGTGGTGCGCATCGACACCTATGCCGCGCCGCCCGTCCCGGTGACGGACGAAGCCGCCTTCTTCCGCGTGGTGCGGGCGGGCTTCAGCCAGAAGCGCAAGCAGCTTCGCAACGCCCTCAGCGGCGGGCTGCACATCGGCAAGGAGGAGGCCGACGCGCTGCTGGCCGCCGCCGGGATCGATCCGCAGCGCCGGGCCGAAACCCTGAGCCTGGAGGAGTGGGCCGCTCTGGCGGCGGCGAAGATCGAGGACATGCCGTCGTAGGGGCGCAGCACATTGTGCCCCTACGACGGCACAACCCCACCCTACCCGCTGCGTATACCATTCCGGGCGATCCCCGCATCATTGGGGGGATATTCGCGTTGCAGCCGCAGGTAAAATAAGCGAGAATCAGGGGTAGTGCCTGATTCGTCCGGCCCTGCCGCCCGGTGCGGCGGAGACGGAGATTCTGAGGAAACGGACGGCCGTTATGCGCTATCGCAGCCGGCGCGCGACCCGCGTATGGCTTATCGTGGTTGGGGTGCTTGTGGCCTTGGCCTTGCTCTCCAATACCATCGCCCTGGAAGCGCAGGTTGGGCTGGCGGCCTTTTACGCCGCGCTGGTGGCATTGGCGCTGGGCGGCCCGGTGGTGCAGGAGATGCGCCGCCGCCTGACCCGTCCCACCCTGCCCCGGCTGGACCGCGCCCCGCACGAACA
>Ga0209018_1001080_pt1 | contig 23114 bp, 15 predicted proteins | sample YNPBryBLVA2012_FD_185814 | JGI IMG/M metagenome (GOLD analysis project Ga0209018, IMG submission 185814) | Anoxygenic and chlorotrophic microbial mat microbial communities from Yellowstone National Park, USA - YNP Bryant BLVA 2012 (SPAdes)... ...
AAATGCTTGACCAGGCTGGCTGTTGGTTGGTCTTCCATCGCTATGAGCCTCCTTTTTGCTCACAGCGATTTTCTCATATTTCAAATGCGATTGCCCTAAGCCTTTTTCCATATCGGCCGCTTTTGTGGCATAATTGCCCTGTTTTCAGGCTCTTTATCGCCGGTCGCCGAGTGCCTTGGGCTGCCTGCCTCCTCGGCAACCAATCCGTGCTGACCAGGAGTTACGATGAAGTTCAACAAGATTTGTGTTCTTGGGCTGGGCTATATTGGTCTGCCCACAGCCAGCACCTTTGCCACGCATGGCCTGCGGGTGGCGGGGGTGGATATCAATCCCCAAATTGTTTCCATGTTACAGAATGGCGAGTTGCATATCTACGAGCCGGGGTTGCGCACGCTTGTTCAAGCGGCGCTCAAATCGGGCAACCTGACCATCGGCGCACAGCCCGAACCCGCCGATGCTTTTATCATTGCCGTACCGACGCCCTTCTTCGAAGAACAGCATGGCACTTATCAGGGTCAGCCTTATCGTCTGGCCGATCTGCGCGCAGTGACTTCGGCGGCGCAAGCCATTGTCCCTCACCTGCGCAAAGGCAATCTGGTCGTTCTCGAATCCACCTCGCCGCCGCGTACCACCGTAGATTTGCTCATCCCCATCCTCGAACAATCCGGGCTGCGCGCTGGCGAGGATTTCCACCTGTGCTATTCCCCCGAGCGTGTCTTGCCCGGCCAGATTCTGCGCGAGCTGATCGAAAACGCCCGCGTCATTGGCGGCATTGACCGCCTGTCTGCCGAAGCCGGACGTGACTTGTATGCCATCTTCGTGCGCGGCGAGATTGTCCTTACCGACGCTACCACTGCCGAGATGGTCAAGCTGATGGAAAACACTTACCGCGATGTGAACATTGCCATCGCCAACGAATTTGCCCGCTTGGCTGAACGTTTTGGCGTAGATGTGTGGGAGGCAATTGCCCTGGCCAACCGTCACCCGCGGGTTCAGATTCTGCGCCCTGGCCCTGGCGTCGGCGGGCATTGCATCAGCGTTGACCCGTGGTTCTTCGTCGAGGCTGCGCCCGACCTGGCGCGCCTGATTCACGCCGCCCGCCAGGTCAACGATGCCCAACCGCATCATGTGATTTCTCTGATTCGACAGGCCCTTGGCGCTCTGAACGGCAAACGTCTGGCCGCGCTGGGGCTGGCTTTCAAGCCGGATGTGGATGACCTGCGCGAAAGTCCGGCGGTGGAGATCGTGCGCGCCTTGCAGCAGGCGGGCGCGCAGGTGGCGGCTTATGAGCCGTTCAAGTTGCAGCCCGATCTCCCCGGCATTGCGGCGCGACCTACCCTGGAGGCGGCGCTGGCCGAGGCCGAGGCGCTGCTCTTTCTGGTTGGGCATAACCAGTTCAGGCAGCTTGATCCGTCCAGCCTGGCTGCCTTGACGCCGGCGCGCCTGGTGGTGGATGTGGTCAATGTGTGCCAGCCCTCGGCCTGGCAGGCGGCTGGTTTTCGCCTGGTTCGCCTAGGGGTGGGGAAGAATTAGCCGCGGCTGTGCTCGTGCTTTGCTGTGCTGAGGGGATGACGCTATGACGGATTTCTACACCAGCCTGGTTTACGCTCGCCGCTGGCCGCTGCTGGGGCGGCTGGCCTATCTGGCTTTGAAATTCCTGGGGGCGGAAATCCCCCGTTCGGTGCCAGTGGGGGAGGGCTTCGAGCTGGCGCACGGCGGCTTTGGGGTGGTGATTCACTCGCGCAGCGTGATCGGGGCGCGCGTCAAAATCTATCCGGGCGTGACTCTGGGGCGCGCCGATATCTATCGCCCCATGTCGGCTTCCCGTTTCGAGGGAATCGTCGTCGAGGATGACGTCATTCTGTGCCCGGGGGCTAAAGTGCTGTGCAAGGAAGGCGTGCTGCGTGTGGGGCAGGGCAGTGTGGTGGGCGCCAACGCGGTGTTGCTGCAATCTACCGGCGCCTGGGAGATTTGGGCCGGCGCGCCGGCGCGGCGCGTGGGGCTGCGCGAACGATGAAAATTTGCCTTATCCCCCAGGTGCATGGCATTGGCGGCATGGTCTCGTTTCGCCACCGGCTGGCCGAGGGCTTGCGCCAACGCGGCTTCGAGGTGTGTCATCATTTGCAGGAGGCTGGCGTTGATGTCGCCCTGATCATCGGCGGGACGCGTGACCTGGCCGGCGTGTGGCGCGCCCGGCGGCGGGGTGTGCGCATCGTGCAGCGGCTGAATGGTATGAATTGGATTCACCGCCGGCGCCGCACCGGTCTGCGGCACTTCTTGCGGGCCGAGTATGGCAATTGGATTTTGGCTGCTCTGCGTGCCCGGCTGGCCGACGCCATCGTTTATCAGAGCGAGTTTGCCCGCCGTTGGTGGGAGATGGTTCATCGCCCCACAGCGGCGCCCGCCCGGGTGATCTACAACGGCGTGGATTTGTCGGTGTACACTCCCCACGGCGCTCACAGCCGCCCGCTCCACTGTTATCGCTTGCTCCTGGTGGAAGGCACGCTGGGCGGCGGTTATGAAGGCGGCTTGGAGACGGCGGTGACTCTGGCCGAGCGGCTCGATACGCTGCACCGCGCCGCCTTGGGCTTGCCTGTGGAATTGATGGTGGTCGGACGTGTGGCCTCCGGATTGCGCCAGGCGTGGGAGCAGCGCGCCAAGAGTCCGCTGCAATTTGTCGGGGCGCTGCCGCCTGAGCGTATCCCTGAGATAGACCGCTCGGCGCACCTGCTTTTCTCTGCCGATGTCAACTCGGCCTGCCCCAATGCGGTCATTGAGGCGCTGGCTTGCGGCTTGCCGGTGGTGGCCTTTGATACCGGCGCCCTGCCCGAATTGGTGAGCGGCGACGCCGGGCGGATAATGCCTTACGGCGGCAATCCCTGGCGGCTCGATCCCCCCGATGTGCCGCTGCTCGCCGAAGCCGCTGTCGAGGTGCTGCGCCAGCAGCCGCACTTTCGGACGGCGGCACGCCAGCGCGCCGAACAGGCCTTTGCGCTGGAGACCATGATTGAGCAGTACCTAGAGGTCTTCCAGCAGGCGCTGAGCACCCTGCCCGCTCAGCCATGAACTTCCAACTTTCATCCCACTTGTGCTAAAATTTGGTCATGCCTAAGCAGGTTGTTCAGTTTGCCGTTCTACTATTCTCAGGCGCTATCAGCCTATGGGTAGGTGTGCGACTGGCGGGGGCGCAATCTCCTGTCGAAGTGATGGTCTTCCCCCCGGCAATCGAGCAGTTCCCGGCTATTACCACTTTCTTGACCGTGCATGATGCGCAGGGCAATTTCGTCAGCGGCTTGCAGCCCGAAGATATCCGCGTCTTCGAGGACGATTTACCCATTGCCAATGTCGGCCTGACTGAGTTATCCCCCGGCGTGCAATTCGTCCTGGCGGTATCGGCTGGCTCGTCTTTCGACATTCGCGATGCGCGCGGGGTGGCGCGCTACGATTACATTCTCGACGCGTTGCGTGCTTGGGCCAGAGAATCGCCGACTTTCGACCAAGACGACTTGAGTTTCGTGGCCGACGATACTGCCGAGGCGCTTCACCTGCCCACGCGCCAGGCATGGCTGGCCGCCGTGGAAGCCTACTCTCCGCCAGGGCGCGAGGCTACGCCCACGTTGTCGCCGCTGGGTCGCGCCGTTGAAATTGCCGCCGAGACGCCGCCGCGCCAGGGCATGGAACGTGTTGTCCTGTGGCTCACCTCCCCGCAGAGCAGCGAGAGCGCCGTGGGCTTGCAGGCTATCGGCGGGCGCGCCCGGCAGGGGGGGGTGCAAATCTTCGTTTGGCTGCTGGCCTCGCCCGATTTCTTCACCGCCCCGGCTACGCTTCAACTTCAGCAACTTGCCGCCGATACCGGCGGGCAATTCTTTGCTTTCTCCAATACCGAACCCATTCCCTCCCTCGAGACCTATCTGGCGGCGCGGCGCAGCATCTATCGCCTGGCCTATGAATCCCAAATCGTCACCGGCGGCACACATCAACTGGTTGTCGAAGTCAGCCTCGATGGCGTCTCCACCCGCTCGGCGCCGCAGGCCTTTGGCCTCACCGTTCAGCCGCCCAACCCCATCTTCGTCTCTTTGCCTACCCTCATCACCCGTTACGGCGTCCTCCAGGCGGGCGATGCGCAGCCCACTTTTACGCCTGAGCAGCAGCAGGTGGAGGTGTTGATTGAATTCCCCGATGGTTTTACTCGCCCCATCTCGCAGACGGTGCTGTACGTAGACCGGCTGGCCGTGGCGGCCAATGTCACTGCGCCGTTCACGGAGTTTACCTGGGATTTGCGCCCCTACACCGAGAGCGGCGTTCACCTTCTGCGCGTGGAAGTGGTTGATCGTTTGGGGATGAGTGGTTTTAGCATCGAGACGCCAGTGCAGGTCATCGTCCAGCGCCCGCGCACTGGCTGGTTGGCCGTTCTGTCGCAGCGCAGTCTGCAAGTGGCCGGCCTGGTGGTGCTGGTTTCGGGGGCTATCTTGGGATTGGTGCTGATTCTCGGCGGCCGCATCCGCCCCAGTGTGCTTGGCCAGGCCAAATCTCCCCAGCGCACCCGCTGGGCGGCGAAAACAGCCCGCTCTGAGCGCAAAAATGACCCTCTGACTCAACCGGTGGACATTCCACCTCAACCACCGATACGCCGCCTCTCTGGCCTGCGCCGCTTTCAACGCTTACAGCAGCCTGAAGCCCGCCCCAAGGGCTACCTTATGCCCATCGTCGAACCCGACGAAGCCGACCCTTGCGTCCCCATCCCTCTCGGCTCGAACGATATCACCTTCGGTTGCGATTCTGACCAGGCCACACACGTGCTCGAAGACCCCTCGGTGTCGCCTCGACATGCTTACCTGCGCTGTGAAGGCGATGTTTACCGCCTGGCAGATTGTGGTTCGGCTGCCGGTACGTGGGTCAATTACACGCCGGTCTCTTCTGAAGGCGTCACCCTCGAGCATGGTGACTTGGTGCACATTGGCCGGGTGGGATTTCGCTTTACCTTGCGGCAGCCGGGCGCGGCGCGCAAAGTGCATGTTGTGGAGATCACCCGCCCATGATACGCAACGACCGTGCCCATGTTTACATCGCGGCCGCCACACACCCCGGCATGCGCGGCAAGAACAACGAAGACCGCTTCTCAGTTTCGGCCTACCGTCTTGCGCCCGATGACCCCACCCCGGCGGTATTTGCCATCATCAGCGACGGCATCGGCGGACACCGCGCTGGAGAAGTGGCTGCCGAAATGGCTGTCGAGAAAATCAGCCACGATGTCGCCCAAAGCGATGCCGGCCGGCCGGTAGACATCCTGCGCCAGGCCATCAGCCGCGCCAGCCGCGAGATTCGCGAGCAGGCCCAGCGCAACAGCGGGCAAAAAGGCATGGGCGCCACCTGCGTTTGCGCCTGGATCATCGCCGACCGCTTGTATGCTGCCGCGGTGGGCGATTCACGCCTTTACCTGATGCGCGGCGATCGCATCATTCAACTGACCACCGACCACACCTGGGTTCAGGAAGCTATCGAATTCGGCGCCTTGACCCCTGAGCAGGCGCGCATCCACCCCAACGCCCATGTCATCCGCCGCCATTTGGGGTCGCAGAACCCCGTAGTCCCCGATTTCCGCTTGAAACTGGCCCCCGACCAGAGCGCCGAGCAAGCCGAGGCCAACCAGGGTTTGCGCTTGCTTCCCGGCGACCGTCTGTTGATGTGCTCTGACGGTCTGACCGACCTGGTAGACGATGATGAAATCCTGGCGGCCTTCAAGACCCAAGAACGCAGCGAAGCGCTCAACTCTCTGATTGACCTGGCCAACCAGCGTGGTGGGCACGATAACATCACCATCATCACCCTCGAAATCCCCGTTGGCCGCCCTGAAACGCGGCGTCTGATTGTCCGCGACCAGCTCCCTGCCTTACCCCGGCGGCGCTGGCCGTATGCTCTCACCTGCTTGCTGGCGGCGATCACGCTGCTGGTCGTCACCGCCCTTGTGGCTGGCGCGTTCTTTGCCATGGGCTATTTGCGGCGTCCAACGGTTGTCCCCACCGCCACGCGGCAGGCAACCCCCACGCGGCTGCTATCGCCCTCGGCGGGAGTCACCCTCACGCCCTCGTCGACACCGCCTGCGCCGCTGATCTCCCCGCCTGTACAACTGACCAGCGCCGCGCCGACTGCCCCCGTGGAGACGCTGCCGCTTGTCACCCTCCCGCCCCCCTTCACCCCTCAATTGACCGACATTCCCATTAACCCGCCGCGCCCGTAGGGACTGCCTCTCACGGGTTGGTGGCGTAGAACACCTGGTTGCCGATAGCGATGAACAGCCGCCGATTGGGGCTAACGGCAAAGGCGGTTGGCGCGCCGCCGTTGGCCAGCGGCTGCAAGGCGCGGTACTGTCGCTGGAAGGTGAGCTGCATCGAGAAGTGGTAAATGGCCTGGCGGTTGGCGTCTAGCAGGTAGAGGGACGCTTCTGGCGGCGGCGTGTAGAGAATTTGGGTGAATTGCGTATCGGGCATTCGCGGGCCGGGAGTGTAGATTTGGCGGCTGTCCTGGTAGGGGGCCGGCGCTTGACAGCGGGTGGGGGCCGGCTCATAGCCGCTGAAGGTGCAGCGCGACAGCGTACCATCGTCGTGCAGTAGGTAGAGATCGTCGCCGCTCACAGCCAGGTCAATCGCCGTCTGAATATTTTCTGGGAAATTGTCGCTGAAGAAGGAGTAGGGTTGTTGGTCAATGCTCATGGCGGGGTAAACCCACACGCCGTTGGTCGGCGGGTCGAGCAGATAGAGCGTGCTGTTCTCGAGGGTAAAGGCTGTTGGTTCGATCCAGTTGGTGATGGGGGGCGCCAGGTGTTGACGCAGGGGTGATTCATTGTTGGCGCGGCAGAAGATGAGGTTGCCGCTGGCGTCCATGCCCATCACCTCAGCGTTCTGGCTGTTGCCTTTGGGCAGAGCGACGATGTCAATGATCGGCCCTTCTCCGGCTGGCAGGCTGCATAGGAAGTGATCGTCCATCTCGTAGGCGCGGCCGGTGAAGAAGGCTCGGCGCACGTGGCCTTGTGCGCCGTTGAGCAGGTAGAGTTCATCGGCTGTGGCCGCCATGCGGGTCACCTGAATCGAAGCATCGAGTGCGCCGGCGATGGCAGGCTGGAAATCTAGCCGCCGCACCCACTCCATGCTGTCAATGGCGGCAATTGCCTCGTCGCGCAGGGCTTGCGATTCGGGAGAACGGCCGTAGAATTCGGCGGCGTCTAGCAACAACAGCACGTTCTGCCAGGCGTGGTGCTGCTCGGCAGGGATGGAGACTTGCCGGGCGCCCACGGCTGCCACCGCCGCTTGTTGATAGCGCAGGCGATGCTGTTCGGCGCGGCCGCGCTGCAGATAGACATACCCCCCGGCTACGCCAAGCAGAACAGGAATGGCAACGGCAACGAAGATCATCGTGCTGGCAGGGATTTGCAACAGGCTCTCATCGGGAAGGACGCGCCGCGCCAGGGTGTTCAGCCCGGCAGCCAGAGCACGCAAGCTTTTGCCCAGGGCGTGTCCGAGAGACGTCAGCGCGCTTTGCACAGGGGCGAGATTGACTTTGGGCAAGGTCAGCCTGAGGCCAGCCGAGGGGGTGGCTGTTTCGGGCGGGGAAGCTGGCGCAGGACGCCGGCTCTCATCGAGCGGGGGAGAAGGCCGACGCAGCCAACGTCCCGGCGGGGGGGCGGGGGTCAACGGTTTAGCGCCCGAAGCGGCTTCCCTGGTCGTTGGCGGCGTTGGCTCGACCGCCCGCACCTCCGGCACATTGAGCGAGGGCGTCGTGGCTTCCTGCGGGGCGGCCTGCGCCTCGAGCGAGGGCGTTGTCACCGCCTGCGCCGTGACGGCGGGCGATTGCTCGCGGCCGATTGGCGTCTCCGCTTGGACGCCGGCTTTGGGGCGCAGGAGACGCAGATTGCCTTTGCCGGCCTGCGCCTGTATCACCACGGCATCGAGGCTATCGCCAGCCTGACTGACCAGACGGCGGCGCAGGCTTTCCAGACCCTGGCTGGAGTTGGTTTGCAGGGTGGTTTCGCTCCAGAAGGGGGGAGGTTGGGGCGAGAAAATGAGCAAGTCGCCAGGCTTGAGCTGGAACTGAGAGAAACGCATGGCAGCGGTGCGACCCAGGCCCAGACCGCGCCCGGTCAGGTCAACGTCGTGCAGGTGCTGCACCCCACGCGGGGTGACCAGGAAAGCGTGGGTGGGGCCGCTTTGGCCCAGGGTAAGCGCCTCGTCGCGCAAGACGGCGGCGGTGAGCAGGCCGACGCCTTGCCGACCATTGCCGGTGCTTTGTCGGTTGCGGCTGAGCAGGTATTCGTTTAGCGCCTCGGCCACGGCGCGCAGGCCGGCGGTGACTGTGCCGGGCGTGCGATAGTAAGTGTCGGCCAGCCAGGACAGAATTTGCCGGCTTTGTTGAACAGAGAGCGGGGCGTTGCCAGATATGCTCAGGTGCAAGATCAGCCGGTCGGCCTGGCGGCCGCGCGCCGTGCGGCGCGGGGCAAGCACGGCATACAGCCCAGGCAATTCGGGCTGGTCGAGACCGCCGCAGCGGGCCAGGGGAAGTAAGTTTAGATCGAGAGGCATAGGTTGGTCGCTCGAGGACAGAGTTGAGAGCTGATGATTGGAATTATACTGGTAAAATGCAAGTTGCGTGCCGCATTGACGCCTATCTGCATCTAATGGAGTTTCTATGCGTTTCGAACTGATTGATAGCGAAGCAAGCTTCGATGATTTGAGCGAGGAGTGGAACGCTTTGCTGGCGTGTAGTGCCAGCCATGTCCCGTTCTTGCGCCACGAATACCTGCGCGCCTGGTGGCGGACGCTGGGCGGCGGTGAATGGTCGGCGGGCGAACTGCGCGTGATCACGGCGCGGCAAGAGGACGGTAAACTGGTGGGTGCCGCGCCGCTCTTCCTGACCGAAGGGCGCGATGGCAAAGCAACGCTCATGTTGCTAGGCAGCTACGAAATTTCGGATTACCTGGATGTGTTGGCTTGCCCGCAACACCTGCCGGATTTCGTCGAAGGCCTACTGACGCTGTTGGAGACGCTGCCTGACTGGCGCACGCTCGATTTGTACAACTTGCTGGAGACCTCCCCCACACTGCCGCAGTTGGAGAGGGTTGCCGAGCAGCGCGGGTGGCGCGTCTTCCGCCAGGGTTTGCAACATTGCCCTTATATCCCCCTTCCCGGCGATTGGGAGCGTTACCTGGCCGAACAGGTGGACAAGAAGCAGCGTCACGAGATTCGCCGCAAGGTGCGCCGTCTCGAAGAATCCGGTTTGTCGGTGCGCTGGTACATTGTCACCGAGCGCCAATCGCTGGCGGGGGAGATTGACGCTTTCCTGCGCTTGATGGCTTACGACCCGGAGAAGGCGCGTTTTCTCACCGAGGTCATGCGCTTGCAAATGTGTTCGGCTGTGCAAGCTGCCTTCGACGCCGGCTGGTTGCAACTGGCTTTTCTGGAGATCGGCGGTGAAAAGGCCGCTGCCTACCTCAATTTCGATTACGACAATACCGTGTGGGTATATAACTCAGGGTTGGATTTCAAATTCCGCGACTGGTCGCCCGGCTGGGTGTTGCTGGCTTACTTGCTGCAATGGGCCAACGCTCACAAACGGGCAGTGTTCGATTTCATGCGCGGTGATGAGGCGTATAAATATCGCTTTGGGGCTGTTGACCGGCGTGTGGTGCGTTTGACGGTGGAGCGTTGAGCGTCTGAGGGGGGCCTCTCCCGCTCGGCGGGCGTCATCTCACCCAACGGGGCAATCTCCAGCCGCCCAGGCGCACCGACTGCGGCTGGTCGCTCCATACTCCGGCGATGGCGGTGTGGCATTGTGGGCATTTGCCCTCGGCAGTGATGTGGTAACGGTGAAGGGTGAAGCCTGAGCGTTCGATCAGCACCGTCTGGCAGTGGGGGCAGAGGGTGTTTTCGTAGCCTTCGACGCGGCCGGGCAGGTTGCCGGCGTAGACGTAACGCAGACCGGCTTCCTGGCCGATCTCTGCGGCTCGCAGCAGGGTCGCCGCCGGGGTGGGGGGAGGGTCGGTCATCTGGTAATCGGGATGGAAGGCGGTGACATGCCAGGGGATGTCGGGTGAGAGCGAGGCGATGAAGCGCGCTGCATCCATCAGCTCGTCGCTGCTATCGTTGAAACCTGGCACAACGAGGGTGACAATTTCGACCCACAGGCCCATTTCGTGCGCCAATTTGATGCCATCCAACACATTCTGCAGCACGCCGCCCAGGCGGCGGTAGTGTTTGTCTTGCATGGTCTTCAGGTCAATCTTGTAGCCCACCATCAACGGGCGCAGGTAACGTAGCACTTCGGGGGTCACATTGCCGTTGGAGACATACACGCAGCGGATGCCAACTTGTTGAGCCAGGCGAAAGATGGCGGCGGCCCACTCGGAGGTGATGAGTGGCTCGTTGTAAGAGGAAGCGATGACGCTGCAGCCGGTGTGTTGGGCATAAGCCACGATCTGTTCGGGCGAGGCGCGGCGGATGTAGGCGGCGGATTCGTCTGCTGCCGGATCGCGCAGGGTTTGCGAGGAGAGCCAGTTCTGGCAGAAGCCGCAGTGGAAATCACAGCCCAACATGCCAAACGTCAGGGCGTCGCTGCCAGGCAGGAGGTGGTAGAAAGGCTTTTTCTCGATAGGATCGGCCTGCAAACCGGCTACGTATCCCCAGGGCACAAAGAGCGTGCCGCCGCGGTTGAAGCGCACTTTGCAAATGCCGCGCCGCCCCTCGCGAATGAGGCAGCGATGCCCGCAGGCGTAACAGCGCACCGCTTGATCCGCTAAGGTTTCATACAGACTGCCAGGGCGGGTCAATTCATCCAGCATTTCGGCCACGGTGCTCATCTTGACAATCCTTTCTGGTGACACTTTCACCTACTGCAATTATAATCGGGCTGAGGAGACCTGCGTATGAGTGAACCCCTTTCTTACGATAGCTCGACCCTCTCCAAACTGCGCACCTATCTCAGCTCCACCCTCGCTCAACAGCTCGAAGCCAACCCGCCCACGGTCAACTATCGCATGGTGGCCTCTCACTGGTTGGAGGAAATCTACAACCGCACGCGCGTCCAGCTCGATGAGGTCAGCCGCCGCCGTCTTTTCGATCAGATATTGGACGACCTGATCGGTTTGGGCCCTTTACAGCCTCTGTTGGATGACCCTGCCGTCAGCGAAGTGATGGTCAATGGGCCGAAGCTGGTGTATGTGGAGCGCAACGGCGAGTTGATCGAGACCGATGTGCAATTCGAGGACGACGCGCAGGTGTTGCGCATCATTGACCGCATCATTCATCCCCTCGGACGGCGGGTTGACAGCGAGCATCCCATGGCCGACGCTCGTCTGCTGGATGGCTCGCGGGTCAACGTGATCATCCCCCCGGCTGCGGTAGATGGCCCTATCATAACCATCCGCAAGTTCCTGGCTAATTGCATGACGGTTGAGGACCTGATCAACAGCGGTTCGCTTACCCCCCACATGGTTGAATTCTTGCAAGCTTGCGTGATGGCACGCTTGAACATCGTCATCTCCGGGCCGACCAGCTCCGGCAAAACCACGTTCCTGAATGTCCTCTCCGGTTTCATTCCCGGCAACCAGCGCATTGTCACCATCGAGGATGCTGTGGAATTACAACTCAAGCAGCGCCACGTCGTCCGCCTGGAAAGCCGACCACCGAACGTGGACGGGACGGGGGAGGTGACCATTCGCGATCTGGTGCGCAACGCTCTGCGTATGCGCCCCGACCGCATTATTGTTGGCGAGGTGCGCACCGGCGAGACTTTGGACATGCTGCAAGCTATGAACACCGGTCACTATGGTTCCATGACCACGGTTCACGCCAACTCGCCGCGCGATGCGGTTTCACGTCTGGAAACGATGGCTATGATGGCTAACCTGGATATGCCCTTGTTGGCCATTCGGCGGCAGATTGCCTCGGCAATCCAACTGGTTATCCATTACAACCGTTTTACCGACGGCAGCCGGCGCATCTCGTCCATCACCGAAATTTCTGGCATGGAGGGGGATGTCGTCACCATGTCCGACATTTTCAAATATGAACAGACCGGCGTGAGTGCCGATGGAAAAATTTTGGGCGCTCTGCGGGCGACCGGCATTCGACCGATGTTCACGCCTCGTTTGGAGGTGGTGGGCTACCGCCTCAGGGGTGAGATTTTCGGTGTGGGGGGGAGTTTTCGCTAGGCGATGTTGAGCGTGGTGATTCAAGCCGGTGGGCAATCCCGCCGTATGGGGCAGGACAAAGGGTTGATTCCCTTCCTCGATGAGGCGCTGGTGGCGCGGGTGTTGCGGCGTGTGGCGCCCATCGCCGATGAGGTGCTGGTGACGACCAATCGCCCGCAAGATTACGCTTTTCTGGGAGTGCGCCTTGTGCCGGATGTGTGGCCCGGCCGCGGCGCCTTAGGGGGCTTGTATACGGCGCTGGCGGCTGCCCAGCATCCGCTGGTGGCTGTGGTGGCCTGCGATATGCCTTTTGCCAGCGCCCCTGTGCTCGATGCCGCCCGCCGCCGCTTGCTCGAATCCCAGGCGGATGCGGTCATTCCGCGAACAGCGGCCGGCCTCGAACCATTTCATGCGGTCTATCGCCGCACCTCCTGCTTGCCCCGCATCGAAGCCGCCTTGCAGGCGGGGCAATGGCGCGCCGATGCCTGGCTGCCAGGGGCCGTGGTGAACTTTCTCCCCCCCGATGAAGTTGCACGTTACGATCCCTCCGGCCTGGCTTTTCTGAATATCAATACCCCTGAAGAGCTACAAGCCGCCCTGCGCCTGGCGGCGGCCTCTCGTGACACTCAGCGCGGCGAGTCAGGATAAGCGTCTCTTGCCAAGAAGGGGGAAATTTGCCAAAATACAGCAGTAACCACAGATGTTCGAGACTTGGGGGCGGTTTGCCTCTCTCAAGGTCTTGAGAAATTTGCCATCCACCATTCGCTAAGGAAAGGGCTGCCATGACTAGCATGAACGATTTCCCCGGTCTTCGCAAATTCAAACCTATTCCCCTCAAATTGCGTTACCCCGTCCCCTCCGATATCGAAATTGCTCAGGAAGCTGAGCTAAAGCCGATCACGGCTGTGGCTGAAGAGGTAGGCCTCTTACCTGAAGAGCTGGAGCTTTACGGCAATTTCAAAGCCAAGGTACGCCTGGAAGCGTTGGAACGCCTCAAGGATGTGCCCGATGGTAAGTATGTGGATGTGACTGCCATTACCCCCACACCCTTGGGCGAAGGCAAGACCACCACCACGGTTGGCCTCTCGCAAGCGCTGGGAGCGCACCTCGGCAAGCGCGTCTTCACCTGCATCCGCCAGCCCTCGCAAGGCCCCACTTTTGGCATCAAGGGCGGCGCCGCCGGGGGAGGCTACAGCCAGGTCGTCCCCATGGAAGATTTCAACCTGCACCTCACTGGTGATATCCACGCCATCACCGCTGCCAACAACCTGTTAGCTGCCGCCATTGATACGCGTATCTTCCACGAAGCCTCCCAACCCGACGATGAAAAGCTGTTCAACGCTCTTTGCCCGCCCGACAAACAGGGGAAGCGCCGTTTCTCGCCCTCCATGATCCGCCGCCTCAAACGACTGGGTATCGAGAAGACCGACCCGGCTGAGTTGACCGCCGAAGAACGCAGCCGTTTTGCCCGCCTGGATATTGACCCCGATAGCATCACCATCCGCCGTGTGATAGATACCAATGACCGCTTCCTGCGCGACATTACCATTGGGCAAGGCCCCGAAGAGAAAGGCATGATTCGCCACACAGGCTTCGATATTACCGTGGCCAGCGAAGTGATGGCTATTCTTGCTCTCACCACCGACTTGGCCGACATGCGTGAGCGCTTGGGGCGAATGGTGATCGGCACCAACAGGAAAGGCGAAGCCATCACGGCTGAAGACTTGGGTGTGGCTGGCGCCATGACCGTGCTGATGAAGGATGCCATCAAACCTACCCTGATGCAGACCCTCGAAGGTACGCCTGTCTTTGTCCATGCTGGGCCTTTCGCCAATATTGCGCATGGCAACAGCTCCATCATCGCTGACCGCATCGCTCTCAAGCTGGCCGATTACGTCATCACCGAGTCGGGTTTCGGCGCCGATATCGGCATGGAGAAATTCTTCGATATCAAGTGCCGTTACTCAGGTCTGATCCCCAATTGCGTGGTGATGGTGGCAACCGTGCGGGCGCTCAAGATGCATGGCGGCGGGCCTAAGGTGGTGGCCGGTAAGCCGCTGGCCGCTGAATACACTGACGAGAACCTCGACCTGTTGCGCGCCGGCCTGTGCAATTTGCAGCATCACATCACCAACGCTCGCCGCTTTGGCATTCCGGTGGTGGTGGCTGTCAATTCCTTTGCCACCGACACGCCCGCAGAATGTGAACTGGTGCGCCAGGCGGCCATCGAAGCCGGCGCTGAAGATGCTGTGGTCTGCACTCACTGGATGGAAGGCGGCAAGGGCGCTCTCAAGCTGGCTGAAGCCGTCGTGGCTGCTTGTGAACAACCGAGCCATTTCAAATTTCTCTACCCGCTGGATATCTCCATCAAGGAGAAGATCGAGATTATCTGCAGAGAAATCTATGGCGCTGATGGTGTAGATTACCTGCCCGAGGCTGAAGCCAAGATTGAGCTGTACACCCGCTTGGGCTTCGATAAATTGCCGTTGTGCATGGCAAAGACCCATCTCAGCCTCAGCCATGACCAGAATTTGAAGGGCGTTCCTAAGGGGTATCGCATCCCCATTCGGGATATTCGCGCCTCTGTGGGCGCCGGCTTCCTCTACCCCCTGCTGGGTGAGATGCGCACCATGCCAGGTTTGCCCACCCGCCCGGTTTTCTATGATGTTGACCTCGATCTGACCACCGGCCGCGTGGTGGGGCTGTTCTAACTCCCAGGCCGCTTCATCACAGGGCTGTCCACGATGGATTTTGCTACTCCTTGGACAGCCCTGTTCTTTACTCAGGAGGAAGAGTTTCAATTTCTCCAAAGTCGTCTATAATTTGGGAAATGAGCAAACGATCTCAACCTGAAGCACAGCAACGCCCCTATGGCCGGCAAGTGGAATTAATCCAAGCTCTGAACGCGGCGGCAGCCTGCTTGCAGCGCTCAGCGCGTTCCGAAGAGCAAGTTTACGCCACTTTCACCGAGCAAATTGCCCGAATCGGCCTGATGGGGGGCATCGCCATGCTGGATGAGCACAGCCATCAGATTGTGGTCAGAGCGGCTGTTTATCCGACGCGGGCGCGCTTGCTCGCCCGCCTGGAGAAACTGTCTGGCTTGAGCATGATTGGCTATCGTTTCCCACCCGGACGGGGGGGACTCTATAGCCGTATCCTTGAGAACGGGCGCTCGACCTTTGTCGCCAATAATCATGAAATCATCCTCGAGATCCTGCCGGACGAGGCCCAGCCCCTGGCATCCCAGATATTGAAGGCTTTTGGTGGTTTGCCCGGCATTTACTCGCCGCTGGTGATAGATGGCCGTGCACAGGGAGTCTTGGGCGTGAACGGGCCCGGCCTTTGTGCCGAAGACCTGCCTGCTATCGAAGCTTTTGCCAACCATGTCGCCATAGCCCTCGAGAATGCCCGCCTGTTTGCCGCTATGCGCCAGGAAATCAGCGAGCGCCAGCGGATGGAACATGCCCTGCAAGAAAGCGAAACGCGCTTCCGTGCCCTTGCCGAGACGACGGCTTCGGCCATATTCATCTACCAGGACAATAAATTCGTCTACGTCAACCCCGCCATGCAGACCCTCTCCGGTTATACGCCGGCAGAATTGCTCCAGATGAACTTCTGGGACATCGTTCACCCCGACGATGCCGAGCTGGTGCGTCAGCGCGGCCTGGAACGGCAGCGCAGGGGTAAACAAATCCCGCATCGTTACGAATTCAGAATCGTCAAAAAGAGCGGCGAGGTGCGCTGGATTGATTTTACCGGCGAACGTATCCAGCTAGATGGGCAACCCGCCGGATTGGGGACGGCTTTCGACATCACCGAGCGCAAGCGGGCCGAGGAAGAGCTGCGCAGTCTCAAGGAATTCAACGAGGGCATCGTCCAGAGTGTCTTCGAAGGCATTGCCTTGCAGGATGAGGACGGTTATTTCGTCTTCGTCAACCCGGCTGCGGCGGCCATGCTGGGCTATACGCCCGAAGAGATGATCGGCCAGCACTGGTCGCAAAGCGTGCCCGAAGACCAACGCTCGGTGATCTTATCGGCAGACCAGCGCCGCCGGCACGGCCTGGCCGACCGTTACGAGTTGGAGCTTGTGCGCAAGGATGGTCAGCGCATCTCGGTGCAGGTGAGCGGCGCGCCGCGTTTCGAGGGCGGCCGTTTCGTCGGCACGTTGGTCGCTTTTAGCGATATCACCGACCGCAAACAGGCCGAGCAGGCCTTGCGCCGCCGCGCCGAGGAACAGGCGGCCATCGCCGCCGAAAATGCTCGCCTGCTCGAAGCCGAACGTGCTGCCCGTGTCCAGGCCGAGACGCTGCGCGATGTCAGCCAGGCCATGAGCCGCAGCCTGGAGCTGAACGAAGTGCTGCGTCTCATCCTCGAACAGCTCAAGCGCGTGCTGACGTTCGATACGGCCTCGGTCTTGCTCTACAATGAGCAGGGCAAGGCGGTGTTGACCACCGGTATCGGTTACGCCGACGAGACCCTCACCAGCAGCGTTGCCAGCAACCTGCTGGATGCCAGCCCCATCCTGGCTGAGATGGCGCGCACCCTCGAACCCATCATCATCCCCGACGTGCGCAAGCACGCCAATTGGATCTGGGTGCCGGGCGCTGAGCACGTGCGTTCTTTCCTCGGCGTGCCCATTATCTCGCAAGACCGTCTGATTGGCGTGCTGATGGTGGACAATAAGCGCCCGCATTTCTTCCGCAGCGAAGACGCCCGCGTGGCGCAAACCCTGGCGCAACACATGGCCATTGCCATCCAAAATGCCCGCCTGTTCGAGGCCGAGCGTTCCCAACTCCTCCTGGCGCGCACGCTTCAGGAAGTATCAGCTTTGCTCACTTCGGAGTTGCACTTGGAGGATGTGCTCGAACAGATTCTCGATTTGTTAGGACGGGTGGTGCATTACGACAGCGTCGCCGTACACTTGATTGGTGACGATGGGCAGTTGTACCTGGCTGCCGGGCGGGGCTTTCCCGATATCGAAGCAGCGCGGCGAACCGTGCGCACGCTGAGCAAACACATCCTCGAAATTCAATGGGCGCAAAAGCAACAACTGGTGATGCCCGACACTCACAACGATCCGCGCTGGACGGTGACGCCCGACTCGGCTTACATTCGTTCGTGGGTCGGCGCCCCCCTGATGGTCAAAGGCCAGCTCATTGGCTCGTTGAACGTGGACAGCCGCACGCCCAACGCTTACGACCTGAGCGTTGCCGATACTGTCCTGGCTTTTGCCAACCAGGCTGCCATCGCCATTACCAATGCCCGCCTCTATGCCGCCGCCGAGAAACGCGCCGCCGAACTCGAAACCCTACGCCAGGCCAGTCTCAGCCTGACGGCCAGCCTGGAATTGGAAGCCGTGTTGAATGCCATCCTCGAAGGCACCCTGCGCCTCCTGCCGGATGCACGAAACGCCCATATTTTCCTCTATCGGCCCCACGAAGGCGAGGGCCAACTCACTTTCGGCGCGGCGCTATGGACGGATGGACGGCGCGGCCAACCCCTGGCGGAGCCTCGCCTGAATGGTCTGACTTATTCGGTCGCCCGCTCGGGTCAGGCCATTATCGTGTCAGACATGCGCCAACACCCCCTCTACGCGGACATACCGCCCGATTGGGCCGGTTGGGATGGCGCCATCATTGGTATTCCGCTCAAGATAGGTGCGCGCGTGGTGGGGGTGATGAATGTTTCCTTCCCCCAGCCGCGTCAGTTCCGCGAGAACGAGCTGCGTCTCATCCAATTCCTCGGTGACCAAGCAGCCATTGCCATTGAAAATGCCCGTTTGTTTCAAGATGCTGCCACCGAACGCCGCCATTTGGGCTTGTTGTACGATATCAGCCGCGAACTGGTGGCCAGCCTCGACGCCGACGCCATTTTGCATGTGACCACGAAGCTCACTTGCCAGGCGTTGGGCGGCCTGGTTGGCGAAGCTTTCCTGTTCATCCCCGAAAGTGGCCAGTTGAGCCTGCGGGCTTTGGTCGGCGTGGTGGGCGAGTCGCTCAGCGAGCTGGATGCTCGCCTGGCTCTGCGCCCGGGCAAAGGCCTGGCCGGCTGGGTGGCCGAGAACCGCCAGGCGGTCAATGTGCCTGATGTCGAACAGGACGATCGCTGGCACTTCTTCGCTGGCCTGGATGAGAACGCCCGCTCAGCTCTGGCTGCGCCTATCCTCGACGGCAATCAACTGCGCGGCGTGATTACCTTGTTGCACTCGCAACCTATGGCTTTTTCAGGCGACCATCTCGATTTATTACAGGCCATTTGCAAGCAAGTGGGGCTAGCCTTGAGCAATGCCGAGCGTTATCAGCAGGTGCAAAATCTGGTAGACCGCCTGGCCGCCGAGCAGTATCGCCTTGAAAGTCTGATCGAATACCTGCCGCTGGGTGTGATCTTGCTCGATAGCCACTTCTGCATTCAGACGGCTAACCCCCTCGGCTGGGAAATCATGCACACCTTGGGACAGAGTGAACCAACCGGGGTGTTGAACCAGCTTGGCTCGTATCCCCTCTCAGACTTGATCGCCCGTCACGATGAGCAGCTTCCGGTCGAAATTGTCCTCGAAACCATGCCGCGCCGCATCTTCGAGGCTCAGGCGCGGCCGGTGGGGGCTGCACCTGACCAGTGGCTGCTGACGATTCGTGAGGTGACCCGTGAGCGCGAAAATCTGGCGTGCATCCAGATGCAAGAACGCTTGGCTACCGTGGGGCAGTTGGCTGCCGGTATTGCCCACGATTTCAACAACATCATGGCTGCCATCATGGTTTACACCGATTTGATGCTCACCGATGCCAGCATGTCCCCCGCCAGCCGTGAACGCCTGGGCATCATCGAACAACAGGTCAAGCGCGCCTCCAGCCTCATCCGCCAGATTTTGGATTTCAGCCGGCGCTCGGTGATGGATCAGGCACCGCTCGATTTGCTGCCCTTCCTCAAGGAATTGCATAAACTGTTGCACCGCGTTTTGCCCGAGACGATTAACCTCGAGCTGCTTTACCCCTCCGAGAGTTTCATCGTCAACGCCGACCCCACGCGCTTGCAACAGGCCCTCATGAACCTGGCTCTCAACGCCCGTGATGCGATGCCTAACGGCGGCACGTTGCGCTTTACCTTGCGGCATATCCACCTTGCTGCTGGTCAAAAACCGCCTTGCCCCGACTTGCCGCCGGGCGACTGGGTTTGCCTCACCGTCGAAGACAACGGCACGGGCATGCCGCCGGAAGTGCGCGACCATATCTTCGAGCCGTTCTTCACCACCAAGCCGGTAGGACAAGGCACCGGCCTGGGGTTGTCACAGGTTTACGGTATCGTCAAGCAACATGAAGGCCATATTGACGTCGAAAGCCACTTGGGGGTGGGGACGAAATTCTCGATCTATTTGCCTGCTCTGACCGCCCCCGAAATCTCCAACGCCTTGCCGCAACCTCAGATGGCCCTCGACGGCGGCGGGCAGACGGTGCTCGTGGTCGAAGACGACCACGCCACCCGCGATGCCCTACAGACGCTGTTGCGCTCGTATAACTTCTGGGTGCTCTCTGCCTCTAACGGCTTCGAGGCTCTGCGTATCCTTGGCCAGGCTGGCGCCTCGATCGCTTTGGTCGTAACCGACCTGGTAATGCCCGAAATGGGCGGCATCAGCCTGCTCAGAGCGATTGGGGAGAAATGGCCGCACATTCGGGTATTGGTCATCACTGGCCATCCCCTCGAAAGCCAGGACCAAGCCTGGCTGGAGGTGGGTCAGGTGCACTGGCTACAGAAGCCTTTTTCGGTGGGAGATTTTGGCAGCGCTGTGCAGAGACTCTTGCAGGCTTGAGGCGGGTAAGCCGCTCGGCAGCTCTTAGAAGCGCCCAACGGCCATAAAGACCATCGAGACAATGACAATCAGGCACAAGGTTGCAAAGAGGACGCGCTGCAAGTTCAAGCGCCTTTGTTCACGGCTGGTTTTCCTGTCCGTCATAACTTACTCCGTGGTCGCATGCTTGGCTATAGCTTGCTGGATGGCTGTTTCCAGCTCTTCCAGCGTGACCGGTTTGCACACATAAGCGTCCGCGCCAAGCGCCAGGGCTTGTTCGATTTGTGGCGGGGAATACTCCGTCGAGAGCATCACGATCGGAATGGCGCGCCAGGCCTCGTTGCGGCGGATGAATTCGAGCAAGTCTATACCGCTCACTTCGGGCATGTTGATATCCAGGATGAGAACATCCGGTTGTTCGCCGTAATTCAGGATTTTAACCGCGTCGCGGGCGTTCAGGAAGGCGCGCAAACGATAATCCAGGAGCTGTAACATCAGCCGCAGGGCGCGGATCATCTCCTCGTCGTCGTCCACAATCCAGGCGGTTTTCATTCAGGCAAAATGCTCCTTGATCGTTTCGGCCAGGCGCGGGGTAATGCCGGTTACCTGGCACAGTTGCTCGATAGATGCGTTCTGGATGGCTTCCAGGTCGCCAAAATGTTTCAGCAGGGCGCGGCGGCGCGCCGGCCCCACGCCGGGGATCGCATCGAGACGCGATGCCACCCCTTGTCTGTCGCGCCGCTGGCGGTGGGCGGTGATGGCAAAGCGATGGGCCTCGTCGCGCACTCGCTGGAGGAGATACAACCCCTGCGAGTGGCGCGGTAACACGATCGGCTCGCTTTGCCCCGGCACGAAGAGTTCCTCGTTTTGCTTGGCCAGACCGCTCACCGCAATCTGCCCCCGCAGACCATAATCGTCTAACACTTTCACGGCGCGCCCTAGCTGGCCTTTGCCGCCGTCCACGATGAGCAAATCTGGCAGGCGGGCAAAGGCGGCGTCGGTTTTGCCCGCGGGGGCATTTTGCCGCTCGGTGAGTAGTTTCCAGCGCCCGAAACGGCGGCGCAACACTTCTTCCATGCTGGCAAAATCATCTGGGCCTGGCACGCTGCGGATGTTGAAGCGGCGGTAGTGGCTTTTCTTCGGCGCGCCCTGTTCGAAGACGACCATGCTGCCAACGGCCATCACGCCCTGGGTATTCGAGATGTCGTAGCATTCGATGCGGTTGGGCGGCTCAGGCAGGCCAAGAGCGGCTTGCAGTTCGGCCAGTGTTTGTTCCTGGCGGTGGGTATCGGCTTCCCATTGCGCCTTGAGGGCGGCAAGCGTCTCGGCAGCGTTCTCGGCAGCCATCTTCACCAGCTCGGAGGGCTGACCGTCGCGGGGGACGCGCAGTTCCACCTTCTCGCCGCCGCGGCGGGTGTTGAGCCACTCGCGGATGATCTGCGCTTCTTCGATGTCGCTGGAGAGCAACAGTTGCCCCGGCACTTTGGGGGTTTCGGCATAGAATTGCTTGAGGAACTCGCTCAAGACCGAGGCGTCGGGCGTTTCGTCGGCGCCTTCCATCACGAAGTATTCCCGCCCGATCAGCTTTCCCCCGCGGATGAAGAACACCTGCACGCATGCTTCCCCGTTCGAGCGGGCCAGGGCAATCACGTCGGAATCCACGTAGTCGCTGGCAAACACCACTTTCTGCCGGGCGACAATCTGCTCGATGGCGCGCAATTGATCCCGCAGGGCAGCAGCTTTCTCGAATTGCAGTCCCTCGGCTGCCTGCGCCATCTGTTCCTGCAAGCGGGCGATGATGCCCTCTGAGCGCCCTTCCAGGAAACTGCATAGCTCGTCAATCATCTGGCGGTAATCAGCCTGGTTGATGGCGCCAATGCATGGCGCCGTGCAGAGCTTGATGTCGTAGTACAGGCAGGCACGGCTGTCAGTGCCGGTGATCTGACGATCGCAGGTCAGATAGGGAAAGGCGCGCCGCAGGATGTCGAGCGTTTGGTAAACTGCCCAGGCGCTGGTGTAGGGACCGTAATAGCGGCAGCCATCTTCGGCAATCTGACGGGTGACGGTGACTTTGGGGAAGGGCAAGTTCCAGTGAACTTTTATGTAGGGGTAGCGCTTGTCGTCCTTCAGGCGGATGTTGTAGCGGGGACGGTGGCGCTTGATGAGGTTCATCTCCAGGATGAGAGCTTCCAATTCTGAACCGACCAGAATCCACTCGATGTCGGCAATGTGTCGCACGAGCTGGCGCGTTTTGGCATCCGCCAGGTGGCTGTGGAAGTAGGAGCGCACGCGGTTGCGCAAATTGACCGCCTTGCCGACGTAAATGATCTTCCCCTCGGCGTCTTTCATCAGGTAGCAGCCGGGTTTGGTGGGGAGTGAATCGAGAATGCGCTGGAGATGCTCCGATGGGCTCATGGCGGCGCAGATTCTATCATAAGCTTGCCTGACTAAGCTAAGACTAAAAACTAATCTTTTGCATCTTCTCAGAAAAGCAGGTTTTCCGTCCTTTTAACGCAAAGCCGCAAGGTCGCAAAGAAAATCGGGGTTTGATAACAGAAATCGGCTGGTGAACGCGCTCGGGCGCGGCTTTTACCCGAAAATCTTTGCGGCTTGGCATCTCGGCGACTTTGCGTTGAGTTTTGCCCCTCATATTGAGAAACTGCGCAAGTACCTACCTTGAGATGCACAAACCCGCTTTTTTCAGCGGGTTTGCGGTCGTTGCGTCGAGCGGGGAGGGCGGGATTCGAACCCGCGGCTGAGATATTCGTCCCAGCACTCACTTAGCAGGCGAGCCCAATCGGCCTCTCTGGCACCTCCCCTTCCTTCATCGTCAGATTGTATAGACCTGGAAGGGTTTGCTTTTCATCTGGCGGCCAAAATTCTACCACACAAGAGGATAGGGCGCAACAATTTGGCGGAACTCTCAACCTTCCACTCCTCCTCCCTGGCGGGTTTGTCCCCAACGCCCCCTTTTTTGTAAGATTTTGCCGGTATCGAATAACCCGCATAAAGCGGAACGACCGGGGTGCTGATTCAGTAAATTCTTGTTTTTTGGTAACTGTAGTTTCGCCTTTTTATGGTTTATGCGAAATTTTCGGGGAGAAAGCCGCCATATTTGGTACTTTGACGCTTTGCCTGCTACCATATATGGCG
>Ga0209018_1001081_pt1 | contig 23113 bp, 16 predicted proteins | sample YNPBryBLVA2012_FD_185814 | JGI IMG/M metagenome (GOLD analysis project Ga0209018, IMG submission 185814) | Anoxygenic and chlorotrophic microbial mat microbial communities from Yellowstone National Park, USA - YNP Bryant BLVA 2012 (SPAdes)... ...
AGCAGGCTCTCCTGTAGGGCGGGCCGCTGGCCCGCCCCGTGCGGCGGGCGAGCCGTTGGCGGGCGAGCCGTTGGCGGGCGAGCCGCCCGCCCTACATTAGCGGGCTCCTCCTGTAGGGCGGGCCGCTGGCCCGCCCCGTGCGGCGGGCGAGCCGTTGGCGGGCGAGCCGCCCGCCCTACATTGGCGGGCGAGCCGTTGGCGGGCGGGCCGCCCGCCCTACATTGGCGGGCGAGCCGTTGGCGGGCAAGCCGCCCGCCCTACAGAAATAACGGCACGAAGCCGAACTTCTCCACGTCCACCAACCCCTGATCGGTCAGCTTGAGCGCGGGGATGACCTCCAGGGCCAGGAAGCCGAGCGTCATCAGCGGGTCGTGCAGGGGGGAACCCAGCTCGTGCGCCGCCGCTACCAGGTGCTCCATTTGTCCGCGAACGACTTCCACCGGCTGGTCGGACATGAGCCCGGCGATGGGCAGGGGGACGGCGGCGAGCACCTCCTGTCCGACGGCGGCGACCAGCCCCCCGCCCAGCTCGCCGACGGCGCGGGCAGCGGTGCGCATGGAACCGTCGTCGCAGCCGGCCACGGTCAGGTTGTGCGCGTCGTGGCCGACGCTGCCGGCCAGCGCCCCGCGCTTCAGCCCCAGTCCGCGCACGAAGCTCCGGCCGACGTTGCCCGTGCCACGGTGCCGCTCGATCACCGCCAGCTTGAGCAGGTCGCGTTCCCCGTCGGCGACCGCCTCCCCGTCCCGCACCGGCACCTCGTCCACCAGGTGCTCCGTGAGTACCTGGTCGGGGACGACGCCGATGACTCGTGCGCGGGCCGTTCGCGCCCGCGAGTCGGGGGCGGGAATGGCAAAGCTCAGCCGCGCCCAATCCACGTGGACCGTGTCGCGCACGGCGGAGTCGTCGGCGGGCGGAAGCGGCCACTCGCCCACCGGCGCGCCGTCCCGCGCCACCAGCCGCCCGCCGGCGAAGACCATCTCGGCGTGGAAGTCCTGCAGGTTGGAAAAGACCACCAGATCGGCCCGCTTGCCGGGCGCGATGGCCCCGCGGTCGCGCAGCCGAAACGCCTCCGCTGCGTTGAGCGTGGCCATCTGCAACGCCGTCAGCGGCTCCAACCCGCCGGATACGGCCAGCCGGATCAGGTGATCCAGGTGGCCCTCGTCCAGCAGGTCGGCCGGGTGGCGGTCGTCGCTGCAGAAGGCGCAGCGGCGGCTGTTCTGCGGCGTGACCGCCGGCAGCAGCGCGCGCAGGTTCTTGGCTCCGGTGGACTCGCGGATGAAGACCATCATCCCGGCGCGCAACTTCTCCAGCATCTCCCCGGCAGTGGTGCTCTCGTGGTCGGAGCCGGGGCCGGCGCCGACGTAGGCCTGCAGCCACCGGCCGCTCACGCCAGGGGCGTGGCCGTCAATGACGCGGCCCTGGAAAGCGACCAGCTTCTCCAGCGCGCCGGGCAGCCCCAGCACCGCCCCCGGCACGTTCATGAACTCGGCCAGCCCGACCACTCGCGGCAGGTCGGCCAGCGGCAGCAGGTCATCCGCCGAGAGATCCGCCCCGGCGCTGCCCATGGACGTGGCCGGGACGCAGGAGGGCAGGGCGATGAGGACGGTCAGCGGCAGGCCGGCGGAGGCGGCGAGCATGTAGCGGATGCCGGCCACTCCGCTCACGTTGGCGATCTCGTGCGGATCGGCGACGACGGTGGTCGTGCCGCGCGGGACGACGGCGCGGGCGAACTGCGGCGGAGCGACCATCGAGGACTCGATGTGCACGTGGGCGTCAATCAAGCCGGGGCAGACGTAGCGCCCGCCCAGGTTGAGCTCCTCGCGCGCCGTGTAGCCGGGCCCCACGCCGACGATGGTGTCGTCGGTGATGGCGATGTCGGCCTCGATGATCTCGGCGCTGAAGACGTTGATCACCCGCCCGTTGCGCAGCAGCAGGTCGGCGGGCGCATCGCCGCGGGCGACCGGCAGGAAATCGGCCAGCTTCATCATTCCTCTCCCTCTCGTATGACTTCGTAGCGCAGCCAGACCCGTCCACTGCAATGTACCTGGGCTGAGAGCAACTGCAGCCTCGTGGGCAGTTCATCGGGCCGCAGTTCCGGCGACTCGAACAGGGTTGGCGTCCGCGTGCCGCCGATGACGGCGGGGAAGAACTCGACGTCAATCTCGTCCACCAGTCCGGCGCGCAGCAGCGCGCCGCCCAGCTTGCCCGGCGAGGTCGAAAGCACGCACTCGACCCCCAACTGCGCGGCCAGCTTCTCCAGCGCCTGTCGCAGATCCACCCGCTGCTCCCCGGCGACCATGTAGGGCACGTGCTCGCCGCGCAGGTAGGCCAGGTACTCGGCGGGCGTGCGGCGGGTGACGAGAACCAGCAGGTGCCAGCCCTCGGATCCGGGCGCTTCCTTGCCCGGCTCGCCGGTGTAGTACCAGCGGATGCGCCCGCCGCTATCCACTACGGTGAACCAGCCCTTGTGGCCGGGCCGTTGGGCGATGTCCTCCGGCAGGAAGTCCTGGTACAGCGCCGCGCGATCCCCTACGACCGGTGGGAGCGGTTTGGGGATGGAGTCGGGCGGGACGAAGGAGTAGCTGCCTTCCAGAAGCGCCTGGGGACGGTGGGTGGCTATGAGCCAATCGTTCACATCGCTTGTCCCGGCCACCGCCGACCAGCGATCGTCGCCGAACAGCAGCAGGACGTCGGGGGCCAGCGTCAGCCGCCCATCCAATGAGACTTCCCCGTAGACGATCACTTTGGGTCGCATCATCCTCCCTCCCGTACCCGCCGCACCTCGAACACGACCGGGTTCGCCGCGTCTGGACAGGCGTGGGTCGCCACGTCGGGGTCGTCCAGCCAGGGGAACTGCGCGCCGTAGCGCAAGGCGAAGACCTTGGGCAGCACGCTGTACAGCGCGCTGATGCAGATCTTGCCCCGGACGGTCAGCCCGTCGAAGATCACCTCGTCACCGACCTGGTGACCGGCGGCGCAGTGGCCTTCCTGTCGGATCACCCGCATGACGATCGTGTACTCACCGTCCCGTCCGCTTGCATCGGCCATCGCTCACCTCCCCGTAACGGCTCCGCTCATCCTCCCGCAGGTCCGGAAGTGACCGAGCAACAAATCGGAGTGGCCATTGAAGAGCGATGCGGGCTGCCAATTGTGCCCAAACCTGCGGGAGGGTGAGCAGTTACACCTCCTCGCCCTCGGTGGCGAGTATAGCGTCAAACCTGGCGGGCGTCAAGCCAAACTTTCCGTTCCATCCGTTCCCCGCAGCCGCGATAGTCCCCTACTTGCCGCTCCGCTCATGCCGTGTTATAATGCCCCGCTGCCCGAGAAGCGAGTCGGACACCCGGCCGCGCAGACTGCCGGGTTGCTTGGGCCAGGAGGAAGAGAGGGAGAATGGGCGTCTACTTGAACATCGTGCAGATCATCCTCGCCGTTGCGTTGACCGCGGTGATCCTGATGCAGACCGGCAAGGGGGGCGCAGGGTCGGTCTTCGGCGGGGTGGACTCGGCCGTCCAGCACACGCGGCGCGGGGTAGAACGGACGCTGTTCATCGTTACCATTGTGCTGGCGGTGGCCTTCTTCCTGATCGCCCTGATCAACGCTCTCGTCACCAGCACGGGCGGCTAACCCCAGGCTGCCAGGTCGGTGGGGACCACACGTCGGGCCGGGAAACCCCATGGCGCGCTCCGTCCGTTGGCAGGTCCTCCTCATCGCCGTCGGCATGGCGCTGGTGGGCACGCTGCTCGCCTACCTGGCGATCCAGTACACCGTGGATGAAGTCCCGACCGTCGGCGGCACCTATGTCGAGGGCGTGGCCGGGGCGCCGCGGGCGATCAACCCCCTTCTCTCGGCCTACAACGATGTGGACCGCGACCTGTGCGCCCTGGTCTTCGACGGGCTGACGCGCTTCGATACCAACGGCACGGTCGTGCCAGCCCTGGCGCGCGGTTGGGACGTTTCCCCGGACGGGCTGTCCTATGTCTTCCACCTGCGCAGCGGCGTGCGCTGGCATGATGGTGAGCCCTTTACGTCCGATGACGTCCTCTTCACCGTCAACCTGCTCCAGGACCCCGACTACCCCGGCCCTCCCGACGTCGGCGCGCTCTGGCGCACGGTGCAGGTGGAGCGGCAGGATAACTACACGATCCGCTTCACCCTGGCCATTTCCCAACCGTTCGCCCCGTTCCTGGACTACACCACCGTGGGCATCCTGCCGGCGCACCGGCTGGCCGGGATCCGCGCCGCCGATCTGCCGGGGTTGGACTTCAACCTCAGCCCGGTAGGCACCGGCCCCTTCCAGGTGGCCGAGGTCGAGGCGGACGGAGGGAGCGTCACCTCCGTCCTGCTGGAGCGCAACCCCCAGTATTACGGTTCTGCCCCGCTGCTGGAACGGATCCGTTTTCGCTTCTACCCCTCCCACCAGGGCGTCTTCCGCGCCTATCAGGCTGGTGAGGTGGAGGGAATCGGGCAGGTCACCCTGGAGAACCGCGCTCAGGCCGAGGCGGAGACGCAGCACGGCCTGGCACTCTATTCCGCTCAGATGTCCCGCCAGGTGCTCATCTTCCTCAACCTGGGCCGTCCGGACGAACTGCCGTTCTTCCAGGAAGTGGAGGTGCGCCAGGCACTGCTCTACGGCCTCGACCGACAGGGGCTGATCGAGCGCGTGTTGGGCGGATGGGGCCTGGTCGCCCACAGCCCGATCATCGCCGGTAACTGGGCCTACGATCCCAACGTGCGCCAGTACCCCTATGACCCCAGCCAGGCGCGGGTGATCCTGGATCGCGCCGGTTGGCAGATGTCGTGGGCGACGTTGGTGCGCAGCCGCGACGAAGTGCCGCTGGCGTTCACCCTGCTCACCTCTACTGACCCCGTCCAGACGGCAGTGGCGCAGGAAGTAGCGCGCCAGTGGGCGGAAATCGGTGTACAGGCCACCGTGGTGACCGTTTCCCCGTTGGACGTGCGCGCTGCGCTGGAGCAGCGCAACTACCAGGCCGCGCTGGTCGAGCTCGACCTGCCGGGCGATCCCGACCCCTATCCGCTGTGGCATCAGACGCAGATCACGACCGGCCAGAACTACGCCGGGCTGGACCATCGGCGGATCAGCGAGATTCTGGAGGCGGCGCGGATCAACGTGGACCCGGCGCAGCGGATGGCGCTGTATCGCGAGTTCCAGGACCTGTTCACCCAGGAAATCCCGGCCATCCTCCTCTACCATCCGGTCTACACCTACGGCGTGAGCGAACGGGTGAGGGGAGTGCAGATGGGGCCGCTGATGACCCCCGCCGACCGGTTCACCACGGTGACCGATTGGTATGTGGCCACTCGGCGGGTCATCCGTAGCCAGACGGAGTGGTCCGCGCCCTGACTCTACTTGACAAGGTGACCGTTCCCAGGTAGAATATCCTTGCTTCCCAGGAAGCGCCGGCCGAAGTGGCGGAATTGGCAGACGCGCTGCGTTCAGGGCGCAGTGGCCGTACGGCCGTGTGGGTTCGACTCCCACCTTCGGCACCAATGCCCAGGGCCTTTGCCCTGGGCGTTCTTTCTTTAGACTCGCGTCGTAACTGCCTACCCTTTACCAGGCCTGGTGCTGGCAGGGCCGGTGTGCCGGCCCCTCACCCCACCCCCTGGCCCCGCCCCTCTCCGCCGGGCGGGAGAGGGGCGGGGGTAGGGGGTGGGGTGAGGGCTCAGCGCCGCGGACGGTAGGCAGTTACAACTCGCGTCGTAACTGCCTACCCTCCCACAGGTTCTGGCGCAGTCTCCACATTGAAGTGCGCCGCCATGGGCCGCTCGCCCTCTTGCCGGCCGCTTTCTAACCTGCGGGAGGTTGGCGGGTAGGTGAAGTTGTGTTTTGGCGCAAAATGTGTACACTTGAGGCGAAACAACCAACGGAGGGTGTGCGGGTTGAACGAGTTCCTGCTCGAACATGGTCTCGCCGTCGGCGGATGTCTGCTGGTCCTGGTGCTGGTCGTGGCTACCGCCGTCGGCCTGCGCTTCGCCCGCCAGCCCTGGCGGCGACCGGGCATCCGCCCTCCCGCGCGTTCCCCCGGCCACCCGCGCCTGGAGGGCGTCGGCCTGCCTGCCGGGACGCCCACCGTCGAACTGAGGCCGCCGGGCATGGCTATCGGACGGGAGGCGGATAATGACCTGGTGGTCACGGCAGACTTTCCTGATTGGGACACCGTCTCTCGTCACCACGCGCGCATCTACCCGCAGGGCGCCGATTGGGTCGTCGAGGACCTGGGGTCGTTAAACGGGGTGTACGTCAACGACCGGCGCACCGGGCGCAATGTCCTGCGCGACGGCTGGCGGCTGCGCCTGGGCGGGGTCGAGTTTGTCTTCCGCGCCGGGCCAGGAGGGACGCGGCGATGAGAACCGCGAACGCTTCTTCCCTGCCTCAGACCCGCCCGCTGCCTCAGGCCAGCCTGGCCTTTGCGCCGCTCCCCGAAGGGGCGCTGCTGAACCAGGGGCGTTACACGGTCCTGGAAGCGCGCACCCTCAACGGGCGGTTGAACAGCTACCGGGTCGAGGATAACGTGGCCGTCCGTTCCTGCCCCAACTGCCGGTTCGCAGTGACCGACGCGCAGGAACGGGCCTGTCCCTTCTGCCGGGCCGACCTGTCCGGCGTGCCGGCGACGCACGCCCGCTACCGGGTGCTGGAAAGCGGCGACGAACACGCCTTCGCTGCCGAGGCCCAATGGCTGGACATGGGCCTGGACCATCCGGGCCTGCTGCCGCCACTGGCGGTCTTCAGCGAGGCGCCCTACGGCCCTGTCCGCCACTATCGCGTCGAACCGGAACTGCCCCCGGTGACAGCGGATGCCCTCCCCGTACCCCAGGAACTGGCCACGGTTCTGGAGTGGGGGGTCGCTCTGGCGCGGGCGCTACACTTCCTCCACCGCCACCATATCGCGCTGCGCGAGGTGCGTTTGGACCACATCGTGGTGGACGGGCGGGAGGCGCGCTGGCTGCTGCAGGACGTGGTGACTGCCTTGCCGCCGGAGGAGGACGAGGGGAGAGACCGTCCGGACGTGCGCGAACTGGCGGCCCTGCTATTCTACCTGGCGACCGGGCAGGCCGAACGCGACCCCCAGGCGCTGTTGCCCGAGGCGGTCGTGCGCACCTTTGCCCAGGTGCTCTCCGCTCCCTATGTGGTAGACGACGCCGACCGGCTTGGCATGGCCCTCGAGGTGGCGCTCTACGACCTGCGCCGCCCGGCCAGCGTGACGCTCTCCGTCGGGCGGCGCACCGACGTGGGCCAGCAGCGCCGGCTCAACGAGGACAGCCTGCTCACCCTTCACTTCGCCGCCGTCTTTCGCTCTGTCAGCGTGCCGGTCGGCGTGTTTGCCGTCGCCGATGGGATGGGCGGGCACACGGCGGGCGACCTGGCCAGCCAGCTCGCCATCCGCGCCATCGCTCAGCAAGCGGTCCATGACCTGCTGTCCCCCGCCGCTGCCGGCGACCCGCTGCCCGACGCCCGGCGCTGGCTGGTCGCGGCGGTCCAGGCAGCTAACCAGGCCGTCCACGAGCAGCGCATAACCGCCGACACCGACATGGGCACCACGCTGACCCTGACCCTGGTCGTCGGTGACCAGGTGACTATTGCCAACGTCGGCGATAGCCGTGCCTACTGGCTGGGCCCCGAGGGCATCGTCCAACTGACCACCGATCACTCATTTGTCGAGCGACTGGTTGCTACCGGCCAGATCACCCGCGACGAGGCGGCGCGTCACCCGCAGCGGAACGTCATCTACCGCGTCATCGGCGACCGCCCGCAGGTGGAGGCCGACCTGTTCGAGCACCAGTTGGCCCCTGGCGAGGCGCTGCTGCTCTGCTCTGATGGCCTGAACGGGATGCTCGGCGACGAGCAGATCGCGCACATCTGGCGCACCTCCGTTTCTCCCCAGGAAGCTTGCGACCGACTGGTCGAGGCGGCCAACGAGGCGGGTGGGGAGGACAACATCAGCGTGATCGTCGTCCAGAGGAAGCCGTGAGCAGCTCACCCTCCCGCAGGTTCGGCAGTGACCGAGCCACGAATCGGAGTGGCCATGGAAGTGCGATTGGGGCTGCAAATTGTGCCCAAACCTGCGGGAGGGTGAACGGTTACGAGGAGGAATTGCATGTCCGTCTGTCCGAAGTGCGGCGCGCCATCGCTCGAGGGGAGCCTCTTCTGTGACGTGTGCGGGGCGCGGTTGGGGCCGGACGCCCCCCTGTCTCCCCAGCCGCCGGCGACGGCGACCATCCCCTGTCCCTCCTGCGGTGCGGCGATGCTGCCCGGGGAGACGTTCTGCGGCCACTGCGGCGCGCCGCTCCATCCGTCCCCGGCGCTGACCTGCGATCGCTGCGGCGCGGCGCTCCAGCCGGGGAGCCGCTTCTGCGACCGCTGCGGCGCGGCGGTGCCGGCAGCCGCCCCCGCGCCCGCTCCGCCGCCGGCCGCCCCATCCGCCCCGCTGCCCGCCGGCAGTGCGGCGCTCCGCGGCTGGCTGATCGTCCAGGCGACTGGCGCCGAGCTGGTCTTCCCACCCGCACAGGAGGAGCTGATCATCGGACGGGAGGATGCGGCCAGCGGTGTGTTCCCCGATATGGATATGAGCCGTCACGGAGGGGAGGTAGCCGGCGTCTCCCGACGCCACGCGCGCCTGGTACGCCGGGGCGACCAACTCTTCGTTGAGGACCTCCACAGTACCAATGCCACCTACGTCAATCGGCTGCGCCTGAATCCGGGCCAGCTCTACCCGCTCAACGATGGCGACGAGCTGCGCCTGGGGCAGTTGAAGCTCCAGTACAGGGCCGACCGGGGGTAAGGTATGACTCTGACGACCGGACAGATGGTGCAGAATCGCTATCAGATCATCGCCCGGCTGGGACAGGGAGGGATGGGCGCGGTCTACCGCGCCTGGGACACCCGCCTCAGCGTGCCGGTGGCGATCAAGGAGATGGTTCCCCAACCGGGGCTGGACCAGAATACCCTGGCGCAACTTCGCCAGCAGTTCTGGCAGGAGGCCGCTGTGCTGGCCCGCCTGGTCCATCCCCACCTGGTCCGCGTCACCGATTTCTTCGAGGAGGGTGGCAACACCTATCTGGTGATGGATTTCATCGAGGGGGAGAGTCTGGCGCAGCGGATCGCGCAACAAGGCGCGCTGCCGGAGGCCCAGGTGTTGACCTGGAGTCTGCAGTTGCTCGACGCGCTGGCCTATTGTCACAGCCAGGGGGTGATCCACCGCGACATCAAGCCGCAGAACGTCATCATCCGCGCCGATGGGCGGGCGGTGCTGGTGGACTTCGGGCTGGTCAAGCTGTGGGACCCCAGCGATCCGCGGACGAAGACGGTGATGCACGGCATGGGCACGCCGGAGTACGCGCCACCAGAGCAGTACGACGTGGACGGCGGGCATACCGACCCGCGCGCCGACATCTATAGCCTGGGGGCGACGCTCTACCATGCCCTGACCGGCCAGGCCCCGCCCACGGCGACGATGCGCATGGCCGCTCCCGAACAGTTCAAGCCGCTGCGCCAGTTGGTGCCAGGGGTGAGCCAGCGCACCGAAACGGTGGTGACGCGGGCGCTGGAGCTCTCCCGCGCCCGGCGCTGGCAGAGCGCCGTGGAAATGGCCCAGGCGCTGCGGGCTGGCGCGCCCACCGCCCGCCCCACAGCCGTCGTGCCCCCGCCGACGGCGGCCACTCCCTCCTACCGTCCCTCCGTCGCGGCGCCCCCCACGGCTCCCCCGCTCACCCCCACCGGACCGGCGGCGCCGTCAGCCGCCCAGCGTCGCGGCCTGCCCGGATGGACCTGGGCGCTGATCGCCATCGGCGGACTGATCGCGGTCGTCATCGGCGCCATCTTCGCCTGCGGCCTCGGCGCCTCGCTCTTCGGCGGCGGCACGCCCCCACCCCCCACCGTCGCCCCCATCACGCCGCTCCCCCCGGTCACCCCTGTGCCTACCCGTCCCGTCCTCCCCCCTACCAACCCGGCCGGGCGGACGGCTACCATCATCATCTACAATCGCTCCTCGGTGGAAATCTGCTATCTGTACATCTCGCCGAGCCGCGATACGATGTGGGGCGCGAACTGGCTCGAAGGCGGCGAGACGATCCCGGTGAACGGCAACCGCCTGTTCGCCCTGACCCCCGATACCTACGACCTGCGCGTGGATGACTGCGATCACCACGAACTGGAAGTGCGCTGGAATGTGAGCATTACCGGGCTGGAGGCCTGGGACGTCACCGGCACGGGCAGCGAGGTCGCCCTCAACTTGATCAACAACTCCGGCCAGACGATCTGCTTCGTCTACATCGTCCCCGCCGATAGCACGGACTGGGGTGTGGACTGGTTGGGGCCGTCGGAGGTTATCGTGAGCGGTACCCGCCGCACGTTCAGCCTCCCACCCGGCACCTACAACCTGCGCCTGGAGGATTGTAACCATAACCGATTGGTGGAGGAACAGGGGGTGGAGATCAGCCGTTCGACGAACTGGACGATCTCGCCGTGACGTGGGACGCGGGGGCGCGGGGGCGCGGAGACACGGAGACGCGGTGACGCGGAGACGCGGTGACGCGGAGACACGGAGACGCGGAGACACGGAGACGCGGAGATGCCTCGCTTCTGTCGCTTCTGCGGCCGGGAACTGAAGAGCCCTGACGCGCTGTCCTGTCCGTCCTGCGGGCGCGAACTGGGCCAGGCCGTGGCGTCGGAGCCGTCGAATGCGGCAGCCGCGCAGCAGCCGGTGCTGGTCATTCGCATCCCCGGCCAGCCGGTGCGCGCGGTGGTGCTTGACCGGCCCGCGTTCACCATTGGCCGCCGACCGGATAGCGATATCGTCCTGGCCCCCGATTATGTCTCCGGCAGCCACGGGCGGCTGGAGCTGGTGGACGGGACGTGGCGCTATACCGACCTGGGCAGCACCAACGGTACGTTCGTCAACGGCCAGCGGACGCAGACGGCCACCCTGCGCGATGGCGACATCCTGCGCATCGGTGACCCGCAGGGCAACTCGGTCAGCCTCACCTTCCGCGCCGCCGGCGTGGAACAGGCCCCGGCAGCGGACTCGGGTGTCCTGCGCATCGGCGCGACCGCCCTGGGGATGGCCTCCTCGCTGATCATCGGACGCGACCCCCAGGCCGATCTTCACCTGCCCAGCCCGGTCGTTTCCTGGCGACACGCCCGCCTAGACCGCGCGCCCGGCGGTCACGTCCTCCATGACCTGGGCAGCACCAACGGCACCTTCGTCAACGGTCAGCGGCTGACCCAGCCGCACCCCCTCCAGCGTGGCGATGTGGTGCAGATCGGCCCCTTCCGGCTGGTCTACGAGGCGACCGGTTTTCAGCAGTACGCGGCTACCGGCGGCGTGCGCCTGGATGGGGTGGCGCTGACCCGCGAGGTCGGTCGCGGTGCGCAGCGCAAACGCATCCTCTCCGACGTCAACATCTCCGTCTACCCGCGCGAGTTTGTCGCCCTGGTCGGTGGCAGCGGGGCCGGCAAGACCACCCTGCTGATGGCCCTCAACGGCTTCTCCCGCGCCCAGGGCCAGGTGCTGGTCAACGGCGATAACCTCTACCAGCACTTCGACCTCTACCGCACCATGGTCGGGTACGTCCCGCAGGACGACATCGTCCACGAGGACCTGACCGTCGCCAGCGCGCTACGCTACGCCGCCCGCCTCCGCTTGCCCCCCGATACGTCCGCTGTCGAGATCGAACGGCGCGTGGACGCTGTCCTCCAGCAGGTCGGCATGGCCGCGCAGAAGGAGCAGCTCATCAGCAGCCTCAGCGGCGGACAGCGCAAGCGTGTCTCCATCGCCGCCGAACTGCTGGCCGAACCGAACCTGTTCTTCCTCGACGAGCCGACCTCCGGGCTCGATCCCGGCCTGGAGAAGAAGATGATGCACACGCTGCGCCGCCTGGCGGACGGCGGGCGGACGGTGGTGCTGGTGACCCACGCAACGGCCAACATCACCCAGTGCGACCATGTCTGTTTCCTCTCGCAGGGGCGTATGGTCTACTTCGGGCCGCCGGAGGAGGCGCTGTCGTTCTTCGGAGTGACCAGCGGCGACTTTGCCGACATCTACGACCGGCTGGACGTCGCCGATCCCAAGGCCGCGCGGGCGCGGGCCGCCGAGTGGGAGCAGCGTTTCCGCCAGTCGCCACAGTACCAGCAGTACGTCGCCGGCCGCCAGCAGGCGCTGCCGCAGGTGCAGCGCCAGGCTGCCCAGGCCGCGCCGACGAGGGGCCCACGGGTCAACCCCGTCCGCCAGTTCCTCGTCCTCACCCGCCGCTACCTCGACCTGGTGTGGCGCAACCGGCTGTTGCTGACCGCCCTGCTGGCGATCATGCCCGTCATCGCCCTGCTGATGCTGCTGATCGCCAAACCCGGCTGGCTGGTCGGCGACGCGGCGGTGGAGATCGAGCGACAACTGGCGACCGAACTGGCCGGCGGAGCCAGCAGCGCCACCTACGCCGTCGCGCCCAATAGCCAGCGATTGCTCTTCATGATGGCCCTGGCGGCGGTACTGTTGGGACTCTTCGCCGCTGCCTACGAGATCGTCAAGGAACGGCCCATCTTCCAACGCGAACGCATGGTCACCCTGCGCCTCCTGCCCTACCTGGCTTCCAAGCTCGTCGTCCTGGCCGCCTTCGCCCTGCTCCAGTGCCTGTTGTTCCTCATCGTCATCGGCCTCCAGGTGGACATGCCCGCCTGGGGGGTGCTCCTGCCGGCTCCTCTGGAGATGTACATCACCCTGTTCCTCGGCGCGCTGACCGCGATCACGATGGGCCTGTTCGTCTCCTCCATCGTCCCCAACACCAACACGGTCATCTACGTCATCCTGGTGCTGCTCTTCTTCCAGATCCTCTTCGCTGGCGTGATCTTCGAGCTGCCGGCGGGGGCGCAGGCGCTATCCAATTTGACCCTGACCCGCTGGACAATGGAGGGGCTGGGGGCGACGGTGAACATGGACGAGCTGAACAGCTTGGGGCGCACCCGCTTCCTGCCCGACCCGGTCACGCGGGACGTCTCGACCGTCGTGCCGATCGAGGTGCCGCAGGTGACGGCCGGCAGCGTGATCACCGTGACGCGGATGGTCGAGGTGGCACAGACGGTGACCATCGAGCCGGAACCGGTGGAGATCGTCAGCGATTGGGAGTTCCAGATTCACTACGATCATACCGTCCGCCACCTGCTGGGCGATTGGCTGATCCTGCTGACCTTCACGCTGCTGTTGGGGAGCGGAATCTTGATCGTGCTGAGGCGCCAGGACGTCGGCTGAGCGGTGACGGGAGCGAAGGGAGGAGAGATGACGTTGGAAGTCGGACAGATCGTTGACGAGCGCTACCGCATCGTCAAGCTGTTAGGGCAGGGCGGGATGGGGGCCGTGTATCGCGCCTGGGACACGCGGCTCGGTCGCCTGGTCGCTCTGAAAGAGATGATCCCCCAGGCGGGCCTGGACGAGGCGTTCATCGCCCAACTGCGCGAGCAGTTCCAGCAGGAGGCCCAGGTGCTGGCCAACCTGGTCCATCCCAACCTGGTGCGCGTCACCGACCACTTCTATTGGAGCGGGAACGCCTACCTGGTGATGGATTTCGTCGAGGGGGAGAGCCTGGCCGACCGGATCCAGCGGCAGGGGACGCAGCCGGAGGCGGAGCTGCTGCGCTGGGCCGGCCAACTGCTCGACGCGCTGCAATACTGTCACGCCCACGGGGTGATCCACCGCGACATCAAGCCGCAGAATATCATCATCACCGTGGACGGCCAGGCCGTGTTGGTGGACTTTGGGCTGGTCAAGCTGTGGGACCCGGACGACCCGCAGACGCGGACGGTGATGCGCGGGGCCGGCACGCCGGAGTACGCCCCGCCGGAGCAGTACGATCCGGGGAGCGGCCACACCGATCCTCGCTCCGACATCTACAGCCTCGGCGCGACGCTCTACCATGCCCTGACCGGGCAGATGCCGCCCACGGCCACCAGGCGCATGGTCACCCCCGGCCTGTTCATCCACCCACGGCAGTTCAACGCTGCAGTCAGTCCCGCCACCGAGGCGGCGATCCTGCGGGCGATGGAACTGGCGATGGACCGTCGCTTCCAGAGCGCGGTGGAGATGGCCCGCGCGCTGGGCGTGGCCCGCGCCGTGCCGGCTATGCCGCGCCCCGCCGCCCCCGCGCCCGCCGTGTCCGCCGCGCCACCCGCCCCCGCCATGCCCGCTGTCCGGCCAGTACGGGCGCGCTCTCGCTCGCCCCTGTTGTGGTTCGGCCTGGCCGCCGCCGTGCTCTGCATCGGCCTCTGCATCATCCTTGTCGCCACCGGCATCCTCTCCAGCCTCCTGCCCTCCTCCGGTGGAGGAGTTCTGTTCCAGGACGACTTCAGCGACCCCAGTTCCGGTTGGGAGGTCGGCACCTACGAGAACGGCAGCGTCGGTTACGGCGATGGGTTCTACTTCGTCATTTCCACCCGCCGCTCTGTGGCGATGTGGGGGAGCCTTGACCGCGAGTTCACCGACGTGGTCGTTGATGTGGACGTTACCCAGATTGCCTCTCCGGCCAACAATGATGCCTTCGGCGTCCGCTGCCGAGGCCAAGCGGGGACAACTGGCGAGGGCAGTGATGGCTACGCGCTGATGATCAGCGGCGGCGGCTTTTACTCGATCCAGATCATCCGTGGCGGCAATTACGACCCGCTGATCTCGTGGACCCGTTCGGACGTGATCCACACCGGCAATGCCACCAACCACATCCGCGCCGCCTGCCAGGGCAGCCATCTGACGTTGGCCGTCAACGGGGTGACGCTGGCGCAGGTAGATAATGCGAGCTACCCTTCCGGCACCATTGGCCTGATCGCAGCGACGTTGGGTGACCAGATGACGGAGATCCATTTCGACAATCTGGTGGTAAGCGCACCGTAAGCTGAGGCGATCATGATCACCTGCCCGCGTTGTGGTGGACAGAACCGCGCCGGGGCGAGGTTTTGCCGCCTCTGCGGTTTCGACCTCTCGTCCCGCCAGCCGTCGCCGCCGGCCGGCGGCCCACTGACCCGCCTGCTGCGCACGGTCAGGCACTGGGTGAGCGGCACGGACGAGGCCCGGCCGGCGCCGGGCGCGACCCGCCGGCTGGCCGGCGAGCGCCCATCGCCCCCCCCGTCCGCGCCTTTGCCACCCCCGCTACTTGCGCGCCCGCTGCGCCCGGCCCACGGCCAGGCGACCCACCCCGGCCGGAAACGCGAGCGCAACGAGGATGGCGTCGTTACCTTCACCTATGACAAGGAACAGGCCGACGGCGCCGTCCCGGTCGGCTTCTTCCTCGTCGCCGACGGGATGGGCGGCCACGAGGCCGGCGATGTCGCCAGCCGCGCTGTCAGCCAGATCGTCGCCGATTGGATCATCAAGGCCCAGGTGCTGCCCGACCTGCGCCAGGCGACGCAGAGGCTGAACGAGGGGCCACTGCCTGCCGAGATGCTCGTCCACGCGATTCAACAGACCAACGAGGTGTTGCGCTATCACGGACAGGCGGGCGGCAGCGACCTGGGCTCCACCGTCACGGCGGCGCTGATCGTCGGCGACGCGGCGACGGTCGCCAATGTCGGCGATAGCCGCACCTACCTGCTGCGCAACGGACGGCTGGAGCAGATCACCCAGGATCACTCGCTGGTCGCCCGCCTGGTGGCTGCCGGCGCGCTCACGCCAGCCGAGGCGCGTACTCACCCGCAGCGCAATCGGATCTACCGCGGCCTGGGCCAACAGCCCACGGTGGAGGTGGATACGTTCACCGTCCAGCTCCAGCGCGGTGACCGGCTGATCCTCTGCAGCGATGGCCTGTGGGAGATGGTGCCGGATGAGGAGATCCGCACCATCGTCCAGGGGGCGCGCAGTCCCCAGAAGGCCTGCGACGCCCTCGTCGAAGCGGCCAATCGGGCGGGGGGAGAGGATAATATCTCGGTGATCGTTGTCGAGATGGAGTAGTCGCGTATCGCAGGTCGCGTATCGAAGATCGCGTATCGCTTTGTGGAAGGTGAGAAGATGCTGACACCGGGCACCGTGTTGCAGGGCCGCTACCAGATCGTCACTCAGATCGGCGGCGGGGGGATGGGGGTGGTCTATCTGGCCGAGGATAACCGCCTGCCGGGCCGCCGCTGCGCGATCAAGGAGGCGTCGCCGGAGAAGCTAGCCCCCCAGGACCGGCCATGGGCGATCCAGAACTTCCAACAGGAAGCGCAGATCCTGGCCCGTCTGCACCACCCCGGCCTGACCGCCGTCACCGACTTCTTCGCCGAAGGCGGCAAGCTGTACCTGGTGATGGAGTTCATCGAAGGCGAGACGCTGGAGAAGCGGCTGGCACGGATGCCGGGTGGGCGGCTATCGCTGGACGAGGCGCTCAATATCATCCAGCAACTGTGCAACGTGTTGCTCTTCCTCCACAGCCAGAACCCGCCGGTGGTCTTCCGCGACCTCAAGCCGGCCAACGTGATGATCACGCCGCAGGGCGAGGTGAAGCTGATTGACTTCGGCATCGCCCGCTTCTTCAAGACCGGCCAGGCGCAGGATACGATGAACCTGGGCACGCCGGGCTACGCGGCGCCGGAGCAGTACGGCGGGCTGGGACAGACCGACCCCCGTTCCGATATCTACAGCCTGGGGGCGCTGTTGCTCCGCCTGGTGACCGGCTACGATCCGATCCGGGCGGCCACGCCGTTCCCGCTCCCCGCGCCGGGCAGCCTGGTGCGCGGGTTGCCGCCGCAGGTGGAAGAGGCGATTGTCCGCGCCACGCAGCTCCAGCCACACCTGCGCTACCCGAGCGTGCAGGAGTTCTGCCAGGCGCTCTTCGCGCCGGCCCGCGTCATATCGCCGCCGACCCTGCCCCCGCCGCCGCCCGCCCCGCCCGCCGCGCCGACGCAGTCGCTGTCCGCCCGCCCCGGCAAGGGCCTGTGGATCGGGCTGGCGGTCGCCAGCGTGCTGCTGGTGGTGCTGTGCGTCGTCGTGATCGCCTTCGCCGCCTCGCTGCCGGAACTGTTCGTCGGCGGAGGGACGACCCCACCGGTCACCCCATGGACGCCTCCCACGACCTTCGGCGGCAGTCCCACTTCCACACCGCCCCGCCCGCCTGCTATCACGGTGACCCCCACTCCATACCTGGCGGGCGAGACAGGCGCACCGCGCATCGTCTACGTCAACGGCGATGTGGGCCGCACCGACATCTACATCGCCCAGGCGGACGGGAGCGGCGCGACCTGCTGGGCCTGCGCGGCCTGCGACGAGGCCGAACCGGCCTGGTCGCCCGACGGGGCGATCGTCTACCAGGCCGACTGCAGCGGCAGCTACGATATCTGGATCGCCCGCAGCCCCGGCGGCGGCCAGGCGCTGACTCACACGCCCGCCGTGGACGAGCGGGAGCCGGACGTCTCCCCCGACGGCGCGCGGATCGTCTATCGGGCCAACCCCACCGGCAGCGACCGCAACGCCGACGGCGACCTGCAGGTGATGAACGCCGACGGCAGCGGGGCGTACAGCCTGGGCACCGTCGGGCGCGGCCCTGCCTGGTCGCCCGACGGCCGGCGGATCGCCTTCATGTCCAACCGCGATGGCCGCTGGCAGATCTACCTGTACGATTTCCAGAGCGGCACGACTACCCGCCTGACCGACTGCCTCACCAACTGCCGCTGGCCCGCCTGGTCGCCCGACGGCCAGGCCGTCGTCTACCACTCGACGACGAGCGCCAGCACCACCGATGCCGATACGATCTGGATCGTCCCCGCCGCTGGCGGCAGCCCGTCCCAGTTGGTCAGCGGCAGCCACCCCGGGCGCCCCGGTTGGTCGCGCAACGGCCAGATCGTCTTCAATTCCGACCGTGGCATCGAGGTGGTGAACGCGGACGGCAGCGGGCGGCGGGTGCTGATCGCCGATAACGTCAATTGGGCCCCGGCCTGGTCGGAGTAGAGCATGAAGAGGCAGCCGATCCACGCGCGCGATGTAGCCCTGGGGCTGATCATCGGCCTGGGCCTGGGCCTGCTGGCCCTGGCGCTGATCTTGCTGCTCGCCCGCCCGTGGACCTGGGGCCAGGCGGCGACCCCCCAGCCGCCCACCCTCTCGCCCCCCGCGCCGACGCCGTGGGTGGCGCCCACGAACCCGCCGCCCACGCCGTGGGCGTCGCCCTCCCCCACCGTCGAACCGCCGCCGACCACCTACACGGTCCAGGAGGGCGATACCCTCTCCGGCATCGCCTACCGCTTCGGCGTGACGGTTGAGGCGCTCCAGGCGGCGAACGGCATCGTCGGCGATCTGATCTACCCCGACCAGGTGCTCGTGATCCCGACGGGAACGGCGCTCCTGCCGCCGACGGCGCCGGCGACGGGCTGGTCGTTCTCGATCCTCGAAGGCGATCTGGCCGCGGCCTACCCGTCCGCGCTGGAGACGGAGCGCTTCACTCTCCACTACACCCCCGGCACGTCCCCGGCGGAAGACCCGCAGGCGGTGGTGGAGCTGGTGACGGGGGCGGTGAGCTACATCGAGGCGACGTTGAACATCCGTCTGGACGGCCGCTTCGATATCTACGCTGCCGGCCACCTCTTCGCCCCGCCCGACCAGGCGCTGCGGGGGCGCAGTTTCTCCGCTGCCCGACGTACGTTCTTCCTCCACGACGGCAGCGGCAACCTGGCTGACCAGCAGTATATCGTCGCCCACGAGCTGACCCACCTGTTCACCTGGAACACCTTCGGGCGGCCCAGCTCGGCGATGCTCAGCGAGGGCGTGGCTGTCTACGTTGGCGCCGGCCGGATCGCTTCCTCCGACCACATCCCGCCCCGACTGTTCTGCGCGGCCTACCGGCGGGCCGGGCAGCTACCCTTGGTCAGCAGCAACCTCCGTTTCGAGGGCCACATCCGCAACCTGGAGAACTACTACGCCGCCGGCTGCTTCGTCCAGTACCTGATCGAGACCTACGGCACGGAGCGGTTCGGCCAACTGTACCCGACCTCGGACTACGACGGCGTGTATGGGCGGACGCTGGCGGAGCTGGAGCAGGAGTGGTTGAACGACCTGGCGACGAACGGCCCACCCGTCCCGTTCGAGCCTGGCGATCTGGTGGAGCGCGTCGAGGCGGTGGCGGCGGCCTCGGATGCGTTGTTCGACAGTTTCAGCGGCACGTCGGCGGAGTGGGCGGCCTACGCGGAGTTCGACACGGCGCGCATCGCTCTGCTGGAGGGGCGCTTCGGCGACGTGGATGCGCACCTGGCCGCTTTCTATCGCTTGCTGGGACGGTGAGGGGGCGTATGCAGGATTGGCGTGGACGGGTTATTGCCGGTTGTCGGCTTGCCGAGGAGATCGGTCGCGGCGCGTTGTCCATCGTGTACCGCGCCTATCAGCCGCAGTTGGAGCGCTGGGTGGCGATCAAGGTCTTGCCGACGGCGGCGTCGGGCGGCGAGGAGTTCCTGGCCCGCTTCCGCCGCGAGGCCCGCGCCATCGCGGCCCTGCGCCATCCCAATATCCTTACCGTCTATGACTACGGCGAGCAGCATGACATCGCCTATATCGTGATGGAGTACGTCGCCGGCGGTACGCTGAAATCCCGCCTGACCGGTCGTCCGCTGGAATGGCCCGATGCGGCGACGTTGATCCTGCCGGTGGGCCGCGCCCTGGCCTACGCCCATTCGCAGTCCATCGTCCACCGCGACGTCAAGCCGGCCAACATCCTGCTGGCGCAGGACGATTGGCCGCTGCTGGCCGACTTCGGGCTGGCGAAGGTGCTGGGGCGGGACGGGGGCATCACCCAGCCGGGCATCACCATCGGCACGCCGGCCTACTTCTCGCCCGAACAGGCCGCCGGGGATGAGGTAGATCATCGCACCGACATCTACGGCCTGGCGGCGGTGCTCTACGAACTGCTGACCGGCCACCTGCCCTTCGAGGCGGCCACGCCGATCGAGATGATGCTCCGCCGGCTGCGCGAACCGCCGCTCCCGCCCCGCGCCCTCAATCCGCACATCTCCCCGGCCCTGGAACGCCTGCTCATGCGCGCACTGTCGCTCAATCCGGCGGCCCGTCACGCGACGATGGAGGAGCTGGTGGAGGACCTGGCCCGCTTGCCCGGCGCCACCGGCCGCCCGGTCTACCCTCCAGCGGTCGCCGGCGCGACGGGCCCCACCGTGCGCCTCCAGCAGCCGACCGCGACGACCGGCGCCCACCTGGTCATCGCCAGCACCGGCGCCACGCTGCCCCTGCCGCCACGGGACATCGTGCTGGTGGGGCGGGCCGATCCGCGGGCCGGCCCGCCGCCCGATGTGGACCTGGGCCCGCATGGCGGCGCCGCCGCCGGCGTCTCCCGCCAGCACGCCCGCCTGTGCCGCTATCCCGAAGGCTGGCTCGTGGAGGACCTGCACAGTACGAATGGCACCTACGTCAACGATGTCCGGGTGGCGCCCGGCGCACCGGCCCCCCTGCGCCACGGCGACCGGCTGCGCTTCGGACAGTTGACGGTGGGGTTTCAGGAGCGATAAGGGTGGGGGGAAAATGAAAGATCGCAAGCTCGTGATGGTTCTGTTGGTCGCCGGGGGGGTGCTGGTGCTGGCGGCTGCCGCCCTCTTCGCCATCTATCGGCCTGGCCTGGAGGCCCCGCCCCCCTCGCCCACTCCCACCCCGCCCCCGCCGCCTCCCCTCAACATTACCCTGCCGCCGTCCCTGGCCGAACTGTCCGCCCGCTATCCCCGCCTGGCCCCGATCCTCGACGATCCTGCACTGGACTCGGTCTACAAGGACCTGCTGCTGGCCTACCAGGAGGGTGGCACGGCGGCGGCGCTGGAGCTGGCCCGTCAGCGCGGGCTGCTCACCGACCAGGGCGACATCCGCGTCGCCCTCATCCTCGACACGGAGGACAGCGCGCCCCTGGTCGCCCAACTGGAGGCGATCGGCGTGACCGTCGTCAGCGCGTACCGCGACCGGATCAACATTGCTGTGCCGCTGGCGCTGATCGAAGCGGAGATGCAGAGCGAGGAGCCTGGGGCGATCTTCGCCCGGCTCAGCGAACTGGAGCACGTCATCGCCGTGCGGCTGCCCGAACAGCGCGCCCCCAACGCCGGCACAATTGACGGCGAGGGCATCGCGCTGGTCAACGCCGACGACTGGCACGCCGCCGGCGTCACCGGCGCGGGGGTGCGCGTCGGCATCCTCGACCTGGGCTTCGCCGGCCACCAGGAACTGCTGGGCAGCGAACTGCCGGCCAACGTCACCGTCTCCACCTTCGGCTGGGTGGACGACCGCGTCGTTCACGGCACCGCCTGCGCCGAGATCATCCACGAGCTGGCCCCCGACGCCGAACTGGTCTTCGCCTGGTACGACGGCAGCGACGCGGCGATGGGCCAGGCGGTGGACTGGCTGCTCGCGCAGCGGGTGCAGATCATCTCCCACTCGGCCAGCGGGCTGATCGGCCCGCGCGACGGCAGCGAGTGGGACGCGCAGTTGGTGGATCGGGTCGCCGCGCAGGGTGTGCTGTGGGTCAACTCCGCCGGCAATCAGGCCCTCTCCCATTACCGGGCGACCTTCAACGACGAGGACGGCGACGGCCGGCACGAGTTCGCTCCCGGCCAGGACCTGCTGGCCCTGGATAGCTGGAGCGCTGTCCGCATCGCTCTCAATTGGGAAGACACCTGGGGCGCGGCGCAGCAGGATCTTGACCTGTACCTCTACGACCGGGCGGGCAATCTCCTGGCCTCGTCACGGGACCTGCAATCCGGGCAGGCCGGTCAGGAGCCCGTGGAGTGGATCCGCTACGACCCCGGCGGTCAGATGGTCTACGTGGTCATTGTCGCCCAGGCCGTTAGCCAGCCGGTGATTTTCGACCTGTTCGCCGACGGGGCGGACCTGGAGATCCGCACGCCGGATCACAGCCTCTGTCCGCCCGCCGACGCGGTTGGCTCGCTGACAGTCGGCGCGGCGAACTGGTGGGACGATTCGCTGGCCAGCTACAGCTCGCAGGGGCCGACTGCCGACGGTCGCTTCAAGCCGGAGATCTCCGCTCCCACCTCGGTCTCCAACTACAGCTATGGCGGGTCCGTGGTCAACAACGAGGGCTATGGCTTCAACGGCACCTCCGCCGCCTGCCCGCATGTCGCCGGGGCCGCCGCGTTGGTCTGGCAGGCCCACCCGGAGTTCGGCCGGCAAGAGGTGGTGGATTTCTTGCTGGCGAACGCCGTGGACCGCGGGGTCGGCGGGCCGGACACCGGCTATGGCTATGGGCGGCTGCAATTGCCGGAGCTGAACCTGGCAGGCCCCGCGCCGACCTTCATCCCGCCGCCGACGTTGCCGCCGTCGCTGGGCTTCGCGCTGCCGACGCCCACGCCGGTCGTGTACGCCCTCCCTCAACCGACGCCATCGTCGGGGGGCATCACCATCTCCGGTGCAGCGCTGGCGCTGGTCGGGTGCCTGGCCTGCAGCGGGACCCTGCTGCTGTTCATCGGCGGGGTGATGATCGTGGCGATGGGACTGCGCAGCCGGCGCCGGCGCGTCTTCCCTTCCCCGCCGCCCCACGCCCCCTCGTCTCCCCCGCCCCGTGTCCCCTCGCCTCCCGCCGGCGCCGCCCAGGGACGCTGTCCACACTGTGGCGCTGCCCTGCGTCCGGGCGTGCGTTTCTGTCCCACCTGCGGGCGGTCGCTCGAGGCCTCCCCACCGCGCCGCTGTGCGCACTGCGGGGCCGAGCTGCGCGAGGGGGCACGCTTCTGCGCCGCCTGCGGGAAGCCGGTGTGACGGCACCGTAACTGCCTACCGTCCGCGGCGCTGAGCCCTCACCCCACCCCCTCCCCCCGGCGGGAGAGGGGCGGAGGCCAGGGGGTGGGGTGAGGGGCCGGCACACCGGCCCTGCCAGCACCAGGCCTGGTAAAGGGTAGGCAGTTACACGGCACCAACGGATTGCGTATCCTGCATCCGTGGGTAGTCTCCTGCTGTAGTGTTGATCGAGTATCGCGTTCGAGGCGAATGGGCAAAGTCAGCAGGTTCAGCAGACTTGGGTAACTGCCTACCGTCCGCGGCGCTGAGCCCTCACCCCACCCCCTCCCCCCGGCGGAGGGTGCTTAAAAAGGGCAGAGAGGACACAGCGGTCATGGTATAATTGGGCTATCCTTTCCTTCCTGGAGGTCAGGCAGCCGTGTTGAGAG